>Ga0209283_10001256_pt1 | contig 13670 bp, 15 predicted proteins | sample CZO8metaG_2_FD_188354 | JGI IMG/M metagenome (GOLD analysis project Ga0209283, IMG submission 188354) | Vadose zone soil microbial communities from the Eel River Critical Zone Observatory, Northern California, USA - CZOApr15con2H1.8 metaG... | ecosystem: Environmental > Terrestrial > Soil >...
GAGCTCCGGCGAGAGGCTGGGCATGGACAAGATGTAGGCCTCGAGCTGCTTGGCCGTCACCTGTGTCGACGTGACCACAGGCACGGCCGACTTGGCGACGATCAGCTGCGGCAGGTTGATGTTCTGCGAGCTCGAATCGGTGCCAGGCGCGGCATTCATGTCGCCGAACACCTCCACGACCGCAGGTCCCACGGTCACGGTGAGCTTGGCTCCATCCATGCCGCTGGGCAGCTTGGGCAGCGCCTTACCGGTCGCGGCGGCCGCATCCGCGGCCTTCTTGGCGTCGAACGTGAACACCGCGACTGCTTCAGGCATGGCCGCGTAAGTGACAGTGGAGGACACGCCGGCAGGCAACTTGGACACGACCGGGACGTCGAGCCCCGAAATCGCCTTCGCATCGGCCGCGGTCAGGACGATTTGCGGCTTAGGCTGCGTCGACCAGGTCAGAGTGCCGTACGCGCTGAGCTGCTCCAGCGCCTGTAGGTCGGCGAACGTCACCGGGACCGGCTGCACCGTCTTGGGCTGGAAGAGCGGCAGGATGTTGGCGAATGCGGTGATGGCCAGCGCCACGACGAGGGCCGCCGCTCCGACGGCGAACATCGGGCGCGTGGACGGTCGCAGGATGGGAAGGCTGAAGCCGAAGCGCGGCTTCGCAGCCGGCGCGGCCTGCACACGCTTGTATGCCGTCGCCACGTCTAGCTGCAGGTCCGAGGCGGAAAGCAAGGTCGCGGCCACCTGCGCGTCATCGGCCATCCCTTTGTTGCGGGTCTGGCAGGCGGTGCAGTCCATATAGTGCCGGCGGTCCGAGCCGGTGAGCGCGTCCGGATCGTCCACGAGCCGGCGCAAAGTTCCTTCAGATAGATGTGCCACGAGTGACCTCCTTGCGCAGTGCGGCTTCTGCGCGCCTCAACAAAGTTCCGATCTGTCCGGTTCCAACTCCGATCGCCTGCGCGACCTCTGCATAGCTGAGGCCGCTGGCGCGTAGAACGAGCACTGCTGCGGGCTTGGGCGCCAAACGAGCGAGCGCGGCTCGCACCATCCGCCGGTCCTCGCCGACCTCGAGCATTCGCTGAGGATCGACCGTGCGCGATGCTTCTTCTGGGGCCTGCGCCAGCTCGCGACGCTCGCGGCGCTTGCGGCCCCGAACTCGGTTCAGCGCGGTGTGGGCCGCAGCGCGGTGCAGCCACGCAGGCGCGAATTGGGCGCTGGCCGAGTGCAGCCGGTGGAAGCTGATGAAGACCTCCTGCGCCACGTCCTCGGCCTCCTGCGGATCGGCCAGGACGCGGTTGGCGATGCCCGCCACCCGCGCGTATTCGCTTTTGAACAGGGCTTCGAATGCCTCGTCGCGAGTCTTCACGAGATTCCGGGAGGCCTCACGGGCCACTTCGAGGTTTACGCCCACTACACACCAAGCCCCACGCGGGTCGGATTTGTGACACCTAGACCGCCTTACGTTGGAAAACCTTGAAGAACTCCCTGGCCACCTCGCGTAGGAATTGGCCACCCCAGATTCCGACCGAGAGCAATGAGGCGAAGATGATGACGGCGTCGACGCTCTCGCGTCCCGCCCGCTCCCAATAGACGTCTTGCAGGTTGAGCCAGAGCGCGAACTCGTCCAGCGTGAGCGCCGCTCCGATTCCATAGGCCATGGCGGTGAGGCTTGCCACCCAGTTAGAACCCACGCCCAGCTCGATCAGCCACACGTAGCCGACGAGAAGGAGGATGAGGATGCCCCACACCAGGTGGTGGATGTGAAGGCCGCCACTCGTGACGTTGTGAAACGGGCCGACGCCCGCGCGGATTATGTAGGTGATGCCGCGGACGATGCCGAACGTGACCAAGAACCCGATCGACGCCAGGAACAATCGCTCACGCCGCTCGTTCTGAAAATGAAAGGTATAGAGCTCCGCCAGCCGCTTCATCAACCCGCGAGGGATCGCTTCTGGCGCGCGCTCCGCGCGATCTCGTCCTCGATGATTCCGAAGTCAGTCCGCGGCAGGGCGTGGATGTGGCCCTGGAACGCGAGCGTCCAGTGCTCTGGGGGCCATTTGCGGACGTAGTCGAGGCGGTAGGCAAGCTCTTTCGCGGGCACCCAATCCGGATCCTCCAGCACCTTGTCCGGCCGGATGTGCACTCGCCACGGGTAATCCTCGTCGCGGCGCGCGGTGCGCCACGTCGGGGTGTGGTCCTCATACATCGGTGAGGCGACAGTCACGGTCGCGGCGAATGCCATGCGCCCAGTGACGTAGTAGAGGAGGCGATCGCCGACGCGCATCGTCTCCACCCGTCTGCGGTGGCGGCTCTTGAGACCCTGGATGGTGAAGCCGAGCTCGCGTGTCTTGCGGAAGTTGTCGGGCGATGTGACCACCATCCAGTACTGGAGCGACCGGCCCTCCGAGCGCCCGGACTTGCGCTTTCGTCGCGAGCGGCTGCTCTTCGCCGGCCGGTCCGGGGCCGGTGCGGGGCCTGGAGTTGACTGCTCTTCAGCCAACGACGGGATCCTGGTTCGCGACCGGATCCGCGGGCCGGATTGGACCCAGGTCCTGCGCCTCGGGCAGAAGCACCGTCAGGTTGCGGATCTGGGAGATGTGGGCCATCTCGTGGCGAGTCACCATCCGGCACACCTCGAGGAGCGTGACGACCCCGCCGCGAGGATCCATCACGGTCCGGTCCCATTCGCTCTTGCCCCAGCCGTGGAGCAGGTCGACCGTCCGCCGGCGCACTCGCGCGAAGTCCTCGAGCGCCTCCTGCAGGGGGCGGTCGAGCTCGTGGTCGTGGGTGGGATCGATGGTGGCGCGCACGTCGGCGGTGGCGAGTCCGTCGAGGTGGGCGTGCCGGATGAGCCCATCCACCTTCGATCCCGAATCGACCAGGTGTCCGATCAGCCCGCCGAGCGTCGGGAACGCAGGCCCGTGGCGGTAGCGCAGACGCGCCTCGTCCAGCCCGTAGACGAGATCGGCGATCCGCTCCGGCACCGAGCTCATCAGCAGCACGGCGTCGGCCGGCGAGAGCTCCTCCTCGAGGTCCACAACCCAACGATAACGAGTGGCCAACCAGGGCACCGATGCCTCACCATGAGCCGGCCATGGCAGCCGAGCTCGGGCCGGACGGGCGACCACCGCGATTCGACGGCGCCGCGTGGGTCTCCCAGGACGGGAAGTACTTCTGGAACGGCGCCGCCTGGCAGAGGATCAAACGGCAGCGCTTTCGGCCGCCCATCGCGGTGACCGTCATCGTGGTGGTGGTTGTGGTGCTCGCCGGCTACGTTGCCAAGAGCATCCCCCAGCCGGCCCCGCCGCCGTATGGGGTGACGAACGGGAAGATCAACAACTCGACGCAGTTCGAGTACGATTACCGGCGCTCCACGACCTGCAACAACCTGACCTTCGACTACATGTTCTTCGACAAGGGCGGCACCCAGGTCAACACGTTCGCCGGTCAACAGACGAACAAGGTGCTCGCCAACAACAACTACCACTTCACCATCAATCTCTTTTTCGGGTTGGCGATCGATCCGAAGGCGGTTCGTTTCACCGCCAACCCGACCTGCCACGACTGAGCACTGCGCCAGGGCCGTCTAAGCTGGAGAAATGCAGCAGGTTCAGGTCGCGTGCGACTCCTGCGGCGCGCAGCTGGTCCCGAACGCCGCCTACTGCGAGCGCTGCGGCACCCGAACGCGGAGGGCGCGGCGCCTCGTGCGGCTGGCGATCAGGGTCGAGCTCCTTTTCTTCCTACTGGTCGTGGGGCTCGTGATCGCTTTCACGTGGATCTACTCCGCCCAGCGCTGATCGGGCGATCCCGCCATTCGGGCCCAGATGGTCGCATCGCGAGCGATCGATACCGCCAAAAAGAGCCCAGATGGTCGTGATTAAGGACTCGCGGCGCTTGAAAACCGTTCGGACAATCTGGTCAGGCGCGCCAGCAGCTCGGGGGGTTCGGTCACAGTGAACTCGGCGTCCAGCATGCCCAGGTAGAGGGCCAGCATCTCGATCGTGTTTGCGGTCGCGTGGACCACGCACGTTTCATCGTCGATCGGCTCGACCACGATTCCGCGTGGCACGCGCTCGGTGATCACCGCTGCCGAAGCGCGCACCAACACTCGCGCGTGGTGCGCCATCGGCGCCGCCCGCACGTTTCGCGTCACGTACTCTCCGATGTCGTCGGCCGGCGGCTCGCGTGGTGTGAAACGCGGGCCGTTCGGACTGCGGAGCTGGAGGCGGTCGACGCGGAAGGTGCGCCAGGCTCGCCGGTCTCTGTCCCAGGCCACCAGGTACCAGCGGCGGCCCCAGTGGACCAACCTGTATGGCTCCACAGACCGTGTGCTCTCGGTGCCGTCGTGTTTCCGATAGTCCATGCGCAGCACCTCGGCATCGCGACAAGCAGCCGCGATCGTGGAGAGAAGGTGCGGCTCGACGGTGGGTCCTGAGAAGACAACCGGGACCGTGTAAGCCGACAGCGTGTTGACCCTGCGGCGCAGGCGCGCAGGGAGAACCTGCTCGAGTTTGACCAGCGCGCGGACCGACGTTTCTTCGATCCCGGCCACCCCGCCCCCGGTCGATGACCGCAGCGCCACCGCCACGGCCACCGCCTCGTCGTCGTCGAGCAAGAGCGGCGGCAGCGCGGCGCCGGCGCCTAGTCGGTAGCCGCCGGCCACGCCCGCGGCCGCCCCCACCGGATAGCCCAGCGTGCGCAGGCGAACCATGTCGTTGCGGATGGTCCGCGTGGTGACCTCGAGGCGCTCCGCCAGGTCGGCTCCGGACCAATCTCGGCGGGACTCGAGAAGGGTCAGAACCCGGAGCAGGCGCTCGGAGGTGCTCAGCATCCTAGTTTCGATAGTCAATCCTATTTAGGAAGCTATCGTTCCGCAATAGCCAATAGCCTGAGCCATGCAAACAAGCCCCGATGAAAGGAGAAAGGACATGACCCAAGGCTCGACTCGTTTCCAGGTGATTCTGGCCACGCTCGGCGTGGCCATGGCGCTGCTGCTGGCGGCGCTCGACCAGACCGTGGTGGGCGTCGCGATGCCCCGGATCGTCTCCGACCTGCACGGGATCGAGCTCTATGCGTGGGTCACCACCGCCTATCTGATCACCTCGACCGCGCTGGTGCCCGTGGCCGGCAAGCTCGGTGACATGTTCGGCCGCAAGCCTTTCATGCTCGCCGGCATGGTCGGGTTCATCGCCGCGTCGGCGCTTTGCGGCGTGTCTCAAAACATGATCGAGCTGGTCCTGTTCCGAGGGGTACAGGGCATCTTCGGAGGCGTCCTGTTCGCCTCGACGTTCGCGGTCATGACCGACATCTTTCCGCCGGAGCAGCGAGCGCGCATGAGCGGAGTCTTCGGTGCGATCTTTGGTCTTTCGTCGGTCATCGGACCGTCGCTTGGTGGATTCCTGACCGATGGGCCGGGTTGGCGCTCGGTCTTCTACGTCAACATTCCGCTCGGTGTCGTGGCCACGATCCTGGTCGCGACGCAGCTCCCGCGCGTGCGTTCACAAGCCAGGCTTCGGGACATCGACTTTGCCGGCACAGCCTTGCTCCTCGCGGGTCTCACACCGCTTCTGATCTCTCTTTCGATGCTGCGCGACCACTCCTGGCTTTCCGTGCAGGTGCTGGGTTTGCTAGGTCTGGCGGCTGTTCTTCTGGTTGCCTTCTTCATCACAGAGCGCCGCGTCGAGCACCCGATAGTGCCTTTTGGATTGTTCAAGCTCAACGTCTTCGCCGTCCCGGCGCTGATGGCCTTCTTCAGCGCGATCGGAATGTTCGGCGCGATCGTGTTCGTTCCACTCGTCTACCAGGGCGTGCTTGGAGTCAGCGCTTCCAATGCCGGCCAGCTTTTGACGCCGATGCAGCTGGCGGTCGTGGTCACCGCGACCGCGACCGGTGTTCTCCTCGCCCGCGTCCCGCGCTACAGGTTCGTCGGCACGGCTGCGCTGGCGGCGATGATCATCGGGCTGGTCTTGCTGGCTCAGATCGGACCGCATTCGAGCCCGTGGGAAGTCGCCCGCGACATCATCATCATCGGAGCCGGGTTGGGCGTGACATTCCCGCTCACGCTCGTCGTCGTCCAGGCTGGCCTGCCTCACCAGCTGGTTGGCGTCGCCACGAGCCAGATCACGTTCTGGCGAAGTCTCGGCGGCACGATCGGCACGGCAGTGCTCGGCGCGGTCCTCACCAATCACCTTTCGAATCAACACACCCGCCTCGCCCTGGCCGGCACCTTGCACGACCTCTTCCTGCTGGCCGCCTTAGTCGCGGTAGTGTCCCTGATCGTCAGCGTTTTCCTGCGCGAGGTGCCGCTGACGAAGGAATCGCAGACTTCCGTCGAGGCAATTGAAGTTGCCGCGTGACGGGGTCGCGTCTGACAAGTGGCGGCCCGACGGCCGCCCCGCCGATTACTTCGTGGTCAAGTTCGCGCGCGGGCCGGCGTGGGATGAATCGAAGCGCCGGCGGGAACAGGTCGGGTGGGACGAGCACGCGGCGTTCATGGATGCACTCGTCGCGGAGGGCTTCGTCGTCCTCGGCGGCCCCTTGGGCGATGTCGACGGTGAATACACTCTGCTCGTCGTCGATGGCGATAGCGAGACGCTGATCCGGGCCCGACTCGCAGACGACCCTTGGGAGGGCGGCATCCTGACGATCGCGAGCGTGGAGCCCTGGACGGTCTGGCTGCGCGCACCGGTCAGGCCTTAGAAGGCCCTGAATCCAGCCCGGATCAATAAACAGGTATGTACGTGCGTGTTTTGCACGGTGTGCAAGCGCCGACTCCCGCCTAGCGTCGAAGGCACGAGCCGGTCTGACGCCGGCCGAAGAGGAGTAAGAAGCCATGCAGGCTCAGAAAACCGTCCAGTTCGTTTCGGTCCGATTCATCGTGCTGGCGTGCGCGCTTTTGATAGCCCTTCTGCTCGCAAGCGCGGCGGGCTACATCATCAGGGGCGGGACATCATCCGCCGGATCCACGGTGGCGGCGCCGACGCTGCACGTCCAGCAGATGACAGACAACCAGATGGAGCGCCAGCACGACAGCGCGCCGTCCAACCGCGGCAATCTGGACGACGGCTACGGGGTCGGGCACTAAGCCTCCGTCCCTTCCACGCCGCTGAAGCCGTCCTCCTTTCGAGGAGGGCGGCTCAGTGCTTAAGGATGCTGACGCTGGTCCAGTAGTTTTCGTAGAGGGCGTTGCCGCCGGCTCCCTGGACCCAGGGCTTGATCAGTTGCACTGCCTGCCGATACACCAGCCCCGGGCAGGCGGCGGTATCAACCAGTAGCTGCCCGGCTTTCTTGTAATCGCTCAACGCGTCGGTCGGCACCTTTGGGTCGGCCGTCGCCAGAAGGGCGATGAATTGGGGATTCACTATCGCGGCGATACAGGGTCCGGAAACATTGGAGAACCAGTTCTGAGGACTGTCGTAGTCGGCGAGGAAGGCGATGACCGTCACGTCATACAGGCCCAAGCGCGCATTGCGGCCCAGGTTAGGGCCCTCGTTGACCTCCATCCGGACATCGAGTCCTAGCGCGGACTGCCACTCGGCCTTGATCTCTGCGGCCAGCGCGCTGTATCGCGTATAGGTGCCGATACGGATGGTGCCTAAGCGGCTGCCGCTTGGATCCCACGCGTGCAAGAGCGCCTTAGCCGCCGGGACGTCGTACTTCGCGTTCGAATCGGCGCCATCGCCCAAATAGCCGGCCAGCCCCTTGGTGATCAGGCCACCTGTGGCTGGTGCGCATTGAGCTCCCTCGAAACAGATTGCAGCAAGCCGGCGTCGGTCCAGCGCAATGCTGAGCGCACGCCGCGCCGCCACTTCTGCGTCCGTTCCCAGCCTGCCCTCACCGCGGAATCCTAGGAGAGATGTCGCGAGCCATGGGTGAATGTGCAGCTCAGAGCGGAGTCCGCTGTCACTTCTGAATTTGTTGACCGCGGTAAGGCTGACCTGTGTTGCTTGGTCGTCTGGGGTGTAACCGACGATGTCGTAATCGCCCGCGGTGTACCGGGTGACCTGGAATGCCTGATCCGCGATCACGTCGACATGTACCTGCTTCAGGCGTCCGGTCGATCCGTGCCACCAGTTGGCGACCGGCTCGAAATCGAGAGACTGGCCCTGTCTTCTCTTGGTCATCCTGAACGGCCCCGTTCCCACCAAACCCTCTGGCGTGCTCCACCATGTGTCTTCTCCGCGCGCGCTGACCACACTTTTGTCAGTGACCGCGGCCGCCCAGAGCCCGAGCTCCACCAGCCACCAGCCTGCCGGCGCAGTGAGCTTTGCGACCACAGTGTGATCGTCGGGCGCCGTCAAGCCAGACAGAACCTTGCTCCGACCACTGCGAACGTCCGAGTCGCCGGCTACGACGTCGAAAATGTACGAGCTCGCATAGTCGACCAATGCCGCCGTCCGGTTCCAGCTGTACAGAACGTCCGCGGCCCTGACCGGGTTGCCGTTGGAGAAACGAGCGTCCGTGCGCAGCGGGAACGTCCAGGTGAGCCCGTCCCGCGAGATTGCCGGCATATTCGTCGCGAGGTCAGCCTCCTCGACGAGGTCGTCGCGGAACCGGTACAGACCGCCGAAGACGTTCCGTGCCAGGCTGAGCTCGACGCTTGGTTGGTGGATCTTGGCCGGATCGAGTGTGAGGACGTCCTGCGGCGCCACCAACCGCAGGACCTGGTCGGCCGCGAACTGCACCGGCGGCAATGAAGACTCGCATCCGCTCATCGACAGACTCAGGCAGGCGAGCACCATCAGCGTCCGTGTGGTCACTGGGGCAACGCCATGACGCGATTGTTGTAGCTGTCGGCGACGAGCACGAATCCCCTCGAGTCGACGGCGACGCCGAGCGGCTTGTTGAGCGCAGTCTTTGGGGCAATGGTCGTGATCGTCCCACCGGCGTCAATTCGCCGCACGCGATTGTTGCCGGAATCGGCGACGAAGACATCGCCACGATCGTCGGTTGCGATGGCGACCGGCACCTTCACCGTTGCCTTGGTCGCAGGGCCGCCGTCGCCTCCACCACCGATCGCGCCTGTGCCCGCAATCGTGCTGATCTTGCCTTCCCGGGTGATCTTGCGCACGCGATTGTTCGAGCTGTCTGCGATGTATAGGTTGCCGGATTTCTGTTCGAACGCCAGCCCCGTGGGACCGTTCAAGTGCGCCGTCAGTGCATCACCGCCGTCGCCCGAGTCGCCTGTATCGCCGCTGCCGGCAACGGCATGAATGATGCCTTGGGCATCGATCACTCGCACGCGGTTCGTGCCGCTGTCGGCGATGTACAGATTCCCGGACTGCTGGTCAATCGCCAGCCCGCGCGGATCCATGAGCAGGGCTTTGCTGGCGGGGCCGCCGTCGCCCGACCCACCCGCTGTATCCGTGCCCGCGATGGTTGTAATCGTGCCCGCGGCGTTGACCTTGCGAATGCGGTGGTTGCCATAGTCGGCGATGTACACGTTGCCTGCGGTGTCCACGGCCAGTCCGTTAGCGGCTGTACCCGGATAGACAAAGAGGTTCAGCCTGGCGAGCTGAGCCGATTCGCCGTCGCCTGAGAAACCGCTGGTACCGGTGCCGGCCACAAGAGTAAGCACGCCGCCGCTGACCTTCTGGACCCGATTGCCATCCAGGATCAGGATCGCGCCCGCGCTGTCGACGGCGATGCCATTGGGGCGGTTGAGTCCGTCCACCACCGTGTATGCATCAGGCGGCGCGGTTGGCTCGGCGAGCTTCAAGGCGGCAAGCCCGGCGCTGATGAGGCCGACGACGATGATTGCGATCCCGATCCAGCGCGCGCCCTTGGAGCTGACGACACGGCGGCGGGGACGCTCGGCAGGTGCGGGAGGTTCGGCAATATCCAGCTTCGGGGCGATCGGGGGCGCTGCGGCCGTCGCGTCGAGAGTGGCCGCCCACGCGGCGACCTGGGATCGGGTCGTAAAGCCCAGCTTGTTGCAGATCTGGGCGATATGGCCCTCAGCCGTACGCTGGGAGATGAAGAGGGCGCGCCCGATCTCCTTGTTCGTGAGCCCTTGCGCTACCAGCCGGGCAACCTCGAGCTCACGCTTGCTGATGCGCTGCTTCGGGTTGAGTTCGCGCATTGGATCGGCCGGCTTGATGATAGGGGCGCGGCTGCCGGTCACCCGGCCATTTTTCAGCGGCGGTAGACCGCTCTCCCGTCGACCTCGTCTTTGTTGAGTCGTTTGTTCAGGTGCAGGCCCTCGAGCAGGAACTCGATCACCGACGCGCGCACCTCGGGGCGATCCGGCAGCGAGAGCTTCTTGAGCGCGGTCGCCACCTCTGGCAGCTCTCCGATCGCGCGCGTGTAAGTGCGCGCGTTGATCCCCTCGCCGACCTCGAGCATCTGTCCGTCCTCGAAGCGCGCGACGATGCCGTCGAACTGGGCCGCCGAGAAGTGCCGGCTGAACACCGCGCTGATGGCGCCGCGCTCCAGCCGCGAAAGCACCTGCTCCTCCTTGCCCTCGTCGAGCGCCTCGATCTCCACGCGACCCGCTGTGGACGAGGTGAGGTAGGCGAGGTCGGTGATGCGTGGCACGGCGAGGGTCTCTCCCACCCGCGCGGCCCGGCGAACCGCGTTGCTCGCGAGGTTCTCGAAGTTGGCGATCGACATGCGCACCGACACGCCCGACGACTGAGAGATGTGCGGGCTGCGGCGGGCGAGGTGCGTGAGCTCGGCGACGATCTCCTTCATGAAGGTCGGGAAGATGAGCTCGAAGTCTTCAGGTACCGGATGCCGCTCCGCCTCCATGATCTGCATCTCTTCGCCGATGCTCAACGGATAGTGCGTGCGGACCTGCGATCCGAATCGGTCCTTGAGCGGAGTGATGATGCGGCCGCGCGACGTGTAGTCCTCGGGGTTGGCACTCGCGATGACGAAGAGGTCCAACGGAAGGCGCACACGGTACCCGCGGATCTGCACGTCTTTCTCTTCCATGATGTTGAGCAGGCCGACCTGTATTCGCTCGGCCAGGTCGGGGAGCTCGTTGATGCCGAAGATCCCTCGGTTGGTGCGCGGCAGCAGCCCGTAGTGGATGGTCATCTCGTCGGCGAGATATCGGCCTTCCGCGACCTTGATCGGGTCGACCTCGCCGATCAGGTCGGCGATCGATATGTCGGGAGTCGCGAGCTTCTCTCCGTAGCGCTGGTCGCGATCGATCCACGCGATCTCGACCTTGTCGCCGTTCTTGGCGATGAGATCGAGACAGCGACGGCAGATGGGCCCGTATGGGTGGTCGTTGATCTCGCAGCCCGCGATCGCGGGAACCTGCGGATCGAGGAAGTTGATGAGCGAACGCATGATGCGGCTCTTCGCCTGTCCTCGCTCACCGAGCAAGATCACGTCATGGCCGGAGATGACCGCATTCGCCAGCTGCGGGAGCACCGTCTCGTCGTAGCCGACGATGCCGGGGAGTAGCGGCTCTCCGGTGCGCAGTCGCGCCAGCAGGTTGCGGCGCATCTCCTGCTTGACGTTCTCGCGTACGTGGCCGGACGATCGAAGCTCGCCAATGGTTCGAGCAGCGGCGGTCATCATCAGCACTATAGACAAGCGGGCCGCCGGAAAACATGGGGCCGCGCGGTTAGACTTTCCGGCGCCTTGACCGAATCAATCCGGGACCGCTACGAGGCCGCTCACGACGAAGGCCACCCGCTCCTGGGCGGGCACCGCGGCAACCCCGCGCACCATCCCGAAAACACCATCCGGTCGTTCCGATCCGCGATCAATGCCGGCTGCGACCTGATCGAGTGCGATGTGCACCTGTCGCTGGACGGCAGGCTGATGGTCATCCACGACCACACCCTCGAGCGGACCACCAATGGCACTGGCATGGTGCGTGACCAGACCGCCGCTCAGCTGCGCCGGCTCGACGCGGGCGAGGGCGAGCACATTCCCCTCCTTCAGGAGGTGATCGAGCTTGCGATCGGCAAGGTCGGCCTGGTCATCGAGATCAAGCAGGTGCCCATCCAGTACCCGGGGCTCGAGGAGAAGCTGGTCGCGATGCTGCGCCAGCTCGGCGCGGTGGCCGAATGCGCGGTGGTTTCGTTTCATCATCCGTCGATCCGCCAGCTGAGGGAAATGGAGCCCAAGCTGCAGCTGGGCATCCTCGAGGGCGCCAGGCCCATCGATCCGGCGCGGCTGATGCGCGAGGCCGGCGCCGACGTTTACTCGCCGCATTGGGGTGCGACCGACCCCCAGCTCGTGAAGGAGATCCATTCCGCCGGAGGCGCCGTGGGCGTGTGGGTCGTGGACGACGATACCGCCGTCGCCTGGTGCAAGCTCTGCCGCCCGGATTCGGTCTTCACGAACCGACCGGTCGAGATCGGCGCCGCCCTCCGTTCCTAGGAACATCCCCAGAGGCGTTACACGTCCGGGCCTCGGGCGTTGGCTCAATTAAGAGTGAGACTGCATATGCCAGCGTCCAGCGCCGGAAGTTCCTTGCATCTTCGCGTCCTAGGCGGCCGGGGGCCTTCGGCCCCGAAGCCAGCGTCGAGGGGCCTGGCGCTGCGTCGTCACGCATCTAGCGATGCGCTCCTCCTCGCGCCACCCTCTCCTTGGCTCCGGCCGCCGATGCCGCGAATCTGCATCGGACCTCCGTCGCCGGACACTAGGATTCGGCCGTGGTCGCCGACCGGCCGCCCTTCGAGGACCTTTACCGGGAGTTCATGCGCCGGATCTACGCCTATGTCCGCGCGCAGGTTTCGACCTCGGCCGACGCCGAAGACATCACCGCGCAGGTGTTCATGAACGCCTACCAGGCCTACGGGCGGTTCGAGGCTCGCAACACGACCCCGGCGGCGTGGCTGTTCCGCATCGCGCGCAACGCGACCCTCGACCACTTCCGCGCGCACGGGCGGCGGGAGCGGTTGCGGCGCACCATCGAGCATCAGCCCACGGCCAAGGTCGACCCCGCGGGCGTGGCCGAGGAGCGGATCCAGTACCGCGCGCTGCTCGCGTACGTGGCCAAGCTGCCCGAGCGGCAGCGCGACGCCATCTCGTTGCGTCATTCCGGGCTGACCTTCGAAGAGGTCGGCGGGCTCATGAGCTGCAGCGAAGATGCGGCCAAGATGCTGTACCACCGGGCGCTGAAGGCGCTGCGCGACTCGGTCCACGAAGGGATGGCATGAGCGACGACGAAGACCGCGAGCTCCAGGCACTCCAGCGACAGCTCGATGACGCCTTCGAGACCACGCGGCCACGCGCAGGCTTCGAGGACGACCTCTGGTCGAGGATGCAGGCGCGCCGGCCTCTGTGGGCCCGGCTGCGGGATTTCTTCGCGGGTCTGTTCGCGCCGGTGCGCCGGCTACCCGCAGCACCCGCGGCCGCGGTGGCGGTCGTGCTCGTCCTAGCGATTGGGATCGGGATCGTTTCACTCAGAGGGCCCGGGGGTGCCGGCTCGACCGCAACCAGCCGGGAATCCGGAACCGCGCCATTTGCCGGCGCATTCGGTCGGCTCCCGGCGCCGGCCTTGCAGCCAGTCTCTGGCGCTGAGACAGCACCAAAGACAGCCGGCCCCAGCGGGCCTCTGGCGGGGCAGTCGTTGGTCGCCCTCTATTTCGGGCCCGCCAACCTGGTGTGGGCCGGCCAGTTCAACATCCAGGTGACGAGCGCGCCAGTCTACCGGTACGCGGAGCCGACCGCCGCAACCGCGGACCAGTTCGCAAGCACTCTAGGAGCGTCGC
>Ga0209283_10001265_pt1 | contig 13625 bp, 7 predicted proteins | sample CZO8metaG_2_FD_188354 | JGI IMG/M metagenome (GOLD analysis project Ga0209283, IMG submission 188354) | Vadose zone soil microbial communities from the Eel River Critical Zone Observatory, Northern California, USA - CZOApr15con2H1.8 metaG... | ecosystem: Environmental > Terrestrial > Soil >...
TGAATGCGTTCGTAGCTTTCGGCAATCACGGCGCGTACGCCGAGCAGAAGCGGTCCCTTGGCTGCCCAGTCGCGCGAAGATCCGGAGCCGTATTCCTTGCCCGCCAAAATCACGAGCGGCACCTTTTCCGCACGGTACTTTTCGGACGCGTCGAAGATCGACATCTCCGCGCCATCGGGCAGGTGGCGCGTGAATCCGCCTTCGGTGTTCACCATCTTGTTGCGCAGGCGGACATTGGCGAACGTGCCGCGCACCATGACTTCGTGGTTGCCGCGACGCGATCCGTACGAATTGAAATCCGCCGGTTGCACGCCGTGGGCAATCAGGTATTTGCCGGCGGGTCCGTCTTTCTTAATCGAGCCCGCTGGTGAGATGTGATCGGTGGTGACGCTATCGCCGAGCACGGCGAGCACGCGCGCGCCCTTGATGTCCTCGATAGCAGACGGTTTGAGCGCCATGTCATCGAAGTACGGCGCCTGCCGGATGTAGGTGGAATTATTTTCCCACGCGTATGTCTCGCCCTTCGGAACGGGCAGCCCACGCCACCGCTCATCTCCCGAGTACACCTGGGCATAGCTCTTACGGAACATCTCGGATGTAATCGCACTCGCCATCGCCTGTTCGACTTCCTGCTGTGAGGGCCAGATGTCGGCGAGGTAGACGGGCTTGCCGTCTGTGCCTTTTCCGACGGGATCCTTGCGCAGGTCGACATCGATGCGCCCGGCTAGAGCGAAGGCCACCACCAGCGGCGGCGACATCAGATAATTGGCGCGAACTTCAGAATTGATCCGGCCCTCAAAATTGCGATTGCCAGAGAGCACGGAGGCGACAACCAGATTTTTCTCGTCGATTTCTTTCGAAACTTCAACCGGTAGCGGCCCGGAGTTTCCGATGCACGTGGTGCAGCCGTAGCCGACGATATGGAACTTCAGCTTCTCCAGATATGGCATCAGGCCGGCTTTCTCGAGATAGTCGAGGACGACTTTCGATCCAGGAGCGAGCGAGGTTTTGACCGTCGCGGGGACTTCGAGACCGCGTTCCACGGCCTTCTTTGCCAGCAGTCCGGCGGCCAGCATCACGGATGGGTTGGATGTGTTCGTGCAACTGGTGATCGCCGCAATCACCACGCTGCCGTGCTGCAGCGCAACATTCCCATTCGTCGGAATGTGTTCGTGGACGTTCGGGTCCTCGACACCAATTGCTATCGGATTTCCACCCTCCTGTTCCCAATGGTTGACCTGCCTGTAGGCGGCCTCGGACGGAGCAGCAGCAGCCTTAGCCTTCGGCTTGATCAGGGATGGCAACGCCTGCACAAACGACTCGCGTGCCTGCGACAGCACGACTCGATCCTGCGGGCGCTTCGGTCCGGCAAGACTCGATTCGACCGTGGCAAGGTCAAGACTCAGCAGCTCGGAATATTCCGCTTCGGGCGTACTGGCGTCGTGAAAAAGTCCCTGCTCGCGGGCGTACGCTTCGACCAGCGCGATCTGTTCGTCGCCGCGGCCGGTGAGTTTCAGGTAGCGCAGGCTTTCCTTGTCGATCGGAAAAATGCCGCAAGTCGCTCCGTACTCGGGAGCCATGTTGGCGATGGTGGCGCGATCGGCGAGTGGCAGGTCTTGCAGGCCGGGGCCGAAGTACTCGACGAACTTGCCGACAACACCGTGCTTGCGCAGCATCTCGGTGATGGTAAGAACAAGGTCGGTTGCAGTGGCGCCTTCCCGCAGGCGGCCGGTAAGCTTCACGCCGACGACGAGCGGGATCAGCATGGAGACGGGCTGTCCCAGCATGGCGGCCTCGGCTTCGATGCCGCCCACGCCCCAGCCCAGCACGCCCAGTCCGTTCACCATGGTGGTGTGCGAGTCGGTGCCGACAAGTGTGTCGGGATAGGCGGTGCGCTTTCCGCCTTCTTCATCTTGATGCACAAAAACCACGCGCGCCAGATACTCGAGGTTGACCTGGTGCACGATGCCGGTGTCCGGCGGTACGATGGCAAGATTGCGGAAGCCGGTCTGTCCCCAGCGCAGAAACGCGTAGCGCTCTTTGTTCCGTTGGAATTCAAGCAGCGCGTTGACGTCGAAGGCTTTCGACGACCCGAATTCGTCGACCTGCACCGAATGATCGATCACCAGTTCGGCGGGCTGCAACGGATTGATGAGCTTCGGGTCGCCGCCCAGGCGCTTCATGGCGTCGCGCATGGCGGCAAGATCGACAACCGCGGGGACGCCGGTGAAATCCTGCAGCAGCACGCGACTGGGCGTGAAGGCGATTTCCTTTTCCGGCTTCGAATTCCTGTTCCACGCAGCCAGCGCGCGAATTTCTTCCTTCGTCACATTGCGCCCGTCTTCAGTGCGCAGAAGGTTCTCCAGCAGAATGCGCAGGGAAAACGGCAGGTGTTTCGTCGAGATGCCATGCCTGTCGAGGGCGTCGAGCCGGTAGATCTCGTATTCTTTATTGCCGACTTTGAAAGTTGCGCGGGCGCCAAAACTATTCGATGACATGATGGTCTTCCTTCACAAGCTCCGGCACAGAACCGGGGGCGATACGGGCTCGGAACTTATAGTGTAATTCGTTTCGAAGGCTCATGTGGGGACGGGGCTCTGCCCCGTCCAAGCCGGGCGCAGCTCGGCCCCAGCCGCGAGAGATGCCGACCGCCACCCTGTTTGAGTTAAAGTAAACCAACGATGATGCAAACCTTAGGCCACATCGCGCTGGTCGTCCGCGACTACGATGAAGCCCTCGCATTCTTTACTCGCACGCTCAACTTCAGAGTGATCGAAGACACTCGTTTGAGCGACGACAAGCGCTGGGTGCTGATCGCTCCGCCGGGCTCCCAGGGTACGAGCTTGCTTCTGGCCCGGGCAGCAACGCCCGAGCAGGCGAGTCGTATCGGCAACCAGACCGGCGGACGAGTCTTCCTTTTTCTGCACACCGACGATTTCTGGCGTGACTACAATGAAATGACCGCGCGCAAAGTAAAGTTCACACGGCCGCCGTGCGAAGAGTCCTACGGCACAGTCGCAGTCTTCGAAGACCTGTACGGCAATCAATGGGACCTCCTGCAGCTAAAGGCAGCGGCCTCGGGCTGACGGAATACATCAGGACATAAACCACGGTTAATACTTCTTGATCGTCAAGCTGCGAAAAAATGCGAGCCTCGCGTCCCGGAATTGCTTTAGCGGTGCGCGGCGACCGGACCGGCCCTCAGCCCTTGGACACGGCTCTCCCGTCCGCCGCTTTAACCCAGACCCTTTCAGCGGCGGATACACCCAGAGAAACCCGGCCGACGCCTGTGGTCAGGGTCAGAGTTTGGTCGTAGTTGCGATGCACGACATGAACTTTCGCTCCCGGGCGGATGCCGCGCTGTTCGAGAAACTCCAGCAGGCGGCGGTCGCGTTCATAGATACCGCTCACCTGAAAATTCTGCCCCGGCTCGGCGTGGGCAAGCAGCAACAAGCCGCGCCGGCGCCGGCTGGCGGGACTCTCCAGTTCCGTCAGGTTGCCGTGCGGACACGCGACGCCGCGCCCGAGTTTGCTGAGCAGCCTGGCCTCGAAATCGGGTGAGACCGCGTGCTCCAATCGTTCCGCCTCGTCGTGCACCTTGTACCATTCCATTCCAAAAATTTCGGCAAGCATGCGCTCGATCAGGTGATGGCGAACCGTCAACTTGCGCGCAATTTTCTTTCCGGCAGCGGTCAGCCGAACCCGTCCGTCGCCATTCACGCGCACCAGGCCGTCTTTCTTCAGACGGCGCACAGCCATGGTTACCGCGGGGGGCGAGACTTTGAGCCAGTGCGCGAGCGTGGCAGAAATGACGTGTTCCCCTTCGCTCTCGGCCTCGAGAATCGCCTTAAGGTAGTCCTCTTTGGAAACAGTGATCACGCGACCCGTATTATACGGCGAAGCGTTAAGCACAGTTAATTGGGGATTGTTTCGACTGATTTTCTAACCACCAGCCGCCGAGCAGTTTGACATCTATCTTCTCGCGCCCCTACCCTTGAATGTCTCGGCTATGAAAGTCCTAGTCATCGGCAGCGGCGGACGCGAGCATGCCCTGGTGTGGAAGCTCCGGCAGTCGCCCCGGGTCGCAAAAATCTATTGCGCGCCGGGCAACGGCGGGATCGCGGACGATGCCGAGTGCGTCGCGGTAGACGTAAAGAGTCTCGATTCAATGATCGCACTCGCCAACCAGATCCAGCCCGACCTCACCATTGTGGGGCCGGAATTGCCGCTGATGCTCGGCTTGGTGGACGAATTTACGCGACGAGGCTGGCGCACATTTGGCCCGACCAAAGCCGCCGCACAACTTGAAACCAGCAAGAGCTTTGCCAAGGAATTCCTGCAACGCCACCGCATTCCCACGGCGCATTATGCGATCTGCGATTCTTCGCAGCAGGTGCGCGAGGCGTTGCCGCACTTCCACCCGCCAATCGTGGTGAAGGCCGACGGGCTGGCCGCCGGCAAGGGCGTGGCCATCGCCAAGAGTAAGGATGAAGCCGCAACCGTCGCTAACGAAATGCTCAGCGGAAGGATGCTTGGGGAGGCGGGATCACGTGTGGTACTCGAAGAGTTTCTCCAGGGTGACGAACTCTCGTTTCTGGTCGTGAGCGACGGCGAGCGGGTGGCGCCATTGGTCGCTGCGCAAGATCACAAACGGGTGGGCGACGGCGACACCGGCCCAAACACCGGCGGCATGGGCGCCTACACCACGCGGACCATCGTGGACGACCAGATGCGAGACTGGCTGGTCGCCCACATCGCGCGGCCCGTTGTCGCCGGCATGAAGGCCGAAGGTGTGGAGTATAAAGGCATCCTCTACTGCGGCCTGATGATGACGCCGCGCGGCCCCATGGTGCTCGAATTCAACTGCCGCTTCGGCGATCCGGAGACGCAGCCCATTTTGTTGCGCCTCGAAAGCGACCTGCTTGAGGCGATGGAGGCGTCGATCGATGGCCGCACCAGCGATGGCGACTTTAAGTGGTCGAACGATGCGGCCGTCTGCGTGGTCATGGCTTCGGGCGGGTATCCGGGGACCTACGAGGCGGGCAAGAAAATCATGGGCCTGGAGGATGCGGCGAAATTGGACGGCGTAAGAGTCTTTCATGCCGGCACGTCGAAGCGTGACGATGCTTTCTATACTTCCGGCGGCCGCGTGCTCGGAGTAACAGCGCGGGCTGCGGAGTTGCAATCCGCGGTGCAGCGCGCCTACGAAGCGTGCGCGAAGATCGGCTTCGAGGGCGCCCACTATCGCAAAGATATCGCGGCACGGGCGCTGAAGAAGAAATAGGATCGTGCTCGAGGATTCGCGCCACTAGTTCGCACCTGTCATCGATTCTGAATTGTCATCCTGAGCGAAGCGAAGGATCTGCTCTTCGCCGCGTCAGGACAAAGTAGGTCCTTCGCTTCGCTCAGGATGACAATTTAGATTTATGACTTCGCAGAAAATGGACGTAAACCAATCATGAGCAAGCCCCTCGTCTCAATCGTCATGGGCAGTGACTCCGACCTGGAGATCATGCGCGAGGCCGGAAGAGCTCTCGATGAATTCGGCGTCACGTATGAGATGGATGTAACTTCAGCCCATCGCTCGCCCGATCGCACGGCAGATTATGCGCGCAAGGCCGCTGGACGCGGCATTCGCGTGATCATCGCCGGCGCGGGAGGAGCGGCGCATCTGGCGGGCGTAATCGCCGCGCACACAATCTTGCCGGTCATCGGCGTCCCGATCCCGTCAACTTCTCTGCAGGGCATGGATTCCCTCCTCGCGACTGTGCAAATGCCCGAGGGCATTCCGGTAGCAACCGTCGCCATCGGCAAGCCCGGCGCGACCAACGCCGGAATCCTGGCCGCGCAGATACTCGGCCTAGCGGATGCTGCGATCGCGAAGAAACTGGCCACGCACAAAGAGAATCTCGCGCGCGGTGTGGAAGAGAAATCAAAAAAGCTGAACGCGACGATGGAAGAGTGAGCGAAGCAGCGAGCGGAGACTTCCGGGTGCGAATCTCGCTCACAGCTTTAAGCTTTTCAGATATTCCCGGAACTCCCCGCCCAGATCTTCGCGTTTCAGCGCAAACTCCACCGTCGCTTTGAGGAAGCCCAGTTTGTCGCCGGTATCGAAGCGACGTCCTTCATAGACGTAGGCGTACATCTTCTCGCGCTGCAGCAGCCCGCGCAGTCCGTCTGTGAGTTGCAACTCGCCGCCCGCGCCCGGCTTGATGTCCGAGAGCGTTTCGAAGACCGTCGGCGTCAGAATGTAGCGTCCAATCACCGCCAGATTCGAAGGCGCATCCGCGAGTTTCGGCTTTTCCACTAGGTCGAGAACTTCGTAGAGTCTGCCGCCGGAGCCCGCAACCTCTTTCGCCTTCAGCACGCCGTAAGAAGAAATCGCGGGCCCGTCAACCACCTGCGTCGCGATCACGGAACACCGCTTCTCTTCGAATACGTTCATCAACTGCTTGAGTACTGGCACTTTCGAATCGATGACGTCATCGGCGAGCAGTGTGGCAAAGGGTTCGTCGCCAATCAATTCGCGCGCGGTGAGCACGGCGTGTCCCAGGCCCAGCGCCTCCTTCTGACGGACGTAGGCCACGTGGATCATGTCCGAGATCTGGCGCACGATCTTGAGCAAGTCGTGCTTGCCTTTTTCCTCGAGCATCTTCTCCAGCTCGTAGCTGACGTCGAAATGATCTTCGATCGCGCTCTTGCCGCGTCCGGTAATGATGATGATCTGGTCGCATCCGGCCGACAGCGCCTCTTCCACGCCATACTGAATGATGGGCTTATCGACCAGTGGCAGCATCTCTTTCGGCTGAGCTTTGGTGGCCGGCAGAAAGCGGGTGCCTAATCCGGCGGCGGGAAAAATGGCTTTGCGGACTTTCATCGTCATAAGGCGGTCGCCTAGTTCGTCGTTGGTCGATCGTCGTTCGCCCTTCGGCCCACTCGCCGAACCATTGTAACTGCTGGCGTTTACACCTGGGGCACTGCTTCTTCGCGCGCCTCCAGCTCTTCCAGCAAATCGTGCAGCGTTTGCAATATTCCTTCGGCGCTGTCGATCTTTATCGAGAACTTCAGCGTCCCATCCGGAGTAAATTGCGTGCCGCGCTGCGACGCTACAAAGCGCGCCAGTTTCCCCGGATCAATCGCAGCCGTCTGGCTGAACTTGATGCTCACGAATTCGCGCTTGCGCTCAATAGCGTTGGCACCGACCCGCATCGCTTGCAGTTTGAGCGCGGCGTACTCCAGCAGATTGCGAACCGCACGGGGCGTCTCGCCGTAACGATCGATCAACTCTGAGCGCACGTCGTGCAGTTGCGACTCGGTCTCGACGCCCGCGACGCGCTTGTACATGCGGAGGCGTTGGTTCTCTTCTTTAATGTAGTCGGACGGAATGCGGATGTTGAGGCCGAGGTTGAGCTGGATCTCTGTTACTTCAACACCCGCCTCACCCTTCATCTCGCGTACCGCGCGTTCCAGCATCTGTGTGTAAAGTTCGAAACCCACCGCTTCGATGTGACCGCTCTGTTCACCGCCGAGAAGATTTCCCGCGCCGCGTAGTTCAAGATCAAGCGCCGCGATCTTGAACCCGGCGCCGAGATCGGAAAATTCCTTGAGCGCGGCCAGACGGCGCCGGGCGATCGGCGTCAGCTCGATTTCTGCAGGTAAAAGCAAGTACGCGTAGGCCCGACGGTTCGAGCGCCCAACCCGTCCGCGAAGCTGATAGAGCTCCGACAAGCCCAGCCGGTCGGCACGATTGATGATGATCGTATTGCACAGCGGGATATCGAGTCCGTTCTCGATAATCGTGGTTGAGACCAGGATGTCGGCTTCGTGATGCATAAACTTCAGCATTACTTTCTCTAACTCCCCTTCGCCCATCTGTCCGTGGCCCACGGCGATGCGGGCGTTCGGAACCATCGCTTGAATCTTAGCCGCAATCTCCCAGATCGTCTCGATGCGGTTGTGCACGAAATAAACCTGGCCGCCGCGGTCGAGTTCCTGTTCGAGCGCCGACTGAATAAGCTTCTCGTCCCAGTTCGCGACCACGGTCTGGATTGCCATGCGGTCTTTGGGCGGCGTTTCGATCACGCTCATATCGCGCAAGCCAACCAGCGACATATGCAGCGTCCGCGGAATCGGCGTCGCCGACAAGGTCAGCACGTCGACTTCAGTGCGCATCTGCTTGATGCGTTCTTTGTGGCGCACGCCGAAGCGCTGTTCCTCGTCGACCACCAGCAGGCCGAGGTCGGCGAACTTCACGTCTTTTGAGAGCAGGCGGTGGGTGCCGATCAGGATGTCCACCTTGCCGGCTTCCACTTTTTGCAGAATTTCTTTGATCTGCTTGGCCGTCCGGAAGCGGCTGATCATTTCGACCGTGAGCGGGAATGGCGCGAATCGTTGCTTGAAGGTTTCATAGTGCTGGAATGCGAGAACAGTGGTGGGCGCGAGCATGGCGACTTGTTTGTTATCGCTCAGGGCCTTGAAGGCCGCGCGCATCGCAACTTCCGTCTTGCCATAACCGACATCGCCGCACAGCAGGCGATCCATGGGGAGTTGAGATTCCATGTCGCGCTTCACGTCGGCGATGGCCTGCGCCTGGTCTTCGGTCTCGTTGTACTCGAACGAATCTTCGAACTCCTTCATCCACTCGGTATCGGCCGGAAAGATGTGGCCCCGCGCGGACTGGCGCTGCGCATAGAGCTTGAGCAACTCGTCGGTCATGTCCTTCATCGCCTTGCGCACGCGGGCTTTGGTCTTGCCCCATGCCTGGGTGCCAAGGTGATTCAGGACGGGTTTCGCGCCCTCCGACGAACGATATTTCTGCACGAGATCGAGCCGAGTCAGCGGAACATAGAGCCGTGCAGCCTCGGCATACTCAAGCAGCATGAATTCCGCCGCGCCGTCGCCCTGGTTGATTTCCTTCAGACCTTGATACTGACCGATGCCGTGTTCCACGTGGACCACGTAGTCGCCGACCTGCAAGTCGCGGAAGTCGGAAAGAAACGCCGAGACTTTTGATTTCTGCCGCTGCGGTCGCGCCGCGACCAGGTCAGATTCATCGAACAGATCGTGTGCCCCAAAAATCGCGAGATGCGCCTCAGGTAAAACAAAGCCGTCGGGAAGGTAAGCCTTCAGCAGCGTCGTGGTGAGAACGTCGCCGGCAAAATAAGAAGTTTCGTCGGCATAACTTTCTCCGCTGCGCGTGCGGCTTCCCAGGCGATACGAAGCGTTGTACTCGGTGAACATATCGGCGAGGCGCTCGACTTCTCCCGTGTTGGGAGCGGCAAGAATTACCTGTGTACCGCCGCCAACCAACTTCTGAACCTGCTCGATCATCGCGGGCACCGCGCCGTGGAAGCGCGTGGCGGGCTGCGAAAGAAAAGCGGCTTCTGTTCTCCCTTCGCGCGCCACCGCCAGATATTCGAAATCGGCTCCACGGAGCGCTGCGGTTTTTTCCCGCCAGCTTTCCGGTGTAAGATAAAGATCCGCGGGACGAACAAGGTTCCCCACCCCGCTGCGCTCGTGCGCTTCTTCAATGCGGGCCCAGACTTTATCGAGTTCCTGCAGCAGCGCTTCGGGCTCGTCCAGAATCACCCGCGCCTCCGGAAGCAGGTCGAAAATGCTGCGGTCGGCGCCCGCCACCGGAGCGTAGAACTCCCAACCCGGAAAGACTCCAGCGCCAGAGTCGCGCACGGCTTGCTCCACAATCTCCGCCGATCCCGTAATGCGTTTCCCTGAGAGCCGCGCATTGATGGAACCGAGCAGTTCTTCCGTCACCGGCGTCTCCGTGAGGGGCAGAAGCAACGCTTCATCGACCGGGTTTGAAGACCGCTGACTCGCCGGATCGAACTTGCGCATGGATTCGATTTCATCCCCAAAAAACTCGACGCGCACCGGGCGGTCCGCCTCCGGAGAGTACACATCCAGAATGCCGCCGCGAGCCGCGTACTGCCCCGGCATTTCCACAACATCGGTTGCGCTGTAGCCGACCGTGTTCAGGTGCTCGAGCAACTTCTCTAGGTCGAAGGTCTCCCCGCGACGCAGAACCCGCGCCAGGTCGGCGTAGTAGTCGGGCGCACGAAGAAGAATTGTGGTGGCGGTCACCGGCGAAATTACGATCGCGGCGCGGCCCGTCGCGATCTTCCATAACGCCGTCGCGCGTTCTTCCTGAATCTCCGGATGCGGCGACAAATTCTGGAAGGGGAGCACATCGCGCGCTGGAAGACTTACGACGGACTCTGGATCCGCGGCTCCAGTCAATTCGCAGAACGCGCGCAACACAGGCAGCAAATCTTCGGCGGCACGGTTATCGGCTACTACCAGCACAAACGGACGCTCAACCGTGCGCCGCAACAAAACAACGATCAGCGCCTTGGCCGCCGAGGACAGTCCAGTGACACTCATCCGTCCCGCGCTCTCCCGTAGATGGGAGGCGGCACGCGTGAAGGCAGGTAATTGTTCCACCTCCGCGAAAAGTTCGCGGACGAACGGCAAAAGCATTTCTCTTGGATTCTACCAAGCCGGGCGAAATGGGGTCGTTTCGCAGTGGAGAGACGGGCGTCTCGCCCGTCCAGCCGGGCGGGCGGGGACGCCCGGCTCCCTACCAGCAAAACTACGACCGAGGGCTGCCCCGACTACTTCCGCAGCAGCGGCCGCGTCAGGCACGTCGGCCCTCCCGCTCCGTTGATGCAGATCTCCGACCCCGGAAACGTGCGCACGTCGAAGCCGGCCTCGCGCATGCGCTGATTCGTTTTGGCGTTTTCTTCGAGCGCAATCACGCGCTTCTGTCCCAACGCAAGCACGTTGCAAGCGAGCGTCTCGCGCTCGCTGTATTCAATTTCAATCAGCCGAAACCCGCGCCCCTTCAGCAGTTCGACCGTCTCAACTGCCAGCCACGGCAAATCGACCAGAATGGTCTGCTCATCGAGCATGCTCATCAGCGACATCAGGTGCAGACAAGCGGAAGGGCCGGGTCCGTAAGGCAGCGGCGCGGACAGCACCTCAACATTCTTTGAAGACAGCAGCGACCGTATCTGCTCGATTCCCGCTTTGTTCGTCCGATAGCCGTCACCGATGAGCAGCGTCCTCGAATCGAGCCAGACGATGTCTCCGGATTCGGAGACCCCTGGCGCCCGTATCTCGCCAAACGCCGAAATGCCCATTTGCCCGCAAAAGTTCGAGTGCGCTGACGCCTCCGCCACGCGACTCTCCTTTCCCGGATTCATCAGCACGAGGCCAAAGTCTGTGGCCAACGACGCGTCGTGTGCATAGACCGCGTCGAGCGTCAGAGATTCCGTCGGAGGCAGACACACGACCTCCGCCCCGCTCTCGCTGAGCAGCCGACACAGAATCTCGTGCTGTCTCTGCGCTGACGGAAAATCAGGGGGATGCAGAAATCCGAGTTCGCGCCATGCCATGGCTCTCCCGGAAATGTCCCACCCCGCGTTGGCCGGCGGACACACCATCACCCGCAGCAGTTCACCCGTCATGGAGTGCCCGTTGAAGTTTTCAGAATGCACAAGAGAAGGGACAAGAAATATTTCTGGCACGCAGTAATCTCGCTTTAAGAATCTAAAGTAAAGACCGCCGCAAACGCAATGCCGGGGGCAGAGGCGGTAATCAACCACAGACTCCCACGACAGCGTCGACGACAAGACAGTCTCCGCGTGAAGGCCTCCGCCAGCCAGAATCCGTCTTATCGCTTGCCTAAACACCCTCCTCTGATGTACATATCAGCGGTATCCCGTCCCAACAACGTGCTCGAAGTTCAAGTAACTGGCCGTAAACCGCGCACTTTGATTTCCGCCTTCCGCAGCGATAATGATGCGGAAGATCCCAGGAGCCCTATGAAAGCGTCAGCGCCATTGCGTCTATTCTGTTTCGCGGTCCTGTTCTTGCTCGTCCGTCAATCTGCATTTGCCCAGGGCGCCGCCACCGGCGACCTCCACGTCAGTGTGAGAGATCCCAAGGGCAACGCAGTGACCAACGCCACCGTCAGCGTGCGAGATGTCGCCAAGGGCCTGGAACGCGCCGGCAGCAGCGACGGCCAGGGGGGTTACAGTGTGCGTCAACTGGCTCCTGGCACTTATTCCGTCACCGTGGACGCATCGGGCTTCGCCAAGGCCGAGGCCACCGGCGTTGCCATCACCGTCGGCGAGATGGCCGAGTTACCCGTCACTCTCACCGTCGCGGGCGGCAAGGAAGTCGTCGAAGTCAGCTCCCAGGCTGAGCTTGTTGAAACATCGCGGAGCTCCACTACCGACACCATCGGCCAGCGCCGCATCGACAATCTGCCGATCAACGGCCGCAACTACATCAATTTCACGCTCACTGATTCGCAAGTCGTCCGCGATAACGCGCCCAACACCGGCGCCGCGCCCACCTCCGGCCTCAACATGAGCGGCCAGCGCGGGCGTTCCAACCTGGTCAACGTCGATGGCGCCGATGCCACCGACAATTCCATCAACGGCGTGCGCTCCACCGTCTCGCAAGAGGCGGTGCAGGAGTTCCAAATCATCACCAACAGTTACGCCGCCGAATATGGCCGCGCTTCCGGCGGCGTGGTCAACATCATCACCCGCTCCGGATCGAACGACTTCCACGGCGACGTCTACGGATACCTCCGCAATCGCAATTTCCAGGCCGTCAACCCCTTCAGCACAACCCCCAATCCTGCCTACACGCGCGTGCAGGGAGGCACAGCCTTTGGTGGACCGATCAAAAAAGACAAAACGTACTACTACTTTTCCTTTGAAACGACACGACGGCATGAGACGGGGTTTTCGAGCATCGGCCAGGACTGCTTTGCTGCCAACAGTCAAACGTGCTTTGGACTCATTCCATTGGCACCTGCTGGCAATGTGCTTTTAACTTCCGACCAGATTGGTTTCCTGACCGACCCGGCCGTTCAAGCGACAGAGGCAGCCAGTCCCGCTTATAAGGCCGAGGTGGACCAGTATGTGTTTCTCGCGGGCGCCTCCTCTGGTCAAGCCATCAACGGGCAATGGCCCGCCGCCTTTACCGGGGGGGCTCGGATCGTCGGCTTCCCGACCACGTGCCCACCGCCTGGAAACTGCTTTGTGCCAGCTTCTTATCAGTCACTCGCCTCGCAGCAGGGCAACTTCCCGGTGTTCGAAGGGACCAGCCTTTATTCACTGCGTCTGGACCATAACGTAAACAGCAGCAACCGTCTGACGCTGCGCGTCAACGCCAGTCCGAGCACGGTTACGGGAATCGAGGTCAGTGGACAAGATCAGCCGTTTGGTCAGAACTCATACTCGCGAACGTCGCAACAGACGTATCGCGACGTGGCAGGAGTGGTGCAGGATACGTGGACGATCGGGAACAATAAGGTGAACGAGTTCCGATTCCAGTACGCGCGGCGTGGGCTGTCGTACTTCTACAACACCAAGATTCCGGGCGGCGCCGACCCGGCCGTCAACATTCCCGGCTTCGCCTATTTCGGACGCGAGCCCTACTCCTACATCCAGCGGGTCGAAAATCGATACCAGTTCACCGACAATTTTTCCTGGAGTATCGGGCGGCACGACACTAAATTCGGAGGCGACTTCAACTACCTCCCGATCAAGGCCACGTTCACAGTGAACTACGGCGGTGTGTATGACATTGGG
>Ga0209283_10001266_pt1 | contig 13622 bp, 7 predicted proteins | sample CZO8metaG_2_FD_188354 | JGI IMG/M metagenome (GOLD analysis project Ga0209283, IMG submission 188354) | Vadose zone soil microbial communities from the Eel River Critical Zone Observatory, Northern California, USA - CZOApr15con2H1.8 metaG... | ecosystem: Environmental > Terrestrial > Soil >...
CGAAAACGACGTATAGGGGCTGACGCCTGCCCGGTGCTGGAAGGTTAAAGGGAGAGGTTAGCCGCAAGGCGAAGCTTTGAACTGAAGCCCCAGTGAACGGCGGCCGTAACTATAACGGTCCTAAGGTTAGTAATTCGCTAGCCTTAGTAAAATCTGGCTATATGCTGGAAGGTCTGAGTATCCCGCACTACGCGATATGCTTTGAAAGGGCACGGCTTCAGCCGTGCCGTAAGAGGCGGCTCGCGTGACAACGTGACGGGTGCAGATAATCAGCAGGAAAGATCGGTGGTTTGTATTAGGGCACGGCTTCAGCCGTGCCGCAAAGGCGGCAAAATTGATGGGGCTTTAGCCCCCGAGGTTTCGCTTCCCGCACCACTGAAATCCTCAGAGACTACATGCCAGATTCCAACTCTAAGCTGGGTTGGAAAAGATAGAGTCCGGACTGCATGGCGACATGCAGAGAGTGGCAGAAATGTCCACTCCTCCTTGCACAGTTGTAAGTGCGAGTTAGTAACAAAGCGAGCGAAATTCCTTGTCGGGTAAGTTCCGACCTGCACGAATGGCGTAACGAAAGTGCGACTGTCTTGCCAACTGGCACGGCGAACTTGTAGTGCCGGTGAAGATGCCGGTTGCCCGCAACTAGACGGAAAGACCCCGTGCACCTTTACTATACCTTTACTATGAACTATGGCACTTGCTGCGCAGGATAGGTGGGAGGCTTTGATTTCAGGTTCTCGGACTTGGAGGAGCCACCGGTGAGATACCACCCTGCGAGTTCTGTGGTTCTAACTTACTCCCGTGATCCGGGAGAAGGACATAGTAAGGCGGGTAGTTTGACTGGGGCGGTCGCCTCCTAAATTGTAACGGAGGCGCGCGAAGCTACGCTCAGGCTGTTTGGAAATCAGCCGTCGAATGCAAAAGTATAAGCGTGGTTGACTGCGAGACCTACAAGTCGAGCAGGTACGAAAGTAGGCTTTAGTGATCCGGTGGTTCTGTATGGAATGGCCATCGCTCAACGGATAAAAGGTACGCCGGGGATAACAGGCTGATCGGAGCCAAGAGTTCATATCGACGCTCCGGTTTGGCACCTCGATGTCGGCTCATCGCATCCTGGAGCTGTAGAAGGTTCCAAGGGTTAGGCTGTTCGCCTATTAAAGCGGTACGTGAGCTGGGTTCAGAACGTCGCGAGACAGTTCGGTCCCTATCTGTTGTGGGCGCAGGAGATTTGAGAGGGCCTGTCCTTAGTACGAGAGGACCGGGATGGACGAACCTCTTGTGATCCAGCTGTCATGCCAATGGCATCGCTGGGTAGCGAAGTTCGGTTGTGATAACCGCTGAAGGCATATAAGCGGGAAGCACTCCTCAAGATGAGATCTCCCAACCCTTAAGGGTAATGAAGGGCCCAGGTAGACTACCTGGTTGATAGGCAGGATGTTGAAGCGCAGTAATGCGTGTAGCTTACCTGTACTAATCGCCCGTTCGGCTTGACCATAAAATTTACTCGGTGCAGAAACAGCCGTCAGCACTCAGCTATCAGCTTTCAGTTCGAAACTGTTCGAAAGCCGATGGCGTCCTCAGAAGCGTCAGAAACCGGATGCGACTGACCACAAGTACTGACGACTGTGCGCCGACGAAAACTTTGTAGTAGAGACGCGGCTTGCCGCGTCTCCCCAATCTATTCAGTTGTGAGGCTTCGTCCTCAGATTTTTGAAAGACGATCTTTGAAAATCAGTTCTCAGCCCTCAGGTCCAAGTTTTCCCCTCTCCCGGATTGTCATCCCGAGCGAAGCGAAGGGATCTGCAGTTGGCTGGGACCACCAAGTTTGCCGGGCATCGGCCGCAAAAGTCAGCGCAGTAGGAATTTACTGATAGCTGACGGCTGATAGCTGACGGCTCCGACTTGTCGGTGATTTTACCGCGGGGGTTCCACCCGTTCCCATCCCGAACACGGAAGTTAAGCCCCGCTGGGCCGATGGTACTGCACGCGAAAGTGTGTGGGAGAGTAGGTAGTTGCCGGCATAAATAAAGGCCAGTCTGAGAAATCAGATTGGCCTTTTCCTTTGAACTTTACCGATGTCGAGGAAAATCAAGAGGCCTTGAGTGTGTCGATCAACGGCAGGCCGAAGGGTGCTTCCTGTTCGTACAGGGGATAGATTTCCAGTTCCGCAATCCTTCCATCACGAACGTGCAGGATCACTCCAACCTCTACATTTTCAGGCGTAACGCCATAGAAATCCGCCAGAATCTTTGATGCACCCTGCGAGGCGTAGAAATCTACTGTCGGGCAACCGCACGAGCAACGCCGAACTACCCGCAAATTTTCGATCTGAGGAACGTAATCCTGCGCCTCCGGCACCCCATGGGAGATTAGCCACCCAATCAACTCGCTCTCTGCAACACTAAAGGTGCGATTTTCAGATATCGACTCGGAGCGTCCAGACATGCGGTCCTTTCGCGATCGCCTCAATCAGAGGGTAGCAGATCCCCCGCACAGAACGCTCGGGATTTCGGCCGCGGGCTCCCGCTTCGCTCACCCCCGCAAAGCGCCTCAAATTAAGCCCCGCTGGGCTTGTGCTTGTGTGGAGCGGGCGTATTCCTGCCACGCTTCTTCTAGCGCCCTGAGCGCACCGTCACACGCACCCCGTTGTTCCAGGTGCTTCAGCCACCAAGCCAAAGTGGACCCCTTGCGGTGCTTATCAGCCAGTGCGTCCCTGCTCAGGTCACCTATGGGATCATCGCGGTCGCTCTGTCGCTTTAACCATGGCCAAAATGTCATCTCTCGCTCCTTTGTAGCTGTCGAGAGAAATCTCGACGGCCTTTTCCTTTTTCGCCGAGTGTGCCCGAAAAGGCCAAATTGGTCTGTGACCAATGCACAATCAAGATGTGACGATTTTTGCAATTCGGAATGTCCGCGCCGCGTCCTCGCTGCCAGTCTTTTCGCGGGCGGGGCGCCCGCGCCACATGTCTGTGGATCAGGTAAAATCGGCGATCAAATCCGGGTAGATAGGCGCATCCACAAGGCGTATCTCTTTGCGTTGCCGTTATTGATCGTTGGCCAAAGCCTCGCGACATACATGTGGCGGAGCAATCCTTCCTGGTGGCAGGGGATCACCCACGCGATTCTCGGATAGCCACAAAAGTCTTGCCATTCCGACGCGCGAGCGACAGAGAGACAGCCGGAATCTGCTTCCTGCCGGAGTACGAGATTCCCATCCCGAACACGGAAGTTAAGCCCCGCTTCGGCCGATGGTGCTGCACGCGAAAGCGTGTGGGAGAGTAGGTAGTTGCCGGCATAAATAAAGGCCACGTTCAGAAATAAGCGTGGCCTTTTCCGCTTTGTCGCCTAGGAAGGGGGCAGACACTGGGACCCGTGTCCGACAGCGCAGACCATCTCTTTGCAGTTCGGTAGAGTAGCCGCTCTATTTACTTATGTAATAACACCGTCACGGTAGGTGGAACGAAGTCATAAAGGAAGCCACGAAGAGCGAGATCGGGTTTGCCGTCGCGGTTGACGTCGGTAGAAATCGTGAACACTGAGTTGAGCCCGACGGTGTAAGACCTGACTTGATATTTTCCGGTGCCGTCGTTGGTGAAGAGCACGACATCCTCACCGCCTGGGAGCAGCCCAACCGCAATGTCGAGCAGTCCATCGCCGTTGAAGTCGGCAAGGGCAATGGAACTTATTCCTGCGGAATATCCATTGACCATCAGCGATTGATCGTGTTTGAACCCTGCGCGACCTGCGCTGAGGTAAATATCGGGGCCGAGAACAAGGTCATCCATCCCGTCGCCGTTGATGTCGCCGACCGCCTGGGTCGGGAAGAGCACGCTGTTCTGTAGCGGAGTTATGCCAGTGGGCGCGGTAAAAGCGCGGTTGCCTTGGCCGAACAGGATTCCTGAGGGAGTTGCGATGTCTGAGATGTGATCTCCATCGAAGTCCCCAACCACGAAGTTCTCGTAGAAATCCCAAGATACCGCGTCGAACTGGAAGTTACCTTTCCCATAGAGAATCGTCATGGGCGCGACGATATCCATGTGGCCGTCGCCATCCATATCGCGGAAGTAGATAGGCTGCGAACCGTTCGGCAGCGTGATCTGATTAATCGGCGTCGTGAAGACACCGCTGCCGTCGCCTTTCCAGAAAATGAGACCGGTCCCGGTGAAACCAACCATGTCGGCGATGCCGTCGCCGTCCAGGTCAACGAGCACCGTGGCATATTCGGGGGCCTGGCCTTCAGTCTTAAAGGTCCCGTCGGGCTGGAAATGATAAATCGTGCCGGGAACGCTGCCGACGCCTCCATTGCCCGCCCCAGCGACTAGTAGGTCCATGAAGCCATCGCCAAAAACATCGCCAGAGGATAGATCTCCCCAGTTATTCGCGGGCAGCACCTGGGCGGATGGGTAGTTACGATCATCGCGCCCCAACACTACCGATGAATATGAAAAGCCCGGGTCGCCGCTGCCAAATATGTCGGCGATGCCGTCACCGTTTACGTCTCCAACCTGCAATGTGAACGAGTGATCGCTGACGATGGATTGCCGGGTGAAGCTGCCCATGCCGTCGCCAAAGAGGAACAGGATTTCATCCGGGCCGGACAACTGCGTTCTGGTAGCGACGTCGAGGTTCCCATCATGATCAAAATCTCCCGCGACGAAGGGAGGCGCGACGAGGTAAAGGTCGGACGCCAGGATCGTTTTCCCCGTGCCCTGGAATGTGCCATTCCCGGCGCCGAGGTAAGCCTGCCCCATGCCCCTTGAATCAACGGCGAAAATATCCGGGATATGGTCGCTGTTGAAGTCGCCAATGACAAACCCCGCTGGCGGGCTGGGCAGCCCCGCAATCTGAGTATCTGTGAAGTTGCCGCCGGAACCCGATAGCAGCATGCGAATCTGGTTTCCTGCGCTCAGGGAGTAGGCATATACCAGGTCGGTGTAGCCGTCGCCATTCAGATCGGAAGCGCTAATGAGGTAGGTCACTCCTCCCGTTGCGCCAAATGCTACCGGCGCCGAAAAGGTTCCATCGCCATTCCCGTAAAGCAGGGACAGAGCCTGGCCGTTGGCGGAGCTTCCGAAAGCGAAGTCCAACTTGCCGTCGTGGTTGAAGTCCCCCACTGCCCCCGGCACACCAAAAGAAGCGCTGTTGGGGAGCGGCCCCGTCCCACCGCTCCTGAACTGGCCGGTCCCGTCGTTCAGCAAGACCTGGTACGATGCCCCCGCGGAGGCCTGGTTGCTGACCAGAATGAGATCCGTATATCCGTCGCCGTTGAAGTCGCCGGCGAGAACCATGGTGGTGGACGCCTGAGGAGTGAATGAACCCAGCGAGGTTGCCGCGGAAAAGGTTCCGTCCGCCTGGCCGTAGCGCACGACAGGAACATAGATCGATTGGTTCGGATCGAACGTCACCATGACCAGATCGGCTCGGCCATCGCCGTTCAGGTCGGGAACCAACGAGTTCATGATCAATGACTCGCCCATGTACTGTGTCAGTTGGCCGACAAACAGGTCAGGTCCCGGCTGGGGCGCATAAACCTCATAGGTTGCGATATTCGATTTTCCGTTCGTAGGGTCGGAAACCTGCACTGTGTGGATTTGCGCCACCAACCAGCTCGAATTCGGCGGCTCGAAATCCAGGCTGTTAGCTCCGTTATCGAATGTCGCAACCGGCGCTCCGTCGAACAGCACCACACTCGCCCCGGTGAATCCCAGGCCCTCGAGAGTCACCGAGCCCACCGGCACACCGACCATCACATGCGATGGCTCTACTCGTTGGATCTGGACCGACCCGGTAGCAGTCTTGACGGTTACGGAAACATTGGCGGAGGCGGCGAGGGAACCGGCTTCTCCGCGCACGATAGTGGAATAAGTACCGGCGGCCATTGTGGGCGAGCTCTGAAAACTGATCGTTACCCCGCCGTCAGGAATCGTCATGGGGAATGTTGTGGTCGTAGTTATTCCCGATGGCAACTGCACCGCGACCAGAGTGGGTGTCGAGGATGTGTTTGTGGTAGCTGTAACTGTGATAGAAAAGCTGTCGCCTGGCGAAATGCTAACTGTGTTCGGTGAGGCCGTCAGCGAAAGAGATGGAGGAGGAGGTTGAGAGGCTCCGCCCGAGCCGCCGCATGATGTAAGTAGTAGAATCAACACGCTAACGGCAACAACCAGACTGAAGTACGAACGAATAGAAATAGTGAAACAAAGGTCGTCAAAGCCAGAAGTAATGGATCCGTATGTGTGAGCGGCCCTGCAAACCTTGAGCATTGCCGAATTAGATGATAAGTTCCCCGGCTTGTCAACGCGGCGCACAGGATTTCATTTCGTGTACTGTTGAGGTTGCCATGCCCTTGTCGCGTTTTCTGCGACAGAGGGCGGGGATTTTGACTTCCTATCTTCACCACGACTCCCAAAGATCTTTGTCGACGTTGGGCCGATGACGTGAATCCCATCCCGGACACGGAAGTTAATCCCCGCTGGGCCGATGCTACTGCACGCGAAAGTGTGTGGGAGAGTAAGTAGTTGCCGGCATAAATAAAGGCTACACTCAGAAATGAGCGTGGCCTTTTCCGCTGGGAACAAATCAGAATTTCAGCTGAAGCCTTTGGCAGTGATCGTTTAAACGTTCTTTTGCCAAGCCAGCCTCAGTCACCTCCCGCGCTCGGTTCTCATTTCGGAGAGGAAAATAGAGCTGCGTGGGAGAGTAGGAACCCACCGCGCCACCGCCAGGCGTATAATCCCCACCCAGCAAGCCATAGGAGGAGCCAACATGGCCAAGACCAAGCAGTTCACAATCTCGATTGAGAATCGACCGGGTACAGTTGCCGAGATCGCTCGCACCTTGGGGGGCGCCAAGGTGAACATTCTCGCTCTCTTGGGAACGGCGCAAGGGACGACTGGCACGGTGGAACTCGTCGTCGAGGATGCACGGCGAGCCAAGAAAGCCCTGGATGGAGCCGGGCTCGTGTACAAGGAGACCAGCGCCGAGGAGTACGAGTTGCCCAACAAGCCCGGTGCGCTGGCGGAGTGTTTGGACAAGCTCGCCGCTAAGGGCGTCAACTTGAATTCGATCTGCGCCACCGCTGCAAAAGGCGGGAAGAAGGCGATTGTGGTCTATACCGTAGCGGCGGAAGAAAAAGTGGCGGCAGCATAGGGCCGAGCAGCCAGGACACTCTTCATCACAAAGACCTGTGGCCGCGATCACAGACTTCCAGTTCGCCCGATGCGATAATGATCCCCTGATTGGAGCAGTGCCGAGGTATGCGTCTCCCGAAGACGGCCCTCGAAGATGCCCCAAACCCAGTTTTCAGCGCTCTTTGACAAGCTAAGTTGAGGCGTTTAGCGAGCGTGACCCTGAGCGTAGTCGAAGGGGTGAGCTCGCTGCCGAAATCCTGAGCGAAGCGAACGGAATCTCGCCTAAAAGAATCTCTCCTAAGTCCTTATTCCGGAATATTTTCCGTATAACCCCCTGCGAATCAATATTTTGCAGTCTGAAGAGCACGTAACTCGATGATTCCAATAGGGGGAGGGGGGAGGGGGTACCCCATCCTACTTAGTTATTATCTCAAGAGTTACTAGGCGACTACAGCCAAGGTGCCCTATGGCGTGCCCGCGTGCGTCATCGGCGTGGCGTCGGTGGCGATGCAGATCCAGGTGCCGTTTTTGTTGATCCAGGTATCAATGAAGCGTTCGCGGTGAACTATGGACTTGCCCCCCTTGGTTCCCTTGACGGCGATCACTCCGATCGCGATGGCAGTGTTTCCGAAGACGCGTACGGTGAGCGATTCGGGAGCGACCTGCTCCTGGTTGCCGCTGGATGCTTTGACGCTCGCCAGGAACTCGGACTTGGTTTTGAGCGAGCCGTCATCTTCGACCAGAACGAGCGAATTATCGAGGATTGAGGCGAGGGCCTTTGTGTCGCCCGCTTTATAGGCCTGGTTCCAGACTTTTTCGAGGGCGAGGACTTGGGCGCGCGCGGCAGCATCTTCGTCTTGCGCGGAGACGAGCAGGACGGTTGCGCACATCAGGGCCAGGAACGACAGAGCTAGAACCCAACAGCCAATCCATTTCATTGGCGAGCCTCCGTAGGTTTGTCGGCGTAGGTGTTTATCGGAACATAGCAGACAAGAGTGGGCAGGATTAGTCCCGGAGTTGGTACGCGATGACGGCAAGCAACCCGCCGCGTTCAGCTATAATCTAGCTACACATTATCCGTCCCTGGCGAGCCCGCGAAAGCGCCCCGGATCCCGCCTTCTGGGGGAACCGTCGTAGCAGGAAATAGGAGTTGGCTAGAGGGCAACTTGGAGCCAGAGATGGAATCCCCCGGTAAAAATCTGTTGAGACTTTTAGTGGAACAAGACCCCGCGAGCCCGGAATTCCGTATCGAAGTGCGCGCGGCTCTTCATCCGGCACTCCGCCCGTCGGGATTGCCGGGCGACGACGAATTCGGTATGTGGCGGGATGTTTTCGTTCAGCAAAAGCTGCCGTGGGGACGCTTCCTGCAATCCGCGTTGTTGCACACCGCGGCGGTTGCGCTGATATGGGCGACCTCGCTCGCATGGATTCGACAGCAAAAAATCCTGGACCGCCCCGCGTTTGACCGGTCGTCGCTGGTAACTTATTCGCCAGAAGAATATTTGCCACCGCTCGACACGGGCGCATCGGAAGCGCCGAAGGCGCAAGAGGGAGACCCCGCCTACGCGAAACAACCGATCCTTTCCGTCCCTCCGGAAGCGGACAACCGGTCCCAAACCATCGTCGTGCCGCCCGATCTCAAGCTCGACCGCGACGTCCCCTTGCCCAACATCGTTGCCACGGGAGCCATCGTTCCAGCGGTTCCGCTGGATGCGACGCGAGCCTCATTGTCATTGAGCCGCATCGTCGCGCCCGAGACGCAGGTCGTGGCACCCGCTCCTGACGTGCAGTTTGCGCGGGATCGCGTGACGCAAGCGGCAATGAAGTCGGACGTAATCGCGCCACCTCCGGAAGTGACGCAGTCGACGAAGGGACATGTCGGGCTCATGAACATCGGCCCGAGTGAAGTGGTGGCGCCGGCTCCACAGCTCACACTGGCGGAACAGCATTCGCTGGCGGCGCGTGGCAAGGGACACCTGCCGGGCGGTGGCGTTCAACCGGTGGGCCCTCCGCCGAGCATGGCTGCGGCGGGCAACGCCGGCGCGGGCGGACGGCTGATCGCGTTGGGGATTCATCCCGTTGCGCCCAGCGGACCAGTGGCGGTTCCCGGAGGCAATCGCCGGGGAACCTTCGCCGCGAATCCACGGGGGAAACCGGGCGCATCGGGAACACCAGATTTGGCGGGATCGAAACTGGAAGGGAAGGGCTCGGGCGGTCGCACCAACGGTGCCCTACCGCCTGGCTTGCATGTGGACGCGGCGAACTCTGGCGCGACGTCGCCCGTCGAGCGGAACGGCGGTGGGTCGGCAAATGGCAATTCGAGCGGCGGTGGCGCAGACGGCGCACGCGAGATGGCCAGCCTTTCATCATCGGGGGCGACGCCGAGGACGCGCGCCGCGACTCCGGTTTCCGACGATAAGATCACCGATGTCGACCGCAAGGTTTTTGGCGGGAAGCGCGTCTATGGCAGGACGCTCAACATGCCGAATCTGAATTCCTCGACGGGCAGCTGGGTAATAAAGTTTGCGGAACTCGACGGGGGCCGGAAGGAAGGGGAACTGCTGGAGCCGCTTGCCACGGAAAAATCGGACCCCGGCTATCCGCTGGAATTGATTCGCGCCAACGTGCACGGCACGGTCACGCTTTATGCGGTCATTCGCGCCGATGGGAAGGTGGGCAACATCCGCGTCCTCAACAGCCCGGACGAACGCCTGGATTCCTATGCGGCGCAAGCCCTGGCCCGCTGGAAATTTCTGCCGGCAGAAAGAGCGGGGAAACCGGTGGCGCTCGAAGCGGTGGTGGTGATTCCGTTCCGGGTCCGGCGGAGTTTCTGAAAGGGTGGTGCCGCTTGCTGGTGGAGTGCCGGGCGTCCCCGGGGACGGGCGAGACGCCCGTCGCTCCATTGCTAACTTTGGGCAGATGCGGACTTTTCTTCTGACAGGGCCGTGTACACCGCGGGGTTCGCACAGACTTCATAATACCAGCGGTCGGTCCAGTGCAAGATGGATAGATCGCGGACATCAACCTGGGCGATGCGGTTCTTGCGGATCGCAATCTTGCGAAAAACTCCATTGGCGATGGGAACGGTGCCGACGAAAAACTCGTGCTGCTCGTCGACCCAGGTTCCGTTAAACCCAGGCTCGCTGCGATCTGCTGCCCAAGGCGAAAGCGAGATTTCCTGCTGCAGTTTGCGGAAGGCCGCTTCACTCAAACAGATCCCGCCTACGTTGTAGTTGAGGCGCATTTCTTCGGCTCCGGCTTCGGCGCTGGCGCTGTCATTCTTATTGTTATTGCCTCCGCCTCCGATCTGAACCGAGTAGACCTGGAAGACTCCGGCGTCGGGTGCGAGTTTCTTGCGGACGCGCTTGCTGCAGGAGGAGAGACGGTCGCTCTCATTGATGGCGTCGGAGATCATGATGCGGTGCTCGCCATCCATCAGGTAGAGGGGAGGCGAATCCTGGTACGCGATGCCCAGGCCGACTTCCATCGGCGGCAGACCGGACCGTTCCAGGAGTTCGTTGTACTCGCGCAGCAGGCTCACAATCTCCCACGCCAGGACGCAGGTGCGGCCGACGCCGAGCATGGCTTCGCCTTCGCGCTCGAGCAGCGCCACGATGATGGCATCGCCTTCGAGGAAGACTTTGGTGGCGCCGTATTTTGCCAGCAGCTTGTTTACCGGATCATAGAAATTAAGGCTGAAATACGAGGCGGCATTCATACCCTTTTCCATCAGCGAGCGGGTGAGGCGCGAAGAGTCGCGCACGTCGGCCTTCAGGATCACGTGGTGAAGAACACGATCCTCGGCGGGCTTCTGTTCTTCGGGAGGGAGAAACTCGTAGAGCATGCCGTTGAGCGTGGAGAGTTGGCGGACTCTGTCGTCGCTGACCAGGTTGATACTGTCAAAACCGGCGGTCAGGGCTTCCAGGCCGCGCAGGTCGCGGTGATAGCAGAAGAGGTCGTGCAGAAGACGCGCGGCAAAGCGGCTGCGCTCCGAGCTGCGGCACGAGGCCACGCGTCCGATGGCGGCAAAGAGCCGGTCGGAATGGAGCCGGCCTTCGGCAATGATTTTTTCGACGCGCTCCGATTCCTCGCGGAAGATCAGGGCGTTCTTGAGCTGCTGCGGATTCACCCGGGGCGCATATTCGGCGAGCAGAGGAACCGCTTCATAGGAAGCAACGACCTGCGAAAGAACGCCTTCGCGCTGCAGCATGCGGGTCCAGATGTCGAGGCGGTCTCCTCTGTTGCGATCTTCTGGCGTCGAGTCTTCGCCGTTGCCGGTGCCAACCAGCGCGGCGGCGTTTTCGGGGACGTTGAGTGCCTGTTCCAGATGCTCATCGTCAACTGCTTCCCCGTATCCGAGTTCGCGCAGAAAATTTAACGCAAACTGACGGAGACTGGGGAAACGGTCGGGATCTTTGTCGAAGTTGCCGAACATGTAATAGTGCTCGGCGCAGAGATAATCGTCGCGGCCATCTTCGGTAAGAATCAGCGGATTGAGGAACAGGCGATAGCAGTCAGCGGGTAACTCGCCGAGCAGCGAGCGGCGAGTGCGGGACAGCGTTTCTTTTTCGATTTCGCGAAGCAGACGAAACATCTCCTGTCCGGCGCGGCGGAGGATGATCTTCTTGCGCACCCGGAACGAGGAGACGAGACCCTGCGTCTGCATCATTTTCTCTTGCCGAACGCCCTCAAGCGACTTCGTCTTCATGCGGCATTGTTCGAGAATCCTGGCAAACTGCGTTTGCAGTTCGGTGCGGACGAACTTGAGCACGGCCAGGCGGCCGAGCAAATCGACCGATGGATTGCCTTCTGCCTTGGCGCGATTCAGGATAGCGAGATGAATTGAGACCAGCAGTGTTTTCAGGTCGGCGGGGCTGGGCTTGCCCAGTTTGGCGGTACCCGCGGCGGCGCGTATGAATTTGTTTTGGGCGGCGGAGGGGACGTCCATTTCGAAGAGCGATTCCACCTCGCCGAAGCGGCAGATGTAACGCGCGAGATAAAAACTTAAATCCGTGGTGATGCGCGGGCTGAGAAAAACGTCGTAGCGGAGATTGTCGACACCTAGTTGCAAATCGCTGAAGGCGAGTGTGAGCCCGTAGTATTGCAGGTCCGGTCTACTGAGTGGTTCAGAATTACGCAACCGAAAAACCGGGAGCTTGGGCATGGGCGGCAGTACGTCTCTCGTCTCGTAAGGTGCTTGCAAATTGCGGAAAACAGCAATACTAAGCAGCAGGCTAGCACGTCGCCGTTATGGGTCCAAAGTTACGCTAGTGCAAGCGCAGACGTGTGACGGTTGCTCCAGCCTATTGGCTGGCGCGGCGCGCCTTTTCGAATTCATCGCCTGCCTTCCAGCCGACGAGGTGCGCCTGGTTGGCGGCCTCCCAGCCGAGTGCGAAACCGAAGCGCGCCATGGCGGCGTCGGAAGTGTAGTCCATGCCGGGATGATACTCATCGCTCGGCTGGTGGTAGTGATGGGCGGTGTAGTCGGCATCCTGATCGAGGCCCCAGGCTTCGTCGTGGCCCTTGAATTTCATCCCCTCATTGATGGAAAAAGCCGGAATGCCGACCCGCGCGAGGCTGAAGTGATCGGAGCGATAGTAATGTCCGGCTTCGGGGCGCGCGTCAGGACGAATCTTAAACCGGAAATCCTGAGCAGTCGCCTGCACTTCGGGATAAAATGTGGTTCGCTCGGCTCCGGAAACCTGGACTTCTTCGGGCGCACCGAGCGGCCTCACGTTGTCATAGTTGAGATCGAGCGAAATTTTGCCAGCCGGAATCGGAGGATGTTTGCCCAGGTATTCCGAACCGAGCAATCCCTGTTCTTCGGCGGTGACGGAGACGATGAAGATCGAGCGGTGCGGCTTCTGCGCGGCGCCTGCGTAGACACGAGCGATTTCCATCAGGATGCCGCAGCCAGTAGCGTTGTCCATGGCGCCGTTGAAGATGTTGTCGCCCGGCATGTCGGGACGGATGCCGAAGTGATCGTAGTGGGCGGTATAGAGGACGCCCTCGTCTTTCAGTTTCTTGTCGGAGCCAGGCAGCACGGCGATCACGTTGTCCGATTCGAATGGGCGAACTTTGCTGGTCATGTGCGCGGAGAGGCGGACGTGGAGCGGCGCCGGTTTGAAGTCGCGCGAGGTGGCGTCGGCCATCATTTTGTCGAGATCCATGCCGGCGTCGGAAGCTAGATTGCGCGCGATATCAAGATGAATCCAGGCGGCAGCTTTGAGCTTGGGAGTGCCGTCGAGCTTGAGATATGACTTCTCGCCCGAGAAGGAGTTGCGAACGACTTCCCAACCATAGCTGGCCATCTCAGTCTTGTGGATCAGGATTGCGCCGACGGCTCCTTTGCGCGCGGCTTCTTCGTATTTGTAGACCCAGCGGCCGTAGTACGTGAGCGCCTTGCCGGTGAAAAACTTCGGATCGTCCGAGGGTGGTTGGTTGACCAGCATGAGCAGCACTTTGCCTTTGACGTCCGCACCTTTGTAGTCGTCCCAG
>Ga0209283_10001269_pt1 | contig 13611 bp, 11 predicted proteins | sample CZO8metaG_2_FD_188354 | JGI IMG/M metagenome (GOLD analysis project Ga0209283, IMG submission 188354) | Vadose zone soil microbial communities from the Eel River Critical Zone Observatory, Northern California, USA - CZOApr15con2H1.8 metaG... | ecosystem: Environmental > Terrestrial > Soil >...
TCACCGCGTCCACGTCCACTTCCGTGGCGTCGCTCAGGAACCGGTCGAGCAGCACCGGCGAGTCGTTCGAGACCTTCACCGCCTCGCGCATGTAGCGCTCGAGGTCCTTCTGTTCGTGCACGATTTCCATGGCGCGGCCCCCGAGCACGTAACTCGGGCGCACGATGAGCGGATAGCCGATCTGCTCCGCGAGGCGCAGCGCGTCGGATTCGGTGCGCGCCGTGCGGTTGGGCGCCTGAAGAAGACCCAGGCGGTTCAGGAGCTGCTGGAACCGCTCACGGTCCTCGGCCATGTCTATCATGTCGGGCGTCGTGCCGATGATCGGCACGCCGTTCGCCTCCAGGTCCCGGGCAAGTTTCAGCGGCGTTTGCCCGCCGAACTGGACGATCACCCCGTAGGGTTTCTCCTTGTCGACGATCTCGAGGACGTCCTCGAGCGTGAGCGGCTCGAAGTAAAGGCGGTCGGAGGTGTCGTAATCGGTCGAGACCGTCTCCGGGTTGCAGTTGATCATGATCGTTTCGATGCCGTCCTCGCGCAGCGCGAGCGCCGCGTGCACGCAGCAGTAGTCGAACTCGATGCCCTGCCCGATCCGGTTCGGCCCGCCGCCCAGGACGATGACCTTTTTCCGGCCGGTCGGCAGCGCCTCGCATTCCTCCTCGTACGTGGAGTACAGGTACGCGGTGCGCGTGGCGAACTCCGCCGCGCAGGTATCGACGCGCTTGTACACCGGGCGGATGCCGAAGCGCCGCCGCGCGGCGCGCACTTCCGACTCGCTCGCGTTGAAGAGGTACGCGAGCCTCCTGTCGGAAAATCCCTTGCGCTTGAGCACGCGCAGGGTGTGCGCGTCGATGTCCGCGAGCCGCTTGTCGTCGAGCTCCATCTCCAGGTCGACGATCTCCTTGATCTGGGCGAGGAACCACGGATCGATGTGCGTGAGCTGGTGCACTTCCTCCAGCGTGAACCCGTTCTCGAAGGCGTCGCCCACGTACCAGATGCGCTCGGGTCCCGGTTCTCCAAGCTCCTTTTCGAGGGTCTCGCGGTCGGTGGTCTTCTGATTGAGTCCGTCGACGCCGACTTCGAGCCCTCTCAGCGCCTTCTGGAACGATTCCTGGAAGGTGCGGCCGATCGCCATCACTTCGCCGACCGACTTCATCTGCGTCGTCAGCCGGTCGTTCGCCTGGGGGAATTTCTCGAACGCGAAGCGCGGCACCTTGGTGACGATGTAGTCTATGGTCGGCTCGAACGAGGCGGGCGTCGCGCCGCCCGTGATCTCGTTTTTCAGCTCATCGAGCGTGTAGCCGACGGCGAGCTTGGCCGCCACCTTGGCGATCGGAAAACCGGTCGCCTTGGAAGCGAGGGCCGAGGAGCGCGATACGCGCGGGTTCATCTCGATCACGAGCATGCGCCCGTCCTTCGGGTTGACCGCGAATTGCACGTTCGATCCGCCCGTGTCGACGCCGATCTCGCGCAGCACGGCGATCGCCGCGTCGCGCATGATCTGGTATTCCTTGTCGGTGAGGGTCTGGGCGGGCGCCACGGTGATCGAGTCGCCGGTGTGAATTCCCATCGGATCGAGGTTCTCGATCGAGCAGACGATGATGCAGTTGTCCTTGCGGTCGCGCACCACCTCCATCTCGAATTCCTTCCAGCCGATCACCGATTCCTCGATCAAGAGCTCGTGCGTGGGCGAAGCTTCCAGCCCACGCTCGCAGATGGCGACGAACTCCTCGCGGTTGTAGGCGATGCCGCCGCCGGAGCCGCCCAGGGTGAACGAGGGCCGGATCACGACGGGAAAGCCGATCGGGACCTGAACCTGCAGCGCTTCCTCCATCGAGTGCGCAGGCGCCGAGCGCGGGCAGGCAAGGCCGATCCTCGCCATGGCTTGCTTGAATTTCTCGCGGTCCTCGGCTTTGTCGATGGCCTCGCGGCTCGCGCCGATCATCTCGACCTTGTGCTTTTCCAGCACGCCGTGCCGCGCGAGATCGAGCGCGCAGTTGAGTCCGGTCTGGCCGCCCATGGTCGGCAGCAGCGCGTCGGGGCGCTCCCGCGCGATGATGACCTCGAGCATCTGCCAGGTCACCGGCTCGATGTAGGTGACGTCGGCCATTTCCGGGTCGGTCATGATCGTCGCCGGATTCGAGTTCACCAAGATCACCTTGTAGCCTTCGGCGCGCAGCGCCTTGCACGCCTGCGCCCCGGAATAGTCGAACTCGCAGGCCTGGCCGATCACGATCGGCCCTGCGCCGATGATCAGGATGCTCTCGATGTCGGTGCGCCTAGGCACGCCGGCGCTCCTCCATCAGTTTGGCAAATCGGTCGAACAGATAGGCCATGTCGTGCGGGCCGGGGCTCGCTTCGGGGTGCCCCTGGAAGCAGAACGCGGGCCGGTCGGTGCGAGCGAGGCCCTGCAAGCTGCCATCGAAGAGCGACACGTGGGTGGGCTTCAGGTTCGCCGGGAGCGTGTCCGGATCGACCGCGAAGCCGTGGTTCTGGCTGGTGATGAGGACCGCGCCGCTCTCCAGGTCCTTCACCGGGTGGTTTGCGCCGTGATGTCCGAACTTCATCTTCACGGTCTTGGCTCCGGAGGCGAGACCCATCAGCTGATGGCCGAGGCAGATCCCGAACGTCGGAATCCCGGCGTCGATGATTTCGCGGATCGCGCGGATCGCGTAGTCGCAGGGCTCCGGGTCGCCCGGACCGTTGGACAGAAACACCCCGTCGGGCCTGAGCGCCAGCGCTTCCCGGGCAGGCGTCTGCGCAGGCAGAACCGTGACGCGGCAGCCGCGCCCGACGAGCATGCGCAGTATGTTGCGCTTGACGCCGTAGTCGTACGCGACGACGTGGAAACGCGCCCCGGGGTCTTTGCCGAATCCCTGGCCGAGCCGCCAGCCCCCCTCCGACCATTCGTAGGGCTCGGCCGTCGTGACGACCTTCGCCAGATCCATTCCCGCAAGCCCGGGAAACTCCCGCGCCGCTTCGAGCGCCGGCTTCGCGTCGTCGGAACCCGCAAGCAGCGCGCCGTTCTGGGCGCCCTTCTCGCGCACCACACGTGTCAGCCTGCGCGTGTCGATCCCGGCGACCGCCACCACCTTGTTCGCGACGAGAAATTCGGCGAGGCTCTGCGCCGCTCTCCAGCTCGAGACCGCCGCCGACAGGTCCCGGATGACGAGCCCCGCGGCAAACACCTTTCCCGACTCCACGTCCTCCGGATTGGCGCCGGTATTGCCGATGTGCGGATGGGTCAGGGTGATGATCTGGCGGCAATACGAGGGATCGGTGAGAATCTCCTGATACCCGGTGATGGCGGTATTGAAAACGACTTCCCCGGAAGCAAGACCGGTCGCGCCGGCCGAAGAGCCCCGAAAAACGGACCCGTCGGCTAACGCAAGGAGGGCGGGCGCGGCGACGGTCACGGCGGCAGGCTCATGTTGGGCCAGATGTGCAGAGCGGGACCGGCTTACGCCGGTCCCGCTCTTCATCAAAACGTGAAAAAGTATACCGTGATTCACCCACCCCTTCAAACTCGCCGCTGTTCGGTCCGCTTCTTGCTCCGGAAGCCTGCCTGCGCACGTCCGAGCTGGCGAACGCCCGATGCGCTGCATCGCGTCGGGTCGGAAAGGGGGCGTAGCCCCCTTATTCAACAACCTGCGAACCGTGCCAGAATTACGGGTCGCCGCTGCCGGAAAGGCCAAGGGCAACGGCGGGTCTCTCCGCCCATGGGAAGGAAAACGTGACTGCGTCTCGCGCCGCGATCGGCGCAATGTCCTCGGCCGAATTCCTGCCGCAGCGAGTATCGCTCCTCTACCGGCTGTCGGGGAACGACGTCCCGGCCATTCTCCTGACTTCGGCCGTCGCTGCGTTTGCCCTTTGGGGATATATCAGCGAGAACCTGCTTGTCGCCTGGCTGATCTGGCTGGTGCTGGCGAGCCTGGTGCGCATTCTCCTCAATCGCGCGTACCGCCTGCGCCGGCCGGGACCGGGGGCTGCAGCGCGCTGGGAAGATTTCTTCTGCCTCACGAGCGCGCTGATCGGTACTGCCTGGGGCCTGACGGTGATGCTGCTCTATCCGGAGCGCGCCCAGTTTCACGAAATCCTCCTCCCGTTCCTCATCGGCAGCGTCGCGATGGGCCTGCCTCCGGCGCTCGCACCCAGCCCCAAGTCCTTCGCCTGCCTGATCGTACCGATTTTCGCGCCCCTGATCGGCTTGCTTTTCTCGCAAGGCGGCGCGTTCAACACTTCCGCCGGGATCCTGATTCTGGTGTTCTCCGCGGTGCTCCTGGCGCTATATGTGTCCTCCAACCAGACGCTGATCGAAACGCTTCGCTTCAGCCGGGAAAACGAACTCTTGCTCGAGCAGGTCAAAGAGCAGAAGGAGCGGCTGGACCTCGCGCTGGAGGCGGCCAATATCCTGATCTGGGACTGGGACGCGCGCAGGACCAGCGTTCTCCTGGACGGCACCTGGGCGATCATCCTGAGAGTGGGGAAGGAAACCAGCGCCCTGACCCTCGACGAATTGGCGCAAATGGCGCATCCCGATGATCTGCCGAAGGTGAAGCAGGCCCTGAGCAACTGCCTGAACGGCGGGGAGTCCGAGTATGTGGCCGTGCATCGCGTCAAGACACTCGCCGGAGGCTGGGTATGGAGCAAGGGCCGCGGAAGGGTGGTCGAGCGCGACGCGGGCGGCCGGCCGCTGCGCATGACCGGCGTCAACGTCGACATCGATGATAGCAAGCGCGCCGAGGTCGAGGCGCTGGCGGCAGTGCAGCGCGAAAAGGAACTCTCCGAGATGAAATCGAAATTCGTCTCGACCGCTTCGCACGAGTTCCGCACGCCGCTTGCGACCATGCTCTCGTCGGCGGAGCTGCTCGAGCATTATTCCGAGAGCTTGAGCCCGCCCGAGAAACTCAACCTCCTGCGGACCATCCAGAGCGTGGCCAAGCGCATGAGCGAGCTGATCGACGACGTGCTCACGCTCGGCCGCGCCGAATCGGGTGTGCTCAAGCTCAACCTCGGCCGAATGGATCTGAGCGAGCTCTGTCGCAAGGTTGCTTCCGAATTCCGCATCGCGCAAGGCAAGCAGCACGTGATCAGCGTGGATGACCGCTTTGACCGCGCAGATGTGCACATGGACGAGCGCTTGCTGCGCCACATCCTGAACAACCTGCTCTCGAACGCGGTGAAGTATTCCCCGCAGGGAAGCGAAGTCAGCTTGTCGCTTTCCCGGCGGGACGAGCAGGCCGTGATCGAGGTCGAGGATCGCGGGATCGGAATCCCGGTGCAGGACCAGCCGCGGCTGTTCGATAGCTTCCACCGCGCCTCGAACGTCGAGAACCGCCCGGGAACGGGGCTCGGTCTGTCGATAGTGAAGAAGTCAGTGGAGCTTCACCGCGGCGAAATCAGCCTCGCGAGCGAGGTGGGTTTGGGCACCCGGTTCACCGTGGTGCTTCCCCTGCGGCCGAGCGAGCGGCCGGTGGAAGTGAGCTGATGGCCGAGGAAATCGCAAAGAAAGTCCTCGTCATCGAGGACGAGGCGAGCATCCGCAACAACATCATGCTGATGTTGAAGGTGGAGCGCTACGTCGCCTCCGGGGCGGAAAACGGCCGCGTCGGCCTGGAGATGGTGCGCAGCGATCCGCCGGATCTGATCCTGTGCGACGTGATGATGCCGGAGATGGATGGGTTCGCCGTGCTCGAGGCCCTGCGGGCCGAGCCGCGCCTCGCCGACATTCCCTTTATTTTCCTCACGGCGCTCGACGACCGCTCCAGCACGCGCCGCGGCATGAACCTCGGGGCCGACGATTACTTGCCGAAGCCCTTCACCCGCAATGAGCTGATGGAAGCGGTCAACAGCCGTCTGAAGAAATACGAAAGCCTGACCCAGGCGCTCGCGGCGCGGCTCGTCCCGCAGCAGGACCGCCTCACGCAGAAGTTCCGCGAGGATATCTCCGGCGGCGACGGCGCCGCGATGATCGAGGACGCCGACGCCGGCAGTCTCACCGGCAAGATCGCCGACGCGACGGTGATGTTCTCGGACATCCGCAACTTCACCACGTATTCGGAGCGGCTCGCGAGCGACGAGATCGCCGAGCTTCTCAACGCCTACCTCGAAACCGCCTGCGCGCCGATCATCCGCTGCGGCGGCCTCGTCATGAAATTCATCGGCGACGGAATCATGGCGCTGTTCGAGCCCCGCCAGAACGAAAAAAAAAGGGGCCACGCGCATCGGGCGGTGCGCGCCGGCCTCGCGTTGCAGCTCGCCGCGCTCGATTTCCGTGACTGGATCAGACGGCACCATCCCTCCCGGAGCCTGCCCGAGTTTTCCGTCGGCGTGGGCATCCATAGCGGCGAAGTGCTGCTGTGCCAAGTCGGCGCGCCGGGCCGCGGCGAGCTGACCGTGGTCGGCGACAGCGTCAATATCGCCTCGCGCCTGGAAGGCCAGACCAAGGAGCTCGGTTGGGCGGTGGTCGCAAGCCAAGCGACCGTCACCGCCGCCGGTCCCGAGGTCATTGTCGGCTCGCGCAGGACGGTCCAGCTGCGCGGCCGCAGCTTGCCTACCGAGGCTTTCGAGATCATCGGCATCGCGGCCGGCAGCGAGGACGATGCGTCGGTGCAGATCCCCGAGGACATGCGCCGGGCGCTCTCCGCCAACGCCCGGATCGCCGCCAGCGCCGCGAAGGCAGCACTGGGCATGACCTTGCGCATGATCACGCGCGAATTCAGCGATGCTCTGGGCGAGAAGCAGCTGACCGTCCAGGGCTATCGCGTGGTCTCGAAGATCGGTCACGGCGGCTCTTCGGTCGTCTACCTCGCCGAACGAGAGGGCGACAAGCAGCAGGTAGTGCTCAAGATCCTCAACGCCTCCCCCAACCTGGACGAGACCCTGCTTCAGCGTTTCGTCCAGGAGTTCGACATCATCTCGTCGATCGACCACCCGAACGTGGTCAAGATCTACGACCGCGGTTTCAGCCAGCACCACGCCTACATCGCCATGGAGTACTTTCCCGGCGGCAGCCTCGCCGACATCATCGTCACGGGCTTGAGCGAGCGGCAGGCTCTGTCGCTGCTCGCACAGGCGGGAAGCGCTCTGCGCGAGATTCACAACCGCGGGATCATCCATCGCGATATCAAGCCCGGCAATCTCATGGCGCGGGCCGACGGCAGCATCGCGCTGGCCGATTTCGGAATAGCGAAGAGGCTCGGGGAGGACTTCGGGCGCACCCGGCAAGGCGAGCTCTACGGGACTCCCTATTACGTTTCGCCGGAGCAGATCGAGGGCAATGCGGCGACGATACGGTCCGATATTTACGCCCTGGGAATCATTTTCCACGAGATGCTGACGCGCAAACGCCCGTTCGAGGCCGAATCGGTGTCCGAGCTGATCGCATTGCACGTCAGCGCGCCGCGGCCCAAGCTGCCCGCGACGCTCGCCGATTGCCAGAAGCTGCTCGACAGCATGCTCGCCCTCGACCCGCGCGACCGCTACAAGAACGCCGACGAGCTGCTCGACGGGATCGACGAGGTATGGACGCGGCAGGCGCTGCGCACGCTACAGAAGGACCATTGAGGGTTCAGCGTCTCGAGTCGAACGGTAGGGCTCCGTTCCCGACTGCTCTCTGAACTCCCGGCCGGCTCAGCCCAGTCCAAGCACCTCGTGCATGTCGTACAGGCCGCGGTCCTTGCCGCTCAGGAAACGCGCGGCGCGCAGGGCCCCCAACGCGTAGGTCGCGCGGCTGCCCGAGCGCACGGTGATTTCCACGCGCTCGCCCTCTCCGGCGAACATGACGGTGTGCTCGCCGACGATGTCGCCGCCGCGGATGGCGTGAAACCCGATCGCCTTGGGATCGCGCTCGCCGACCTGCCCTTTGCGGCCGTGCACCGAATTGCGCGCAGCGTCCCTGCCGAGGGAGCGAGCGATCACGTCGCCGAACTTGAGCGCCGTGCCCGAGGGTGCGTCGACCTTGTGCCTGTGGTGCGCCTCGATGATCTCCACATCGTATCCGTCACCGAGCGCGCGCGCCGCTGTCTCTGCAAGCTTGAAGGCGACGTTCACGCCCACCGACATGTTCGGTGCAAGCACGATGGCGATTTTCGCCGCCGCCTCGGCGATACGCTCGTTTTGCTGCGCGGAAAAACCGGTCGTCCCGATCACCATGCGCACGCCCTTCTTGACGCACTGTTCCACGTGCGCGAGCGTCCCTTCGGGGCGGGTGAAATCGATAAGACAATCGGCTCCAGCAACCGCGTTGGCCGGGTCGGAGACGACCTTCACGCCACAGGGATTCCCGACAAGCTCCCCGGCATCCCTGCCGATAGCGGGGCTTCCGGGCGCCTCCAGCGCGGCCGCGAGCTTCAGATCCCCCGACCTGAGGATCATCTCGATCAGGGCACGGCCCATGCGTCCGCCCGCGCCCGCGACGACGAGTTTCACTGCGCGGTCCTTCCCGGAGCTGCGGCGGCCATGACATCTCCTTCGACCCGCTTCAGCCTCCCGTCTTCGAAGAACACCGCGATGCGGCGATATTCGATCTCGCTGCTGTTGGCGCGCTGGCGCATGAAAACGTAGTCCCAGCGCTCTTCATGGAATATGTCGCTCACCAGAGGCGTGCCGAGAACGAAGCGCACCTGATCGCGGGTCAGGCCGGGCTTGAGCTGCGCGACCATTTCCTGGCTCAGGTAATTGCCCTGCTGGATCTCGATCTGGTAGGGGCTGAGGCCCGGCGCGAGACCGCACCCCGCGACGAGGAACGACAACGCCAAGATCAGTATTTGCGGCACGATGGAGTGTCGTTCCTCGGCGACAAAACGCTATATCATAGCGGAAACAGGCTTCCTCCCCGACGCGGATATTCTTTCGTGACCAACGTCCACGACTTGAAGACCATAGGCCTGAAGGCGACGGGTCCGAGGCTGCGCATTCTCAAGCTTTTCGAGAGCAGCAAGGTGCGCCACCTTTCGGCGGAGGACGTCTACCGGATCCTCATGAACGAGGGATTGGACGTGGGTCTTGCCACCGTGTACCGGGTCCTCACCCAGTTCGAGCAGGCCGGCATCCTCCAGCGCCATCATTTCGAGTCCGGCAAAGCGGTATTCGAGCTGAACGAGGGCACCCACCACGATCACCTCGTGTGCATCCAATGCGGACGCGTCGAAGAGTTTTACGATGCCGAAATCGAAAAGCGTCAGGTCCGCGTGGCCAAGGAACGCGGTTTTGCGATTCGCGAGCATTCGCTGCACCTGTACGCGGACTGCACCAAGCCCAATTGCCCGCACCACAGGGCCCGCTCGAAAGCCTAGAGCGGCTGGATTCCGCCGGCTGCCTTTCAGCGCGCCGTGGGAAAATCTATTTCTGATACTTGAACGACAGCAGCACCCGCGTACGGTAGGCCGCCACCTTGCCGTTTTCGATCTTCAAGTCCTGCTTCACCACCTCCGCGACGCGCAGGTCGCGTAAAGTCTTGGACGCAGTCTCCACTGCTCTCTTTGCGGCGTCCTCCCACGAAGTCGTGCTGGTTCCGATCACTTCGGTGATTCTGTAGACTCCGTCGGCCTTGGCCATCGTTTGGCTCCTTTAACAAGTGCGGCGTTTCCGGATAATACTCCTTTGACCGATTGCAGCGGGTCGGAGCGCGGGTTCGAAGGGCGACAAAAGATGGACATGATTCTGTGGCGGCATGCCGACGCCGAGGATGGCAGGCCCGATTCGGCGCGAAAGCTGACCGAGCGCGGCGGGGAGCAGGCGAGACGCGTCGCCGCCTGGCTCAAACCCCGCCTGCCCCGGGGCTGCGAAGTTCTGGTCAGTCCCGCCGCGCGGGCGCAGCAGACCGCTCTGGCGCTCGGTGTGCCGTTTGTGACTTCACCGGCGGTGGGCACCGACGCGCGCCTCGACGACGTCATCGCCGCGGCCGAGTGGCCGGCACGTTCCGGCGCGGTACTGATCGTCGGACATCAGCCGACGCTAGGTCGCGTTGCCGCCATGTTGCTCTCGGGTGCCGAAGCCGACTGGAATGTCGGCAAGGGCGCGTTGTGGTGGTTCCACCACAACGACGGCGAGACTACCTTATTCGCCGTCATCGACCCCCAGATCGCCTGAGCCCCTGCCGACAGGGCAAGGCCCGCGTCAAAACCCATAATGCATGCGCGCCGAAACCACGGTTACCGGGCCGCGGTCGGCGTTGTATGCCGGATTGCCGATGCGCTGCAGATCGAACGAAACCCAGGCACTTTTTGCGACGCTTAGGCTGTAGAACGCCTCAACGACGGTCTCCGGGCGGTAGTTGAGTCGGCCGTCCCCGACGAAAAACCCGAGACCGCCGGCAGCGAGGTAGTTGCGGTGCTCGGCCGACAGCCTATTCCGAACAAAGGCGATGCCAAAGGTATCCCGTGCCCGGCCGTATATTCCGCCGTTGAACGATAGGCCTCCCGACACCGAGCCGTCGATCTCCGTAAACGCGTAGGTTTCGGTCTGCCCGTCGGCCCGGCTTGCCCGGCCGAACACGCCCACGTCGGATGAAATCGCCTGCTCGAAGTTGATGCCAAACCCCCGCTTGACCTGCTCGCCGGTACGCACGGCATTGATATCGGGCGTCCCGCCCGTCTGGGCCGCCAAGTCGAGCGCATCCTGGTATCGGGCCATCCTCGCCCTATTGCGAAAAGCGAGCAAGCGCAGCTTGCCCGGCTGCCCGCCGACGGTGTGCGCGTGCTCGATCTCGATCTGGTCGCCGTAATGCTTGAGGATCCGCGAGTCGAGGGGAAGTTGGTTCGGTTCTTTGGGCTGGATGAACCTTCCCGCTCGGAACGCCCAAGGGTCGTAAAAATACTCGAGCGCGAGCCCCCAAGAATATCCGCGCGCATCGGCGGCATAGTCGTAAGCGCCGTGGGTCATCAACGACCAGTTCAGGAATTGCGTACGCGGGTCGTGGCTGTAGGCGTTGTCGTCGAAAAGATCCAGTACCGAAAGATTCCCGACGGTCAGCACCCATCGGCGCCGGTCTACGCTACCGGCAAGTTGATTGGCGTCCGATTCGACGTTTTCCTTCCCGCCGCCGAATCCCCAGGTTTGTCTGGCGAAAAGGCGCGCGCGATATATAGTCGGATCCGGGCCCGTAGTGCGCGCGATCTCGCCATTGGTGAACCCGCCCAGCCCGGTCAGCCGCGACAGCGGCACGCCTTGCGTTACCTCAGGATCGAAATAAAGCTCACCTCCGCTCCAGGTGCGCGTACCCAGCGCGGCAGTCGCGGTAAACGAATAGCTTTTTTCGCGGCTCGGAGAAAGGCTGTTGGCGCCGGAATAAGCGGCGTCGAATGGGGATTTTCGTTGCCAGACATAGGTCGCCTGGAACTTGGCGCCGCTCGCTTCTTCCTGCATTTCCTGAGCGTGGCCGATGTGCGCGACCAGGAGCATGCCCGCAATAAGGAAGCTCGATCGGAACCGGTCCCGTCGCACCGGCCGCATGCTAGCAGTTCACCACCTGCAGAACAATTCGACGGCGGCTCGGCGATGCTTTCAAGCGCCCGGCGCGTCCCTCTAGCCCGGCCTGGCCAGATCGCCGACCAGCCAGATCAAGGCGACGCCGAGCGCGATCAGCACCACCTGCTGGGCCGTGGCGCGCAGCTCGGGACGCCGGTGCAGCCCGGGTATGAGATCTGCGACCGCAACGTAGATCATGCTGGCGGCGGCGAGTGCGAGCACCGTGCCGATCCATTGCTGCGCGGCACGCAGCGTGAAATACGCGAGCAGCGCCCCGACCAGCATGGCGAGGCTCGAAAGCAGGTTGAGCGCCAGCGCCGCGAGCTTGCTGTAGCCCGAGTGCAGGAGAATGACGAAGTCGCCGATTTCCTGCGGAATCTCGTGCGCGATGATCGCCGCCGCCGTGACCACACCGAGCTCCGTGCTCTGCAGAAACGCCGCGGCGATCAGGATTCCATCGACGAAATTGTGAAAGCCGTCGCCGATGATGATCATCAGGCCGCTGCGGCCGCGATCGTTCGGCTCGGCGTGATGATCGTGGGCCTCGCAATCCTCGATGTGACAGTGGCGCCACAGCACCAGCTTCTCCAGCACGAAGAATCCGAGGATGCCGGCGAGCACGGTGGCAAACAGCGCCTGAAGATTGCCGGCGCTTCCGATCGCGTGGGGAAGGATCTCCAGGAATACCGCTCCCAGCAGGGATCCGATCGCGAAGCTCACCAGCGCCGGCACCCAGGCCGCGGGGGCGGACAACGCGAACAGCGCGGCGATCGCAATGCTGATCACCCCGCCCGCGACGGTCGCCGCGGAGATCCACGCAAGCGTTGCCATGCCCTAGTTTTCCTCCAGCCAGACGAGGCTCGCCATCCTGCCGGTGTTTCCGTCGCGGCGGAAGGAGAAGAACCGCTCATCGCCCGCGGTGCAGAATCCGCCGCCGTGGACTTCGGCGACGCCCGCCGCCTTGAGCCGCTGCCGCGCGAGCGCGTAGAGATCGGCGAGGTATTTTCCGTTCTGCCGTGAAACAAATGCCGTCGCTGCATCGGGATCTTTGCCGACGAAGGCCTCGCGGACATTCTCCCCGACTTCGTAGTTGCGCGGCCCGATGCCCGGCCCGATATAGGCGATGAGGTCTTGCGGGGACCCGTCCATCGCCCACACGACGCTCTCGATGATTCCGGCCGCAAGCCCGCGCCAGCCGGCGTGAGCGATCCCCACGGTCTTGCCGGCGCGATCGCTGAGCAGGACCGGCAGACAGTCCGCGGTCAGCACCGCGCAGACCGAGCCTGCGGCGCGCGTTACGGCTCCATCGGCTTCGGTGTCGCGCGTCGCCTTCGCGGCGTCGACCACGATCGTCCCGTGCACCTGCTTCATCCATGCGGGCTCCGCGGGCAGGCACGCCTTCAGGATGGCGCGGTTGCGCTCCACGCGCTGCGGATCATCGCCGACCCGGGCGCCCAGATTGAGGCTCGCGAATTTGCCCGAGCTCACTCCGCCTGCGCGCGTTGTGATGAGGGCGCGCACCCGCCTGGCAGCCGGCCAGCCGGGAGTGATCCAGTCGGGGTGCGGCGCGCTGCTCACTCGAGCGAGTCCAGGAGCGCTTGGAAGTCTTCGGGAAGGGGCGCGGTGAAGCGCATTCGCGCGCCGGAAACCGGGTGTGCAAACTCGAGCCGGCCAGCGTGCAACGCCTGACGGTGAAGCTGCACGGCCTGCGATTTTCCCCGCCGCTTGCCGCGGTAGACCGGGTCGCCAAGCAATGGATGGCCGAGCGACTGCATGTGCACGCGGATCTGATGCGTCCTGCCGGTGGCGAGGCTGCATTCGAGCAAGGTTGCATCGGCGAAGCGCCTTGCCACTTTGTATCGCGTCAAGGCAGGCCTGCCTGCGCTCACGACAGCCATGCGTACACGGTTACGCGGGTCGCGTCCAACGGGCGCGGCAATCTCTCCGTCCGACTTGACTACCCCTTGCACTACCGCGAGATATTCGCGCTTTACCGTTCGGGCCTGCAGTTGCCGAACCAGATCGGTCTGCGCCCGCAAAGTCTTTGCCACGACGAGCAGCCCGCTGGTGCCCTTGTCGAGCCGATGCACGATGCCGGCCCGGGGAACCGTCGCAAGCTGCGGTGAATGGTGCAGGAGCGCGTTG
>Ga0209283_10001275_pt1 | contig 13590 bp, 14 predicted proteins | sample CZO8metaG_2_FD_188354 | JGI IMG/M metagenome (GOLD analysis project Ga0209283, IMG submission 188354) | Vadose zone soil microbial communities from the Eel River Critical Zone Observatory, Northern California, USA - CZOApr15con2H1.8 metaG... | ecosystem: Environmental > Terrestrial > Soil >...
GCAAAAGCCAGCACACGAGATGCGCACCCTGACTCAGCCAGAAGTCGAAGCGCTCTTTGCGGCCGCGGCTGGCGATCGTCTGGAAGCCTTGTGGGTGCTGGCCGCCACGGTTGGGATGCGCCAGGGGGAGTTGCTGGGACTGCGGTGGCGCAATGTTGACCTCGACCGCGGAGTCCTCAGTGTCTGCGGGAGTCTCACGCGTGGGCCGGAAGGGCTGATTATCACCGATCCCAAGACGGCCCGGTCCAGGCGTCGAGTGGCGCTGCCTGCAATTGCCGTGGAGGCCCTTCGCCGGCATCGCGCCACACAGGCCGGGGAGCGGCTTCGAGCCGGGGCGGCATGGACAGATCGCGACCTCGTATTCTCCAACGGGGTGGGCGGTCCACTCTCCTGCGACAAGTTGCTCCGCGATCGGTTCCGTCCGTTATTGCGGAAAGCGGCGCTCCCGCCAATCCGATTCCATGACCTTCGCCATACGGCAGCGACGCGGTTGCTGGAGCAGGGTGTCCATCCAAAGGTGGTGTCGGAGATGCTGGGCCACGCGAGTGTGGCCATCACGCTCGACATCTACTCGCATGTCAGTCCTGACCTGCAGCGTCAAGCTGTGAGCGCCATCGACGCGCTCTTCTCGAAGCAGCTCTCTCTCCCGTAGTGCCAGAGCTTCGGGTCCGGTTCCCGATGGCGGTCTCGAGACGACATCGGTGGACAGACTCCGCTCGCCTGACGGCAACCTTGACGGTAACCCGGATGGACTTCCGTGAATTTCGGCGTCCTCCGGCGGACGATGGAGTTGAAATCCGAATATGGAATGAACCACCGCGACCTTCTAGGAACGTCGATCGCCGCCCTTGGGATCCGCCACCGTAGGTTCGAATCCTACCGCCCCAGCCAGCTTTCCGAATTCGAGTCGACCAGCCCAATTATCACGTTTCTTCCAACCCGAGGTGGCGCTTGGCGGCAACCTTGACGGCAACCCGGATGAATCGCTGCATACGCTGGCGGACTTGTACACCTCCATTGATTGACGGCGACCTGACCTAGCTTCCTGAGCGAACAGGCCAGTACCGTTGGCCACTGGCAGAGGACCGACAAGATCTGCGGACTGTGACGCACAGCTATCGCGAGCTACTGCTACGGTCCAGCCGGAACTTCTGCCGGACGACGTCCCGGCAGAGGTGAGAAGCCAGTTCGACAAGCACAAGGCGGCGTGGCAGCAACGGGTTGGCATCTACCGACTGTCTGGAGAGGGACATCGGAGAGCCGTGTGCGGGAGAACCGCATGCACGGTTCGATGAGGGGCGGCTGGGAAGATGCTTGCCGATGGATCCTGACGGCGTACGCTCTAGCGGGAAACCGCTGGACCTGGCTCGTCGATCCCCCGGTGAGTTTCGCACCAGCCGCCTACTCTACAGCCCTTCAGCGGCTGGCCCATCCCCAGGTCGGTCGCCAGCGAGATCGCTGCCATCCGCTCAGCCAATCGGAGGCCGCCCGCGACCGTCGCCCGCTTTATGCAGGAGGTCTACCGGCAGTGCGAGCGCGGGAGCGCCAGGCCCGCGATCAGCCGGCTGAGGACGTTCGGATTACCTGGCAAGGAGAAGTGATCGACGCCCGGGTTGTCCGTCAGGCTGAAATGGAAGCACGGCATCGCCTGCCACGCCAGGACTGCGTTGTTCGTGATGTCCTCCTGGTTGATATCGCCGTCGCGCGTGAAGAACACAGTCGAGGTGTCCACGACTTGCCCAACCGAGAGATCGCTGAGCCGCGCCCCGACGACGGTGTCGATGCCCGAGCCCTTCTCGGCGTAGACGTCAACGTGGGGGAAGGACGAGGGGTCGCTCATCTTCAGGAACCCGATGTAGTGGTCCGCGATTTCCTTTGCCCCCGGCAGGCCCGCGTCCCTGAACAGACGGGCGGAGTCCTTCGGCGTGTAGCTGCGGCCGGTGGACGCGTCCTGGACGACGATCTCGCGGTCGCCGAAGATCCTCGGGTCGGCCGCGCTCATGAAGGTTGAGGGCGCACTCAGGTACATACGGGCGCTGCTCTCGGCGTTCTCCTTCGTCGCCGGAAACGAGAAGTCTGTGATGTTGAGCCCGGTGAACATGATCGGATACAGGGCGCCCTGGCCGGGGAAATTACCGGCGATCGGCGTGAAACCGTGGATGAACTTGGCCTTCCAGGCCCGCGTCATATGCGTCAGGAGGAATTCCGCGTACAGCGGTCCGTTTGAGTGGCCAACCAGGTGCACGCGGCGCTCTCCGTTGTCACGGTAGGTTTCCTCGATGAGTTTCTTGGTTCGGGCGACAAAGTCGCCGATATCGGGCGTGAGCCGTGCGTCGTACCCCGCGACGCGAATGTCCCGGTTGCGCACGTACCCCGCCGCTTCAAGCGCTTTGTACAGCGGCTCGTAGAAGGGTGCGCTCTCCGTCATGCCGTAGTGGAGGATCGTGACCGTCACGCCGGGCTGGTTCGAGAAGCGCTCCGACATCGGTTCCTTGCGATCCGCGTCGAAGCGGAGCGTGAGAAGCTTGTCCTCGCACACCTGGGAAAAGGTCGTGCTCGGGTGGTCGTTGAGGAACCAATCCTCGAACGAGCCTGAGCGCGGACAGTCAGGCGCAATCGTCTGGTTGTGGACCGTTACCAGGAGCTTCGTGAAATGGAAGGCCGGAAACAGTACCACCGGGGTGCGGTCCGGGCTTGCGCCGGCTGACGCGCTCGCCGGCGTCGGGACGATGACTAGCAACGCGAGGACGAGCGCCATCCGTGCGCCGACGGCACGTAGGGCTCCGCTAAGACCAACCATCTCCACCCTCCCTGAGCCAGCCGATTGTAGCCATTTCGAAGGGGTTTCCTCCAGCCGACTGGTCGCCAGTGGGCTCCGTGTCCTGGATGAGCTCAGAATGGAACTCAAGATGGCAAAGGGGAAGGCGACGGGGAGAGGTACGCTTGTGTGGATCGACGGCCTGCCCACGGACCGGACGGGATCGATTTCCACACGCGTAAGAAAGTCGTGGTGACGCGCTGGTAAGCCCGGCTCCCGGCCCGGGAGCTCTCGAGGTGGTCACGATGGGGCGGGTGAGCGTCGACCTGTACCCCGAACAGATTGGCGTGCCGCTGGCCGACGTCCGCACCTTCGCGAAGTCCCTCGGCGGCAGCCCCACCAACGTCGCTGTGGCCACGGCGCGGCTGGGCCGTCGCGCAGCGGTGATCACCAGGGTGGGCGATGACGGTTTTGGGCCCTACGTCCGAACGGCCCTCGAGGCCTTCGGGGTTTTTGCCGGCTGGGTCTCGACCGACCCCGACCCTCAGCTGCGGACGCCCATCGTCTTCTGCGAGATCTTTCCGCCGGACAATTTCCCGTTGCTTTTCTATCGCCAGCCGAAGGCTCCGGACATGAACTTGGCCCCCGGCGATTTCGACAATGACCTCGTGGCTCAAGCGCCCCTGCTCTGGACGACCGGGACCGGACTGTCCGAGGAGCCGAGCCGTACGACAACGTTGGAGACGATGCGCACCCATCACGGGGCGATTCGGATCCACGACCTCGACTTCCGGCCCATACTCTGGAAGGACCTGTCACAGGCCAGTCGGTGGGCGGGAGAGGCTATTCGGGTGAGCACGGTCGTGGTGGGCAACCTGGACGAGGTGGAGATGGCAACCGGCACGCGCGAGCCGAAGCCTGCGGCGGAGACCATCCTGGAGATGGGCCCTGAGCTGGCCATCGTCAAGCAGGGACCGCACGGCGTCTACGCCCGCCGAGGCGACGAGGAAGCGCTGGTCCCGCCGATCCCCGTCGACGTGGTCTGCGGGCTCGGGGCCGGCGATGCCTTTGGCGGCGCGCTCTGCCACGGCCTGCTCGAGGGCTGGGACCTGGAACGGATGCTCCGATTTGCCAACGCGGCGGGTGCCATTGTTGCCTCGCGGCTCGCCTGCGCGGACGCGATGCCGACGTCGCGTGAGGTCGAGGCACTGCTTGCCGAGCGAGCGCGTGGCTGACCTGCCAGCCTCTGACCTGCTGGCCAGGTTGACCCGCGATCGGCGGGAGCACCCGGCAAGAATCTCGGAAGTCCTGCGCGCCCGTCGTCGGCGGCCGCTGTGGACAGAGTCGGGGACGTTGTTCCTCATCGCCGCCGATCACCCGGCCCGCGGCGTGCTCAAGGCGGGCCGCGACCCGAGGGCGATGGCCGATCGCGAGGAACTCCTGCGCAGACTGCTGGTCGCCCTGGAGCGTCCGGGCGTCGACGGGGTCATGGCCACCCCGGACGTGGTCGAGGACCTGGCCCTGCTGGGGGCGCTGGAGGGAAAGGTCGTGTTCGGCTCGATGAACCGAGGCGGGCTTGGGGGGAGCGTCTTCGAGCTCGACGACCGGTTCACCGCCTACGCGGCGACACAGATCCAGGCGGACGGCCTCGACGGCGGCAAGATGATGGTCCGCGTCGCGGACGACGATCCTGCGACGCTGCGCACGCTTTCCGCAGCCGCTGAGGCGATCAACGACCTGGCCTTCCGCCGGCTTCCCGCCATGGTGGAAGTGTTTGCCAGCCGGTTGGTGAACGGGCGGGCCGTCAACGTTGAGGACGCCGCCGCGCTGCAGCGCGCGGTGGCGATCGTGTCTGGGCTCGGCCGGACCTCCGCCTATACCTGGCTCAAACTGCCGGTGGTCGACGATATGGCGTCGCTGATGCGGGCGACCTCTCTCCCCACCCTGCTCCTGGGCGGCGACCCGGGCCCGGACGCCGAAGCCACGTACGCGCTGTGGGAGCGGGCGATGGCGATTCCGCAGGTCTGCGGGTTGGTCGCTGGCCGTGCGCTCCTGTACCCCGAGCATGACGACGTGGCCCGCGCCGTGGACGAGGCGGCGGCGGTCGTGGCGCGAAGAGCGCGGGTGCGATGAGCAGCATGCGCAATCACCATGGCGCAGGCCCTGGTGCGCTTCCTCGCCGCCCACCATGTCGAGCGCGACGGTGTTCGAACACCCCTTCTTTGTCGGGTGCTTCGGCTCTTCGGCTACGGTAACGTGGCAGGCGTGGGCCAGGCCCGCCACGAGGGGCCCGGCCTGCTGACCTACTACCAGGCACGCAACGAACAGGCGATGGTGCATGCCGCCAGCGGCTTCGCCCGGATGTGATCTGGGGAGAGTTGCCGACCGTCCCAAGAAAGCTGATCTGCAACCGCACTGGTCAGGCCACTCGGGTCGAGCCGCCATATGCCCGGAAAGGCGGTCGTCATCGTAGCCGAGAGCCCACGCCTGTTTACTCAGTCTCCCTCTTTACAAACCCTCAGCCATCGAGGCCGCTGGCAACTGTCCACGAGAGTGGTTCTGTCAGGCGTTCGAAGACTTCGTCCAGGTCGCTCCTTCGCCACCCTCACCCCAGATGAAGGCGCGACTCGGCGGAGCCATCATCACTTAATAACAGCTGAATCCTGGATGGACGCCCGGACCAGGACTCTTATTCCCACACCCCGCACCCGGGAAGTCAGAGTGAACGGCACGCCAGCGAGTTGTAAGCTTGTCTCGTCTCCGCAAGGGAGGAGGTGAGCAGGCAATAGCCAGGATGCTTCAGCCGAAGGCCTCCGGCCCTCCTCTGCGCGCCCTGATGGGGACGCACGCTCCAGTCCTGGCGCCGGGCGCCTACGACACCCTGAGCGCCCGGCTCGTGGAGGCTGCCGGCTTTCCCGCCCTGTACATGACGGGGTTCGGCACCGCCGCCTCCGTGCTCGGCCGGCCGGACGTGGGTTTGCTCGGCATGAGCGAGATGGTGGAGCACGCCCGGCGGATCGTGCAGGCGGTCGGCGTGCCTGTGATCGCGGATGCCGACACCGGCTATGGCAATCCGCTCAACGTGATCCGCACCGTGCAGGAGTACGAGGCGGCCGGGGTCGCTGCCATCCACATCGAGGACCAGGTGGCGCCCAAGAAGTGCGGGCACATGGAGGGGAAGCAGGTCATCCCGGCCGCCGAGATGGTGGAGAAGCTCCGGGCTGCGGTCGAGGCTCGGCACTCCCCCGACTTCCTCATCATCGCCCGCACAGATGCGCGCGCTGTGGAGGGCATGGCAAGCGCGCTCGAACGCGCCCGGCGGTACCGCGAGGCCGGCGCTGACGTGCTCTTCGTCGAGGCGCCGCAGAGCGAGGAGGAGATCGCCACAGTGGCCAGGGCCTTCCCCAGCGTGCCGCTCCTCTTCAACTGGGCAGAAGGTGGGAAGTCGCCGCCGGTCGCCCTCCCGCGGCTGCGCGAGCTCGGCTACGCGATCGTGATCTTCCCCATCAGCACGCTGCTGGCCGCTACCCGCGCCATCCGCGAGGTCCTGGCCCAGATCCGGGAAGTGGGAACGCCCAACCCGGTGATGGAGCGGCTGGTCCCCTTCCAGGAGTTCCTGGACTTCATCGGTCTGCCCGAGGTGCGTGAGCTCGAGCGGCGGTTCGCGGAGAAGGAGACGGTAACCCGGTAAACAGAGAAGGAGGTTGGCCATGGCAGACACCTACGAAAAGCGCAGCATCACGACGGAACTGGCTCACCGCATGGTGGCTGCGGCCGAGAAGAAGGCCCGCGAGATGAAACACCCGTTCGTGATCGCCATCGTGGACGAGAGCGGCGTGCTGAAGGCGTTCAGCCGGATGGATGGGGCCCCCCTGCTCAGCGTCCAGGTGGCGCAGGACAAGGCCTACACGTCCGTCGGCTTTGGCCTGTCCACGGACGGTTGGCACGACTTCATCAAGGACGACCCGCCGCTGGCCGCGGGCGCGGTCGGCGGGATCGCCCGCTTGGTCGTCTTCGGCGGCGGCTACCCGATTAAGGTGGAAGACCAGATCGTCGGCGGCGTGGGAGTCAGCGGCGGCCACTACTCGCAGGACATGGAGGTGGCGAAGGCTGCGCTGACCGTGGTCCCGCAGCCAGTGGAGGCGCGCTGACGGACATGGCGTAAGGCAGGCGGCTGGTCCGGCGCCGCAGGTGGGGCGGACGAGCGGCACCCGCCGGCGAGTACGGTGGTGCGATTCTTCCGCATCCGGCTCGCCGACGGTTTCTGCTCCTCGGGCATTCACGGATGGACTTGCTGGATGACCACTGGACAAGCGATAGAGACCCACGCTTCGCTCCCAGCCCGCTCGTCGCACGTTTTCCCAGGCAGTCACCCACCAGTCCTGCTTCTTCCGGACGAACAGCGCTAGTCGCCTGACCAACCGGTCGATCTGGGCCATCTGTCGGGCGACCACTCGGGTCGAAGTTGAGCACCGGGGCTGGGAACCGCTGGGTGACGAGGCATGGGAGGCGCTATAGAGCTACCTGAACTGTTGGCCCGGGCGCCAATGGCGAATGCTGCAGCAGAACGGATGGTGCGCACCCTTCGCCAAGAATGCCTCGACCAGAATGGTCAGCCTGAATGCGGCCACCTGCAGACCATCCTCGGCGAGTTCCCCGCCTACTACAACCTGGACCGACCGCATCGAAGCCTCGTCCGGTGACGCCAATTGGTGCACCACGACCGGTGCACTGGGTGGCGCGCCGGTCCTAGCTACGCTAGGTGGTCTTCACCACGCGTACGAATGGGCAGCCTGACGACCGCCCGACTTTTGCCCTCCTAGGCCCTTCTTCATGGGGGGACAGAATCACAGAACCGCTCAGGGAGGACAAAATCCCAGAACTACAACACCAGCCCGGCGCGGGTCTTGACGTTTGCTGAGTTCGGCGTAGCATGCGGCCCACGGGCTGGTTTTCAGGGAAAGGCACCAGGGAGGGTGCCAGATGGCTCAGCAGACTGCGGTTGCCCCTCAGGTCGCTCCTGCCCGGGCGCGCTGGCCAGCTCCGGTCGGCAGCATCCAGGCCTTTGATCCCTGGCCGCTGAATTGGCTCTTTATCACCTGGAGCACGATGGAGGAGCCAGTCCAAGTGGACAATGACGGCCACCTTGTCCTGGCCCTCGCGACGGCCCCGCTGGTTGGAGGACGGCACCCTCGAGATTCACTGCGCCAAGGTGAGAGGCGCCACGGCCCGCTCCGAGTAAAGCGGTACTCCAGCCACGCTGGTGACCCGTGAATGTGGTGCGGGAGGGGAGTCTATGGCAATAGGAGACCGACGAGCGGAAGTCAGGCGGGAAGGCAATCTTGCTCTCGCCGCTGGACGGACTCGAGAGGAGGGCGGGTACTCGGCGAGGCGGCGCACGCCGCCAAGTGCAGCCCCCATCCGAATGGAGGTGATGCCGGGTCTTTAACGATCGATTTGCGCTGGTAGCCCTTTTTTGCAGGAGGACGGAAGATGTATCGCACCGCGCAAGGAGAGGAGATCTTCGTCGTTGATGGACACCTTCACTTCTGGGATGCGAGTCCGGCCAACCAGAAGAACAAGTACGGCGAGGGGTTCATTAGCTGCTTTTACGACTATCACAAGAACCTGAGCCCGTCCGATTATGTGTGGCCGCGCGACAAGTTTGAGAAGTACGACGAGGCGACCATGATGCGCGATGTCTTCGAGGACGGCTACGTCGACGTCGGCATCTTCCAACCGACGTATCTGACCGACTTCTACGAGAACGGCTTCAACCGCACCGAGCAAGATGCGGTGCTCAAGGAAAAGTATCCTGACCGCTTCATCCTCAACGGCTCCTTCGACCCCCGAGACGGCGACAAGGGCCTGAAATACCTGGAGGAGCTGCACCGCAAATACCAAATCAAGGGCGTCAAGCTCTACACCGCCGAGTGGCGGGGAGAGTCAAAGGGCTGGAAGCTGGACTCCCCAGAAGCAAAGCGCTACCTGCAGAAGTGCCAGGACCTGGGGATCAAGAACATCCACGTGCACAAGGGGCCGACCATCTGGCCGCTGAACAAGGACGCGTTCGACGTCGCCGACGTCGACGACGCCGCCACCTCGTTCCCCGAGCTCAACTTCATCGTCGAGCACTGCGGCCTGCCCCGGCTGGAGGACTTCTGCTGGATCGCCGTGCAGGAGAAGAACGTCTACGGCGGCCTAGCCGTGGTCATGCCTTTCATCCACAGCCGGCCGCGCTACTTCGCCGAGGTCCTGGCCGAGCTCCTCTTCTGGGTCGGAGAGGACAAGCTGCTTTTCGCCAGCGACTACGCCATCTGGAGGCCGAAGTGGATCATCGACAAGTTCATGGCCTTGGAGCTGCCGGAGGACCTGAAGAAGGAGACGGGCGTCGACCTGACGCCGGTGGCCAAGCGCAAGATCCTGGGTCAGAATGCCGCCCGGCTCTACGGCCTCGACATCGAAGCCCATAAGCGGAAGCTGGCTGGCGGCCTAGTAGGCGCCAAGCCATGACCATGGCGGTACGGTCCGGGCCGGCGACCTGCGCCGGCCCGGACGAGGCGGCCGTCTACGCAGCTCTCGACCGGGTCATCGACCCCGAGCTCGATGAGTCGTTGCTCAGGCTCGAGTTCATCGACGGCGTGCACATCGAGGGAGATTGCGTAACTGTGGGACTCAGGCTACCCACGTTCTGGTGCGCCCCGAACTTCGCCTACATGATGGCCCGGGATACCCGTGACCGGCTCCTCGAGGTGCCGGGAGTTCACCGGGCGCGCGTCACGCTCAAGGACCACTTCGCATCCGATGAGATTACTGCCGGTGTCACAGAAGGACGACCTTTCGAAGAGGTCTTTCCGGGAGACGCGGAAGGCAACCTGGACGGGCTGCGACAGCTCTTTCGACGAAAGGCCTACACGATGCGCCAGGAGCGTTTCGTCCGCCTGCTGCTCGATGCCGGTCTGAGCAGCGAGGAGATCGTCGGGCTTCGCCTGGGCGACGTCGATTTCGTCGACAATGGGGACGACCTGCTCCTTGAGATCGGCGGGGCGCGCCGGCTGCTTCCCGGCGGCGCCGAGCTTGCCCGCGTCTACCTGGCCAGGCGGCAAGAGCTCGGCCTCGATTGCGGAGCCTGGGCCCCGCTGGTGACCGACTCGCGCGGGAGCCCGGTGCCAGCCGCGGATCTGGTCGACTCGATGCGCGGAGCCCGAAGACAGCGGGTCAGCATGGAGTTCAACACCTCACTTTGCCGGGGGCTCCTCACTACGCGCTATGGCGCCTCAGGCCCGGAGCGACCGACCGATCATCCTGCATCGACTCGGATGTGATGAAAAGGAGGTAGGCATGAAAGCTGCTCGACTCTTCGAGTACAACCAGCCGCTGAAGCTCGTCGAGGTGCCAGAGCCGAAGATCACTGCGCCCTCAGACGTCCTCGTGCGCATCGCCGGCGCGGGAGTCTGCCGCACCGACCTGCACCTGATCGAGGCCGTCTGGCGAGACGCCCTCGGCAACCCCAAGCTGCCCTACACGATCGGCCACGAGAACGCCGGGTTCGTCGAGGAGGTTGGCTCCGGGGTCACCCACCTCAAGAAGGGCGATCCGGTCATAGTGCACCCCCTGGTTACCTGCGGCGTCTGCCGGGCCTGCCGCGCGGGGGACGACATGCACTGCGTCAGCAGCTCCTTCCCCGGTCTGGACGGGACCGACGGCGGCTACGCTGAGCTCCTGAAGACGGGTGCGCGGTCCGTGATCAAGCTGGCGTCCGGCACCGACCCCGCTTCGCTGGCGCCCTACGCCGACGCCGGGCTGACCGCCTATCACGCGGTCAAGAAGATCGCGCCCGCGACCTACCCGGGGAGCACCGCCGTCGTCGTCGGCGTGGGCGGCCTCGGCCACTTCGCGGTCCAGCTCCTGCGGGTCATGACGACCGCAAAGGTGGTCGCCCTCGACAGCCGGAAGGAGAAGCTCGAGTTCGCCCGCTCGCTGGGCGCCGACGAGGCTTTCCAGACCGGCCAGGATGGCGGCGTGAAGGCCGTCATGGACTACACGGGCGGGCAGGGAGCGGACGTGATCATCGATTTCGTCGGCGAGCACGGGACGCCGGCCGCGGCACTGAAGATGCTGCGCCGGCACGGCACCTACTCGATCGTGGGCTACGGCGGATCGGTCGAACCGACCACGCTCGAGATGATCAGCCGCGAGCTGGCCATCATCGGCAACTTGGTCGGCACCTACAACGACTTGGCCGAGTTGATGGAACTGAACCATCAGGGCAAGGTGCGGATCGCAGCCGATCGTTTCCCGCTCGATGATGTCGTGGACGTGATGCACCACTTGGAGGAGGGGAAAGTCGAAGGCCGGGCCGTGCTGGTGCCAGCGATGCCCAGCGCGAAAAAGGCCGAGAAGGAGGTAGCTAGGGCCGCAGCCTCTGGTTAATCAGGCGCTAGGTGAAAACCTGAAGGCGCGCTCCGGTCGCCACGGAAGAGGGGGATGGTTGATGTTCTGGACGAGGGAAGGAGGAAGGTCAGATGGGTCTCGCACCTATAGCAATCGGAATGGTGGGTCTGCAGTTCGCGTTATTCGTCAACGCCATGCCACTCCTCGGCGTTGACGCGGACGTGAGGGAGGCCGGATCCCCAGCTCGGACGGTCGGAGCTGTCGGTAGTCTCTTGGGCGCCGTTGCCCTCTTGTTCATGTCCTTCTGGTTCATCGTGGGGGCACCGCTGGGTAAGGCGGGGATCGTGCCCCAAGTGCAGTTGACCTTCAGCCTCATTTCCGGCATGTACGGTCTCTTGTGGCTGGGCGTCGGCATCACCCAGATGCTCGGCTGGGATGCCCGTCCGCTGGGCAATGCTGCCCTGATCGCGGCCCTGATGCAGGTAATCGCGATCGTCGTCATAGGTAGGTGGGGCCTCAACACGAATCTGGTGCTGATAGAAGTCGTCCTCGCTATCTATGTCGCCGTGCTCCTGGGGTTCTGGGGCGCCACTCATGGTAGATTCGCCGCGAAAAGCGAGGGTGGGTTATTGCTGCTCGCCGTCCTGGGGACCTTTTACCTCCAGTTTTGGGCCAGTGGCATTTGGCCGGTACCACAATAGCTCACAGATTTCGGAAGAAAGGAGGTGAGGGGTCCGGGCTGGTTGTAGGAGCTTCTGGACGAGGGCAAGGTGGAGGGACGGGCCGTGCGGATGCCGCAGATGGCGACCGGCCGGAAGCCGGCGGAGAAGGAGGTGGCTGTTTGCGCGCCGATGGGAGCGAAGCGCAGATGTAAGACGGGCTGACAGGAGGAGGTGTTTCCATGACGACCGCGATACGGACTTCGCAGGAGGTCTTCCAGCACCATACGCAAGCGCTGGGAGCGGCTGATCTCGAGCAGATCGTGGCGGACTATGCCGACGACGCGGTCTTCATCACGCCGACCGGCGTCCGGCACGGGAAGAAGGGGGTGCAGGAGGCGTTCGCGCAGCTGCTCAGGGAACTCCCGACCGCCCGCTGGACGATCAAGACCACTATCTACGAGGGTGACGTCCTCCTCCTGGAGTGGGCGGCCGAGTCCAAGAGCCGCCGGGTGGAGGACGGGATCGACACGTTCGTCTTCCGGGACGGCCTGATCCGGGTGCAGACCGTGCGCTACACGCTGCTCCCAGCTCGGTAGAACAACCGGAAAATGGATTCAGGGATGCCTGCCAAAGGAGGTGGCGCAATGCGAGAGGATGTGGCGTTCAACGCCGAGGGCGTGACCCTTCGGGGATGGCTGTACCTACCCGACCGCGCCAGAGAACCCGTGCCCACGATCGTCATGGCACACGGCTTCTCCGCAGTCAAGGAGATGTACCTGGACCGCTTCGCCGAAGTCTTGGCTCAAGCAGGCCTGGGCGCGCTCGTGTTCGACAACCGCAACTTCGGAGCGAGCGAAGGCGAGCCTCGCCTGGAGATCGACCCCTGGGCCCAGGTCCGTGATTACCGACAGGCCATCACCTACGCCCGCACGCGCCGCGAGGTAGATGGGGCCCGGATCGGTGTCTGGGGCTCCAGCTACAGCGGCGGCCACGTCCTCGTGGTCGGCGCCATCGACCGGCGAGTGAAGTGCGTGGTTTCGCAGGTGCCGCTTATCAGCGGTCACGAGAACTTGCAGCGGCTGATCCGCGCGGACCTCATCGCCGGGACGCGGGCGATGTTCGACCAGGACCGGGAGGGCCGTTTCGCCGGAAAGGCACCGGCCATGATCAAGGTCGTCGACCCAGACCCGATGGCCCCCTCGGCGCTGCCGACCCCCGATTCGTGGGCCTGGTTCAGCGAGACGGGCAAGACTCGGGCTCCGGCCTGGCGGAATGAGGTGACGCTGCGGAGCGTCGAGATGTTCACCGAGTACGAGCCGGGGGCGTACATCCAATGGGTCGGCCCGACGCCGCTGCTCCTGGTGATCGCTGCTGGCGACCACCTGGTGCCGTCCGATCTGGCGCTGGCCGCGTACGAACAGGCGCTGGAGCCGAAGAAGCTGGTGCTGCTTGCGGGCGGGCACTTCGACGCCTACGTGAAGGACTTCGACAGCGCCAGTGGGGCGGCCCGCGACTGGTTCGTCCAGCACCTCCTCGCGCCGGTGAGCGAACCGCTCGCGACTGCCGCCGCCGGGTCGCGCCGGTAAAGCCGTGCTGGACCTGGTGGTATGCATCGCTCGGGGAAGGCCGTAAGACCCGATCAGTTGCGGAGAGAAGGGTCGGCGCCGCCGCTACTTAGGCGGCGCCGACCCTCGACCACCATCGACTGACCCACGACCTGCCGGACCGGGGCTTGGCGAAGTTCGCTATGCACTACGACGAGCCTCGGCCGCTCGC
>Ga0209283_10001279_pt1 | contig 13583 bp, 13 predicted proteins | sample CZO8metaG_2_FD_188354 | JGI IMG/M metagenome (GOLD analysis project Ga0209283, IMG submission 188354) | Vadose zone soil microbial communities from the Eel River Critical Zone Observatory, Northern California, USA - CZOApr15con2H1.8 metaG... | ecosystem: Environmental > Terrestrial > Soil >...
AACGCACAGCGGCAAAGAAAAAAGGTAGAGGCACTGTTTGCGGAACTCAAGAATCAGATCGGACTGCGTCGCCTGCGCTTGCGGAGGATGAAGTTTGTTCGGGAGCAGTTCTTCCTGGCAGCGGCTGCCCAGAACATCAAGCGACTGATCCGCTTCCTCAGCCAACCGACAAAACCCCCGCTGCCTGCGACGACTTAGTTGTAGCGGAACGCTGAGAAGAACTCGTGCAACTGTGGCACCCGGATCGACGGTGAAACTCCTCTAACGCGACTTTTTCAACACCCACAGGCGATAGCGCTCAGAACCCCGTCGAGGCACGGTGCCCCTCGATAAGAGCGAAGGCTTTGTCAAGGGCACACTTCTCCTGGGCAAGGGTGGGCAAGTGCACCGACTCTGCTGGTTCATCGTCACCCATTTTTTGGTCGTTCGAATGGGCACTCGCGGCGTAAGCACCTTATAAACTTTATCCAGTTTCGCTATAATCAATTCGCCGACGAAACTTGCTTGCATCGCGCCCTTAGCTCAGTTGGATAGAGCGTCTGGCTACGAACCAGAAGGTCGGGAGTTCGAATCTCTCAGGGCGCGCCATTCCGTTCCATCGCCAAGAACCAGAAGGTCGGGAGTGAGAGATCCTTCCCCGTTCGCTTCGCTCCGGGGTCAGGATTTCGCCTGGCGGCTCAGACGCCGCCAAAACGGCTCAAGTTCGAATCTCTCAGGGCGCGCCATTGTTCTCAAAAGCCACGAACCGGAGTCGGGAGTGAGAGATCCTTCCCCATTCGCTTCGCTCCGGGGTAAGGATTTCGCCTGGCGGCTCAGACGCCGCCAAAACGGCTCAAGTTCGAATCTCTCAGGGCGCGCCATCTTACTTCCCCTCTATTAAGCACTTAGCAATCTTTCCGCTGCTTGCGGTTCTCCGCGGTTTTCTTCACTGTGCCCAGTTCTGTGGTGCCCTGCCTGCGGGTGATGCCCAACCGGACAATTCAGGGGGGCGGGGAGTGGCAGCCTGGATGGGAGAACCGTGCCGGAACGACCCGAAAGAAGGCACTGGGTGTACAATGTTGCCCGCCCTGGGGGGCGAAACGGAAATCCCGGACCGGGTGCAGGCCCTCGTCCAAAGGCAGGACCCCAGTGCCACTGAAGTGGTATGCCGAAGGAGACAGCAATGACAAAGCATAGTATTAACTGGACGGTCTTGACCCTCGTCGCGGGATTGGTAGTGGGTGGCGCTGTATTGCCGATGCAAGCTGCCGTGACGACAAATACATCGATTCCCATCACCTTGGTCGTGAATATCCCCTGCGCGGGGGAGTTGGTGGTGCTGAACGGCCCCCTCCATATCCTTTTTAGCTTCACCTTTGACAGGGCGGGCGGTTTCCACATGGTGGGCCACTTCCAACCCCAGGGAATAAGCGGCCTGGGGCAGACAACCGGGGCCAAGTACCAAGCCACAGGAGAAACGGAGTTCCAAACCAATGCGAAGGCGGTGCCTTTTGAGACTTCGTTTGTAAACAACTTCAAGATCATCGGCCAGGGTCCCAGCAACAACCTGCTTATCCACGAAAACCTCCATCTGACAGTCAACGCTGACGGCACCGTCACGGCGGTGATTGACAACACCAGCTTCGAGTGTAGATAGCAGCATTGCCTTGTTGGGGTGGGTCGGCAGGCACCGCGACCCACCCCAGGATGGCTCTCTTGCCCTTCCAGTCACTCCGGACCCTGACTTCTGCTATATTGCCCTGACTTCAGGAGGGCCTGATGACGCGGCTCATTCGGACGATTGCTTCAGTTCTGCTCTTGTCTGCAGTCTTCGCCGCATCAGCCGCGGCACAAACCAGCAACCCACCTGCAACCGCGCCGGCAGCCTCCAGCGCAAATGCCGCTGTGGTACAGCCGTTCGACGTCAGGGCGGCGGTGGACACATATCTTGCCAGGGTCCCGCCGGATCAGCGCGCCCGTAGCGACGCCTATTTTGAGGGCGGTTACTGGCTCATCCTCTGGGACTTTTTGGCCACGGTGGTGGTGATGTGGCTTTTGCTGCGCTTCCAGTGGTCGGCCCGAATGCGTGATTTGGCTGAGCGCATCACCCGCTTGCGTCCGCTGCAAACGATCCTCTACTCTGTGCAGTTGATCGTGCTGGTGAGCCTGCTGACGTTTCCGCTTACGGTGTACGAAGGCTATTTCCGCGAGCACAAGTACGGGCTCTCCAACCAGACCTTCGGCCCATGGATGCGAGACCAGGCCGTCATGCTGGCCGTGAGTCTGGTGCTGGGCGCGCTTTTGCTCACGGCCTTATTCGGCGTGGTGCGACGCTTGGGGAAAAACTGGTGGGTGTGGGGAGCAGTTGTGGCGATCGCGTTCTCCGCGTTCCTGGACCTGATCGCCCCGGTGTACATTTTCCCGCTGTTCAACACCTACACAAAGCTGCAAGACACCCGCGTCAGGGACCCCATTCTCAGCATGGCGCGCGCGAATGGAATTCCAGCGAGTGAAGTATATGTGTTTGACGCGTCACGCCAGTCCAAGCGGGTCAGCGCGAACGTAAGCGGTTTTGCGGGCACCATGCGCATCTCGCTTACCGACAATCTGCTGAACCGCTGCACGCTGTCCGAGATCGAAGCCGCCATGGGACATGAGATGGGACACTACGTCATGAACCATCAGTACAAGGGTTTAGTCTTCGATGGCGTCATAATGTTGATTGGATTCGCCTTCCTGAACTGGGGGCTTAACGCAGGTCTGGCGCGCTGGGGGCAGAATTGGGGAGTGCGGGGCATCACCGATGTCGCGGTCGTTCCGCTGGCGGTGCTGATCCTGTCGTTTTACACCTTCGTTCTGACCCCGGTGGAAAACACGATCACGCGAACCATGGAGTACGAGGCAGACATCTTCGGCCTGAATGCCAGCCAGCAGGCGGACGGTGCCGCTGAGGGTGTCCTAAAGCTGGGCGAGTACCGCAAACTGGATCCTGGGCAGCTGGAAGAGTTCATCTTCTTTGACCATCCCAGCGGGCGCACGCGGATCACGGCTGCCATGCGCTGGAAGGCGGAACATTTGCAGCTGCCACAGCCACAACTGGTAAGCGTAAAACCTTAGTCGGAGCCAATTTAGGTGGGAAGTTTGGGTACGATCCGGAAAAGATCAGGTTTGGGTACGATCCGGAGAAAGATCAAGAGGGGATTTCAACAAATCCGTTCGGCAGGGATCGTGCCCCCCGAGTGATGCAAAGTAAATCTTTCCTTCTGTGGGGCAATTCCTACCAGTGGGGAACCTTAGCCGGGCCTTTATTTTCATGGCTTTACTATTGGCAGGGGGGATGCTATAGGAAATCATAGACGAAGTGGCGCGCAACGGGGCGCTCCTGAGAATAAACTTCGGCCAGAGGTTTTCTGGAGCGTCCCTTGCTTTCTCCTCCCAGACTTTCCCACAGATCCTCCTGGAGTTATTGCGAACGCCCCCTGCGGCTTGCTTAAAAGCAGATTCCTCGGGGGCTAAAGCACCTCGGAATGACAATTTAGATTAGATGAGAGCGTGTATTTAGGACGCGAAATCAGGCCAGTAGGAGCTTTTCCTGCAAGTCTACTCCGGCGCAGCGCAGCAATCCTGCGATCACAGGCTCTTTGAAGCGCGAAGCGTCGAACTCCACGCGAACAATTTTTTCCTTAGGCTGAAAGGTGATCCGGCGGATGCCATAAACTTCACGTACACCGTTGATGGCGCGCATCGCTGCCCCACCTGGTGCCGTGCCGTAACGGTAAGCAACTTCCAGTTGCGTCATCTGGCTGCAGGAGCCTCTATTTCCAAGATACAACAAACTGCGAGATAGACTATGCACAGTTCGTGGTGCAGTTTGCATTAAGGATGCGCGCCTTTCGTGCACTGGCACGAATCGGCGCGCCCAGATCCCTCGCTGCGCAACGAACGCTTACTCGGGATGACAAGCAAACTGCACCATACCTATGCACGATACAACAATCGACGCACCGGCCAAGAGAATCTAATATTAAGTTCGGTTTAGGTGATTATGGATAGTTCTGCCACGTCCGCAACTAGCGTGAAGGATCCCGTGTGCGGGATGACCGTGGATTCGGCCTCGGCCCGCCACAAGCTCGAGCATGCGGGGAAGACCTATTACTTCTGTTCTGGCCACTGCGCGGAGAAGTTCAAAGCTGATCCAGAAAAATATTCGAAGCAGCCGGCCCAGGCTGGCTCGCGAAGCCTGGTCACGCTGGGCGGGTTGCCTGCGTCAATGGCTACTGCTCTCGCGGCGACTCCCGCCAAGGGAAACTATGTGTGCCCCATGTGCCCCGACGTGCAGGAGAGCGAGCCGGGAGCATGTCCAAGCTGCGGCATGGCACTTGAGCCGGCGATGCCGGCTGCACGCACGCGCGTCGAGTACACCTGCCCCATGCATCCGGAGATCGTGCGACTGGGGCCGGGAAGCTGCCCCATCTGCGGCATGGCGCTCGAGCCTCGAACGGTCACCGCGCAAGAAGAAGAGAATCCTGAGCTGCGCGATATGACGCGCCGCTTCTGGCTCAGCCTGTTGCTGACGGCGCCTCTGCTGGGAATCGCGATGGCCGACATGCTGCCGGGTATGCCCGTAGAGCACGCGCTGCCCAGTGGCTGGCTGCCGTGGATCGAGCTGCTGCTGGCCACGCCGGTGGCCCTTTGGGGCGGATGGCCGTTTTTCCAGCGCGGCTGGACCTCCATCGTCAATCGTTCCACCAACATGTTCACGCTGATTGCGATGGGAACCGGAGTGGCGTATTTGTACAGCCTGGTGGCAACCATCTTCCCTAGCATTTTTCCGGCTTCGTTCCGGGAGATGAGCGGAACGCCTCCTGTGTACTTCGAAGCGGCTGCGGCGATTACAACCCTGGTGCTGCTGGGACAGGTGCTCGAACTGCGGGCTCGCAGCCGCACTGGCGCAGCTATTCGCGCGTTGCTCGATTTGACTCCCAAGACCGCCCGCATCTTGCGTGACGGCAGGGAAGAAGACATCCCGCTGGAGCAGGTGAAGCCTGGCGACCGCTTACGTGTGCGGCCGGGCGAAAAAGTTCCGGTCGACGGAGTAGTGCTCGAAGGGACCAGTTCGATTGACGAAGCGATGATCACCGGCGAATCCATGCCGGTCAGCAAGATTCCGGGCAGCCGGGTGATTGGCGCCACGGTGAACGGGACGGGGGCGTTCGTCATGCGAGCCGAGCGCGTGGGCAGCGAGACGCTGCTCGCACAGATCGTGCAACTAGTCAGCCAGGCGCAGCGCAGCCGCGCGCCCATACAGCGGCTGGCCGATCGCGTTTCCGGGTGGTTTGTCCCTTTGGTCATTGCCATCGCAGTCGTCACTTTTATTGCATGGAGCTTCTTCGGACCCGAGCCGCGTCTGGCGCACGCGCTGGTAAATGCCGTGGCTGTGCTGATCATCGCGTGTCCCTGCGCTCTGGGATTGGCGACGCCGATCGCAATTATGGTGGGCACGGGCCGGGGCGCTCACGCCGGCGTGCTGATCAAGAACGCCGAAGCGCTGGAGATCCTGGAGAAGGTAGATACACTGGTCGTCGACAAGACCGGCACGCTGACCGAAGGCAAGCCGCGAGTGCTGTCGGTGGTGGCGGAGCAGGGAACTCCGGGGCCTGAACTGCTGCGCTTGGTAGCGAGTCTGGAGCGGTCGAGCGAGCACCCACTCGGCGCGGCGGTAGTGTCCGCAGCATACGAGCAGAGAATCACTTTGTCCGAGGCGCGCGACTTTCACTACATAGCCGGTAAGGGTGTTGTGGGACAGGTGGACGGCAGAGCGGTCGCTGCGGGGAATACTGCGCTGCTTGACGAGTTGAGCATCGGGTTGGGCGATTTGCCGGAACTGGCGAAGGTGGCAGGACTCCAGGATAGAACGGTGATGCTGGTTGCGGTGGACGGGCGTCCGGCTGGATGTATCGGAATTGCAGATCCCATCAAGGGTTCAACACCGGACGCAATCCGTGAACTGAAAGCGCAGGGCATACGCCTGGTTATGCTGACCGGCGACAGCCGCAGCACCGCCGAAGCCGTCGCTCGCAACCTGGGCATTAACGAGTTCGAGGCGGAAGTCTTGCCCGACAAGAAATCCGAGGTGGTGCGGCGGCTGCAAAAAGAAGGGCGCACTGTTGCCATGGCGGGCGATGGCATCAACGATGCGCCCGCGCTGGCTCAAGCTGATGTCGGTATCGCGATGGGTACCGGCACCGACGTCGCCATGGAAAGCGGCGGCGTAACCCTGGTGAAAGGAGACCTCGCGGGCATCGTGCGCGCCCGCAAGCTCAGCCGGGCTACCATGCGCAACATCCGGCAGAACCTGTTTTTTGCGTTTATCTACAACTCGCTGGGGGTGCCGATTGCGGCGGGCGTGCTGTATCCGTTCTTCGGGCTGTTGCTGAGCCCGATCCTCGCAGCCGCTGCCATGAGCTTTAGTTCGGTTTCGGTGATCACAAATTCGCTGCGCTTGAGGAAGCTGGAGCTGTAGAGCACGGGCTTAAAGCGATCCTAGCCACTTTACAGGAAGATGCGCTGCCAAGGCGTTCGCCAGGTGTTCATCGGCGGTGACAAAGTGGGCTTTCGAGGTGACCGCCAGAGCGACATAAAGGCTGTCGTACACGGTGCGGTCGAATGCTGACGCAATAAGGGAGGCTTCCTCCAGCAGCGTAAGCGAAGGCACGGTAGGAAAGTTGCGGTCCCGCATCGCGCGAACCGCAAGCTCGGCTGAAATCTGTGGCCACCTTCCCTGGCGAACCGCTTTCCATAGAATGTTGGCGAACTCTGCCCAGAACAGGTCCGGGACCAGGAACCGAACCTCGCCGCTGCTGTAGCGCTTCAGTAACCGCAGGGCTTCCCGGGTCAACGTTTCTGCTACGGTGGGAAGGACCCATTTGGCCGCGACGCTGGCATCGACGACGAACGTACTCACCGCAAGCGGTCCTCGCGTTGCAGTTCCTCACTTGTCGGGAAAGGGCCCACCGACCTTGGGCGGCGCGAGCGCAACCGCTGAGTCTGGCGGAGAAACTGCTGCCTGGCTTTCCTTTCGTTCGCGGTCACGATATTTTCTCCCAATAGAGACAGAACTTCCGCAGCGATGGATTTACGGTGTTGACGGGCCCGCTCTCGCAGGGCCTCGTATAAATCGTCGGGCACATTCTCCACATAGAGGGTTGCCATAGCATACTCCTAGCAATAGTCTAGCATATGCCTAGACGCATCGCGACTGCGGCTACGGGAAGCGGCAGACTCGTGCCTCCCAAAACGGGTGGGGAGTCTTCCCGTCGCACCACCCTTGCAATTGACACCCCGCGAGCTATATTCAACAATTACTTCAATATCCCATCACAAGCAGCCGAGGAGGCTTATGCCGGAAGAGAGCGAACAGGCAGCTGAAGTCCACACCGGGTCGGAAGGCAATACAGGCAGGTGGATTTTGTTGGCACTCGCAGTGATCTATGTTGCGGGCTCGCTCTACCTTCTCTTCGACCTGCGCGGACGCCTGGACAAGCTGGGCAAAGACGAGAACGCCAGCAAGGCGCAGATCGCTGATCTTACCAAGCGCGTGCAGTCGGCGGAGGCTAATGATGAGACGCTGGCGCACCAGGTCGGCATGACCAAGAAGGAACTAGCAGATCGCGCCGCCCAACTGCAGCGCCAGCAGCGGGCGGCAGAAGCGCGCATCGCGGAGGAGCAGAAACAGCAGATGAGCGCGGTAACCGGGGAAGTGGCCGGAGTGAAGACCGACGTGGGCGGGGTCAAGACCGACGTCGCTTCCACCAAGGCTGACTTGGAAGCGACCAAGGCCAGGCTGGCCAGCGCGATCGGCGATCTGGGCGTCCAAAGCGGCCTGATCGCCCATACTCGCGATGATCTCGAAATCCTCAAGCACAGGGGAGACCGCAACTACTACGAATTCACCCTGGTCAGGGGGGCAAAGCCACAACCTGTTTCCACTGTCAGCCTGCAGTTAAAGAAGGCCGATGCCAAGCGAGGCAAGTTTACCCTGAACGTCTCTGCTGATGACAAGACGATCGAGAAGAAAGACCGCAACATCAGCGAGCCCATCCAGTTCTATACGGGACGCGATCGCATGCTGTACGAGTTGGTGGTCTGGTCGGTGGACAAGAACAAGGCCACGGGCTATCTGAGTACTCCGAAGAACGCCCCCGTGCCGGTCACGGCGAACTAGTGACACTGCGATGTTTCCAGCCAGCGGGCATGCTTTGATCGAAATCGCTTTGCGGACGGCGGTGATCTACGCCGTCGTCCTGCTGGGCGTGCGCCTGAGCGGCAAGCGCGAAGTGGGGCAGATGACGCCCTTCGATCTGACCCTGCTCCTGCTGATCAGCAATGCGGTGCAGAACGCGATGACCGGTCCGGACACGTCACTGCTGGGTGGCGTGATCGCCGCCTCCACGCTGCTGCTGCTGAATTATTTTATTGCCGAGGTTTCGGGCGGGAATCGCCGCTTTCGCAAATTCGTCCAGGGACAACCCAGCCTCCTCATCCACGACGGCCAGATCATCACTGCGCACATGGCGAAGGAACATGTCAGCATGGACGAGCTACAGCGCGCCTTGCGCGAGCATGGGATCGCCAGCTATCACGATGTCGCGCTCGCCGTGCTGGAGGTGGATGGCTCCATCAGTTGCCTGAAGTACGACGAGATCAAGCCTGATGCCAGCACTCATCTCGCCCGCAGGAAATTCCTGCAAAAGCACCAGTAAGCGCACTCCGACAGGCGGCGACGATCGGTTAAGTGATTTGGATTTTAACCCAGGCGGGCTGGCGCAACGCCCTGCGTCAGCCGCCACAATAGACCCGAGCCCGGGCGGGCTATCCGCCGTATTCCACTGTGTTCTGCGGTGCCTGATCTTGCTCGTCGTTCTTCTCCGCGCGCTCTTTCTTGGCATGCTTCGTGACCGGTTTCGCCTTTTCCGAGGAAGAGCAGGGGTTAGTCGGCTCGCTCTTCGCATCATTCCGCTTCGCTACACTTGGCTTAGCTGTGTCGCCGCGAAGCTGAGAGTCGGACGGATTGTCCTGTTGGCCTACAGCTAATTCCGCGCCCAGAACGCAGATCATCATCACGAGAGTCACCAACGTTTTCCGCATATTGTTTTTGTCCTCCATCGCATGGCCTCTGTTTTTGCCCATGCACTTCCTATAACTTGGGACCGCGGTTTTTATTCCGGCCCAGTCTGGGTTTGCTCAAACAGGAGCGGCAGGCTTCACTTCGGATCGGTCCGTGATCTGACTACAGTGGTGTTGGGTGCGTTCCTGGAATCACAAAAGGGAAGGGGTCGTCAGGCTCGGAAGGTGCGGCTACTTGGTCAGCACCAGTGGGAGCGGCTGGTCGTAAGGCTGGATTACCACGCTCAGCGATTTCCGCTTATCGAATGCGTCTTGAGTGACTGGAAAGCTTACAACTACGGTGCCCCGGGCTTCGTTGCCGGGCTGAAGCTTCGTCTCCGGAATCAGCGCCGCCAGCGCGTGCTCCTTCAGGGCGGGGAAGGCCTGAAAGTAGCGGTCGAAGTCCACCGCCGATGCGGCCTCGTCGCTGAGTTCGCCGTTGTCGGTTTTCAGCCTCGCCGTGATTTTCTTAATCCAAAGCGGCTTCTCGCCCGCATTGTGGATGGTGACATTTACCGCGACCAGGACGATGTTCTGGTTGGGAATCTCGACCGCGGCAATATTGTCGATGGAACCGCCACCCTGCGGTTTTGCTCGAAGCACAAAGGCAAAAATCGCGACGATCACCGCCGCAACCGCCAACACAATCGCCACGATCTTGGTCGGCGGCAAGTTGCGTTTTGCCGTACCGAATTCCTCGCCCAAGTGAGGCAGAGGCGCGGGTTCAGGCGGGGATGGAGCGGGCGCCGCCGCTGGTGCGGAGGGCGTCGATGGGGAACACGGTGCGTCGTCAGGCATGGCAGCCTTGGCTAGGAGTGATTCTAACCGCTTTCGAGGGATGGCGCAGTTAGATTCTCGGAAATGTCATTCTGAGCCAGGCTTCAGCCGGCGAAGAGCCTGCCCTGAGCGAAGCCGAAGGGATCTTGGCTCCGATTGAGGCTTTGATAGTGTGGACAGTTTCCAGAATTCCCAGAGACGGCAGTGATGATAGATATCTCCGTAAGATCCTTCGCGGCCTGAAGGCAGCTCAGGATGACAAGTTGATTGGGATTGGCTGAGTACCGATGGCTGAATACTGGTGGCTGAGTGCTGAATGCTTTCTTCTACGGCCACTGGTGCTTCATGGCCTTGGCGAACTTCTGTACCGGCAATGTATTGAGCACATCACTGGGAGTAAGCCAGGCGCGGCGGGCCTGCAGCACTCCGTAACGGATCTTATCGAGATGCGACGTGTGGTGCGAGTCGGTGTTGATCACGATCTTCACGCCATGCTGTTTGGCCAGACGCAGATGGCGATCGCACAAATCCAGCCGGTCGGGATAGGCGTTCAGCTCCATCGCGACTTTGTTCTTGGCGGCAGCCTTTAAGATCGCGTCCATGTCGAACTGGTAAGCGTCGCGGCGGAGCAGCAGCCGTCCCGTGGGATGGCCGATCAGGGAAGTATTCGGATTCTCAACCGCTTTGAGCAAGCGATCGGTCATCTCCGCGGGGCTCTGGTTGAAGTGGGAATGCACGCTGGCGATCACCAGATCCATTTGCTCCAGCACGGAATCGGAGAGATCGAGGGTGCCGTCGGCTAGGATGTCCACTTCGATACCGGCGAAAATCTTGATGCCGTCGATTTGGTCATTGGCGGCGCGGATACGCTTGATATGCTCCACGGCGCGCTTGTCGTCCAGTCCGTTGGCGAAGGCCAGGTTCTTGGAATGGTCGGTGATGGCCATGTATTTGTAGCCATGCGCCTTGGCCGCTTCGGCCATTTCTTCGATGGTATTGCGGCCATCGGTTTCGACAGTGTGCATGTGGACGTCGCCCTGCAGATCGGATTGGGAGATCAGTTCGGGCAGAGCGTGTTCTTGGGCAGCGTCGATCTCGCCCAGGTTCTCGCGCAGTTCGGGTGCAATGTAGTCCAGTTTCAGCTTGGCGTAGATCTCTTCTTCGGTCTTTCCGGCGACGGCTTTCTCGTTGTCCAGCCGTGCCAGGCTGTATTCGCTCAGGGTATAGCCCATTTTAAGCGCGCGCTGGCGCAAGGCTACGTTGTGCGCCTTGGAGCCGGTGAAATACTGCATGGCGGCGCCAAAGGAAGCGGACGCGAGGAAGCGCACGTCCACCTGCATGCCGCCGCGCAGGCGGAAGCTGACTTTGTTCTCGCCGCGAGCGATGACCTCCATCAGTGCGGGGAGCTTGATGATGTGCTCGATCAGTTTCTCGCGCTGAGCATCGTTGGCGCAGGCTTTGCCGGTTACGAGAACGTCGAGATCGCCGACAGTCTCGCGGCCTCGGCGCAGTGAACCGGCGGGAGTGACCTTTTCGACGCCAGGATAATTGCGAAGATGATCGATGATCTTATCCGCCTCGTTTTCCGCTGCGTCGAGGAGGAAGCGGCCGGCGATACGGCGGTAGTCCTCAATCGCTTTGAGCAGCTTCTGTTCCTGCTTTTCGCCCATGCGGGGCAGGATGCGAATTTTGCCTTCGCGCGCCAGCTTCTCCACGCCCTCCACATCGCAGATCTGGTACGCACTCCAAATGAGGGCAATGGTCTTCGGGCCCAGGCCCTGGATCTTCAGCAGGTCGAGCATCGAGGGCCGGTATTTTTTCAGCAGCTCGGCATGTACGGTGAGACGGCCGTCCTTGAACATCTCCTGCAGGTTTTGCAGCATGCCTTTGCCGATGCCGGGGATTTCGAGCACCTTCTTGGGCTCGTTGATCAAATCCGCGATCTGCTGCGGCAGTTGTTCAATAGCCTGGGCGGCGTTGCGGTAGGAGCGGATGCGGAAAGAATCCTGGCCGTCGATTTCGAGCAGGTCGGCGGTTTCATAAAGAATGCCCGCGATGGCCTTGTTGTCCATGCAGAAGTAAAGATTAAACAAGTTGGGGCAAGAGGGCTAGAGCGAGGGCAGAGCCTCCCTGAGCGTAGTCGAAGGACGCCGACGCTGCAAAAAGGAAAACCGGGCCATGCCAGTTGGGGAAACGGGCCGGAGAAGCTGGGAGAATCCGCTAGACCTTACGAAGCCTTGGTAACGTTGGCTGCTTGCGGCCCTTTCTGGCCCTGGGTAATCTCGAACTCTACTTTGTCGCCTTCCTGCAGGCTCTTGTAGCCTTCTGACGTGATCGCACTGTAGTGCACAAAAACGTCCGGGCCGTCATCGCGTCCGATAAATCCATACCCTTTGGCATTGTTAAACCACTTCACCGTACCTTTCAAACGTTCCACTTGCGCCCCCTCGGGCACGTACTCTTTCGCTCCGAGGCCGTGCCTTTCAATTGCTGCAATTGTGCTGCTAGGCGAGGGGGCTGTCAAGAGAGTGCATCACACGAAAGCCGCTATCTGTGCGGCTTTGGGCGATTGCGCTGGTGATTAAGCCAAAGCACGGAGGAGATGGTTTTGGCGTCTCGAATGGTGCCGCGCATCACCATGCGGACCGCTGCCGAAAGGGGCACAAGGCGTTGGCGAATTACTTCATCCTCTTCCGGCTGGGCGGTCCCGGCGCGCAGGCCGCGTGCCAGGTAAACCGACATGGGTTCGGCCACGAAGCCAGGACTGGCGTAGAACCTCAGTACACGTTTCCAGTGGGCAGCGGTGTAGCCGGTCTCTTCCAACAGCTCGCGCTTGGCCGCTGCCAATGCATTTTCTCCTTTGTCAATGCGACCGGCCGGAAGTTCCCAAAGATAGTCCTGGGCCGCGTGGCGGTATTGGCGTTCCAGTAGAACCCGAGGCTCGGAGCGCTGCTCATCGACGGCCAGAATGACGACGGAACCGGAGTGGCGTACGATGTCGCGGCGGACGCGCACTCCTGCGGGTTCGATCACCTGATCGGAAGTGACCCAGAAAACGGGTCCGCGATAAACTTCGCGTGAAGAAAGCACGCGGGCTTTGCTTTTGCGGCGGGATGATTTAGCCATGCAGACAATATAAGCTGCGCCAACCACGTAGGGACAGCCGCCCCCGCGGCGATGGAGGCCGCGCGTCCCGCCCGGCCGGAAATAAAGTGGAAATAGACAACAGTTTTTGACCGCCCGAGGAAACACCCTGATATCCTGCCGCGATGGCTGCCAAGCCTCAGATTGCGGTCGTGGGCCCGGGGAGATTGGGCACAGCGCTGGCGGTAGAACTCACTCGCCGGGGATACCGCGTCCCAGAAATTATTTCGCGCAGCGAGCACGCCTCGCAGCAGACCGCTCATAAGCTGGCCAAACTGGTACGGGCGCCAGCGGCCACAAGTAATAATGCCCGGCTCGATGCTGATTTGATCTGGTTCTGCGTGCCTGACCGAGAGATTGCCGCTGCAGCCCGCGAGCTCGCTCCGGCCACGGCATGGAAGGGCAAGATCGCATTTCACTCCAGCGGCGCACTCGCCGGCGATGAACTGAATGTGTTGCGGCGGCGCGGGGCGGCCGTAGCCTCGGTCCATCCCATGATGACGTTCGTGCGCCGCTCG
>Ga0209283_10001280_pt1 | contig 13582 bp, 15 predicted proteins | sample CZO8metaG_2_FD_188354 | JGI IMG/M metagenome (GOLD analysis project Ga0209283, IMG submission 188354) | Vadose zone soil microbial communities from the Eel River Critical Zone Observatory, Northern California, USA - CZOApr15con2H1.8 metaG... | ecosystem: Environmental > Terrestrial > Soil >...
CGGCGCGTACTTCTATCACAAGAAGCCGCAGCGCATCCACCCCGCGGCGTCCGACGTCAACGTCCAGGACGGGCTGCTGGCGGCTTGCGAGGAGCTCACGAGCACGCCGATGCCGGGCTAGCGGCCGATTTCCTTCGGTACGGCCGGCTCCAGGTAGTACTTGTTCATCTCGATTACGAACTCGAGGTCGTCCTTCTTATAGCTCGGTATCTGGCTGTAGATCTCGCGGGCGTGGTCCGGCTCCCCGTTCGCCCAGTGCATGTACGCAGCGTTGCGCAGGATGAAGACGGTCAACGCCGGTAAGTCGCTTCGCGCGGCGTCCAGCGCGCGACGCATGATCTCGTCCGCCTCTTTGAATCGACCCTGGCGGCCGACTACCACGCACAGGCAGGCCAGTTGGTTGCCAAGAGCCCCGTTGTCCGCTCCGCGATATTCGATGCTCCGCCGCAGCGTCATTTCCGACTCAGCATTGCGCCCCGTCGCCGCGTATACATCAGCCATGAGATTGTTGGCTTTGTCGGCCACCTCGGGATCGCCGGACGCAGTCAGAACCTCGAGCCTGGCGGTGGCCCGGTCCCATCGCTTCTTTTCCATGAGCCCGATGACGGACATGAATTCCTTCTCAGTCTTGTCCACGATCTGGAGCCGCTGATTGTCGCCGATGTTCGGGGTGGTCGCCGGCGCGCACGGCGCCGGGAACGATCTCTGACCCACTGGTGTATTGGTGTCGTGAAGAGCAGTCCTGGGTGGAATGGCGCCGGACTTGCTGCTCTAATCCTGATTCTGGCGGTCGGTTGTACGACCTCTCCAACCACCCAGGCGCAGGTTCAACCGAGTCCGAAGGCCGCTGTTCATTCCTTTAATGGCGGTTGCGCGGGAACCGTGCTCACCGATGCCGAGCCCCCGCTCTGGGCGCAGGGTGGCTGGACCAAGGGCACGCCGTGGCCCGTGCCGTGGGCTTTCGGGACGGAGCACACCACCCTGGCATACCTGTTCGCCACCCAGCTCGTGGCCGGGACCAGCCCTCGGGTCGATGGCAGTCAGAACAAGGTCCTTTGGGAAGCCAAGGACGATCCGTCCGGCGGCAACGTGTTGGTTGAAGGTCATCCGTTGGGCGAGTCGCAGCCTGTCGTGACAATTCCTGGCGGCCCAAGCATCACGGACGTGCCGACGCCGGGCTGCTGGACGTTTCGGCTTTCCTGGAACTCGAATGGCCCACGCAGCAGCACGATCAACCTCGAGGTACTCCCGGCTGGTTCGCGGCCGTAAGCACCGCTCGACGTAACGGCTGGCGGTGTTCTACGTTTGCGTCATATGCGGTGGACCGCGCCCGCGTTGATCGTCCTGGTCGTCGGCTGTGGAACTGGGCCGAGCGGATCGCATCCAAGCCCGACGGCCTCGGCAACTGCAACCACCAGCCCGTCGCCCGGTGCCACAAGCGGGCCGTCCCCCTCTCCAACGTCGAATGTGCGGCTGCCGCTTGGCGTCATCGTGAAGGATTTCATCATCGATGGCGGGGCCACCTACTCGATCAGCCTGGTGGGGCTGGACGGGCATGTGGCAGCCACGGCCGTCGGCCATAAGCGCAGCCAGCCGGGCGGCGTCCTGGTCCAGATGCCAAACATCTCACCATCCAACTCGACGCTCTACTACCTGGACGGCGACTCCAGCGTCATGTTCCTGCGGCCGGACGGGACCAGCGGGGCAGCGACGACCATATCCGTGGATTCGAAGTCCGCCGCGGTGTTCTCCGTCAGTCCAGACGACAGCCGGATCGCGGTCGCCGTCATCACTTACCCGTATCCGGCCAGAACGCGGCTTTATGTCGAGGACCTGACAGGTGGGGGCCACCACATCGATCTCTTCTCGTCAAGCAGTGTGCTCGAGTGGCCCGTCGGCTGGCACCAGGGCCACCTGGTGATCGCGGTCGGCATGAACACAGCGCCGCAAAATGCGTGGGACGGTTTCATCTACGCCATGAGCGGTTATCACGTCGCTGACGCTTCCACCGGGACGCGGCTGGCGACCATTTGCGACGGCTCCATCGCCTACGACCCACCCGTGTCGGCGGGAACTGTTTGTGGCAGCTCCCCCAATTACGTGGTCTCCGACTGGAGCGGTACGACGCGACCCGCGCCGGCGGACGATGGGTGCGTGGGCGGCGCCCTCTCTCCGGACGGTTTGATAATCGCCGACTGCCAGGGCAGCCCGAGGGTCGTCACCTTCGTAGTCGGAGACGGCACGCGGATTGCGACCCAGTACTCTGGGATGCCGATGGGATGGATTGACAGCACACACGTCGTCCTCAAGGCCGACAACTCAGACCTGAGCATCGTGGACGCTCGGGCTTTCACCACGACTCCTTGTCAGGCTCAGGGTTTCTTTGGGGGCACGATCCCGGGAGCGCTTTAGCGCCTAAACGGCGATGTCTTTGCGAATGAACCGCAACGCGCCGAGGCCCAAGGCTATCGCTGCGATAGCGATTACTCCCAACAGCGACGTCAGCGACAAGCCATGCAGCAGCGGAGTGCCGTAGTAGTAGAAGGCCGACAGTCGAAGCGTCGCATCCGGCAGCTTGAGCTCCGGTCCAATGAAGCTGAGGAAGAACCAGGCCGCCAGCACGAAGCTCAAAAGCCCCGTGTCGGCCGCAGTGCGCAGCCAGCCCGACGCCAGGTAGCCGATGGCGGCGATCAGGAGCCCGAGGGGGATCATGCCCAGCGTCGCCGCCGTCAGGTTGCCCCCGTCGAGGCTCACTCCCGCGGCGGCTGCGGACGCAAATGAAACGAGCAAAGTGATCACCGCGATGACGACGGTGGCCGTCGCGAGCGCGCCGAATCGACCCAGCAGCACGCCGAGGCGCCGCTGGTGTGCAGCGAGCACCAGGTCGAGGCGCCCGTCCTGCTCGTCGGCCGACCAGCGGTTGACCTGGGTGACCGCAAACGCCATCAGAAACAGGGGCAGGAAGATGAACGTCGCGCTCAAGAAGCCCTCGTTGACATTGACGTCACTACCGCCGAGATTCTTGATGAGGTTGATCATGGCGGGCGAGCCGGACAGCAGGCCGGAGAGCCTCGTCTCCATCAGCTGCACGACGTAAACCACCCAGCCGGCCCAGCCGGCGATGAGCAGGGTCCACCACAACGTCGGCATCGCGATCGTGCCCAGGCTGCGCGCGTAGACCGAGCGCAGCGACCAGTCTCCAAGGGGTAGCGTTCGGCTCGGCGGGCGCTCCGGCAGGCGGAGCAGGCGCGGCAGCGGTACCGTCCCGCCGACGTCGCGGCGCGCGAACAGCCAGACCGCCGCGCCGCCGAGGAGGGCGGCCAGGGCGAGCTGGACGACCATCCCACCGACATCCACGCCATGACCCGGCACCAGCGGCTTGCTCAGGTTGTAGTAGTAGACGGGGGAGAGGCGCGAGATCCACTCGCTGTTGGGAACCACACGATGGACCATGTCGAGGACGATGAAGACGAGGAGCAGGGCGGCGGTCCAGCCTGCCGCGGGGCCTCGCTCCTGCGTGAACTGTGAGATCAGCAGCGCCACGCCTCCGATCACGGCGCAGATCAACGCGAGGTTCAAGCCGAACAGCAGGCCGTCACCGAGGCCGAAGTCGGCGCCGAACTTTTTGCCGCCCGCGAATGCCAGTAGCCCGATGAGGACGCCCATCGCAGCCAGCGCCGTCCACATCGCCGCCAGCTTCTCCATCGCGACGCGCAACCGCGGGCGGGGAAGGGAGAGCAGCACGTCCATCGAGCCCCGGTCCTCCTCGCCGCGCAGCATCCGGCTGCCGGCCAGCAGCGGCCAGATGGCGATCAGGAAGATGAAGATGCCGATCTTGAAGGTCGCGTAGCCGCCGATGGTGTCGACAGCGATCGCGTCGGCATTCCAGGCGAACGTTTGGGCCAGGCTGATCAGCTGCTCCCGCGCCTGCGGCGTCGTGACCAGCGCGGCCACGCTCGCCATCGGCGACACCACGACCAGCCCCATTCCGATGCCCCAGCCCACGATCGCGACCCGGTAATCGCGGAGGGTCTTGAGAAAGACGCTGCTAAACCACACCTTGCGCCTCCTTGGCGGGCACGCCCTCGGCCTCGTAATAGCGCAGGAAGATGTCCTCGAGGCTTGGCTCGTAGCTGGTGAGCGAGACGACAGGAAAGCGCGCGGCCGCCTTGATCACCGCGTCCGCCGACCCCTGCATCGCCAGGCGCACCGCATGTCCGTGGTCCAGCGTCTCCACGTCGGCCACGCCCTCCAGCGTCTTGAACGTCTCGGCGGGAACCGCGCTCGCGAACGTGATCGTGATCTCGTAGCGCTTGATGGCCTTGACCTCCGCCACGTCACCGATCCGGACAATGCTCCCGTCACGGATGATGCCGACGCGGTTGCAGGTCTTTTCGACCTCGCTCAGAACGTGCGATGAGAGGAACACCGTGCGCCCATCGTCGCGCGCCTCTTTGACCATGTGATCGAACTCCTGCTGGTTCAACGGATCGAGTCCGCTCGTCGGCTCGTCGAGAATCAGAAGGCGCGGGCGGTGCATGAAGGCCTGGATCAAAACCACCTTGCGCTTGTTTCCGGTCGAGTACTGGCGGAATTTTCGGCTGGTGTCGAGATCGAAGCGCTGGATCAGCTGCTTGAGGTAAGCCTGGTCGACTCCTCCGCGCAAATTCGCGAAGTACTCGAGGATCTGCCCGCCGGTCAGGTTGGGATCGAGCGCGGGCTCGCCCGGCAAGTAGCCGACAAGCCGCTTGATTTCCAGCGATTGCTTCCAGCAGTCGAGCCCCGCGATCCGCGCGGCGCCCGCGTCGGCGTGCAGCAGCGCCATCAGCAGCCGGATGGTCGTCGTCTTGCCCGCGCCGTTCGGGCCCAGGAAGCCGAACACTTCGCCTTCCTCGACCGAAAACGAGACGTTGGCGATGCCGCGCTTGCTGCCGTAGCTCTTGGTCAGTCCTTCGACTTCGATGATCGCTGCCATTGTTTTCCTCTCTCTCTAATCAGCCGAACCACAAACGCAGGGTCGGCTCGTCGGTCAGCTTCACCGACCCCTTCGGAATGCCGAGGATCCTTTCGAACGCCTCGGTGTTGGCAGCCACTGCACGCTGCACGACCTCAAAGCTGACGGTGCCGGCCTGGCGCGCGACGAAAAGATCCGTGGCCTGCAGCTGAAAGCCCTGCATCAGGGACACCAAGACCCTCGCCGTCTCGTCGGGCGAATCCACCTTGAGCGTGCCCTCGTTGACGCCCTGCCTCACGACGGCTGAGAAAAGCGGCACCATGATGCGTTCAGACAGCCGCCGCACCTTCTCCCGGACGATCGCGTTGTGGTCCGAGTTCCAGACCTCGATGATCGCCAGCATCAGCTCCTTCTGTTCCGCCTTCAAGGAGGCGATGCCGGCGAAGACTTTCTCCAGCTTGGTGAGGGCCGGCAGCTCGGGATCGTTCAAGACTGGCGCCAGGGAGGCCATCGCGCCGTCGGCGAACCGCTCGACCACCGCTTCCAACAGCGCCTGCTTCGAATCGAAGTAGTGGTAGAAGGCCCCTTTGGACGCTTCGAGCTCGCCCAGCACGTCCTGGATGCTCATCGCCTCGTAGCCCTTGGTCTGAACCAGGCGCTGGGCCACATCGAGGAACGCGTCCCGGCGGACCGTATGCAGGGTTGGATTGACCGTCCGAGCCATCGGCTCACTATAGCAGACCGACGGTCGGTTTGTTTATGGTCGGTATGGGCACAGCGGCGCCGGCACACGATACTGGGCGGGTGGAACAGCGGATCAGCGTGGTGACGCTCGGCGTGAAGGACCTGGGCCGCGCGCGCGCTTTCTACGAGGCGCTCGGATGGTCTGGTGCCCAGCAGCCGGACGACGAAATCGTGTTCTTCCAGGCCGGCGGCATGGTCTTCGCGCTGTGGACGTCGCTGGGCGGGCATGGCGCGCCCGGGATCGAGCTGGCACACAACGTCCGTTCTCCCGAAGAGGTCGACGCAGTGCTCGCCGAAGCCCAGCGGGCGGGCGCGACGATCGCCCGTCCAGCCGGTCGCGCGGACTGGGGCGGCTATACCGGCGCGTTCGCCGATCCCGACGGCTACGTGTGGGAGGTCGCCACCAACCCTGACTGGACCCTGGCCAAGGACGGCTCGGTGCGACTCGCGTAAACATCCCCCTCCGGCAGGGCTTCAGGCCGCGCTGATCGTTTCGTCCCAGGACTGGGCGTCGGCGCCGTTCGGGTGGTCGTTGACGTAATGGAAAGGTCGCACCAGCTCGCGCAGCTCCAGCTCGTAATGGAATGTGCCCGGCTGGCCGGCGGTGCCGGTGATGGAGAAGGTCGCCGAGGCACCTGCGGCCAGGTCGCCACAGTCGAGCGCCGAATAGTCCGTGGCGACCGTGCATCCGCCTGGGTCGGTCAGGGTGTGTCGCTCGTACCACTTGTCCGCTGAAAGAAAGGTCAGGCCGAGGTGGGGGATGGCAGGACCTGTGTTGGTGACGTTGACCACGAGCTGGGCGCGACCGCCCACGGAAGCCGTCTGCGACGCTGAGACGTTCACGTCGGCCGTGAAAGGCGGCGGGGTGTCGGCGCAGGCGGACACGAGGACCACGGCGACCGCCAGCGCTGCTTTCATTCTGTGAACCCGCCGCTCATTGAGGCCGGAAATCGGCGCGCTTATTGTGAACGGCGTGCACGGGATTCCAGGCTGGCCTTCCGGCGCGCGGGCCAAGTCTGAGCGTGGGATGATCTCCCGAGCGACGTGGACGACAGCATTTCCGAAACCGAATCGGCTCCCGAGGCCCAGCCCGCGCCTGTTTTCGACGCCACGCCGTGGCCGGTGGCGAAGCGGCCCGCGGCCCCTCCGCCGCGTCGAGTCCGGATCTCGAGGGACCTGGGGCCCCGACTATGGACTGCTGCGCTGGCCGCGGCGCTCCTTTTCACGGCAGGCGGACTGGCGCTCCTTTACCTGGATGACACCAACGCCCAGAACGCCGCCAACCAGCTGAACAGCCAGAACCAGGCGCTCAAGAGCCAGAACCAGCAGCTGCAGGCGCAGCTGCTCACCACGCAGACGAACCTCAGCGCCACGCTCGCGGAGCTGGCCACGGTCCGCGTCGAGCTCGAGCACCCCAACCTGACCATCTGGAACGTGCCCCAACAGATCAACGGGCCGAACTGGTACCTCGCCGGCGGCGCCCCGGACACCTTCACGTACCACCTGCGCGCCACCTCGACTGGGCCGATGTCGATCAGCATCCTGACGCTCGAGGATTTCGTCAAAGCGATCGATTGCGTCCAGAACGGCGCCGGCCCCACTCACTACTGCATGCACCATTCGGGCGCCCCTGCAGGTACCTGGACCGATGTGACCACCGTGAATTACGACTTCCACGCAGCGGAGGGCTGCGCGGATTACGTGGTCGTCTTCACGTCCGCCAGCAACATCACTGTCACGCCGAACGTTGGCGTGACCTACAACCCGGCGAGGGTCTCCACGGGCTCCTGCGCATAATTCGCCTCCCCACTTGTGGGGAGGTCGGCCACGCCGCGAAGCGGCGTGACCGGGTGGGGAGAAGGGAGTCCGCGTAAGCCAACTTGGATAAGTCGTTGCGTCGCGAAGTAAAGTTAGGCTAACCTACACTTTGTGATAGGCATAGCGATCCCAATATTTAGGACAGCCTAGGTCGTGGTCGAACTCGCGCGGCGCAGCGCCTTCACCCAGTCCCAGCAGGATTACCTCAAAGCCCTCTACCACCTGCACGGCGACACGCGTGCCGTGCCCACGCGCGACCTGGCCCAGCGCCTCGGCATCTCCTCGCCGTCGGTCAGCGAGATGGTCACGCGGCTGGTGGCGCAGGGTCTCGTCGAGCACGACCGGTACCGCGGGCAGCAGCTTACACGCGAGGGCAGGAAGGTCGCGCTCGAGCTCGTCCGCCATCATCGCCTCCTTGAGATGTTCCTCGTCCAGGTGCTCGGCTACAGCTGGGACGAGGTCCACGAAGAGGCAGAGCGACTCGAGCATGTGATCTCGGAGCGCATGGAGCAGCGCATCTTCGAGCTGCTCGGGCGCCCGGAGCTCGACCCGCACGGCCACGCCATCCCAAGCCTTACCGGCAAGGTGCGGGCGCTAAGCGATCGCGCTCTGACCGAATGTCGCGCCGGCGAGAAGGTGATCGTCCAGGTCGTCTCGGACGATGATCCCGCCAAGCTGCGCGAACTGGAGCGCCGAGGCCTTCTACCCGGCACGCACATCGAGGTCGTGGCGCCGAGCGAGTACGAGGGCCCGATCGAGGTTCGAATCAAGGGTCGCCGGGTGAGCGTTCCACTCGGGCTTGCCCGGGCCATCTTCGTGGGGCGGCGCTAGCGCTTGGCGAAGCTCGCGCCCCGCCCCGTCATCGAGAAACCGCGGCCCAAGCAGCCGTTGAGAGCGGCGCCCGCGGTCGTCGCCCTCCCAGGAGAGGAGCGCGTCCTCCGCGCCGCCGAGAAGGCGCTGGCCGGCCAGACCCACGGTCTTCGCGCCCTGCTGCCGTTCCTCGGACCGGCCTTCGTCGCCGCGGTGGCTTATGTCGACCCCGGCAACTTCGCGACCAACATGGCCGGCGGCGCCCAGTTCGGGTACATGCTCCTGTGGGTCGTCCTCGCGGCCAACCTCATGGCGATGCTCGTCCAGTCCATGAGCGCCAAGCTCGGCATCGCCACCGGCCTGAACCTGGCCGAGGTCTGCCGCCTGAAATTTCCCTATCCGGTCGTGGTCGGGCTCTGGATCCAGGCCGAGGTCATCGCGATGGCCACCGACCTCGCGGAGTTCATCGGCGCTGCCATCGGCATCCACCTGATCTTTCCAGCCATCCCGCTCTTCCTCGCCGGCATCATCACCGCGTTCGCCGCGTTTGGAATCCTGTCATTGCAGTCACGCGGTTTTCGCGGCTTCGAGGCCGTGATCACCGCCTTGGTCGGCGTGATCGTGGCCGCGTTCGCTTTCGAGGTCGTCCTCGCCCGGCCGTCGGTCGGCGCGGTGGCGACCGGCCTGCTCGTGCCGCGGTTCGACGGCACTGAAAGCGTCCTGCTGGGCGTCGGCATCCTCGGGGCGACGGTGATGCCGCATGTGATCTACCTGCACTCAGCCCTGACCCAGCGGCGGGTCGTCGGAGCGACCGATGCGGAGCAGAAGAAGATCTTCAACTTCGAGAAGTGGGACGTGATCATCGCCATGGGTCTTGCGGGCGTCATCAACGTCGCGATGCTGACGATCGCCGCCGCTGCGCTGCACGCGCACAACATCCATGTCCAAAGCCTCGACGACGCTTTCCATGCGCTGGGCCACACGCTTGACCATGGAGCCGACATCTTCTTCGGGCTGGGCCTGCTCGCTTCGGGCCTGTCATCCTCGTCGGTCGGCACGCTCGCCGGCCAGATTGTGATGCAGGGCTTCATCCACCGCCGGATTCCGCTGTTCCTCCGGCGGGCCGTCACGATGGCGCCGGCCCTGCTGGTGATCGCGATCGGCTTCGATCCTACGCGCGCGCTGGTGCTCAGCCAGGTCGTGCTGTCGTTTGGGATTCCGTTCGCGCTCATCCCCCTGCTCTTGTTCTGCCGCGACCGCGACCTGATGGGCTCGCTGGTCAACAAGGCATCGACGACAGGCATCGCGACGCTCGTGGTCGGCGTGATTCTGAGCCTGAACGCCTTCCTGATCTTCCTGCTCGTGAGCGGGGGGCACTGATCAGGCCGGCGGCGCCGCTCTAGGTCTTCGGGCCGCCTCCGAGCAAGTCCCTGGCGCGCTCGTACTCTTCAGCCTTGATCTCGCCCGAGGCGAATCGGCGGGCCAGGATCTCGAGCGGCGTCTCGCGCACCGCTTGAGGCGGTGCGCCCGTCTGTGCAAACGGGGCTGCGACCGGGTATGCGGGCCGGCCGGACGCCCGGACCGCCCAAACGATCAACGCGGCTAAGCCGGCTCCGCCCATCAGCACAAACAGCGTCAGGATGCCGACGAGGTGGAATCCGATCGGAGCAAAACCGGGGCCGTGTTGAACCACTCCGAAATGACAATACACTCGTTCAGGAAGATGGGATTCGAAGGCGAGGAAGCGACACCGTGAAGCTCGGCATCAGCGTCGGTTATTGGGGCATGGGGATCACCGCCGCCCAGCAGCTCGAGATCGCGCGCACCGCTGAAGACCTCGGCTACGACTCGATCTGGGCGGCCGAGGCGTACGGCTCCGACGCCGCCTCGGTGCTGGCCTGGCTCGCAGCCGGCACGAGCCGCATCAAGCTAGGCGCCGGCATCTTCCAGATCCCCGCCCGCAGCGCCGCGATGACGGCCATGACCGCTGCGACCATCGACCAGATCTCCAACGGGCGCATGCTGCTCGGCCTCGGCACCTCGGGTCCGCAGGTTTCCGAGGGCTGGCACGGGGTGCGCTTTCCACATCAGGTCGAACGCACACGCGATTACGTCGCGGTCGTGCGCATGGCGCTCGCCCACAAAAAGGTCGAGTACCACGGGGAGACGCTCGACCTGCCGCTGCCCGACGGGCCCGGCAAGGTGCTCAAGCTCACCATCCGGCCAGTCCAGGAAAGCATCCCCATCTACCTGGCTGTGCTCGGCCCCAAGAACGTCGCGCTGGCGGGAGAGATCGCGGACGGCTGGCTGCCGGTGTTCTTCTCGCCCGAGCATGTCTCCAGGCTGCGTGTGCCGCTCGAGGAGGGCGCGGCTCGCGGCGCGCGCGCGCTCGACGATTTCCGAATCTGCCCCCAGGTCAACGTACTGATCAGCGACGACATCGCGGGCGCGCGTGACGCCATGCGTCCGGTGCTGGCTCTTTACATCGGTGGCATGGGCTCGCGCGAGCAGAACTTCTATAACCGCCTCGTTTCGTCGTATGGGTTCGAGGATGCGGCGCGGGAGGTGCAGGACCTTTATCTCACCGGCCAGAAGGCGGCCGCGATGGAGGCGGTCCCAGACGAGCTCATCGACATGACCACCATCGCCGGACCCAGGGACCACGCCCGCGAGCGGCTGCGGGCATTCCGCGACGCCGGCGTGGAAACCCTGATCGTCTCGCCGATGACGTTCGACCCCGAGGAGCGCCAGCAGCAGCTTCGCCTGGTCGCCGAGCTTACGGAAGAGGTGGATTAGTTGCACGAGGTGAGCAACCAGCCGCCTCCGCTCGTCAACTACAACCTCTTCGAATCGGACCCGCCCTTGCGCGAATCGCTCGAACGCGAAGGCGCCTGGTGGGCGCATCACATGGTCCACGAGCTCGGCCGGCTCGCCGGCACCGAGGAGGCGATCGCCTGGGGCTTCCAGGCCAATTCGAACCCTCCGCAGCTTCACACGCATGACCGGTTTGGCAATCGCATCGACGAGGTCGAGTTCCATCCCGCCTGGCACCGTCTGATGGAGGTCGCCATCGGCCACGGGCTTCACGCTCTGCCGTGGCGCGAGCCGCGCCCGGGCGCGCATGCGGCTCGAGCGGCCGCCTTCTACGTGTGGTCGCAGGTCGAAGGCGGGCACGGCTGCCCGGTCTCGATGACGTACGCGGCGATTCCCGCCCTGCGCAAGCAGCCCGAGCTCGCCGCGCGCTGGGAGCCGCTCATCACCACGCTCGACTACGACCCCGGATTGCGGCCGTCCGCAACCAAACGCGGCGTGCTCGTCGGCATGGCGATGACGGAGAAGCAGGGGGGCTCCGACGTGCGCGCCAACACGACCCGAGCCGTTCCTATCGGTGCCGACGGCGCGCACCTGCTCACCGGCCACAAGTGGTTCTGCTCCGCGCCCATGTCCGATGCGTTTCTTGTCCTCGCGCAGGCTCCGGGCGGGCTGTCGTGCTTCTTGCTGCCGCGCGTCCTGGACGACGGCGCGCGAAACGCTTTCCACATCCAGCGCCTGAAGGACAAGCTCGGCAACCGCTCCAACGCATCCGCCGAAATCGAGCTGGACGGCGCGTGGGCGGTGATGGTCGGGGAAGAGGGAAGGGGCGTGCGGACGATCATCGAGATGGTCAACCACACGCGCCTCGACTGCGTCATCGGCTCGGCCGCGCTGATGCGCCAGGCGGTCGCTCAGGCGACCCATCACACCGCCCACCGCAGCGCCTTCGGGCGATTGTTGAGCGAGCAGCCGCTGATGGTGAACGTCCTCGCCGACCTCGCGGTGGAGTCGGAGGCGACCACCGTGCTGATGATGCGATTGGCCGGCGCGTTCGACCGCACCTCCGATCCGGAGCAGGCGGCGTTCAAGCGGCTGGCCCTCGCGGTCGCGAAGTACTGGACGTGCAAGCGGGCGATCGCCGTCGTGTCGGAGGCGCTCGAATGTCACGGCGGCAACGGCTACGTCGAGGAATCGATCATGCCGCGCCTGTATCGAGAGGCGCCGCTCAACTCCATCTGGGAAGGATCGGGAAACGTCAATGCCCTCGACGTGCTGCGTGCGATGGCTCGCGAGCCCGAGGCGGTCACGGCATTCGTGGACGAGGTCGAGGAGGCTCGCGGATCGGACCCAAGGCTGGACGACACGGTTGACGAGCTCAAGCGGCAGCTGTCCGACCAAACTGACGTGGAGGCTCGCGCGCGGAGGGTCGTGGAGCTCATGGCCGTCGCCCTGGAGGCGTCTCTGCTGGTCCGCCACGGCGATCCCGCGGTCGCCGAGGCCTTCTGCGCATCGCGTCTCGACTCCAATGGAGGCCGGACGTTCGGCACGTTGCCGCCGAGCGCGGAGCTTGCCGGGATCGTGCGGCGTCACCAGCCGTCGATCTAACTTAGGGTGGTGCGCGCGGAGCTCGACGAGATCGCGGATGTTTGGCGACGATCGCCGGTGTCAGGCATTTCCCCACGCGAGATCCTGCTCGTGACGGATTTCGACGGCACGCTTGCGGAGATAGGTCCAGACCCTTCCCTGACTGTCGCGGTGCCCGATTCGCTCGACTCTTTGCGGCGCCTTTCGCTCGCGCTGAAAGAGGTCGTGGTCCTCAGCAGCCGCACCAGCACCGAGCTGCTGCGGCTGGTGCCTGTGCGCGGGGTGCGTCTCATCGGCGACAGCGGGCTTCCGCCGCTCACTCCTGATGAGAAACGCGCCCTGGAACGATTCAACGCCGAGGCTGCGAAACTCGTGGCGTCTATCCCCGGCGCAAGGATCGAGAGCAAGCCCGCCAGCACGACCGTGCACCTGCGCGCCGCTCAGATCACGGGCGAGGAGGCGATGGCGCTGCTGCGCCCGCTGCTCAAGGCGACGGGTCTTTCCGGTGCCCAGGGGCGCCGGGTGATCGAGGTCCACACGCCATTTGCGGGGAAGGGCACGGCGCTCGCGGCGCTGCTGGACGAGGTCGATCCCGGCGGCGTGATCTGCATGGGCGACGACGAAAACGACCGCGCCGCCTTCGAAGTGCTGAGCGCGCACCCAATACCTCATCTATGCATCGGGGTGAGCTCGCCAGAGGTCCCGGCCAACCTGTTCGTGCGCTGCGACCTGGTCCTGGACGGCCCACACCAGGCGACAGCGTTCTTGCAGATGCTGGCCGACTGGACCTAACCCTGCCTCCCCACGCAGTGGGGAGGTCGGCGCGCGCGGCATCTGCCTCCCCACGCAGTGGGGAGG
>Ga0209283_10001283_pt1 | contig 13569 bp, 11 predicted proteins | sample CZO8metaG_2_FD_188354 | JGI IMG/M metagenome (GOLD analysis project Ga0209283, IMG submission 188354) | Vadose zone soil microbial communities from the Eel River Critical Zone Observatory, Northern California, USA - CZOApr15con2H1.8 metaG... | ecosystem: Environmental > Terrestrial > Soil >...
CGCGACTATGTGCGGCATTTGCCGGGATGGTATGCGCAGAAACATCCGGATGAGGATTTTGCCGAGACGTTTGCGGTGTGGCTGACGCCGCGCTCGAACTGGCGCAAGCGCTATCGCGGCTGGGGTGCGATGGAGAAATTGCGCTACCTCAACCGCCTCGCGCGCAAGCTGGGGAAGAGCGACCCTCTGCGGCGGCGCGCGCAGACCGACATCACGGTCGATGACATGGAAACTACCGTGGCGGAGTTCTATCATCTTCAGCAGGCTGGGCGGGAAGAAGTTGCGGTCACCGAGCTTACGCCGGATACGGATTTGCGCGACATCTTTCCCGTATCGAAGCGGCGGAAAACGGCTCTGCCAGCGCACGAATTTCTGCATCAGCATCGCAAAGCGGTGATCGATAAAGTTGCGCAGTGGACCGGCGCGCAGCGTCCGCTGATCAAGACTTTGATGGACACGATTGAAAAGCGCGCCGGTGAGCTTGACCTCCGCGCCGACAAAACCCGCAGCGCGGAACATCTGGCGGAAGTCACGGCCTATGCCACCGCGCTGGTGATGACTTATGTGACGAAAGGAAAATTTATTCAGCCATAGAAAAATGGAGTGACGGGCGTCCTCGCCCGTCCGGCAGCAACGTGGCCGGGCGAGGGCGCCCGGCGCTCCACCAGCAAGATGGTTTCCGAGGAGAGACGATGATCGGAGCAAAACTTAAAATCGCGCTGTTGTACGACTTGTGGAATGAAGATCCGGTCGCGGCGGCGGCGAAGGACGAGGCGGCGGCAGCCGTGCGCAAGCCACGCAAAAAAGTGAAGAAGCTGAAAAAGGAGAAGACCGATCGCGAGGAAATTTCCGAAGCGCTACAGAAGCTGGGGCATGAGCCTTCCTACTTTGAGCTCGACGGGCGCCCGCAGTCCTTGCACTCGCTCTCGCGATGCGATGCCGATCTGATTTTCAACTTGACCGAATCTTTCGACGGCGACGACACCAAGGAAATGAACGTGGTCGCCTATGTCGATTTGCTGGGATTGCGCTACACAGGCGCGGGTCCGCATTCCATTTTCATGTCCCAGGACAAAGCGATCGCCAAGAAGATCTTCGCGTTTCACGGCATCAAGACCCCGTTTTTTGCGACCGCCTATCGCGGGCGCATTGAACATGCCCACGACATTTCTTTTCCGCTCATCGTCAAACCGTCGTGGGAAGATGGATCGATCGGCATCGATGCCGGCGCGGTGGTGAAAAACGTCAAGGAGATGATGGAGCGCGTGCAGTACATCCAGGATGAATTCGACTCGCCGGCCCTGATTGAGGAATACATCGAGGGGCGCGAAATATACGCGGGAATTCTCGGCAACTACGAACGGGCGCAGGTTTTGCCGATGGTCGAGCTCGATCTCTCGCGCTTGCCTGAAGGCACGCCAAAAATTGCCAGCTACGATGTGAAGTTCGAAAAGAATACCGAAGCCTACAAGCTGACGAAATCCGAAATCGCGGAAAATCTGGACGAAGATACGACGAAGCGGCTGGGGGATACGGCGCTGGCCGCGTATCGGGCGCTGAAGCTGCGCGATTATGGACGCATCGACATGCGGCTGGCGCCGAACGGCGATGTCTATGTCATCGAAGCGAATCCGAATCCGTGGCTGGCTAGCCGGCAGGAATTTGCCATGGCGGCTAAGGCCTCGGGACTGTCCTACACGGAGATGATCGGGACCATTATCGACTTGGCGATGAGTCGGTATCTGAATGCCAACCTCACGAATGTGGCGGCGATGCACTAGCGTCGTGTCCGGCAAGTTCGCGTCAAAAATCCCAGCTGTCATCTTGAGCGAAGCGAAAGACCTATGGATTGACTTGTAGCGGTGGAATGCATGGGTCCTTCGCTTCGCTCAGGATGACAAATTAGAAATTGTGCCTACCTTGCCGTCGTGGCCTTGCCCACTGGTTGCAGCCTTTCGAAGGCCTCCTCGGCGCGGCGCAGGGCGTCCTGCACGTTATCGCAGATGTTCTCGGGGCCTACCAACTGCTCAAACTCCGTCTGCTGGATCAGCCGCAACGGCTGTTCTCTGGCGCCGCACAGAATCAACTCGCGACCGCTTTTCTTCAGAGTGCGCGCGACCTCTTCGAGGGCGAAAAGCCCGGTGGCGTCGAGCGCCGTCATATTACGCAGCCGCAGAATCACGACCGGCGGCAGCTTGTGAATGTTTTCTGTGACCACATCAATTTTGTCGGTCGCTCCGAACAGAAACGGACCGTGGATGCGAAAAATGGTCGCGTAATACGGGATGTCTTTGTCCTGCAAAATGTGCACGCGTCCGTCTTCAACGTAGTCGTCGGTGACCTGCGAAACGGTCGTGGTGGCGGCTACGCGGCTAATGAAAAGGAGCGCCGCGAGGATCATGCCCGCCTGCACGGCTACAGTAAGATCGGCGAAGACCGTTAGCGCGAACGTGACCAACCACACGCTGATGTCGGTTTTCGTCAGCTTGAGCAGCGACGGAATCTCACGCCACTCGCCCATGTTGTAGGCGACCACCATCAGGATTCCGGCCAGCACCGCCATGGGCACGAAACTCACCAGCTTCGAAGCAAAAAGCAAAATCGCCAGCAGCGTGAGCGCGTGAATCATGCCCGCAACGGGGGTTTTCGCGCCCGAGCGGATGTTGGTCGCGGTGCGCGCGATGGCGCCGGTTGCCGGCAGGCCGCCAAACATCGGCGAAACCACATTGGCGATGCCCTGCGCCACGAGCTCAACATTCGGATTGTGCCGGTCGTTACTCATCCGATCCGACACTACCGCCGACATCAGCGATTCGATCGCGCCCAGCATGGCAACCGTTAATGCCGGGCCTAGAAGTCCGTGAATCAACTCGGGACGAAACGCGGGAATGTGCAGATGCGGCAGGCCGCTGGGAATTCCATTGAAACGCGAGCCGATGGTTTCGACCGGAAGTTTGAAAATCCACACCGCCACCGTGCCCAGCACCAGGGCCACTATGGCGCCGGGAACGCGGGTTGAAACCGCGCGGCAAGCAATAATGACGACGATGGCGCCGGCGGCCAGCGCCGTGGCTTCGAGCGAGAAGGTATGAAAATTCTGCGCCAGCGCCTCGATGCGCGACCAGAACACACCGGGAACTTTTTCCAGTTTGAGGCCAAAGAAGTCTTTCACCTGCGTGCTGGCGATCAGGATGGCAATGCCGTTGGTGAATCCAATAACGATGGGCCGCGGAATATATTTCACCGCAGCGCCCATGCCGGTGAGCCCCATGATGACGAGAATGACTCCGGCCATCACCGTGCACATGAACAGGCCTTCGACGCCATGAACGGCGACGATGCCAGCGATGACGACGACAAAGGCTCCAGTGGGGCCGCCAATCTGGGTGGACGATCCGCCGAGCGCGGAGATCAGAAAGCCGGTGACCACGGCGCAGTAGATGCCGGCTTGTGGCGTGAGTCCCGACGCGATCGCAAAGGCCATCGCCAGCGGCAACGCCACCAGTCCTACCGTGATCCCGGCAAGTAAATCGTGCAGGAATTTATTCAGACTGTAATCACGCAGGCAAAGAACTGATTTGGGGAGCCAGCGCTGGTCAAAAAGTGTAAGTTCCATCGGAAACAACAATTATCGCAAGTCGCAGCCAAGCGCCATAGTCCCCGAAAGGTGTATGGCGAAGACGATCCTTTTGGGTGCAAGGAGGCAAAGAGGGGGCCGAGCTGAGCTCGACGAGGACGGGGCAGAGCCCCGTCCCCAACGAGCGTCCGCGGTCTCTCTAGAACAGATTCCACAGGAACTGGTTGTACACCTCGTGGTGGAACTGCACTTCGGCTGGCTTGACAATCGTGCCCAGCAGGCGCGGGCAGCGGTCGGCCGATGCCTGCTTCAGGTCGGCGTAGCGGCCTTTGACGTCTTCCCCGAGGAGTTTGCTTGTCCATTCGGCTTTGCGGAAGTTGTCGATTGCCGTGTAGATGTTGTCGGGCAGGTAGCGTTCGGCCGAGCGTAGATTCTTGATCTTGGCCGTCTCGCCTTCCAGTCCGGTCTTGAAAATGGAGTACATCACCAGGTAGGGATTGGCGTCGGGAGCGACGGCGCGCACCTCGGTACGCATGCTGCGCTCGTTGCCGATCGGGATGCGGATCATGGCGCCCCGGTCCACGGCCGACGCTTTGAGCTGGTTGGGCGCCTCGAAGTGCGGATCGAGGCGGCGGTAGGCGTTGACGCTGGAATTGAACAGCAGACAGAGGTCGTTCCCGTGAGTGAGAACGCGGTCCATAAACTCATATCCGAACTTGCTGAGCTTCTCCTCGCCCTTGGGATCCCAGAACAGGTTCTTGCCGTCCTGGCTGACGGAGACATTGGTGTGCATGCCGCTGCCGTTGACGCCCACCACCGGTTTCGGCAGGAAGGAGGCGGTCAAGCCCATATTCCGGGCCACCTGGCGGCAGATCAGCTTGTAGAGCTGGATATGGTCAGCGGCGGCGACCGCTTCGGCGTAGCTGTAATTGATCTCGAACTGCGAGGGCGCGACCTCCGGATGGTCCTTCTCGTTCTGGAAGCCCATGGCCCGTTGAACTTCGGCGGTCGTATCGATAAACGTGCGCAGCGGATCGCCCGGCAACGAGTGGTAATAGCCGCCCGTATTGACGTACTCGAACTTGCCCGTCTCGTGGTATTGGCGCTCGGCCTCGGGCCCCTGGAACAGGAAGCCCTCGATCTCATTGGCGGCGTTGAGTGTGTAGCCGTGCTTCTTGTGCAATCCGTTGGCAAACAGCTTCAGCATGCTGCGGATGTCGGCGGTGTAGGGCTCTCCGCCTTTGTCGATGACTTCGCCGAAGACGAGAACCTTGCCGGGCCCGAACACATCCGCCGGGCCCCAGTAGAAGGCAGCCCAGTCTATGCCTAAACGCAGGTCGCTTTCCCGCTGCGCCGTGAAGCCGCGGATCGACGAACCGTCAAACGTCAGGTTGTCGTAGCTCTTCAGCAGGAATTTCTTGTCGTAGTCCAGCATGTGCAGACGGCCTTCGAGGTCGCTGAACAGCACGGTCAGGGCCTTGATGCGCTTCTCGTCGGTCAGGTACTTCAGCCGCTCTTCCTGAATCTTGTGAGGGGCCACGCGGTCCAAGCGCTGCTTCTTCGCCTTCAGATTCAACTCTTCAAGTTCGTCGTAGGGGATCGCTAGAAAATTCCGCAGCTCAGTTGACATGCCTCTCCTTGTTCTTCGTGCGCTGCCCAGGAAACAGATTGAATTGACCGGGGATGACTAGATAGGCTATCGCGTCAGGCGCAACTGCACAAATAGAAATCGGTTATAGCAACGATCAGCTTTTCCGATTTGCATCAGGAAAGGTGCAGTTCGGGGCTGGAGCGGGCAGTGCGCCGTGAAATAATGGAGTCCGAGGAAACGCACTTGAGTTGCGCAATCTGTGAAGAACGAAAAGAAAAGCGGTTTTGTCCGGCCGTGCACGGGAAAATTTGCCCGCAGTGCTGCGGCGAGCAGCGCGAGGTGACGCTCGATTGCCCCAGTGACTGCCCGTATCTACAGCAGGCGCGCGAGCACGCGACAGAGCAGAATGAGCGGGCCGGCCCGCGCGATCTCGAGGCTTTGTTTCCCGAGGTTGAGATTCCTGAGCAATTTCTCTACGAACGCGAGGAACTGATTCTGGGACTCAGCTTCGCACTGGCGAAGAGCGCCCGCGGCGATCGCTCGCTCATGGACCGCGATCTGATCGCGGCGGTCAGTTCGCTTGCGAAGAGCTACCGAACGCTGGTGAACTCCAGCCTCATCTACGAGCAGCCGACCGCCAACCTGGCGCACCAGGCGATTGCTCGCGAAGTCGAGACCATGGTGAGGGAATTTCGGGAGGCCGAACGGGAACAGATTGGCGAAACACGGCTTCGGGATTCTGAAGTCCTGAAGGCGCTGGTATTCGTCTTGCGTATGGGCTGCGGACGCACGTCGGGCAGGCCGAAGTCGCGGGCGTTCATCGATTTCCTCTTTGCGCAGTTCCCCGAAAGGCAGTCGGTCATCGCGGGGCCGGAAGAGGCCGGGAGCCGGATTGTGATTCCGTAAACTTGTAGGGCGCCCTTGTTTGTAGCCACCCTGCGTCCCCTGTGGTTAAGAAAAATCTCCACCACAGAGGTCACAGAGGGGCACAGGGGAAAGCATTTGGCGTCTTGGCATTGCAGCCGGGGGCAGGTTTCAGAGTCGGCGGACGGTCTGCCCGCCAGCCAGTGCCGCCAGAAGCTCTCGCGCCGTTTTGCTGAGTTGGGGATGGCGCACCTCCGGAGCGATCTCGACCAGCGGTTCCAGAACGAAGCGCCGCTGATGCATTGCTGGATGCGGAATCTTCAAGCCGGGTTCATCCATCACGCGGTCCCCAAACAGCACCACGTCGATATCAATCTTGCGCGGACCTTTTTCGCGCATGCGGAGGCGTCCCATGGCGGCTTCGACGTGCAGCGCAATCTGGAACAATTCTCTCGCCGTCTTGTCCGTTTCTATCGCGGCCACGCAGTTCAGAAACCACGGCTGGTCCGGGACGTCCACCGGTTGGGTCTCATACAATGCGGAGACCGCCAGCAGGCGGCCGGCTACGTCCAATTGTGCAATCGCGGCGCGCAGGTTGGCCGCACGATCTCCCAGGTTCGATCCCAGCGACAGATAAGCGGTTTCGGGCACCAAAGCTAGTTTCGCGGTGAAAGGCGCGAGAATCCAGAGAAAACTGAGGGGAACGGGACGGTTGTCGAATTCTGTTCGGAAAACGACAACTGGGCGACGTAGCGGATTACCTGATGTGACGGAGGCCGCTGTTCGCGCAGTACTTTCGTCCAGTACCAAGGTCACTTTCTAAGCATCTCGGGTGCCGCTAGTATCGAAAATGTCATGAATCTGGACTCTCTTCTCATCAGCCGGGATGCCACTCTGCTCGGCGTGCTGCGTCCGGCACTGGAGAAGATATCGATCAGTGTCCAGGTTTGCGCAGAGTCCCAGCCCGGCAGCGATGTGCTGGCGAAGCGCAAGTTCGATGCGGTCATCATCGACTGCGACGATATGCAGGACGGCATTAATCTGCTGCGGGGGCTCCGCCAGAGCCAAAGCAATGCCCGGTCCGTCGCCTTCGCGGTGGTGAATGGGAAGACGACCACCCAGGAGGCCTTCCACTCCGGAGCCAATTTCGTTTTGCAGAAGCCGCTCACGCCGCTGCACGCCACGCGCTGTTTTAATGCGGCTCTCAATTTCATGGTGCAGGAGCGGCGCCGGTACTACCGCCATCCGCTGGATATGCCGTTGCGGATCAGTCTTCTGCACAATCAGGAACTGACCGCGACTGCGACCAACCTGAGCGAGGGAGGCATGGCCATCCGTACCCTCGGCAAGTTGCCCAAGGATACGCTGGCCCAGTTTCGTTTCACGCTTCCCGCTGCTAACATTTCGCTCGAACTGAAAGGCCAGGTCGCCTGGGCCGACGGAAGCGGCCACGCCGGTATCCGCTTCATCGAGGTTCCGCAGAGCTCACAGTATCAGCTGGAAAAATGGTTGACCGACCGCATGCAAAGCGAACTACCCGCGCGACTACAAGGTTACGCGGCGCTTCGCTAGCGGAGCGCCCGGCCTCGCCAGTTCGTCATTTCCCGCGGGCGTTTCCAGAAACTCCCACGCAGCCGGAATCCAGCTTGTAACTTGCGCCCTGCCGCTGCTGTGGCACAGTAGAGACGCGGATTGCCGCGTCTAAACGATGATCACATTGGAAGAAAGAATCGCCAAAACCCAGAGGCTGCTGCGCCGCCTGGAAGAAGACCAGCCCTACTTGCATGTGCGCTTGTCCGCGCTCGGCGCCGAGCACCGGCAGAGCGCGAATGCCTTCGCCGGCCGCGTCCGCGCTGAAGCAGAAGCCGAACTGCAGCGCCTGCTGGCAGAACGGGGACTGCCCTACGAGTGGACCGTGCCCCAGCCCGCCGACTGAAAGTGGCCAAAGCCCCAGGTGTTAGGTCTCAGGTCTCAGGGGAACAAAGTTCTGAGACACGCTAGACGCTAAGACTGGCCGCGGAGGCGAGCGCCGTCGCCGTCGTTTCATCTTCCAGCGCGGTTTCTTCCCAGTACGAGCGGTCGCGCAAAATGCGCGACACTAGCGCCGTATGCATGGCGTGGCCGGCGCGATCGGCCACCACCGAACCCAGTATCTGTTTCCCGATCAGCGCCAGGTCACCGATCAGGTCGAGGACCTTGTGGCGCACGAACTCGTCGCGAAAACGCAACGGCGGATTCAGCACTTCGTCGCGGTTCAGCACGATGGCATTTTCGGTCGACGCGCCGCGGATCAGTCCCTGCTGCCGCATGGCATCGGCTTCATGCAGGAATCCGAAAGTGCGCGCCGGCGCAATCTCTTTCAGATAACTGCCGTTCGTCAGCCGCACGCAGAAGCTCTGCTTGCCAATGAGGGGGTGAGGAAAGTTAATCGAATAGGCAACCGAATAGATATCTGCCGGATACACGGCAATGAATTTATCGCCCTCGCGCAATTCGATCTCGCGCACGATCCGGAGATAAGTGCGCGCTTTGCGCTGCCGCCGAATCCCGGCCTTTTGAATCATTTCGACAAACGGACAGGCGCTGCCATCCAGAATGGGCAACTCAAGATTGTCCAGTTCGACGATGGCGTTGTCGATGCCGACGCCGATAAACGCCGAAAGCAAGTGCTCGGTGGTGGAGATGAGCACCCCCTTCTTCATCAGGCTGGTGGCGTAACTGACGCGGGCCACGTTGCGTCCGCTGGCTTCGATCGGGAAGCCGTCGAGGTCGGTGCGGTGGAACACGATTCCCGTTCCGGCAGGGGCGGGGAGAATACGCAGGCTGACCGGGGCGCCGCTGTGTAGACCGACTCCTGTGCAGGTCACTGCGGCACGAATTGTTTGCTCGTGTGTCAAGGGGAAGGCGTGTAAGTCTTTTGGTGTGTATCAGCTTACAGTGAGAGGCAAGATCTTGCGTGTGGCAAAAGAGCCACAGTTCGTGGTTCGTGCGGCCGGAGCAAGGCTAACTTGCTCAGGCGGCTACTGTTTTTGGGGGTATCCAGAAAGGAACTCGCCCCTGTTCTGCCGGCTGACTGCGGGTTTTGTCTCTAACTTCCGCTTGATGAAGCTTGTTTCATCGTCGCGGAATTTAAGCGGCAGTATTACCGCTTCTTCGGCGGCGCTTTCGGGTCATACGTTACCGCGGCTTCGAACATCGAATCCGGCAGCTTCAGGTTGTAGGTGGCGGTGTTAACGAAGCGCTGCTGCGAAGTCTCTCCGTTGAAATAGCGGGTAATGGAGTGGGGTGTCCAGATTCCCTGCACCAGCTTGTAATTGTCGTAGACCTCTTCTTCCACGTTTTTCTGCTTGTCCTTCGGATCGCGCCACGAATAACCGATCTTGACCGGATAGTGCGAATTCTGGTCCAGGTACACGCTCACCGCGTCGTTCTGGCTGTTGAGCAGCGTGACGCCTTCGCATTCCTTCCCGTCGACGACCGACTGCCCCTCGTAGAACAGGGCCACGTTCTGGTCGCGTATCCACTTGCGGAACACGTATTCCAGCGAATGCTGCCGGCGGCGAAGGTAGTTCTCCAAATCCTCCCGATCCTGTGCCGCCGTTCCCTTGAACGTAGTCTCGTAGCCCTTGTCGCCGTTGTGAATCAGGACAAGATCGGGTTTCTTGGACTTGACGCCGCCGATATCAATTTGCCCTGGTATGACATGGATGTCTTTCAAGCGGATGACTTCGAAACGGTCTTTGTCGGGATACTGGATGTAGTAGTTGTAAGGTATCCCGGTGCTCTGGGTGCGCCCGTGATAGAGCGGATAGTAGCGGCCGGTTTCTTCCTTGTTTTCGTAGGCGAGGTAGGGTTGTCCTCCCAGTGCCTGGATCGTCTGATCGAGAACCGCCCGCGCCTTGCGGGCATTGTCGGAGTCGTTCAGGTTGACGGCGGTCGAAGGGGCGGCAGGTTGAGGGGGCGCAATCTGGGCAGCGCCCAGCGCGCACAGGAGGAAAATGACAAGAATGCGATTCATGGATAGTTGGTTAGAAGCGATCCAGGTGATTTTAGCTGTACCTAAAAACCACGTAGGGACGACCGCCCCCGGCCGGCCGGCAGCGCGTCCTACCCCACCAGCACCGACCCGCCATTCACGTTGAAAATCTCGCCCGTAATAAATCCAGCGTAGGGCGTGCACAGGAACAAAATCGGCCCCGCGATTTCTTCCGGCGTTCCCACGCGTCCCAGCGGGATGCCTCGAAAAATCTTGGCGCGCATCGGCTCATCATTCAGCACCGACGCCGACATATCCGTGTCCACCCACCCAGGGGCCACGGAATTGATGTAGATGTGGTCGCGCGCCAGTTCCGTCGAGAGTCCCTTCACCATGCTGATCAGCGCGCCTTTCGATGCCGCATAATCACAGTGGAAAGCTTCGCCACGCTGGCCGGCCGTTGAACTGACCAGCACGATGTGGCCGCCGCCTTGCATCTTCATCTGCAAGACCGAATGCTTGACGAGCGAGAAGACGCTGTCCAGATTCACCGCGATCGTGCGATGCCATTGTTCATCGGACATGCGATCGATAGGCGCATCCTCCGGTGGCCAGATGCCGTGATTCGAAACCAGAATGTCGAGACGTCCAAAGGCCGAGATCGCCGACGACACCAGTTTCTGCGCCGCCTCCGTGGTCGAAAGATCGCTCGGCAACGCGCGGCAGTTTTCCGCGCCACATTCACGCACCAGTTCCTCGGCCTGCGCTTTCGACGCTTGATAATTGAAGACAACTTTCGCGCCTGCGGCCACAAACATCCGCACCGTCGCCGCGCCAATTCCGCGCGATCCGCCGGTGATTAGAGCAACTTTAGAATTGAGAGTCAGATTCACAGGGCATACAAGTATCGCACGCCAAACGCTCCAAATCGGCTGCGCCCCGCGAGGCTTTGGGAGACAGCGGGCCCTCAGGCGCGCGTTAACGGGTTCTTGCCGAAGTAAAGAGTGAAGTAAAGGGTTTAGTGTGACACCGCAGTCGCGGGTATCGCCTGGCCCACCGTGAGTTTGAAGAATTGAATGTGAGGGCCAAACGTATAGGTCTGCAGACCTTGAAACTGCGGAGATTGGTGTTGTAGTCCACTCGCAAGGTTAGTAAGCCATCCTGCCTCACCCACCCATACCGTTTCCCCCAGCGCCAACCGGCCGTTGCGCACCAACTCATTCCACTGTCCGGGAAACTTGTCGGGCAAAAAAGTCCATTGGTCCGGGACGGTCGAAATGATGCGGCGTCCGTCGCAATGAAACACCACGAAGCTCGCGATGGAGTCATCGTAAGCAACCGGCTTGTGCGCGCAAAGATAGTAACTGAGGGTTAGGCTGGTTTCGTAATCCGCGAAGATAGGGTCTGAGACTGGTATTTGCGTTCTTATGAAAGCGAGCGCCCGGTCCATCTGCTCGCGGCTATGTTCCGCGCGAGTGAAATACCGCGGGTGCCGCGGCCGGACAAAAGCGCAGAGCAGAACAATCAAGACGGCAAGTGCCACGGCGCGGCCGGTTCTCCCGGCAGCAATCCTGGCAATACCCAGGCTGATTCCGGCGAGCGCAAAAATAACCAGGAACGCCGCGTGACGCGTACCACCATAGGGATATAGATCCGCCAGTGCCACTACGCAGTTCAACACGAAGGGGAGGACAAGAAAAGTTGCAATTTGACGGGGGCTTGGGCCTGGGTGAGTCGGGCGAATTCTCCCGCGCGCGAGCCATATCACTCCCGCCACAAAGATCAAAGTAGCGATATCGCCAACGGCGGCCTGCTCGAAGATGTATTGGAAGACGCTGAAGGTTCTCGCTACCACGAAAAGAAGCCAGCTCCCGTGCCCCGGATGAAAATACGACCTGGAGAGCCAGGTGTCCACGGCCTGCTCGGCCACGGCGGTTTCCTTTACCTTGGAGATCTGGGTGACATACAAAATAACCGAGATCCCCACGGCCCCGATTTGCATGACTAACCACGCGACAAGCATGCCGCGCCCGAACTGGCGCGCCGAAAACTGGCGCAGAAGGTACCACACGGAATAGACGTCAAATGCCGCCACAAACAGAAACGCCGAGTAGTGGCTCAGCATTGCCAGATAGAGAAAAACCGCGGACACCAGCAGCATGGCTGGTGATCTGTCGCGGAATGCGAGCTCCAGAAAGTACGCCGCGCTGACCTGGAAAAGCAGGAGGAATTCGTACTGGCGTACTTCCGCCGAAAGACTCACCATCGCCGGAAGGAGAGCGGAAAAGAGGAGGCCAAACATTCCCACGTCGCGACCGAAGATCATGGTGAGCCACTGGAACAACATCCAGCAGAACGCTGTGCCCGCCAGCACCGCGGGCATACGGAGCATGAACTCCGACGTTCCCAAAATGCGCCACCAGTGAAGCACAAAGATCATCAGTGGCGGGTGCGCCATGGTCAGGCTCGCCTGATAAGCGAGAGCCCAGGAATTGCGATTGGCGATGAAGTAGTGGAGCGCTTCATCCGGATTCAGGAACGTGCCCCAGGCTTCCCGCAGACGAAGCGCCAGGCCAACGATTAATACCGCGATTGCGGTGAGCTGAAAATGCCTGCGGATCCAGCTCTCGAGACGGCTCGATGCCGATGCTGCTCCTTCGGTTTTACGGGGCGTGACTTCTTGCGTGCGAGTCATCATGAGTGACTGCGAGATCCCGACTCCGCGGGGACGATATGCGCCTCGCATCAGCCTACAGCAGGAGCAAATTATACTTTGTCATTCCTCAGGGACCGCAAGCGGGTTGCGGTTGAGCCCTTGCCACCTTCCTCCGCTCGAAAGTTCGGCCTCACGCGGGCCACCGCGGTTCCCCGTCCCGCTATTCGTAGCGCAGGCTTTCGACGGGATCGAGTTGGGAGGCGCGAATCGCCGGAACGGTGCCGAACAGGATGCCGACCAGCGAGGAGACGACGATGGCGATGATGGCGGAGAGGCCGGAAATGGGGATGCGATACTCGGTGAAGAAACGAACGGAGAAGGGGATGGCGAGTCCGATGACGATACCGAGGACGCCGCCGATGAGTGAGATGAGGATGGCCTCTGAGAGGAACTGGAAGCGGATCTCGCGGTTGGTAGCGCCCATCGCTTTGCGGATGCCAATCTCGCGAATGCGGGCGCTGACGGTGGCAAGCATGATGTTCATGATGCCGATGCCGCTGACCAACAGCACGACGAGCGATACTGCGAGCAGGACCACGGTCATGGCGGTTGCTGTCTTGTCGGCAACAGCTACCAGTTGGGTCAGATTCCTGACGCTATAAACGGATTCCGGCCGATGGCGGGACTGAATCACGCGCTGAACCTGGGCGGTGATCGGAACAACCAGGGACGCATCGGCGGCGGAAAAGAAAATCTGTTTCACCGTGGGCGTTTCCTGGAAATAGCGGATCACGGTGTAGGGAATCAGCATGGTGTTGTCGGTCACCTCCGATTGCCCGAATGTGTCCACGCGCTCGCGGAAGGTCCCGATGATGGTGAAAGGCAGTCCGCTCAACTTCAGCGTC
>Ga0209283_10001284_pt1 | contig 13561 bp, 16 predicted proteins | sample CZO8metaG_2_FD_188354 | JGI IMG/M metagenome (GOLD analysis project Ga0209283, IMG submission 188354) | Vadose zone soil microbial communities from the Eel River Critical Zone Observatory, Northern California, USA - CZOApr15con2H1.8 metaG... | ecosystem: Environmental > Terrestrial > Soil >...
CGCGGCGAATCTCGCCGTCGGTGATGATGTCGATGCCGGCGCGCTCCAGGTCTCGGATCGCCAGCACCGTCGCGTCGTCCTGAGCCTGCTCGAGGTATTCGCGAGCGACTCGCCAGATCTCCAGTGCGCGCGTTCGCGGCGGCAGCCGGCTGCCCAGCAGCGCACGGTCGACGAGCCAGTCCGGTTGGGGATAGCTGCCGACCACGGACGTCAACAGCAGATCCGGCATCGTGCCAACCTTAGTGGACGTCATGAAAACGCTGCGGCTCAAGACTGTGGACGCGTATGTGGCCTTGGACTTCGAGTGCCCGACCAGCGCCGGAGGCACACGCCTCGCGCCGGACGTGACCGAACGCGAGACCCAGCTGCTGGCGCGAGCCATGACCTACAAGTTCGCGGTTCTCGGCGTCAACTTCGGCGGTGGCAAAGGGACTATTCGGGCCACTCCGTCCGAGCGCGACGATGCGATCTCCCGCTACGTCGAAGAGATCCGGCCGTTGGTCGAGTCCGCTAAGTTCCTCACGTCCACCGACCTCGGAACCGTGCCTGACGACTTCCGCTCGCTTCCCGGCACCGACCAGGCGGACCTCATGCACACCGAATACATGGGCATGCCGCTCGATGCATTTCTGACCGGCCTCGGGGTCGCGACCGCGGCCGAGACTGCCCTCGGTGGGCTCGAAGACCGCACAGCGGCCATCGAGGGGTTCGGCAAGGTTGGAGGCGCGGCCGCGGTCGAGCTGGCCATGCGCGGGGCTCGGCTGGTGGCTTTTTCGACCATCCACGGCTGCGTTCAACGCCCTGCGGGCTTCGACGTCGACGAGCTGCTCGCGCTTCGCGCCCAACATGGCGATCGGTTGGTCGAGCATCTCGGCACTGACGTGCGCCCCGCGTCCGACCTGTTCGCGGTCGAAGCGGATGTGCTGGTTCCTGGTGCGCGCATCGGGGTCATCGACGAGACTCGCGCGCGGACTCTCAGAGCTCGAGTGGTGGCGCCCGGAGCCAACGTCCCCTACACCGCCCGGGCGCTCGAGATCCTGAAAGAGCGCAACATCCCGGCCTTAGCGGACTTCGTCTGCAACTCGGGTGCCACCATCGGCTACGTGACGTCCGGTCTCCTAACCTCGGACCAAGCGGTGGCCGCGGTCGAGAAACGGGTTCGCGACCTCACGCGCGAGAGCCTCGAGGACCCCGAGGGTCCGCTGTCGGGAGCCCGCCGGATCGCCGAGGCGCATCTGCGCACCTGGTTGGATCAAAGCCAGATGCCGGATGGGCCCGCCTTGGCTACGCCGTAAACTCCACGCGCCATATGACTTCGACCACTCCTGGTCGTTTGCCCGACGACATCTGCGACCGCGACCCGATCTGGGACCGCGAGCTCGAGACCGCGTCATACGAGCAGGCCGTGGCGCGCGCGACAGCCGCCTGGGAAAAGCAGTTTGCGTATCTCATGGAGAGGTCGCCGTACTACGCGCGCAAATTTCGCGAGGCGGGCATCGGCCACGCCCGGGTAGGGCTGAAGGAGATGTCCCGGCTTCCGTTCAGCACGAAAGAGGAGCTCAAGCACGCGATCGACGACGCTCCTCCGTTCGGGAGCAACCTCTGCGTCCCGCCTACGCAAGTCAAGCGCGTGTACCAGACCAGCGGTACCACCGGCGCGCCCAGCGTGCTCGCGCTGTCTCGTACAGACGTAGAGACCTGGACGGTCATCGGCACGCGCACCTACTTCGCGACCGGCATCCACGATCACAGCAGCGTGCTCACGACTTTTGGCGCCGGGCCGTTCGTCGCGGGGCACACGCATTTCGTGCTGTCGCGCATCGGGTCTCGTTCGGTGCCGGTCGCGCCGGGCGACACCGACCGCGTCCTCTTCGGTTTGAAGGCGGGCCTCGCCGACACACTTCTGTGCACGCCGTCCTTTGCCCAATACCTGGCCAATCGCCTTGAGAAGACCGAGCCCGATCCCGCCGCGATGGAGCTCACCCATATCGTCACCGGTGGCGAACCGGGTGGCGGCATCCCGGCCATTCGCGACCACATCCAGACGGTGCTCGGTGCGACCGTGACCGAGGTGATGGGGATCGGCGACATCGCGCCCTCCCTGTTCGGTGAATGCCCGCAGCAGGAGGGGATGCATTTCTGCGGCGATGGCCACGTCTGGGCGGAGCTCGTCGACCCTGAGTCGCGCGAGCCGATGATGATCGAGGCCGGCGCGGTCGGCGAGCTGGTCTATACACACCTCACCCGCGAGGCGATGCCGGTGGTGCGTTTCCTCAGTGGCGACATCGTCAGGATCGGACCCTCTCCATGCGAGTGCGGCCGGAACACGTTCCGCATGCGGGTCATCGGCCGGCGTGACGACATGTTCATCGTGCGCGGCGTCAACGTGTACCCCTCGGCCATTCTTGCAGTGGTGGGCAGGTTCCGGCCGCGCGTCACCGGACGTGCGCGCGTGATTCGCAAAACCGCAGATGTGAGCGTGCCTCCGCCGGTCCCGATCGAGGTCGAGGTGCCAGACGACCGCAGCGCCGACGCGGGGCTGACGGAGGAGATCGAAACTGCGATCCACTCAGCGTTGACCTTCCGCGCCAAGGTCGACCTCGTCCCCGAGAAGGTGTTCGGCGAGAGCGGTTACAAGACCCGCCTCACCGTGGAGCGTCCGTGACCACAAAACGAAAGCGGTTGAAATCTAACCTTGGCTGGAGTACGGCCGATCGGATCGTCGTGCAGGGCCACGACCTGGTCGAGCTCATTGGCAACACGTCGCTCGGAGACTTCGCCTTCCTCGAGCTGAAGGGCCGGCTGCCGACCCCGGAAGAATCCACCGTGTTCAACGCGATCGCCGTCACCCTCGTCGAGCACGGGATGACCCCAAGCGCAATCGCCGCTCGCCTCACCTACTTCGGGGCGCCCGAGTCGCTCCAGGCCGCGGTCGCAGCCGGGCTGCTCGGGATGGGGTCAAGGTTCGGCGGCTCGATCGAGGAAGCCGCCCGAACGCTGCAGGAAGCTCTTGCAGCCGCCGGGCCCGATGCGGACCTCGGCGAGGTTGCGCACGACGTGGTCGCGACCTACAGGAAGACGAAGCAGCCGATCGCAGGCCTGGGGCACCCGATCCACAAACCCATCGACCCGCGCACCCCACGCCTCTTCGCAATCGCCCTCGAAAACGGGCTGTCGGGTCGCTACGTCGAGCTCATGAAGCTCATCGCTGAGGAGGCGGGCCGAGCCTACGGGCGGGAGCTGCCGGTCAACGCGACCGGCGCCATCGGCGCAATTCTCAGCGAGCTCGACTTTCCGTGGCAGGTGGGCCGCGGGCTGGCCGTCATGGCCCGAGCGATCGGTCTCGTCGCCCACATCCAGGAGGAGGTCAAGGAACCGCTGGCGGCCGAGATCTGGAGGCGCGTCGAGGACGAGGCTTCGGAGCAAAATCGCAACCAATAGTTGCGAGGGCAGGTAGTACGTGTACGGACTAACATAGGTTCGCTCGTCTGGCCGGCTGGAAAGGAGGCGATGCGTTTGCCCGCCAACGTTCCCGGAATTCACCACGTGACCTGCATCACGGGTGACGTGCAGAAGAACGTCGACTTCTACGTCGGCGTGCTGGGTCTTCGCTTCATCAAGAAGACCGTCAACTTCGACGTGCCGGACACCTATCACATCTATTTTGGTGACTACCTCGGCACGCCCGGCAGCGCGATGACCTTCTTCGGCTGGCCGCACCTGCCGTGGCGGCCGGCGGGCAGCGGGCAGGTGACCGTGGTCTCGTTCGCAGTGCCGAACCGATCCCTGCAGTTCTGGACCGGCCGCCTTCGCGACCTCAACGTGGCAGCCTCGCGCGTGACCCGGTTCGGCATCGACACTCTCGTCCTCAAGGACTTCGACTCGATCCAGATCGAGCTTGTGGGCGAGGCTTCGGACGAGCGCTGGCAGCCGTGGCCGGACAGTCCGGTCGATCCGCATCACCAGATTCGCAGCTTCCACTCGGTGACCCTGTGCGAAGAGTCCGACCTCAACACCACCCAGTTCCTGGCGGACACCATGGGCTTTCGCAAGGTGGGCAGCGAAAACAACCGCACCCGATTCGAAACCGGCGCCGGCGGCCCGAGCTCGGTGCTCGACGTGCTCGACGCGCCGGAGGCGCCGGTTGGGGAGGAGGCGGCCGGAACCGTCCACCATGTCGCGTGGCGCGCCACCAATGACGCGCATGAGCTCGACTGGCGCGAGGTGCTGGTCAAGTCCGGTCGTAACGTGACACCGGTGATCGAGCGCAAATACTTCCGATCGATCTATTTCCGCGAGCCCGGCGGCGTCCTATTTGAGATCGCCACGGACCAGCCAGGCTTCACCGTCGACGAGCCCGCCGAGGCTCTCGGCTCATCGCTTCAGCTGCCGCCGCAGTACGAAGGGCGGCGCGAGGACTTGAAGTTCAACCTGACGCCCATCGTCGTCCCGACCACCGCGGCGCGGGGCGCAGGACACTGACACGAGTTTGGGGTGGTCTGGACGTTTGACCTCTGGAGGGAAGTGAGCTGATGAGCACCGCAACGATCGCACCGGTGAACCCGATGTCGGCCGAAGGCAAGGACACGGTCATGAGCGTCATGCGGAGGGACCGCGCCAACTTCATGCGCCTGGTTTCGGATCCGAAGAACTGGAACGTCATGACGCGCTGCACCGGGTGGGAAACGCGCGACCTGGTCGGCCACATGATCGACGTCATGGAGGGTTACTTCAAGAACTGGGACGCGGCCAAGGCCGGCAAAGACGGCGTTGCCCTCGGCCTGCCGGTGATGGGGGAGACGCTAAACGACCACGCTCTCGACTTCCGCAAGCTGCCGCGCGAGGAGGCGCTCGCACGCTTCAAGAAGGACGCAGAGAAGCTCGACGGCATACTCCAGGCGCTCACGCCGGTGGAGTGGACCGGATTCATGGTCTACCACCCGTTCGCGGGGCCGGTGCCGGCCGGTTTCTACGGCACCTTCCAGATCATGGACTACGGCGTCCACCCGTACGACATCGAGTACGGCCTCGGCAACAAGCTGGCGACCATCGACGAAGCGACGGCGGGGCTCATCCTGCCGTACTCCTTCATTTTCTGGATGTACACGGTCGACCAGAAGGTGGCGGCGGGAGTGGACACTCAGTACGGAATCGAAACGGAAGGTCCATGGGGCGGCAAATGGCGCATCACCGTAAAGGACGGAAAGTGGTCCTCGGAAGCCGAGAAGGGCAACTTCGAGGGGTGCGATGCGCTGTTCCATTTCGACAGCGCGGCTGACCATGTGTTGACGTTCTTCGGACGGTTCCCAGGCGGCTCGGCCTCCGGCGACCCCGAGGTGATTCACAAAGTGCGCCACCTCTTCTTCTCCTTCTGATCCGTTCCACCGTTTGGGCTCTGGCCTCCCCGCCACGCCAGAGGGGTGCGCCGGGAGCTGGCTCCGCCAGGCCCGGCGCCGCGAGGGGGGAGTTCCCCCCTCAGACGGAAGTCGGGCGTCCAGACATCAAAGAGGTAACCGCCTCCACCTCTGCGCAGTTAGCAGAAGCAATGGGCCCCGATGGCGATCTGGTTGCCTCGCGCCTCTCACGCGGCTGCCGCTGCTTCGGCGCCTGGGCGGGCGGCGAACTGCTGGGCTACGGCTGGCTTTCGATCGGTCCCGAATGGATCGGCGAGGTCGACCTCGAGATCAGGCCAGGCGATGGTGAGGCCTACGTCTGGAACTGCGTGACCTTGCCGCCGCACCGGCGCCAGGGCGTGTTCGGGGCGATGGTGAGCGGCATCGCCGCGCGAGCGCAGACCGAGCGGCTGTCGCGACTGTGGATCGGCAGCGTCGCCATCCCGGCGGAGAAGGTCATCCCTCGAGCGGGGTTCGCACCCGTCCTTCATTTTTCGAGCGAGGTACTGTCGGGCATTCGCTGGCTGAAGGTCCGCTCCGAGGCCGGGGTCGAACCTGGTCTGCTGGCGGCAGGGCGGGAGGTGTTTGCCGTCGGTGGGCGGCCGTTGCGGCTGGACACCTGGATGAAGCGGGCCCAGCCGCGCCGCCATTAGAAGTTCCTAAAGCTGCGCCATTGCTCGCCTCCCGCCGGGTGGGGAGTCGCAGCCTTCTAGAGCGCCGCCAGGTAAATCTCCAACAGGTCCTCCTCCGGGTACTTGCCGGCCAGCTCCGTCGCGGCCTTCTCGAGCTCGGGCTTACCGATCCCGAACTCTGCGATGTGCTGCGGCAAACCCAGCAGTGAAATCAGCCCGCGCACGTCGACGGCCGCGTCCCGACCCGACCCCGTCGCCCTCGCCAGCTCAGCCATGCGGTCGGGCTTGGTCCGATCCATATACCGCATGACGTGGGGCATGAGCAGGCAGGACGTAACGCCATGCGGAATGCCGTGCCGCGCGCCGATCTGCTTGCCCATCACGTGACACAGTCCACTTGCCGACGCACCAGGCAGCATGAACGAGAACCATGCCGCCAGCTGGTTCTCGGTCCGCACGCCGAGGTCGTCGGGCCTGGCCTTGGCGCGCGGCAGCGACGCGAACAGACGGCGCACGGCCTCGAGGGCCATGACGTCCGAGAACGGGTGGGACCCCTCAGCGAGGAACCCTTCCACCGCGTGGTCGAGCGCTCTGATCCCGGTCGACAGCCACAGGGACATCGGGGTGGCCAGCGTGAGCTCGGCGTCGTAGATCACGGAATCGAGCAGTAGCCGGACGTCGCGCATGCCCGCCTTATCGCCCGCCGCGTCCGTGTAGCCGGCGCCCCCCGCGAGCTCAGCCACCGAGAGCGTTGTAGGGATGGCAACGTGGGGAAGACCGCGGTATGCAAGTCCGTGTCGATCAGCCAGCCTGACGGCGATCATCTTGGCTGCGTCGATGGCGCTGCCGCCGCCGAAGCTGACGATGCCGTCGACGCCGATCTCGGTCGTGCGTCCGATCGCCTCATCGACCTCTGACATCGGGGCGTGCTGGCTGATCACCTCGGTGGCGGGCGCTTCGGCGGCGCCCAACGCGCCGCGGACCTGTCCGAGCAGCTTCTCCTGGGCGACCAGAGACCGGGTCGTGATGAGCGCTACCCGCGTGACCTGCAGCCGGCTCAATTCAGGTGCCAGCTGGGCCAGCGAGCCGGCGCCCCAGTGGATCGCGCGCGGGTTCGCGTAGTTGAAAGAACCGGTCTCGGCCGTCACCTCACGCAATACGTTACTTTCGAGACCAGGTCCATGGCCGGTCCACACGAAGGTCAACCAGTGCTCAACGCAGGCGAGCCGCTCGAGCGGGCGCGCACGGCGATGATCCTGGTCCATGGTCGCGGCGCGAGCGCGGCCGACATCATGACCATCGCCGGTGAGGTGATGGTTCCTGGCGTCGCTTACCTGGCGCCCCAGGCTGCGGGTTCAGCCTGGTACCCATACCCGTTCACCGCGCCGCTCGAGGCCAACGAGCCTTATCTCACCTCGGCGCTGCAGGTCCTGTCGTCCTTGGTGGCCAAAGTCGAAACGACGGTTCCGGCCGGGCGGCTCGTGCTGCTCGGTTTCTCCCAGGGCGCATGCCTGACGTTGGAATTTGCAGCCCGCAACGCGCGCAGATATGGCGGCGTGGTCGGACTCAGCGGCGGGCTGATCGGGCCTGACGGCACGCCGCGGGACTATCCAGGGGATTTCCAGCGGACGCCCGTCTTTGTAGGCTGCAGCGATGTCGATCCTCACATTCCAAAGGAGCGGGTCATCGAGGCGGGCCAGGTCTTCGAGCGGATGGGGGCGGAGGTGACTGCGCGTCTCTACCCGGGCATGGCGCACACGGTCAGCCCCGACGAGATCGAGGTGGTGCGAGCGATCGTGAAAGGGGTCGCCGTTTAGACGTTCTTCTCGTCCTCTTCGGCCTCCTCGCCATGCTCGACGATATCGCCCCGCTTGAAGAGGACGTCCTTCAGCACCACCTGCCACTTCGGTTTCCGGCGGGACAGAAATTCCAGCGCCATCGCAAAGTGCTTGAACTCCTCCCCCTGGGCGTCTTCCATGACCGCCTTGGCTTGGGGATCGCGCTCGAGCGAAATGCGCTGTTCATACCAGCCGATCGCCTCGGCCTCCTCCTGCAGCGACGCGGCCATGCGCGCAAAGGTCCTTATGTCCTGGCTGAGTTCCCCCGGCGGCTCGTGATACTGCTCTGTTCCCATTGCGTGAGCATAATCACGCCCCGCCGTCTACGCGACGCGGGGCCGGCAGTTTGCTCGCCGCCGCGCCGAGCGCTTCGAGGTCGCGCTGCGGCAGTGCCACCAGGTCGCGGGGGGGCGTGTACTGGGATGCGATGAGCTCGCTGCGGATCCTTTTGCCTTTCGCGGTCAGCACGACTGACTTCACGCGCCGGTCGCCGACCTTGGCGATTCGTCGGGCCAGACCCCGGTGCTCGAGGCGGTCTACCAGCCAGGTCGCGTTGGACGGATCGCACATCCACTCGTCCGCCAGAGACCGCATCGACCGGCCCGCCTGCGGATCGAGGCTGTGGAGGGCGCGACTCTCGGCGGGGGTCAAGCCCAGCCGGTCCAGCACCGCTACGCGCTCGGGCGCGGTGGCGACGATGTAATCAAAGATGTGCCGCCAGGCCTTGGCGGCCGCATCCTGCTTGGCCGCGGATGCTCGGGGCATGTCTCAATTCTAGCCGGAACAACTACGATCATTGAGGAGGTTGTATAGTTGAATCTATTCAACTAATGCCGCTTCGAAAGGGCGGCGGTGGGGAGGTATTGGCATGAAGACGGCAATCACGGCGGTCCACATGACGCTGCGTGGGTCAGGGCTGTTGCTCATATTGCTAGGCCTTGCGATCTGGACCGGCCGGGCCGATGGGATCATCCCGGTCCACGAGTTTCTTGGCTTCGTTCTCGTCCTGTCGCTGTGGACGCTGGCTTACTTTGGAGCACGAGCAGGTGTCCCGAAGGGCATGGTGGCGGCGGCCGTCGCATGGGGCTTGATCGCGCCCATCCTCGGCCTGACCCAGGCGAACCTGCTCGACAACAACTGGCACTGGGTCATCCAGGTCGTGCACCTGCTGGTTGGCCTGGCCACCATCGGAACCGGTGAAGGCCTTGCGCAGCGCATGAAGCGGCTGGGCGCGCCGCAGGCTAAGACCGCTTGAGCGACCGCAAGCTCCTCGACGGCAAAGTCGCCATCGTCACCGGCGCGAGCCGTGGCATCGGAGCCGCATCGGCCCGCGCGTTCGCCGAGGCGGGGGCGACCGTCGTGCTGGCGGCTCGAACGGCCCAAGCGATCTCGACCATCGCCGACGAGATCAACTCAAATGGCGGCAGAGCCCTGGCGGTACCGACTGATGTGACCGATCCCGAGTCCGTCGAGCGCCTGGTGGAGACGACGCTGACCAGCTTCGGGCGGCTTGATGTTGCGTTCAACAACGCGGGCGCCGGCCAAATGCCCAAGCCGCTCGCCGACATTTCTTTCGAAGACTTCGAGGCCGGCCTGAAGGGGAACCTGTACGGCGCCTTCCTGGGCATGAAGTACGAGATCCGGGCCATGCTCGCCGCCGGCGGCGGCGCCATCGTCAACATGTCGTCCACCGCGGGCCTCCAGGGCGCGCCAGGGATGGGTCCGTACTCAGCCGCCAAACACGGGGTCGTGGCCCTGACCAAGTCGGCGGCCCTCGACTACGGCAAGAGCAACATCCGCGTCAACGCCCTCGCGCCGGGGCCGATAGTCAATGAGCAGATGAGCCGCTTGCCCGAGGACCGGCTGCAGCAGATCGCGCGTTTCATACCGTTGGGCCGGCTGGGGCGAACGGAGGAGGTCGCGCGTGCAGCGGTCTGGCTGTGCTCGGACGACGCCTCCTTCATCACCGGCGCGGTCCTGTCTATCGACGGAGGCCGCCTTGCCGGCGGCGCCGGGGTCTGAAATAGGCTTGGCCGAAAAGACTTTCTAGCCTCATATGGACTACGGGCGGCCGATCCAGTTCGGCTATTTCGTTCCTCCGGACTCGATGCGCCCCATGCGGCCGCTGGAGCTGGCGGTCTGCGCGGAAGTGCTCGGCATCGATCTGATCGGCGCCCAGGACCACCCCTATCAACGTCGTTTTTACGACGTCTGGACCCTGCTGACCGCGATTGCGATGCGCACCAAGCGCGTTTCTGTTTTCATCTGGCTCGGCGCGTACAAGCCCAGGATGCTCCGACTGGTCGGCAAGGCCGCCGACGGGTGGGTGCCGTCTTTCGAATACATGAAGCAGGAGGCCATGCCCGAGGCCAATGCGCGGATCGACGATGCCGCGCGCGAAGCAGGTCGCGATCCGGCCGTCATCCGCCGGGTTCTGAACATCGCGGCCAACCTCACGGCAGATGAGATCGCCGAGCTCGCGCTCAAGCATGGATTCGACACGTTCGTCATCGGCGCGACCCAGGAAGATGTCGAGGCTGAGCTGAGGGAATTCGTCGAAAACGTTGCGCCGAAGGTGCGCCCGCTGGTTGCGGGCGGACGTGAATCAAGCTGAACTAGTCGGCCTCTTGCGCGACGGAATCGACGCCAAGGGCGGGGAGTGGGCGGATCTCGGAGCTGGCGAGGGGGCGTTCACCCTGGCGCTCGCCGATCTGCTGGGGCCAGGCGCTCACATAATCGCGGTCGACCGCGACGCCGGCTCGATGCGCGCGCTCCCCGCCGAGATGGGGAGGAGGTTTCCAGCGACCACGCTCGAGGTTGTCGTCGCCGACTTCACACGTCCGATGTCGCTGACCGACCTGGGCGGAATCGTGATGGCCAACTCATTGCATTTCGTGCGCGACAAAAGCCCTGTGCTAGCCCGCGTCCGCGAGATGCTCAAGCCGAGCGGCAGCCTGATCGTCGTGGAGTACGGCTCCGATCGGGGCAACCCGTGGGTGCCCCACCCGTTTTCATACGAGCGTTGGGTGGAGATGGCCGCCGGCGCAGGTTTCGAGCGCACGCGGATGATCGGCACGGTGCCCAGCCGCTACCTGGGCAGCATGTACTCGGCGGTTACTTTCGCTCCTGCGCCCATGAGAGCTGATTGAATGCGTAGTAGATCGCGTTGAAGGCGTACAGGGCTACCACCAGCCATGTGTTCACGAAAGCGAGCCCGATCGATATCGCGTAGATCACGAGGCCTAGCGCGAAACGCGGAAGCACCGTTCCCGCACGGACACCTTGGATCTCAGGTCGAAGCAGATTTGGATGTGTGAGCGCCCATGCGACCAGGCACTGAAAGGCGACGGCCATGACTGTCATCACAACGGCGTAGAAGGCCGCCGCCACCGAACCGTCGAGGCCGGAATTCAGGTAGCGGCCGAGCAGCGCTGTCGGGTAGGGCACGAGCACCACTGTGAGCAGCAGGACCAGGTTGATGAACTGGATCGTCCGGTCGACTGCCCGAAGATTCCGGAAGATCGTGTGGTGGTTCACCCACACCACCCCGATCGTCAGGAAGCTTGCGACGTAGGTGACGAGCTGTGGCCACTGGCCGAGAAGCTTGGCGAGCAGCTTCCCCGATTGGACATCTGGGACCGCGAATTGCAGCACCAAGAGGGTGATCGCGACGGCGAACACTCCGTCGGAGAAAGCCTCGAGCCGAGAGGTGTTCACGCGTTCACCTCCCCACCACGTGGGGAGGTCGTCGGGGCCCCGCTGTGGCCCCGACGGGTGGGGAGGATCGCGTTTTCTATGCCGCTATTAGAAGACTTGGGAGGTCGACGATGGCGCGCTGGGCGTGCCGGCGCCGCGACCGCGGCCGCGCCGCCGCAACCACCGACCGATCATCACCCGGCGATCGCCGCTCGACCGGCCGCCGCCGCCACCTGGGTTGAACCGCTTGGTGACGCCGCCCATCGTTGCGCCCCACGTGACGTACTTGTGAAAGCGCTCCTCGGCTTCCTGGGCGATCCCGATCCGCTCTCCGCGGGTCTCCTCGCGGAAGCGGGCGATGCGCCCCGCGGCGGCGCCTTCCTTCTGTTCGGGCGTGGTGCCGAGATCAACCTCGGGCAGCGTGCCCAGGACCACGATCTGGTCGTCCTCGACCGTGACCTCTGCTCCCTTGAACCAGCCGTCTGGGAGCCTTCCGGCAAACCAACCCTTGATCGAATCGAACTCTTTCGTATCCATGATTACAATATTACACAGTAAATGCCGAAAAGCAAGAGTGACCCCGGAACGAGTGTTTCCGCCTGCTGTGGGTAAGCTGCAGTAGCGATGGGAATGATCGGGCCGGGGAGCGGCCCGCCGATGGTCCACTGGTGGCTGGGCCGGCGGAAGCAGGCCGACTCGGGCCCGGCCAACAGCGGCCTCACCGGGGACGCCGAGCCTGAGCTGCCGCCAGTACCGGAAGGCCCCAAGGACCTGCGGGGCAGATGGCTCAACTTCAAGCAGTCTGTCACCGGCACGACCGCCGCCTTGCCGCGCGTCCTCAGACTGGTGTGGGACGCCAGCCCGGCGACCACCCTTGCCCTGTTCATCACCACCGCGATCGCCGGAGTGATCCCCGCCGTGGCCGCCTTCACAGCGAAGCTCCTGACCAACGCGGTCGTGCAGGGCATCGGCATCCACAACTTTCACCAGCCGGACAGCTTGACCCTCAAGGCACTCGGGGGCCCCGGCTCGCTGTTGTTCTGGCAGGCACCGGTGCTGACCGCAGTTAACTGGATCGTCGTGCTGGCCGTGCTGCAGCTGGCGCTTTTCGCCATCACTGCTCTGCTCGGAACGCTGCGGAACATCACGCAGCAGCTGCTCCAGAACGACGTCCAGATGCGAATCCAGCTGATGGTCATGGAGAAGGCGGCCTCACTCGACCTCGCCTTCTATGAGGACCCTGGGTCGTATGACTTGCTCCGCCGGGCGCAGACCGACTCCATCAACCGGCCGGTGTTGATGATCTCGACCGCCTTCGGCCTGGTCCAGACCCTGCTCACCTTCGTGACCATGGTCGCGGTGCTGCTGGTCGTGAGCCCGGTGCTCGCTCTGCTCGCGCTGGTGACGCCGATTCCCGCGTTTATCGCCGACACGCGCTATGGCTGGCGTGGCTACAACATCGCCCGCTGGGGATCGCGTCTCCTGAGGCGGATGAACTATCTGGTCACGCTCGTCACCACCGACAGCTACGCGAAAGAGGTGAAGCTCTTCGGCCTGGGCGGTTACTTCATCGATCGCTACCGGCTCATCGCCAAGGCCTACTACGGCACCCAGCGTGCTCAGGTCGCCCGCCGGTACATGACCGGGTTCGCGTGGGGGAACCTCAGCACTATCGCCACCTCGTTGACCTATCTATATGTGGCGCTGCAGGCGATCGTCGGCCGGCTCACTCTGGGCGACCTCACGCTGTACACGACTGCCGCATCTTCGGTCCAGGGTTCGATCCAGGGCATCCTCGCCGGCTTTTCGGGGATGTACGAGCACAACCTGTACCTGAACAACCTCTTCGAGCTGATGGAGACGAAGCCGTCGATGCAGGCAGCGCCCACCCCCGTGAAGGTCCCGCAACCCATGCGAGGCGAGATCCGCTTCGACAACGTGACGTTCGCCTACCCGGGCGCGGAGGCCAACGCGCTGACCGATCTCAGCTTCAGCGTCAAGC
>Ga0209283_10001286_pt1 | contig 13560 bp, 13 predicted proteins | sample CZO8metaG_2_FD_188354 | JGI IMG/M metagenome (GOLD analysis project Ga0209283, IMG submission 188354) | Vadose zone soil microbial communities from the Eel River Critical Zone Observatory, Northern California, USA - CZOApr15con2H1.8 metaG... | ecosystem: Environmental > Terrestrial > Soil >...
TGAAAATCCAAGACAAACGATTATCCCCATGAATCTCGGGCCGGTCAACAGCTAAGATGCACCCCGTTTCACAGGAGGATGCCCGCAGTGCTAAAGAACCGCTCTTGGACAAAGGCGACCAAGCCTCCGGGCAAGGGCGCGTCCGCTTGCTGGTGAAAGATGGGTCGTCCGGTTAGTAAACGGGAAACGCCGGACCATGAAGCCGATTCTCTTGCATTGAGCGGGCGTCTAAGAACGCAGGCATTGGCGCGATCCAAATAGCACCGAGCTGACTCTTTGAAGTCTGCTTCTTCCGGGTCGAGAACCACTAGATAAAGGTTCGGCCGGACAAACTGCAAGAGCGAATTGCTTTCGAGGATTACATTCTGCGGTGCGCCGGAGGATTGCATGCCGCCGCTTCCTTCGGCCAGGGCCTTGCGGAGAAGCGGAAGTCCCTCCGCAAGCCGACCCTGCTTGGTGCGCAGCCACAGCGAGCGCCTGGCGCCAGCTTCGAGAAATCTTGCCGAGTCCGTTCCGGTTGACGCGTCGCTTTCCCAATCGAGCGCCACGGTGTGTTCATCGGGGGCGCAATCGCAGGCGGCACCACCCCGCGAGCAAACGCCGTGCCCGAACTGCGTGATTTTTCCCGCTGTCCAGGCTGCCTCGGGAAATGCGCGGATCAGTTCCACGATAAGCGCCGTCTTCCCGATGCTGCGTGTGTGTCCGCCGACAACCAGGATTCGCGATTTGAGTGTTTGGGGCATGAGCGAGCCTGCGCTCCATTTTCTCACATCGGGACGCGTGTCGTGCGCGCAACCCGCACCCCCCTCAAAAATCATAGAGCGGCTTCTCGCCCTGCGGGCGAGTCTTCCAGCGCGCGTGAACCCAGAGCCACTGATCGGGATGCGCGCGGGCAAAATCTTCGATGACCCTGGTGAAATTTTCGGTGTTGACTCGAATATCCGCGTCGGCATCCCCGGTGCGAACCAGTTCGACCGGCGGCTCGAAGCGCAAGCGGTATTTGCGAATCGCTTCGTCCCACCAGGCGTACCCGGGCACGACGGCGGAATCGGTGTGAAGCGCGACGCGGGCAATTCCCGTGGTGGTGCAGGCTGGCGTGCCGAAAAAGTTCACGAAGATGCCTTCTTCCGGCAGCGTGTTCTGGTCAGCGAGAATGCCGATCGTTCCGGAATCGCGAAGAATCGTCAGCATGGCCCGGGCAGATTCATTCTTGTAGAGGGGCTGGTTGCCCGAAAGGCAGCGGTAACGATTCACAAGGGCGTCCACGCGCCGGTTGTCGAGTTGCCGCGCCATGAAATGAAGCGGGAAGCCGTGCAGCGCATGCGCGAACGAAGACACTTCCCACGCACCCAGGTGCCCGGTAAGGAAGAGGACACCCTTGCCACGGCTGCGCCCGGCAAGAAAATTTTCATGCCCGTCGAGAACAACAATCCTTTCGATATTCTTGCGCGTCCAGCGGGGAAAATGCGCAAACTCCGCCGCCATCCACCCCAGGTTGCGGACTAATTTTCGGATCACACGCCGCCGCTGCGTATCTGTCCATTGCGGGAAAGCGATGCGTAGGTTGATCATTGCCACACGCCGAAATTGTGGCAGAAAGAAAAACAGCAAGCGCGCCGCCGCGGCGGCGGCTACACGCGCGACCGAACGCGGCAAAGCCCCGAGGAATTTCAGCGCCGCCCAAACAAGAGCGTACTCGAGCCATTCCTTCATCGCGCGACATTATGCTAGAGGTTGCGGGCCGGAGGCTAGAAGTTGCAGAAGAAACGCCCCCATGGCTGACGCGATATGAGAGGGATGCTAGACTCGGCGGTGTGCAAATCACCGCCGACTCACCCACCGGTGCCGCGCCAACATCCGCGTTAGCACGATTCGGCTGGACCGCATTGATCCTCGCCACTCTGTACGTCTGCTATTTCAGCCACCTTGGGGCGCTCGGATTCGTCGGTCCCGATGAGCCGCGCTACGCCTGGGTCGCGCGAGCCATGGTTGAGACCGGCGACTGGGTGACCCCGAGGCTCTATGGCAAGCCCTGGTTTGAGAAGCCGGTACTCTTTTATTGGGGAGCGGCTCTGTCGTTCAAATTCTTTGGCGTGAGCGAAGCATCGGCGCGCTTGCCCTCCGCCGTCAGTGCATTGCTGGCATCCCTGGCCCTGGCGTGGCTTGCCTTGCGAATGTACAGCGCAGAAACCGCGGGCCTGATATTGGTGATGCTGCCTACTACGGTCGGGATGATCGGCTTTTCCCATGCGGCGGCAACCGACATGCCGTTCAGCGGGATGCTAGCCATCGCAATGGTCGCCGCGACGATTGTCGTAGGCATCGTGCTGCCTGCCGGACCGTCTCCGCCTAGGATTCCCATCGCTGCGCTCGTTGCGTTCGGTATTTTCCTCGGCGCCGCAACGCTTGCCAAGGGACCGGCGGCAATTGTTTTGGCTGGGGGAGCTTCGGGCCTGTGGGCGCTCTTGACGAGGCGATGGCGCGACGCCTTTCGTCTCGCCCACCCTATAGCCATCGCAGCGTTCTGCGCGACCGCCCTGCCCTGGTACGTCCTCTGCGCCCTTCGCAATCCGGGTTTTCTGCGCGTATTCATCTATGAGCACAATTTCGCGCGCTATCTCACGCCGGAGTTCCGCCACGTGCAACCGATTTGGTTTTTCGGCCCCATCCTCCTTTTGGGCCTTCTGATTTGGACAGGTTTCTTCGGAAGTGTTCTGAAGGACGCAGCTCGTGTTTGGCGCGAAGGTCGCTGGCGCAATTCGCCGGGGCTTTTTCCCGCTTCCTGGGCGATTTTCACTTTTACATTTTTTACCTTATCGAAATCGAAATTGCCCGGGTACATCTTGCCGGCCGTGCCTCCGCTTATCTTGCTTGCCGCTCACAGCGTCTCGCTGAGGCTGCAGAAGAAAGTTGCAGGAGAACGGTGGGTCGGCATTATGGCGGGAATTACCCTGATGGGCGTCGGGGGCGGGACCTTGGCTTCATTGGACAGAATACCGTTCGCGGTGGATTATTCCCCCCCCCAACCATTCGCGTGGGCCATCTTGGTCGTACTGTTGGGCGGGATTGCTTCCATCATTCTCGGGGTTCTTCGGCGGCCCTCTGCCGCGCTTTCTGCATGCGTTCTCAGTCTCATTCTAGCGATCCCCCTGTCCATGACGGGGGACTCTCAACGGGCGCTGAATGCGGCGATTTCAGCGGGGCCAATCGATCGGAGTTTCGCGTCCGAGAACGCCTCGGCTTACAAACTGTCGCGGTCTTTTCAGTATGCTCTGAATTTCTATCAACACCGCGAAGTCCCGGAATGGTCGCCTGACGCCACCCAGCGCGGGTGGGTGTTCGTGCAAGCCAGCCAGGTGAATGAACTGCGTCCTCTCGGATTGAAGTGTCCTGCGCGTATTGCCTATACCGCAGTGGTTGTTTGCGAGGACCCGGGGCTACCGGGCCGGGCGTCTGATAGGAGGAAGGCGCAATAGGAAGAAACTCACAATCCGATTCTCATAGTAACGTTTGTCATCATCAAGCATGCTGCCGTAGTCTCCCCGCGGCAGGACGGCTTGCTCACGCGGTTCTGGCGCGAGAAGAAAAATATCCTGCGTGGATTCCGCAAGGACGGGTTCGTCGAGGGCTTGCAGAAACAGTTTGGGGACGCCGGAGAGACTGTCGATGCGCAGAGACAGCGGCTGGGCATTGCGATAATCGTAGTTCAGCCACTTGAAGCCGAATTGCGCCCAGCGAGCCATGAAGGGGAGCGCTCCCAGGCCAGTCCGCCTCATCAGAAGATTCACCATTTGCGAGGGCTCGTTGTACACCGAGTCTGCCACGATGGCGCGGACTCTGCTGTCGCCCTCTGCTTCGGACATGGCGGCATAAGCCCCCATATTCGCTCCCCAGAGCCCGAACTGGGCGGGGTCCACATCATCGCGCTTTGCCAGGGTATCAATCGCGGCGCGCAACTCCTTGGCCTCGCGAAAACCGAGTGTGGTGATTCCCTGGCTCGACCCATGCCCCGCAAAATCGAACAGGAAAACATTGTATTGATGGTCCTGCAAAGCCGAGGCAAGAGTGAGGAGCACGCCGCGGCTGGATTGATAGCCATGACAAAGGACAATTGTCGGCGCACCGCGCAGCCCGGGGAAAAACCACCCCTCGCGGCTGCCAGCACGCGGCACTGTGAACGAAACGGCATCCGGATGTCCGGGAAAATCGCGAGTATTGATGTCCGACTTGGTGCGCGGCGGGGAAACGATGCGGTACACCAGAAACCCTGAGACGGCCGCGGTCGAAAGGATCGCGAAAAACAGGAAGGCGACCGCAGCGGTCAGCAATTTTGCGTACCACTTGGTCGGATCGCGAAGTTCGGAGAGAATGCTCATTCGCCAGGTCTTAGTTGCTCGCGCGGCGAGCGCCACCGGCGAATCTCTCCGGCAGGGCCAATCGCGAGGACGCCGCGAATAGTAGCACATCTGGCATGCCACGACTCGCAGCAGGCGTTGCTGGTGTCGCAGAAATACAGAGCGATTCACAACATCCGCCTGCGCGCCCAGTAAGCTACCGTCCGAGTCCGCCCGGCAATTGCCAGCATCATCTTCGGATGCAGGATACGTTATGATTGTGCTGTGCTCACGTTACACGGAGGGCCCGCAGGGCCTGTCATGCCGATTGTGGATCTGCGGCAATTGACGGTGCGCCAGCTTGCGCCCCTTCTCGAGGAAGAGGCCCGGCACTGGCGCGAGGAGTTGCACTGGGACTACCGCGGCTCGATGGAGCTCATCAAGCGATTCCTCGAGGCCAAGTCGCTGGCGGGCTGCGCGGTGATGGAAGAAGGGCATGTGGCCGGCTATTCGTTCTATGTCCTCGAAGAGCAGAAGGGACTCATCGGCGGCTTGTTTGTCTCGCCCCGCTATCCGCAACCCGCGCTCAGCCGCCGCCTGCTGGAGGAAATGCTGTTCTCGATGCGCGCGATTCCCCGCCTCGAGCGGATCGAAGCGCAGCTCATGCCCTTCGGTTGCCCGATGGACAAGCCGCTTGTGGACCAGGGCTTTCGCCTTTTCACCCGTCAATTCATGCTCCTCTCCATTGCCGAAACGTCCTTGGTCTCAAAGCCGGTGTCTTCCGGCTTGCGGCTCGAGGGCTGGGACGACCGCTTCTTCGATCCCTGCGCCCGTTTGATTCACCTGGCGTACGCGGACCATGTGGATGGCGACATCAACGACCAGTACCGCTCGGAAGCCGGCGCGATGAAATTCCTGAAGAACATTATTCTGCTTCCCGGGTGCGGGTCATTTCAGCCGTGGGCGTCGTTTGTGTTGCGGCCCGTAGGAAGCGACCGCATGGTGGGCGCGGTGCTTACGTCCGAAGTTGCGCGCGGGGTCGGTCACACCACGCAAATCTGCATCATGCCCGGCTATCAAGGCAACGGTCTGGGACGGCTGCTGATGCAGACCTCCATTGATGCTTTGCGTGCCAGGGGTTTTGCCGAGCTGACTCTCACGGTCACCTCGGCTAACGCCTCTGCGGTGCGCCTCTACGAGAACCTCGGCTTCCGCACCATCAAGTCCTTCGCCGCCGGCGTTTGGCCGGCCTGACCTGGTCGAAATCTTCTGCTTCGGGATTCTGTTGTGATGGATTATTTCGCGGCCGTTTGACTCTTCTTACGAGCCGTTTCGAATTCATCGCCGGGCTTCCAGCCGATCAGCGCGGGCTGCGTGGCGGCTTTCCATCCCAGAGTGAATCCGAAGCGCGCCAGTTTGGCATCGCCGGTAAAGTCCATTTCCGGCCGGTACTCGTCGCTGGGCTGATGATAGCGGTGTTCCAGGTAATCGTTGTATTGCTGCTCCCCCCAATCCTCCGTGTGGCCCGCAAATTTCCGGCCTTCATTCACGGAAAACCCCGGAACTCCCACGCGAGCGAAGCTGAAATGATCGGACCGATAGTAGTAGCCGGCTTCCGGGTGCGCATCCGGCCGGATCTTCAAGCCGAAGCTCGCCGCCGTTTCCTGCACGACTGGATAGAATGTCGTGCGCTCGGCGCCGCTGACTTCCACTTCCTCAGGATCACCGAGCGGCGCAACGCCGTCAAAATTGAGGTCGAGTGTTATCTTCCCGGTGGGGACGGGAGGATGCTGCCCGAGGTATTCCGAGCCGAGCAGGCCTTGCTCTTCCCCGGTCACCGCGGCGAACAAAACCGAACGCAGCGGCCGGACCCGCACGGACGCATAGGCGCGCGCCAGTTCGAGCAGGATACCGCAGCCGGTGGCGTTGTCCACCGCTCCGTTGTAGATGTTGTCCCCCGGCGCTCCCGGAACGATGCCGAGATGATCGTAGTGAGCGCTGTAGATGACTGCCTCTTCGCCGCGCTTCGCATCCAAGCCGGGCAGGCGCGCAACAACGTTATTTGACTCGAAGGGCCGCAACTGGCTGGCAATGTGCGCTTTCAGATTCACCGTCAGTGTCACGGGACGGAAGTCGCGCGATTTCGCAGATTCCATCAGTTTGTCTAAGTCAAGTCCTGCAAGTCCGGCCAGTTTTCGGGCGGCGTCGAGCTGTATCCAAGAGGCCGCCTTCAGCTTCGGCCTGTTGTCGAGCTTCAAGTAAGACCGCTCTCTGCCCCAGGAATTGCGGACCACTTCCCATCCGTAGCTGGCCATGTCGGTGCGATGAATGATCAGGGCTGCCACAGCGCCGCGGCGCGCGGCTTCTTCGTACTTGTAAGTCCAGCGGCCATAGTAGGTGAGCGCCTTCCCCTTGAAAAAACTTTCATCCTCCGAGGGCGGCTCATTCACCAGCATCAATAAGACTTTTCCGCGGAGATCCGCGCCTTTGTAGTCGTCCCATTTGTATTCGGGCGCCTCAATCCCATAACCGACAAAGACGATGGGGCCGTCAATGTCGGCTGTCTCTGTCTGGCTCTCGTTGTTCGTGACGTAATCGTCGAGCAATTTCAGATCCATCGGACTGCCGTTCTCCGGCGCGAAGCGAAACGCCGTCTCCGGAAGCGTTCGGACCCCGACCATGGGCACCTTCTGCATGTAACCGCCGCTGCCGCCGGCGGGCTTCAGTCCATAGAGAGCGAACTGAGTAGCAATATACTCCGCAGCGATGTCGCCACCGCGCTGACCCGTGCCCCGCCCTTCCAGCAAGTCGTGAGCCAGAAACCGCACGTGCACCCGGATTCGCTCCGCACGGATGTTGTCCCGGGCCGCGGCATCGAACGCCGCAACCTCAGCGTCGTCAGCGGTGCCCCAGGCACGCAAGGCAGAACGCCCGCTCATGAGCCCGAGCGCAGCAAACATCAATCCACACAGAATGAACTTGCGCATGCTCCTCCTCGATTGGCTTAGGGGATTTATTTCTTGCCGCGTTCCTTGAGCAGTCCCTTCAGCTCGAACATGAATTCCTTGACGTCCTTGAAGTCCATATAGACGGAAGCAAAGCGGACATAGGCAACCTTGTCGAGCTTCTTGATCCGGTGCATCAGCATCTCGCCGATCTCCGTCGTGCTCATTTCCCGCTCGGAGGTGTCCTGAACGGCGCGCTCGACTTCGTCAACGATGGCCTCAAGCTTGGCCGTGGAAACCGGCCGCTTCTCGCAGGATTTCAACAGCCCTTGCAGAATCTTCTGGCGGTCGAACCGCTCGCGGCGGCCGTCTTTCTTGATCACCATGTAAGGGATTTCGTCAATGCGCTCGTAGGTGGTGAAGCGCCGCCCGCACTTGAGGCACTCGCGCCGCCGCCGGATCAACTCCCCGGTGCGCGCTTCGCGCGAGTCTATCACCTTGTCTTCAATTTGCGCGCAGAAAGGACATTTCACTCGGGAGAAACTCCTGGGCCCGCGCCCGGTTGTTTCGCGCTTCGATTCGATGGGGCCGCTTCACCGGGCATCTCCGCGTCCGCCGGAATATCGGTCTCCGCCAAGTGAAGCAACTTTCCCAGCGACCAACCTTCCCGGATCAGCACCGGCACTCCGGCGAGGCTGCACGACGCAAACGTAATTAGCCACAACACATTCGCAGCCGCGATAGCGGGTTCCTGTTCTACCCTAAACCACGTCGTGAAGGCAAAAAAACTTGCAAGCTGCGAACCGCCCCCCACTGTAGGAAGCTGGAGCACCGAGCCGACCATGGTAAAGGCTAGCACCAGCGTGGCCCCTGGCAGCGTGATCGAATCGAAGTCTTCGCCAAACGCGCGCACGACCCAAAAATAGACCAACGCAATCAAGAACCAGTGCAGCGCCGAATAAAAGACCGCGGCGAGAAGATCGGAGACCGTCCGGATCGAATGAAGACCGCTGACCAGCCCGTTGACCACTCCAGCCACACGTTGGCGCCACCGGATTTCGCCTTGCCATTTCGCCAGGCGTTTCTGAAGGAACTCGGCGCCGTGAACCCGCAAATAAATTAAGAATCCGATTGCTAGCACCAGCACGAAGAGAAGACCGGCACCGGCGCTTCGCGCGATCGTCACAGTGGAAGCTGGCGTGGCACCGGCCAAAAGGGCGATCCCGGCCATGACCGTAGTTGTTGTGATATCAAACAGACGCTCCACGGTGTAGACACCAAAGGTTCCGGCAACTGGGTGCTTCTCTTTGCGTGCAATGAGCAGGGGCCGCACAGGTTCTCCCAGTCGCCCCAGTAGAAAGATGGAGGCGAAGCCGGCGAGCGTCAGCCCATAGACGCTCCAAAACGAAGCGGGGCCCAGGTAGCGCGAAAACCGAATCCAGCGAAGCGCGCGAATTGCATAACATGCGTAGATGGCTGCAAGGGACAGCAACAAGTACCAAATATTGGCTTCCCGTAGGGCTCCCAGGAGTTTCCCCGCGCTGAAGCTGTGCCGGGAAACCATGTGGCGGAAGTGGAAAATCAAGAATACAACAAGAATCAGACCGAAAACCGAGAACAGGAGTCTGCGGATTGGGGCGCGCATTCGCCGTGCAGCGTAACCGTCCCGCGCGGGCCAGTCAAGGTAAGGCGGATCATTACACGGCATCCTCTTTGTCCGGGCGTGGCACACGCTTTGCCTGAGCCAAAGGGAGCTTGTTTGGCGTGGCGGAGGCGGCTAAGATGCCCTCCGGCAGCTTGCCTGGTTCGGCGGGAACTTTTTCAGTGCATTTTACGTTCCATCTAGTGCAGGCCGAGAGACGACACGGGTTGCGAGGCTAATGCAAAGTTGGAGCAGGATGCCCAACTGGTTCAGCAATGCCTCCGGGGCAACAGTTCGGCCTGGGAGGAGCTTGTGCGCCGTCATACGCGCAGGATCTACAACCTGTGCTACCGTTTTACCAGTAACCGGTCGGAAGCCGAAGACCTCTCGCAGGAAGTGTTTCTGAGGGTCTATCGGACACTTGCCAGTTACCGGGCCATACACGGCGGCTTTACCACCTGGATGACCAGCGTGACTCGCAATCTCCTGATTGACCACTACCGCCGGACCCGGCGCGACCGCTTGACCGATTCGCTCGACGACGCCATGCCCAAGCTCGAAAATAAAGAGTCGGCCGCGCGGCGTCCTGACCAGCATGCGTTGCTGGGCGAATTGAGCGGACAGGTGCAGGCGGCGTTGCGTAAGATTTCTCCGGATCTGCGAGAAGCGGTGATCTTGCGCGATCTCCAGGGTTTGGAGTATCAGGAGATTCAGCAAGTGCTGCAAGTGCCCGAGGGCACGGTAAAATCCCGCATCAATCGCGGGCGGATCGAGCTCGCCAAACTGCTCGAGCAGATGGGACTGCGTCCGGAGTGAACCATGAGCTGGACCTGCGAACAAGTCGAAGCGAGCCTGAGCGAATACCTGGACGGGTTGCTCGGAGAAGGTGCGCGGCACGAGTTTGACGCGCACGCCAATCATTGTGACCGCTGCGGCCCGCTGGTCGCTCGAGTTTCGGGGGTGGTTTCGGGACTACACCGGCTTGAGTTGCTCGAAGAGCCGCCCGAATTGGCCTCGATCATTCTGGACAAGACGCTCGGCCCCAGAAAGCAAAAGTGGAGCTGGAGGAGTGCCTTTGAATGGTTGCGCCTGCTGAGCCGGCCGCGCTTTGCCTATAGCGCCGTGAGTATCGCCGTGACGCTTGCCGTGCTGCTCCCTTCCCTGGGAATCAACTGGCGTCATGTGCGTCTCGCCGACTTTCGTCCGGCAAACCTCTACCGCGCGGCCGACCGTCAGGTTCACCTGGTGTACGCACGCGGCTCGAAGTTTGTCGCCGACCTGCGCGTTGTTTATGAGATTCAGTCGCGGCTGCTTCCCCAGACCGAGCCCGGCACGGGCCTGGAGGACAAGAAGTTCCCTCAGAACTCTCCCGATAATCCGCCGGGGATGACCAATGGTCCGCAGCGGAACCGGCCGCGGGAATTAAACCGCGCCGACCAATTGCATCCGGAATTGAGCGTGCTAGCCAGCGCTCTCCCGAGCGCTTGGGAAAGGAGCCTGCCGTGAAGTGCGCGGTTCATGCCGAAGTGGAAGCCACCGGCTACTGCCGCAACTGCGGCAAGGCGATGTGCCCGGAGTGTACCCGCAGCATTCATGGAGTACTCTACTGCGAGCCCTGCCTGGCCGCCCTCGTCGCCCATCCGCAGCCCCCTGCTCCAGCGTCATCACCCAGCCCGGGCGCGGCGCTTTTTCTGGGCTTCGTGCCGGGCCTTGGCGCCGTCTATAACGGCGAATACACCAAGGCGCTGGTGCACATCGTTGTGTTCATCGCCCTCATCGCCGGCTTGAACAGCGACCTCGGCGATGCCGGTGATACCGTCCTCGGCCTTTCGCTAGCCGGCTTTATCGTGTACATGGCGATTGATGCGCATCGCACCGCGAAGGCGAAAGCCCTCGGACAACCCCCGCCTTCCTCGGTGGAAGCCTGGGGAAAGGACAAACCAGTTGGTCCGCTTCTTCTTATCGGGCTCGGCGTGATTTTCCTGCTCAATCAGTTTCATTTCTTTTCGTTTCACATCTTTTTCAGGTTCTGGCCGGTGCTTCTGATCGGAGCGGGCGTCCTGATGCTGCTGAATCGTATGAAACGCCCCGAGTAGGAGGAGTCTGGGAATGGCCACGGCAACGCGATGCAAGTGCGCCCGGTGTACGTGCAGGGCGCTGATGGGCCCGGCCGTGCTGATCACCATCGGCGTGCTCTTCCTGCTCGGCCAGGTTCACAGCGACTTGGGCTTCTTTGAAAAGACCTGGCCGATCCTGCTGCTTGTGATTGGCGCGATCAAGTTGGCCGAAGCCCTGGCATCTCCCGAAGGGCACGTTAGTTCCTAGTTGAAAGGAGCCGCTGGGAGCCCACATGACAAACGGCAGACCACGGCGTCGGTCCATCTTCACCGGTGTGGTGCTGATTGTGTTGGGGATGATATTCCTGGCGCAGAATTTCCGCGGCGAATTCGGATTTTGGCGCCTCTTTTCGAAATGGTGGCCGCTGCTTCTGATTCTCTGGGGGGTGGCCAAGCTGATTGATCGCCTCGCCGCGCAACGCTCCGGCGAAGGCGCGCCGCCCACGATCACCGGCGGGGAGATTTTTCTCGTAAGCTGTCTGATTCTCCTGGGACTCGGCGTGAGCGCAGCCCATTGGATCCCTGCGGAAATCGGCGCAGACGTTCCCCTATGGGGCAACGAGTACTCCTTCAATCAAGACGTTGGGCCTCAAGCCGTGCCCGCCAAGTCGCATATCTCCATTCGAACCATGCGCGGCGACATCGAGGTCCGCGCCGAAGACGCCCCCGAAATCCGCGTCTCAGCAAAAAAGACCGGCCATGCCTGGACCGAAAACGAAGCCCGGAGGCAGTGCCAGCGCGTTTCCGTGGCCATTTCCCACTCGGGCGACGGCTACGAAGTCGGGACGCAGGGCGGTGACGGCGGAAGGTGCACCGTAAACCTGGAAGTACATGTTCCCAAACAAGCCGATGTCAACACGCGAACGGACCGCGGCGATGTGCACCTGGCCGGCATCGAAGGCGGGGTTTCTGTCGCCACAGCGCGCGGCGATGTCGAAGTGCGCGATCCGGGCGGCGACGTCAGCATCGAAATGCGCAAAGGAGACGTGCATGTTTCCGGCGCCGGGGGAAACGTCAAAGTTTCCGGGCGCGGCGGCGACGTGAGCATCTCCAACGTAGCCGGCGCGGCCAACATTGACGGCGAGTTCTTCGGGGCCATTCGCCTGGAAAAAATCGCCAAGGGTGTGCACTTTCTCTCCCAGCGGACCGACTTGACCGTCACGAAGCTTTCCGGACGCGTGGACACAAGCTCCGGGAATCTCGAAATCACCGACGCATCGGGCAGTGTGACCCTGAAAACGCGCGACTACGACATTGACATGGAAAATGTCGGCGGGCGCATTCAGGTCGAAAACCGCAATGGAAACGTCGAGCTGCGCTTTGCCAATCCTCCCAAGGACGACATTGACGTCACCAATGCGTCCGCAGGAATTACCCTCACATTGCCCGCCAGAGCTCCTTTCGAAATCCGCGCAGATTCCCATTCCGGCGAGATTGAAACGGAATTCACCGATTCCTCTCTCAAGAAAACAGGTGGAGGCGGCCAAGACAGCGATTCTCGCCTGGAAGGCAAGGTCGGCGGCCGCGGGCCAAAGATCAATCTGAAGACCAGCTACGGTTCCATCGCGCTTCGCAAGACCACATAGCGCCGGAGGGTTCGCTACCTCTCCACGAGCTGCTCCAGCGTCTCATAGAAATCCGGATAAGAAACCGCGGCACACTCCGCATCCAGAATGATGCTCGGCCCGTCCGCTCCCAGCGCGGCAATCGCAAACGCCATGGCGATTCGATGATCGCCGCGGGTATCAATTTCCGCGCCGTGCAGCTTCCCTGCCGCACGCCCTGCCACGAGCAATCCGTCCGGCCTTTCTTCAAGGCGCGCGCCCATCCGCCGCAGATTCTCAGCCACCGCCGCAATTCGATCGCTCTCTTTCACTCGCAACTCGGCGGCATCGCGGATCTCGATGCCTTTTTCTGTGAACGGCCCCAGCGCCGCAAGCATCGGCAACTCGTCAATCAACTGCGCCACAGCCGCACCTTCGATCACGCCGCCCTCGAGCGCGGCGTGGCGCACGGCGATGTCGCCCACTAGCTCTCCGCTCGATCCGTGCACGGAAACCAGGCTGAGCGGCGCGCCCATGGCAGCGAGCAAGTCGAGAACTGCCGTGCGCGTGGGGTTTAAACCGGCATTGTGAACGAGCACGTTCGAATTCTGCAGCATGCACGCGGCTGCAAGGAAAAAAAACGCGGAAGATAAATCACCGGGAACAACCACCGTGCGCGCTTCAAGGCGTCCCGCGCCGTTACGGGCGACTCCCTGAATACGGGTGGTCCTGCCTTCGCGCTCCAGCCGCGCGCCAAATTCCGCCAGCGCCAGCTCGGAATGATCGCGCGTGCGCACCGGCTCGGTGACGCTGGTCGTTCCCGCAGCGAACAATCCCGCCAGCAAAACTGCGGATTTCACCTGGGCGCTCGCCACCGGTAATGTGTACTCGATAGGCCGCAGCCGGCGGCCGTGAATTTCCAGCGGCGCGAACTCCTCGTCGTGCACGCGAATTTGCGCGCCCATGCGCGCCAGCGGC
>Ga0209283_10001291_pt1 | contig 13522 bp, 11 predicted proteins | sample CZO8metaG_2_FD_188354 | JGI IMG/M metagenome (GOLD analysis project Ga0209283, IMG submission 188354) | Vadose zone soil microbial communities from the Eel River Critical Zone Observatory, Northern California, USA - CZOApr15con2H1.8 metaG... | ecosystem: Environmental > Terrestrial > Soil >...
GTTTCCGCTGATGACGCTCTTCGCCGGCGATGTTTTCATCGGTTTTTACAAGCTGATGCCCATCGTTTACACCAGTTTTCTTGTAAGCGTAGCCATTGGGTTGTGGCTAAAGAATCATCGCACCGTTGCCATGGTCACGGGCGCAACGCTTCTTGGCGCGATCCAGTTCTTCGTGGTCACAAACTTCGGTGTCTGGGCGTTCGCGAGTTTCTATCCGCGTACCCTCTCAGGGCTCACGGCTTGCTATGCGGCGGCCATTCCGTTTTTCTGGAACACGCTCGCGGGCGACGCCTTCTACGCCGCGCTGCTCTTCGGCAGTTTTGCCCTGGCGGAGCACTTCTTTCCCGCGTTCCGGAAGCCTTTGCGGGCCGCAAGCTGATGCTATAATCTTCGCTCTGTCATGGCGAAGACTACTCCAGAGGAGACCTCGCTCCCGCCAGAAGTCCTGGCCAAATACGAGCCTGTCATCGGCCTCGAAGTACACGTCCAGCTCCTCACGCGCACAAAAATCTTCTGCGGATGCTCAACGCGTTTCGGCGACCCGCCGAACACCAACGTCTGCCCCGTGTGCCTCGGCTTGCCCGGAACTCTCCCCGTGCTCAACAAACGCGCGGTGGAGATGGCCATGCGTGCCTCGTTGGCCCTGAACTGCACGGTCCACGAGCATTCGCGATTCGCCCGCAAAAACTACTTCTACCCGGACCTGCCCAAGGGTTACCAAATCTCGCAATACGAATTGCCGCTCGCCACCGACGGCTGGCTCGAAGTCGAAGTTGGCGGCGCCAAAACACGCGTCGGCATCACCCGCCTTCACCTGGAAGAAGACGCGGCGAAAAATCTTCACGAAGGCTTTTCGCAATCCACTACCAAGGCTTACATCGACTACAACCGCTGCGGTACGCCGCTCAGCGAAATCGTTTCCGAGCCGGACATACGCTCCTCCGAAGAGGCCTACGCCTACCTCACCACGCTTCGCCAGATCATGCTCTACACCGGCGTCAGCGACTGCAACATGGAAGAAGGCTCGCTGCGCTGCGACGCCAACGTAAGCGTCCGCCTGCGCGGCTCGAAGGAATTCGGCACCAAGGTCGAAGTAAAAAACCTCAACTCCTTCCGTTACCTGCAAAAAGCGCTCGAATACGAGATCGAGCGCCACATCGGCGTGCTCGAATCCGGCGGGCGCATCTCGCAGGAGACGCGCCTCTGGAATCAAGCCGAAGGTCACACCGTCTCCATGCGTTCGAAAGAAAGAGCCCACGACTATCGTTATTTCCCCGAGCCGGATCTCCTCCCCGTCCACGTCAGCGCCGCCTGGCGCGATGAAGTTCGGCGCACGCTCCCCGAATTGCCCGAAGCCAAGCGCGCTCGCTTCGTCAGCTCCTACGCCATCACTCCCTACGACGCCGAAATCCTAACCAACACCCAAGCCCTGGCCGATTATTTCGAATCCGTCGTCAAAGCCGGCGCTCCCGGCAAAGCCGCCTCCAATTGGATAGTGACCGAACTTATTGGGTGGTTGAAGGATAAGAAGATACCGTTTCAGGCCAGCCCAATCACTCCTGTAGCGCTGGCGGAACTGGTAAAAATGATCGAGTCCGGCCAGATCACCGGCGCTGTCGGCAAAAAAGTCTTCGCCACCATGTTCGAATCCGGCCGCTCCGCCGCTGAGATCGTCACCGCGGAAGGCCTCGGCGCGCAGGTCAGCAAAAGCGTCATCGAGCGAGCCGCCCGCGAAGTCATTGAGAAAAATCCCGACAACGTCGCCAAGTTCAAAGCCGGCAATGAAGGCGTCTTCAAGTTTTTCGTCGGCCAAGTCATGAAGGCCACGCGCGGCCAGGCCAACCCGCAGGCCGTCAACGACATCCTGCGCAAGCTGCTTTCCTGATTTCTTGGAGTGCGGCGGCTTGCCGCCGCTTTTCGGTTTCCTGAATGATGCGTCCTGATTCGCTGCGGGATTCAAGTGCGCAAAGGGGTTACTGTAGGGACGGCCTGCCGAGGCCGTCCGCTTTCTCTTTCAAGGTCTAACGCGAGGAACTTCTAATGATTAAACTCGGTTCCGAAGCCCCCGCCTTCCGCCTCCAATCCGGCGAAGGCAAAGGAGTCGCGCTCAAAGACTTCGTGGGTCAGCGCGTCCTCCTCTTTTTCTTCCCCAAAGCCAGCACACCCGGTTGAACGACCGAAGCGTCCGAGTTTCGTGACGCAAAAAAAGCATTCGACAAGCTCGGCGTCGCCATCCTCGGCATGAGCGCCGATCCCGTCAAAGCTCTTTCCTCCTTTAAAGAAAAATACAAACTCAATTTCCCTTTGCTCAGCGATCAAGACCACGCGACTATCGAAAAGTTCGGCGCCTGGCAGAAAAAACAAATCATGGGACGCACCTTCATGGGCATCGTCCGCAGCTCCTTCCTCATCGGCAAAACCGGCAAAATCGAAGCGGTCTGGCCCCTCGTCAAAGCCAAAGGCCATGCCGCCGAAGTCCTCAAGGTCATCTCTAGGAAATAGGCTCTCGCGCTCGTTCTACGGCCGCCCCTATCGCGATGCTGCATCACGCAGGGCCATGATCACCCCCATCAACCAAACAAGGAGGGTCTCGATTACCATCACAACCAAGGGGATGGACGATGCTGCTATCAGGAAGTTGTTCGGCGGTTTCTCGGTGGATTCTGGCCACTGGTGACCACAGGCGTTGCACTCCCAAAGACTGCGATGGAGTGGCCGGGGCCCGCCCATGAGGGCGCTGGTGTAGTCCACTGCCTTGTTCAGTCCTTGGAAAGAGATCTCGAGAGATTGGCACATCGGACAACGGGGCTGCTGATACTCCCCCACTCCCTCTACATCGAATTTCTCGGGCACACCATGGTCTAACAAACTCGAAGCAGTCTCAGCATCCTCCTTTCTGACGCAAAGTTTGATGCGGCCAAGAAGATTAGACCAAAACCAGTCCATCCGAATCGTGTTTTCATCTGCGAGGTAGCATTCGATGCCCGCCGAGTCCAGAATGCTACCGAAAAGGAAGGCGTCTGGCATGTCCCGATATCGCCGGAGGACTATAAAGCGCTGATTCTCGTATTCGGAGTCAGTGATGGCCATTCCCAGGCAACTGTATATGCCTTGTTGCTTTTGTCAAAGCCGAAGCTCCCCGAATGTCAGTTTTCTGTTGACAACCAGGTCACTACTCTGGTACATTATCGCCGTAAAGTAGTGCGCCCCATCACCCTGCCGGGCCTTATTACAACTCGAATCTATTTTTTAGGAAATTCTATGTTCGCGAGCCGCCCCCGTCTTTGCATTTGTAGAGCCGGCTTTGCGCCGCCATTTTTCAATTTAGCTCCCCCGGCAAGCGCCCCCTCCCTGAACTAACTTATTTAGAATCAACACTTACAAGCCAGCCCGCAAGTGTTGATTCTAAACCACTTACAGCAACACTAAATCCTTTAGATGCAACACTTACATAAAACCACGGGGGAGGGGGTCCAGTTATTGTTAACTAGAAATCTCCACTCTTCAGTTCGCCGCGTTGATGGTTCGTAGCTGCAGCTTCGCCCGGCCCTCGCGCCGCGATTCGCACTAGTTGATGGCTACGGCCGCCCGCGTCGTGAAGGCCAGCCTTGTTTCGGCGGGAAACTCGATGTCTTTCTTCCCTGTCGCCGCTGCACCGGCTGTTCCGGCTCCCGCCCCAGCCGCCGCCCCGATCGCTGCGCCCTTGCCACCTCCAGCCAGCGCTCCGATCACGGCGCCGCCGGCTGCTCCGCCGCCGATGAACCCGGCATCGCGTTTGCCCTTGCCGCCCAGTGTCCTTCCGGCCGAGCTCGTCGCAAACGTGTACGTCTTGCCGCCTACGGTCACTGTGCGCAGCCGCAGATACAGTTTTGCTGGCGTGGACAATCGGCCCGACGCCTGAACACTGCTTACCGTCAACTTGACTGGCGATCCCTTAGGAATCACCACTTTGCCGCCTGACGTCACATCCTGGGCCACCGAACCTGATACCGTCTGGCCAATCTTGGCCGTCTTGGAGCTCACGGATTGGTCGGTTACTACCGAAATCTTCGTTCCTTGTGGAACCGTGCCTTCCGGCTGTGCGAACGCGGGCAGGAAAAGTGCCAACGCCAGAAAAACGACGATTGTACGAATTCGTGGATTCATTTCCGTCACCTCAGAAAGGAATTTAGGACTATAGGAAAAGTCTAGCAAAAAGAAGTGCGAGAGCGCTATCAAGGCCCTAGAAGTGAAACACCAGTTCTTCGGAATCCGATGATTTCGGTTCGACGTACAAATTATCGATCAAGCGCGTCTTGCCGATGAAAACCGCGAGGAGCACATAACAGGGTTTGTTCACTCGCACAACCGCCTCGAACGATTCGGCATCCACGATCTCCCCGTAGTCCACCCTCGCATGACGTTCCGCGGTGACCGTGCGGTGCAGCACCGCTTGTAATTGCATCGCATCGCGAACTCCGGCGGCAAGCTGACTTCTTGCCGCATCCAGCGCGCGATACAAAACGGTGGCCGCCTTGCGTTCGTCCGCCTTCAAATAAATGTTTCGCGAGGAAAGGGCCAGGCCGTCGGGTTCGCGGATCGGCGGGCAAATCACGATTTCCGTATCCAGATTCAAGTCGCGCGCCATTTGCGTGATGAGACGCGATTGCTGCGCATCCTTCCGCCCGAAGTAGGCAAAATTCGGCTGCACGATCTGCAACAGCTTCATCACTACGGTGGTGACGCCGCGGAAGTGGCCGGGCCGCGAGCGCCCTTCGAGTCTGTCGCTCAAGCCATCGACGTTCACGTAGGTCGAAAATCCATCGGGATAGATCTCCGACGGCTCCGGCGCAAAAAGGGAATCCACGCCCGCGCGCTGAAGTTTTTCGCTGTCGCTCTCGAACGTGCGCGGATATTTTGAGAAATCTTCCTTGGGGCCGAACTGCTTCGGATTGACGAAGATGGAAGCAATGACCGGCGAGCACTCCCGCTTCGCTCGTTCGATCAGCGAGAGATGCCCTGCGTGAAGCGCGCCCATCGTCGGCACCAGTCCGACGATGCGGCTTTCCGCACGGGCTTGCCGCGCCTGTTCTCTCATCCACGCAATCGTTCGGATGGTGTCCACGGGGTCGGGATGAACGCTTGAAGTTACGCGCCCGCCGCCGTGGCGCGCTCGCGATAGAAGTGCATCAGGTCCGTCGCGTTCGGCTGTGCGCCAAGCTGCCGCAGCAGCGTGGTGACCTGCCCGCGGTGATACGTCCCATGATTGACGAGATGCTGCATCGATTCCCAGAGCGGATTGCGGTATACACCGTAGTTCAGCGTTTTGTATTCGATGACCCGGTCCAGATCAGCCTGCCTCAATCCGTTCACAAACGTAAGCAGGCGAGCTTCGAGTTCGTTCCAGCGTTCCCGCAAGCTCGCAATATCTTGGAATTGAGTTGTGTCGGGAAGCGAGGATGGCGAACGTCCCTGAAATCGCTCCAGCCAGATCCACTCCGCGCCGAAAATGTGCGCGAGCGTGTCGCGTACGGAGCCGAAGCTCGAACCCATCGGCTGGACAAACTGCTCCGCCGTGAGGCTGGACGCCGCATTCATCGACCGATGATTGGCCCAGGCGTTGTAGTCGTACAGCATGCGCATCTCTTGAGGCGTCATGTCTGGCTCCTCTTCGCGTTTGAAGATTTCCCGAGTGCTCAACTGTCGATGAAAATGGTCTTGCGATCTTTCGCGGATTGCGGCGCGTGATACGACTCGGCGTCCGAAGGAAATCCGCCCTCGCGCACATCATTGCAATATTCGCGCACGGCTTTGATAATGATTTCTCCAACGTTGGCATACTGGCGCGCAAATTTCGGCGTTTGGCCAAACGTAAGGCCCAGAAGATCGTGAACGACGAGAATCTGCCCGTCGCAGTCCGGGCCGGCACCGATGCCGATCGTCGGGATGCGCAGATCGCGGGTGATCTGCGCCGCCAGCTCGCGAGGCACCGCCTCCAGAACTACCGCAAAAGCTCCCGCCGCCTCCACCGCGCGCGCATCGCGAATCAACTGCTCGGCGGTGTCCGGCGTTTTTCCCTGCACTCGGTAGCCGCCCAGTGCATTCACGGATTGCGGTGTCAAACCGACGTGTCCCATCACCGGAATTTCCGCCTCTGTCAGCCGCGAAATCAGCTCCAGGCGGCGTTCCCCGCCCTCCACCTTCACCGCCTCGGCGCCGGCTTCTTTCACGAAACGCATGGCATTGTGCAGCGACTCCGCAATGTCAGCGTGATAGCTGCCGTAGGGCATGTCCGCCACCAGAAGCGCGCGGCGCGTTCCACGCCGCACGGCGCGCGTGTGATGCAGCATCTCGCCAATCGTCACCGGCAGTGTGCTTTCATGCCCCAGCACGACCATACCGAGTGAATCGCCGACGAGAATCACATCCACGCCGGCTTCGTCGAGCAGGCGCGCAGTCGGATAGTCGTACGCCGTCAGGCAAGTGATTTTCAGGAAGTTGGAAGGGGAGCCTGCAGCCTGCATCTTGCGCTGCAGGAGATCGGGCACGGTGATTTTTCCGTTCCCGGAATTAGGAACAACGCTCATACTGGCCTCCGGTGCCGTTCCCTACCTTTTTTTGAAGGTGGCCGCTGAGCGGCCAACGGGATACAGCCCTGTACTTCACCTTTGCGCAGGATAACAAATTTCGATGCGCAAGACTAGAAATTTGGATGCCGCGCGATACGAATTAGTCTCCGCGCGGCGCTTGCGCGCGGCCTTTCCATTGGCCGCCACGGCCGAGCCAATAGCGCACCGCTGAAACACACGTCGCGTAACCATAGAAGATGGCCGCGAACGGCAGCGTCAAAGCCCAGATCCAGGGAAGGCCGTAAAATCGGACGGCGGTGCCGTAGGTCGCTGTCATGATGGAAATGGCCGTGCTCGCCAGCAACCATCCCGGATCATCGAGAGTGAAAAAGGCCATCCATGCCAGCAAGTAAGTCACAAACAAGCCGGCCAATGTAGCGATAAGCCGCAGGAAGGAATAATGCAGTTGGGTGAAAGCGGTTCGCGCAATCAGGTCGCGAATTTCCGCGAAGGTTCCGTATCTACGCAAGCTCACGCTGGTGCGTGTGAGCCCCATCCAGATTCTTCCGCCGCTCTTCTTCACGGCGCGGGCGAGCGCACAATCGTCAATCACCTCCCCGCGAATCGAGGCGATCCCACGGATGGGCGCGAGCACGTTCCGCCGCAACAAAATACATCCGCCCGCGGCTCCGGCTGTGCTTGCGTTTGGGTCCGCGATCCAGCGCGGCGGATACAGCATCAGGAAAAAATAGAGAAATGGCGGAATGAGCAGGCGCTCGGGAAACGTCTTCGCCTGCAGCAGCACCATCAGCGAAGCGAGATCGAGCGAATCTCTCTCCGCGCGGAAAACTAGACGGCGCAAGGTGTCCGGCGCGTGTTCGATATCGGCATCCGTGAACCAAACGAATTCCGCCGATTGACTTGCGGCAACCTGAATGCCTTCGTTCAGCGCCCAGAGTTTTCCGGTCCAGCCGGGCGCGAGCGGAGCCGCAGAGTGAATCCTCACGCGCTGCAATGCGCCAGATTCCTTGGCAGCTTGTTGCGCAAGAGCGGCAGTGCCGTCCTCACTGTGATCATCCACGATGATAATGTAGAACTCACCGGGATAGTCCTGTTTGGCGAGAGATCTGACGGTTCGCGCGATGGTTTCGGCTTCATTGCGAGCCGGGACGACGGCAACGACGTGCGGCCAGTTTTCTAGCGGCTTCGGCGTGAGGTTGTCTACGCTTAACTTCCAAAAATTTCCGCGCGCCAGGAGAAGATAAATCCAGATCGCCAGCGGAATGGCGGCGAGAAGAGTCGGTGACAGAGGCACGCGCTATTCTGCAATAAGGCAGGAAGGAAACGCTATGCCAGATCTTCCGCACGGATGGGAAGCCGCCGGATGCGCTTCCCGGTCGCGGCGAAAATAACGGCGGTTGACGACGGGAGGTATTTCCATGAGACACCTCGGATCGTGTTGCGACAACTGCAATTGAAGATGGCTTAAGAAGCGGCGGACTTGGCCTTGACCGCCTGCATGGAGGCGGCGCGGTGGATGGCCTTGCGGATGCGCTGGTAGGTGCCGCAGCGGCAGATGTTGCCGCTCATGGCATCGTCGATGTCGGTGTCGGTGGGGCTGGGCTTCTTCGAAAGCAGAGCTACTGCGGACATGATCTGTCCGGACTGGCAGTAGCCGCACTGCGGAACGTCTTCTTCCATCCAGGCTTGCTGCACGGGATGGCTGCCATCCGCAGAGAGGCCTTCAATCGTGGTGACCTTCTTACCCGCGACGCTGGAGATCGCGGTGATGCAGGAGCGCGCCGCCTCGCCGTTGATATGCACGGTACAGGCACCGCAGAGCGCCATGCCGCAGCCAAACTTCGTGCCGGTCATGTTCAGCGTGTCGCGCAAAACCCAGAGCAGCGGCATGTCCGGGCTGACGTCGACGGATTTTGCGGTGCCGTTCAAGGTGAAACTGATGGCCATGAAGTCCCCCCTCTTGCAGATGCATATCCTACAACAACTCCCCGCGTGGATGAAAATCCGCAGAAACCCGCTCAGGTTGAGCGCAGGTCGGCGGCACGCATGGGCAGCCGCCGGAGACGTTTTCCCGTCACCGCGAAAATGGCATTGGCAAGCGCGGGGGCAGCCGGAGGAACACCCGGTTCGCCGCAGCCGCCCGGCGGCTCAGCGCTCGGCACGATGTGGACTTCGATGACGGGCGGGGCGTCGCTCATGCGCAGCACTTCATAATCGTTGAAATTGCTCTGTTCCACCCGCCCCCCGGAAACAGTGATCTCGCTCTTCAGGGCTTGCGCCAAACCAAAGTTGATGGCGCCTTCCATCTGCGCTTTGACGCTGAGGGGATTTACTGCGGTGCCGCAGTCTATGGCGCAGACCACGCGACCAACTCGAATGGTGCCATTCTTCGAGTCGCAGGTGACTTCGGCGACTTGCGCGACGTAACTGCCCCAGCCAAACGCAGCGGCGATGCCGCGCCCACGGCCCGCCGACAGCGGCTTGTGCCAACCAGACTTCTCCGCGGCCAACCCGATGACACCGCGGCGGCGGCCCACATCGAGGCTTTGCTGATTTCCCAAGTCCATCTTTCGGGAAGGGCCAAACGCGGCGAGCAGGAATTCAAGGGGATCGCGGCTGGCGGCATGCGCGGCTTCATCAAAGAAACTCGAGAGGACGAACTGGTTGCCCGAGGCATCGACGGACCGCCAATAGCCTAGGGGCATGCCGGATTCGGCGACGGAGAATTCGAGACAGAAGTTGGGAATGAAGAGCGCGGGAAAGTCCAGCGAATCCACCTGAGCGGCGGCGCGAGGAGAGATGCCGGTACCGTTATAAAAAGTTTCGATGGAGGGTGAAGAGCCGCAGTGCCGCCAGGAGACCAATTGGCCCTGCGCGTCCAGGCCGGCTTGCAAGACATGGCAGGCGGCCGGGCGATAGAAGTCGTGGCGGATGTCGTCCTCGCGAGACCAGACGACCTGGACGGGCGCACCGGCATCGCGAGAGATGAGCGCGGCTTCGACAGCGTAGTCCTGAATGAGGCGTCGGCCAAAACCACCGCCGATGAACGTGACATGGACTTTGACGCGTTCACGCGGAATGCCGAGTGCGCTGGCCACCGAATCCGCGGCTGCTCCGGGGATCTGCGTGGGCGCCCAGAGTTCGCAGGAATCGCCGCGAACGTGGGCGGTGCAATTAACGGGTTCCATCGTAGCGTGAGCGAGGAAGGGCACTTCATAGACGGCTTCGATTTTTCTGGCCGCGGCTGCATGAGCCTTTTCGAAATCGCCGTCGTTGCGCATAACGGTTCCCGGCTCGGAGGCGAGGCGGAGCATTTTTTCGCGGAGGCTGGACGTGGATTCGAAGGCGGAAGGAGGTTCGTTCCATTCGACCTTGAGAAGCTTGCGGGCTTGCGTGGCGGCCCAGGTGGAGTCGGCGACGACGGCGACACCGGCGCAGGAGTAGTTGCGGCTGCCGGGGCCGGAAGTTTCCCCGAATTGGTGCGTGAGATGGGCGGACTTCACCTCGATGACCGCGCGGACGTGCGGAGCGGACTTCACTTCGTCGGCGTTGAAGCGGCGCGGCGTGCCGCCGTAAACGGGGCTGCGTTCGACGGAGGCGAAGAGCATTCCAGGAACGCGAGTGTCCAGGCCAAAATTGGCCGCGCCGGTTACTTTGGCGAAAGAGTCGGTGCGGCGTGTGGGCTTGCCGATGAGGGTAAAGTCGGAAGGGTTTTTCAATGTCGGATCGGCAGGGGGCGTTAGAGCGGAAGCTGCGGCGAGGAGCTGTTCGTAAGCGAGCTTGCGCTGGGTGGGTGCGTGGATGATAAAGCTATTTTCGGCGCGACATTCGGAACGGGAAACATTCCATTGAGCGGCGGCGGCGGAGAGCAGCATTTCGCGAGCGGCGGCGCCAGCTTTGCGCAGATTGTCGTAGGAAGTGCGAACGCTCAGGCTTCCGCCAGTGAGTTGGTTGCTATACTTCGCGTCGAGGTCGGCCTGCACAACCTGGACGCAGCGCCAATCGCAGCAGAATTCCTCGGCCACGATCATCGGGAGCGAGGTGCGAACGCCTTGCCCCATCTCGGACTTGCCACACCAGATCTTCACATCGCCTCCAGGCGATAGTTCGAGCCAGGCATTGGGCGAAAACGAACTAGCGTCAGAAGATCCGGAGATTTTGCCAACCCGCGGTTTGCTGGAGAGATGGAAGGGCAGGAGAAGGGCGGCGCCGGCGGCAGCGGTGGATTTTACAAAGACGCGACGTGGAACGATCGTAGACATACACACTCCCCCTGCGGAATCGGACGCGCCGGGGACCAGAGCGTGAGCAATCTCAATTTCCTTCAGCGGGAGCGGGCTTGGGCCGGGCTTTGGAGGCGTGCTTTGGGGTCTCCGGTTCGACGCCGCGCCAGCCCACGGGACGCCCGCTCACGGCTTCCTTCACGGAGCGGAACAGCACGACGTACATCAACTGGCGGTAGTAGAAGCGCTGCAACAAGACAGGGATCAGCAGCGTCCAGTCCTCCTTGCGCTCCAGAGCGAAGGCCACCATGCAGGTCAGTATGTCAATGAGCAAAAAGCCCAGGAAAAAGAAGACGGATTTTTCCACGTCCGAGGTAGTCCATAGTTGAGGCAGCCGTGTGACGCGGAATTGCGCCAGGCCCCAGAGCAACAGCGAGCCAAAGAACATGAGGTCGATGATCGGCGAAATCAGCGGCAGCACGAGCTGAAACACAAAGATGTTCGGCAGCGCGATCCAGCCGAGCGTGCCGTATTTTGGCCGGAGCAGCGTGTCGCCATGCTTCCAGAAGGATTGCAGCGTGCCGAATGTCCAGCGGAAACGCTGGCGGATGAGCTGCCCGGCGGTCTCCGGAGCTTCCGTCCAGGCCATGGCCTCTTCGTCGTAGGTGACGCGCCAACCGAGGCGGCGGATGGCGATGGTCAGATCGGCGTCTTCGGCGACGGTGTCCGCAGTGATGCCGCCCGCGGCTTCAATGGCCTTTGTGCGCCACGCGCCGAGCGCTCCGGGCACAACGGTAATGCAATTCAAAAGGTGAAACGCGCGCTTCTCCATGTTCTGGCTGGTGATGTACTCCAGCGCTTGCCAGCGGGTGAGCCAGCGCGAGCGGTTGCCGACCTTCACGTTGCCCGCGACGCCGCCAACCTGGGGGTCCGAAAAGTGACGGATCAGTTTGCCGATGGCATCCGATTCGATTTCCGTGTCCGCGTCGATGGTTACCACAATTTCGGCATCCGCCAAGGACATGGCATGATGCAGCGCCGCCGCTTTTCCGCGATTCACCTGATGAATGATGTGGACGCGCGGCTCATGCGAAAAGTTCGCATCCAGCAACGCGCCGGTTTTGTCCGTTGAGCCGTCGTCCACAACGATGATCCGCAGGTCGCGGTGATCCGAGAGCAGGACCGAGGTGATGGTCTGAACGATGACGCCCTCTTCGTTGTGTGCCGGGATCAGCACGGTCACACTCGGCGGCGGATCGGGCATCACGGCATGATCCGGGCGCAGCTTCTCGATCAACGCGAGCAGGCCGATGATCACGGCCCGTCCGCTCACCAGCACGATGCCGAGGATGAAGATGATGCCGATAAAGAGACGCGACCATTGAAACAGCGTGAAAATGAATCCGTCGGCGCGAGCTTCGAAGCGCTCTTCGACGGAGAGGGGCGGCATCATTTCCGCGCGTGTTTTTCCGATCAGGTCCGAAACGGAAACGAGCTGGTATCCCTGAGCGCGCAACGCGTCGATGATCTGGGGAAGAGCCGCCACTGTCTGGGCGCGATCGCCGCCACCGTCGTGCAGGAGAATGATATTGCCCTTGTCCGCTTGCCTGAGGACGCTCTCGACAATTTCCTCTGCAGGGATGGGCTTGCCGTCGCGCAAGCTCCAGTCATCCGGATCGATGCGCTGACCCACAATGAGATAACCCATTTCTTGCGCTAGAGGAAGCTGCGCGATCTCCTCCGCATATTCCGGCTGATGATCGATGCCGTAAGGCGGACGGAAGAGAATGGATTTCACGCCGAGGGTGCTTTCGATGAGACGTTGCGTGAGGTTCAATTCCCAGCGGATTTGAGTGTGCGAAATCTCGTCGAATTTCGGATGCGTAAAGGTGTGGTTCCCGATTTCGTGACCCTCGGCGTATTCCCGTTTTAGAATATCCGGCCTTCTATTTGCTTCGTCGCCGATGACAAAGAAGACTCCCGGTGCCTGCTTTTCCTTCAGGATGTCGAGGATCGCGGGGGTCCAGCGGGGGTCGGGGCCATCGTCGAAGGAGATGGCGATTTTCTTGTACGCAGCGCCGAGGCGATCGATGTTATAGGAGAGCGGAATGGCGTCGTACGATTCGTCGGTGAAAAGATCACTCTGCGCATCATATTCAAAGGAGCGTTTGCCGTGCTTGGGCGTATCGGTGATGTGCCAGATGTCGCCGTCGCCTTCGAGGATCAAATCAGGACCCGGGGGAAGATCCGCGAGTTTTTGCCGGGCGGCATCGTCGGCGCGGGGCGCATCCCAGATCGGCCACAAAGAGGTGTCCGAAGAACCGAACCGCCAGAGTGCGGTGCCCTGCACACCTAATCGCTCGCTAGCCCGGAGTTCGTTGTAAGCAGTGACGGCGTCCAGCATCCACACCTGGTGTATGTGATTGTGCTCGTCGTAGTACGAATAGTGCGGATTCAGCGAGTTGCTGTCGAATTCGATGTCAGCTTCAGATTCCTCGGCGTGCAGCAAGGCTTCCTGGACGCTGAACTCCGCTGCGGCCTGGTGTTCGTTCTTTGCAGCGAGGGACCAATCGTAAGCATAGTTGGCAATTCCAACGATGATCTTCTGGGGAGGAACGGCCTCGAATACCTGGCGCAGGTTTTCGACGAACCAGTCCTGGGCGGCGATGGGGCCGGGAGGGGAAGTCAGCCAGTGTTGGTCGTAGTTCATCAGCACGATAGCGTCGCATT
>Ga0209283_10001292_pt1 | contig 13518 bp, 12 predicted proteins | sample CZO8metaG_2_FD_188354 | JGI IMG/M metagenome (GOLD analysis project Ga0209283, IMG submission 188354) | Vadose zone soil microbial communities from the Eel River Critical Zone Observatory, Northern California, USA - CZOApr15con2H1.8 metaG... | ecosystem: Environmental > Terrestrial > Soil >...
GCCGATTTCTCATTAGTGTCTTAGCGGGACTGTTCGGTGGCGCGCTGCTGTTGGGAGTCTACCTGGGTTTCGATATCGGCGGTGCGCGCGGGTGGCTGCGGCGCTATAGCAATCGCCCGATCCGCTCCATCGCTGTGCTGCCACTGGAAAATCTTTCCGGTGATCCGGGGCAGGACTACTTTGCTGATGGCATGACCGACGAACTGATCACCAACCTGGCGCAGCTGCGCAGTGTGCGTGTGATTTCGCGGACTTCCATCATGCAGTACAAAGGCACAAAGAAAACACTGCCGCAGATTGGCCGCGAACTGAATGTCGATGCGGTGCTGGAGGGATCAGTCGTGCGCTCCGGAGACCGCGTGCGAATTACCGCGCAGCTCGTGGATGCGGCCACCGATCAGCACCTCTGGGCGGCGAGTTACGATCGCGACCTGCACGATGTACTGGCCTGGCAAGACCAGGCCGCGCGGGAAATAGCGAGTGAGGTAAGGATCGAGCTCACTTCTACAGAGCAGGGCCACATTGGCCGTGCGCACAGCGTGAATTCCGAAGCCTTCGAGGCGTACCTGAAAGGCCGCTACCACTGGAATAAGCGTTCAAAAGACGGACTCAGGAAGGCCGAACAATATTTCCAGGAAGCAATTCAGAAAGACCCGAATTATGCGCCGGCGTATGCCGGGCTGGCCGACACTTACATTCTGTTCGCAAATTTCAACATCGCCGCACCGGGCCGGGCTTATCCGCGAGCCAAGGAGATGGCATCCAAGGCAATCCAAATCGACGGCACGCTCGCGGAAGCGCACACTTCGCTGGCCACGTTGAAAGCAATTTGTGACTGGGATTGGTCAGGCGCAGAGCAGGAGTTTCGGCGAGCCATCGAGCTGAATCCCAGCTACGCAACAGCGCACCACTGGTACGCGGAGGACTTGCTGATACGTATGGGACGCCAGGGGGAAGCCCTGGCCGAGATCGAACGGGCTCGCCAGCTTGACCCCCTGTCCCTGCAGATCAACGCAGTTCAAGGCAGAATCCTCAGTCTCTCGAATCAAAACGACAAAGCAATTGACCAAGGCCGCAGGGCGTTAACCTGGATCCCGGCTGGTCGGCGGGCCATTGGTGGATCGGACTTGCCTATGAGCAGAGGCGACGCTATCCCGAGGCAATCGTAGAATTTCAGAAAGCAATTTCACTCAGCGCAGGCAACTCGACCTTCTTGACTGCCTTGGGCCACGCTTACGCTGTGTCCGGTCAAAAGACCGAGGCCGCTAAGATTCTTCAGCAGCTCCAGAAGCTCCCGCTCGTAACCGCATTCGATATTGCTCTGCTCCATGCCGGACTCGGTCACAATGACCAGGCATTCCGGTGGCTGGGCAAAGCTTGCGACGAACGCGATTACTGGATTGGTACTTTGGCGGTTGAGCCCCGGCTCGAACCGTCGCGCTCCGACCCTCGCTTCGGCGAACTTCTGCGCCGCATCGGCCTGCCGCAATAATAATGATGACGAATGTTGCTGAAGCGTGTTTTTCTAACCACGCATTTGATCGATTTCAGTGCCCGCGAGCAAATTTTGACAGGAACCCTGAATACTAGCTCGAAGTAACCGCCAGACAGGGAAAGATGGACGGGCTTCCAGTGAAATTGAGGATCTAGCGTGTGAAAACGGTGTAGTTTCGGCACACCATTTCCATTCGGACTGAAACAAAACCGCCGAGCGGCCAAAGAATGGGAGAGGTTTTTGGCACAAGCAACAGGACCAAGCCCGAGGGTTCGACTACTGCTTCGCTTCGGCGATAATCGCCCAAAAATTTGCTAACCTAACTGGAGTCGCCTTCTCTGCCGATGCTTGCCGTCCGCGACAATCTTGCCCAATGCTTCAGCGCATTGCGCGCGCACAAAATGCGCGCCTCACTCACTATGCTGGGGCTGACGATGGGTGTTGCCACCCTCATCACAGTCATGACCATCGTGCAGGGCGCGAATGTTTATGTGGAACAGAAGATCGCCAACCTCGGCACCAATGTCTTTCAGCTCGCGCGCACTCCCTTCGCGGTGACCGACTTCAACATCATCATCAAGGCGCTGAAGTACAAGAAGATTGAGCTCGGCGACATGCGCGCCATAGCCGATAAATGCGCCGCATGCGAACAGGTCGGGGCCAGCGCCAGCACTACCGTCCGCGCACGATATGGCGATAACGAGGTGCAGGACGTGAACCTCTCCGGTCAAACCGCAACCATGGCCGACATTGACACGCGCACCGTCGAGCTCGGCCGTTACTTCACCCCAGCCGAAGCCGAACACAGCGCCAGTGTCTGCCTGATTGGCGACACGCTCGTGCAGCGGTTGTTTCTTGGCGTGGACCCCATCGGGAAGACCATTCGCGTCGGCAGCGACGAGTTCAGGGTGGTCGGTACCGTGGAGAAGGTCGGCAGCGTTCTCGGCCAGGATCAGGACAATTTCGTCATGGTGCCGCTCTCGGTTTTCTTGCGCATGCGAGGCGTACACACCAGCCTCATTATCAACGTCAAGACGAGCACCGAGAACTTTGTGCGGGCCCAGGACCAGGCACAGCTTATCTTGCGCGGACGGCGCCACCTCACCGGCAAAATGGACGACGACTTCTTCATCGGTACCAAGGAAAGTTACATGGCATTGTGGCGCAGCATCAGCTCGGCATTTTTCGCCGTGTTCATTATGGTGAGCGCGATCTCGATTGTCGTCGGCGGCATCGTGATCATGAACGTCATGCTGGTGAGTGTGACCGGACGGCGGAGGGAGATCGGCGTCAGGCGCGCGGTGGGCGCGACCAAGCTTGACATCCTGCGGCAGTTCATGACGGAAAGCGTCATGCAATGTATGGTCGGAGGGCTCGTGGGCATCACGCTCGGATTTCTGGTCGCTCTGGGCCTGCGAACCTATACTCCCTTTCCCGCCTCAGTGCAGACCTGGGTGGCAGTATTGGGAGTGTTCCTGAGTTCCGCGGTCGGATTGTTTTTTGGAATCTATCCTGCGGTGCGCGCGTCACGGCTGGACCCGATCGTCGCTTTGAGGTCTGAGTGATGGCGATCATGAAACCGTCTCAAGCCCGGGAAAACTTCTACTCAGCGATGGAAACGCTGCGCACCAGCAAGGTACGCTCCGCATTGACCGTGATCGGCATTGTCATCGGAGTGTCCTCGGTGATTTCCATGGCGTCAATCATTCAGGGTCTAAATAAGTTCGTACAGGACAAAGTGGAATCCCTGGGTTCGCGCACTTACTTCATCTCGCGATTTCCGCCGGGCACCGACCCTTCCCGCTGGCCGCAACGCATTCGCACCCGCAAGTATTTTGAATATGACTACGCCGACTTCATCCGCCGGGCCGCTCCCGACGTGCAGATCGTCACCACAATCGGCACGCGCGGCTTTTTCTTCGGGGACACCAACCTGATCACCAGCGGCGACCATAGCGTCGAGAAGGTCATCGTGCGCGGCGCTGAACCACAGTACACGGAAGCGATTCCGTTATTCGCCGTCGAGCGCGGCCGCTTCATCAGCGCGTTCGATCAGGAGCACGCGCGTCCCGTCGTGGTATTGGGCGCGGCCATTAGCGAATCGCTATTCCCCTACACGGATGCCGTCGGCAAAACGGTGCGCCTCAATGGCGGGCTCTACGAAGTCATCGGCGTCTTTGAGCATGACCAGGGTCTGTTCATCGGTCCAGGGGTGGACGTATTCGCCATCATCCCGCTCAGCAACTTCAAGAAGCGATACCCGGAGGCCAAAGAACTGATAATGGCCTTCACGGTGCCGGAGAACGTCAAAATTGAAAAGGCGCAGGACGAGGTCATTCAGGCGATGCGTCGCCTGCGCCGTGTCCCTGCCGCTAGCGAAAATGATTTCGAGGTGAGCTCGCCGGATTTCATCAGCAATTTGTGGAATCAACTCACGGGCGCACTGGTCATCCTCACAACCGTGATCAGTTCGGTAGGGCTGCTGGTGGGCGGCATCGGCGTGATGAATATCATGCTCATTTCCGTGACCGAGCGCACGCAGGAAATTGGCGTGCGCAAGGCCATCGGCGCCCGGCGAGCGGATGTTCGTCTGCAGTTCTTGCTTGAAGCGGTGGTCCTCACGCTGGTCGGCGGCACTATCGGCATTCTGATCGGGGCCTGCGTGTCCACCCTAGTGCGCACTTTCGTGCCTTCAATTCCCGCCACGCTGTCGTACTTATGGGTCTCGATTGGGTTCGCGATCTCCGTCGGCGTGGGCTTGTTCTTCGGTTACTATCCCGCCAATCTGGCGGCCAACCTCGATCCCATCGTCTGCCTGCGTTACGAATAGAGGTCTTGGCTTTCACACCGAGACACAACAGGTGCTCCTATCTTCCTGTCCTGAACTCCCGCACGACTTCTCGCAACGAACTATGTGCGAACGGCGCCGGCGTCAGCGTCAGTATCAGCATGATCAGCCCAAAGACGGCGAGCCAAGCGCGGAACCCCGACACACGGGGCCAGTCGGCAACCTGAGGGTGCCGCAGGCTGCTGATCTCCAGCAGGATCGCCCAGATTAACCAACCTGCCCAGAAGTAAACTGCCATCGGAATCAGAATCAGGATGGTCAGGCGAGAAACGACTCTGTGCGCGCGCGGGGCGATCGAGAAAACTATGTGTCCGCCGTCGAGTTGCCCGCCGGGCAAAAGATTAAGCGCAGTCGCGAACATTCCAACCCAGGCTGCAACTGCGGTGGGATGCAGATACACACGTGCCAGCGGCAGTGCGGCGGCGGTATGCGCCGGGGCTGACGAAGCCAGCAGGCGATGCATCAGGTGGAAAATCAGCGGGTATCCGAGTTCGATGTCTGAGGGCGCTAGTCCGGGCGGCAGCGGCTTCGAAAGCCCGAGCGAAACGATCAGCACGATGACGGCGACGACGAATCCCGCGATCGGCCCGGCAATTCCGATGTCGAAGAGCGCCGTACGTGAGCGAATCGGTGAGCGGATGCGGATAAACGCGCCCAGAGTTCCAATCAGGGTCGGCGCGGGAATGAAGAAGGGAAGCGTGGCGTAAACGCCGTAGCGCTTGCAATAGAGATAGTGCCCCATCTCGTGGGCCAGCAGGATGAGCATCAGCGTGCCCGCAAAGGGAATCCCGAGCAATAAGCGTGATGGCTGCGATAATGCCCAGCGCACAGGGAAAAACGGGAGCGCGTCATCGTTGATAGAGAACACCGGCTGGTTGTGCAGGAAGTTATATTGCATGCGAGCGCCGACCACGAGTGTGGTAAAGACAGTTAATACGAGCAGCAGGGCATGCAACCAGTAGCGCTGTTTGGGCGGATGCACGACCCAAACTTGTACCGGGCGATAGTACTCGGTGGTAGAAGTCAGCGGAGGAGTGGGATCCGACATGCTTGTTTGGGCCTTTACGCTAACCTTACTCCAGCGGCCCCGGTTACGTGCGGGACGCCATAAAGCCTGCCCCGAGCATGTCGAGTGCGCAGCCGGCGGGCCTGTCCTGAGCGCGACCGAAAATGCCTCGCGCCACTTATTCATCGGCCGAGCTTAATCGATGGACTGCAACTCCTTGCCTGGCTTAAAGCGCACGGCCTTGCCGGGTGGGATCGACACCTCGGCGCCGGTGCGCGGATTGCGACCGATGCCGGTCTTGCGCGGCCGGACATTGAATACACCAAATCCCCGCAATTCAATGCGATCGCCTTTGGTGAGCGCCTTCTTCATGCTTTCGAAGACGGTTTCGACCGCCAGCTCAGCTTTGGTCTTGGTGATTCCTGTTTTGTTAACCACTTCATTAATAATGTCGAGCTTGATCACGAGCGGCTCCCGGTTCGAGAGTGCAGTCAAAGCACCAAGTGCTTGATGCTAAGAGAGATAAGGTAGATTGTCAACGGTACCTTCTCTCCCGTAAGATGGCTGCACCCTCAATTGCACCGATTTTGAACGCTTTTTGCCAGCCGCGCGGAACTCATTGAATAATTTGGTAATCGGGTAATTTGGTAATTGGAGAGCAGCGCCGTGGCAAAGGACCGTCAAACTACCAAATTGCAAAACGCTAAATACAAATTGACGAAGGAGAAGCATGCTGAAGAGCGACCGTTGGATTCGTAGGATGGCCCTGGAACACGACATGATCAACCCGTTTTCGGAAAAGCAGGTAAGGGAAGGCGTGGTGTCCTACGGGCTCTCTTCCTACGGCTATGACCTGCGCGTGGCTGATGAGTTCAAAATTTTCACCAACGTGAATTGCGCTGTCGTAGATCCAAAGAATTTCGACGAGCGCTCGTTTGTGACCGTGCGCTCCGATTGCGCCATCATCCCGCCCAATTCTTTTGCGCTGGCGCGGTCAGTGGAGTACTTCAGGATTCCACGCGACGTGCTGACCATTTGCGTGGGGAAAAGTACCTACGCGCGGTGCGGGATTATCGTGAACGTCACACCATTCGAGCCGGAGTGGGAAGGATTCGTGACCCTCGAAATCTCAAACACGACGCCGTTGCCCGCAAAGATCTACGCCAACGAGGGCCTCTGCCAGATTATCTTCTTTCAGTCAGACGAGGTCTGCGAGATCAGCTACCGCGATCGCAAGGGGAAATACCAGGCACAGAAAGGGATTGTGCTGCCGAAACTGTAGCTCCAACGCAGCGGTGCAGGTGGCAAGTCATTAGCTTCTCAAAGTAAATTCTTCCGCTTCGCTGAAAGCTGCGGTTCACGTCGGAATGGCAATCCTGAAGGTTTCTGTTGCAGCGAAGTAACTGTAAGGAGCTGAGTACTGCGTACAGACCTGCGACCTGGGAACCCGCGCTATCGGCGACCCGAACCCTACCCGTTCCTACCGTCCTCGCCTTTCTTATACATGTATTTGATTGCGGGTTTGTAGATCATCAGGTTGGGCTGGCCGTTGCGGTTCACCTTGATGCAATTCCTGTCGTACCACTCGATGTAGCCGTGGAGCTGCTCCCCATCGCGGAGCACGATGACCATCGGAGTCTTCGACTGCATCTGCTTCTGGTAATAGAAATTTTCCGCGTTGGTGATTTCCGGCGGTGGAATCTTCTTGCCCGCAAGGGGTGAACGCTCGGGGCGTTCGCGCCGGTCGATGGAAGTCTGCGTGTGGTTGTGGTCGTTACGATTGAGCATGGGGCGAATCAGTTTACGGTTGGCAAATGCTTCCTGCTCGACAGGCCGCTCGGCTGGTATGGAATCGATTGTATCTTTCATGGTCGCACCACCTATTCGCACTGTTCGCGCGGAATTCCACAATACTGAGCCGCTGAGATTGTGGGCACTGAGGTGTGAATTTCAAATACCCTACCACACCGGCGGGAGACGCACAATGCCTAAGTGATGCTGCGGCAATGACTTTTGGGACAAAGGCAAGCCTTTGGCAGTCAGCCTTGGCATTTAGCCATTTTTGGGTTTTGTGGCACTGCGGGCAAATCCTGCTAACCGCCAAATCCTACTAGCTGTTTCAACCCCGCTCCAGCGCGGTGGCGAAAGCATCCAGCGACAGCGAACGCAGCAGGTTGCGGCGGATGCCACGCTCGACCTCGGAGAGACGGTCGGCCGCAAATGCAATCCAGGCGAAGTCGGCGGATTCGGAAAGCTTTTTCAGCTCGTCTTGAATATCAGTGTTGCGGACCAACTCGGGCGTGCCGGAGTTCAGAAACATGATGTCTTGGAGGAGGGAATAGAGGGTCCGCAGCAACGCCTCGATCTTCTCGCGGCCTTCGGCTCCAGAACGATAAGTTTCTGTCACTTTGAAAAGTTGGCTGTGATCGCTGCCGCGCAGGGAGGAGGCAAGGATCGTCAGGGCGTGATCTCGGGCGGCGATGTAAGCAGTGAGATCGAAGCCCCGAGCGCGTCCCACGGCACCTTCGCAGAGTCGTGCCACCAGCGAGCGCTGTTTGGCATCCCAGTCAGGCCGGCGCCTGGCTAAATAGCGCTCGATCTCCTCGGTAGTAAGTGCTCCGAGGCAAAACGTCATGGAACGCGAGCGAATCGTAGCCAGCAATTCGCCGGGATTTTCGGCCAGCAGGAAAATAGTCGCGAACTCAGGAGGCTCCTCTAGCACCTTGAGGAGAGAGTTGGCGGCCTCTTTCATGAAAGCCGAATCGGTGAAGATGTAAACCCGCTCTTTGGCTTCGCCGGGCCGGAAGTAAATGCTCTCGATGACGCGTCGGACCTGGTCAACCTTGATCATCATCTGCGGCGGGTCAGGCGGGATAACGAGCACGTCGGGATGGGTCTGGACAAGGATGCGCGTTTCTTTCTTATCCGTTTCGCGCAAATGCTCGCGGGTGTCTACCGCTTCGGCACAGCGGGATTCGAGATCTTCCGATTGGGCGATGCGGATGCAGTTGGAACATTGGCCGCAGAAATCTGGCAGGCCGTTTGTCGTTGTGGGCGCAAGGCAGTTCATCGCCTTAGCCAGCATGAGAGCCAACGTATACTTGCCCGAGCCGCGTGGACCGGCAAGGATCACGGCGTGTGGAAGCCGCTGGCGCGCCAGCATGTCGCGCATGCGATGGACGACCTCGGAGTTACCGTGAAAATCAGAGAAGCCCATGTTCTTATTTACCGCGGAGACATAGAGGTACGGAGTAATTATCTTACTTGACCTCCGCGCAGTTAGCCCTTGGCATTCGCCTCTGGAAGATTCTTCAAGCCACCCTTCCACGGTTCTTCAAGCAGTTGTTAGGAAACACAGAGAGAATCGGATCCCGACGTTAGCGCACCCGGAAATGAAAAGCTTACCGCTCCGTGCCTTTGTGATGAAATCAGCCAGTCTTCGCTGCCGACTTCAGCTTGCGCCTGACGATCTCCACGATGCTCGCATGTGTCTCTTCCGGCGTGCCGCGGGCGTCTACGAGGAACACGCGTTCAGGTTCACGGGCCGCGATTGCCAGATACGCTTGTCGCACGCGGCCGAAGAAGGCGCGGCTTTCCTGCTCGAATCGGTTTTCGTCATGTTTCTCACGACTGCTGCCCGAAGCGCGTGCCACGTTGCGGCGGCGGGCGCGCTCCACGCTCGCGTTGACGTCCGAGTCCATGAGGATGGTGAGATCCGGTTGCAGGTTTCCGCAGACAATCATGTGTAACGCCAGCACTGGCTCGATGCCGATTTTGCGGCCTCCGCCCTGGTATGCCTCAGTGGAATCAGTGAACCGGTCACAGAGCACGATACGTCCTTCAGTGAGTGCAGGCTGAACGACCTCCTTAAGGTGCTGGGCTCGCGAAGCGAACATGAGTGCCAGTTCGGCCATTGGCGAAAGACCGGCAGTTGCGCTATCGAGCAGCAGGTTACGTATTTTTTCCCCCATGGCGGTGCCGCCGGGTTCGCGGGTGACGGTAATCGGGAAGCCGTCAGCACGCAGCGCTTTGGCGAGTTTCTCCAGTTGCGTGCTCTTGCCGCAACCATCAAGGCCTTCGAAGGTGATCAAGCGGCCGCGATGCGATTGGGTGGACACGAGAAAAATCATAGCAGAGGGGTAGCTCTCAGTCGTCAACTCAGCCGTCGCGCTCAGTTCTAAGGGACCTCGGTGGCGTCCCACGTGACGCTTCCATATCGGGCTGCTATATTCGTGAGTTTCCCGGCTACGGCCGGAGTCCTGCAGTACGGCAAGGAGCCTAGATGAATCCCTCCCGTTTTCGTGTGCTGTTCTGTCTCGCTTTCATATTTCTGCTTTCAAGTGCCGCGTGGCCGCAGACGCATACGCCGACAATCAGCCTGGTGGTCGATGCCAGCGAAGCGCCACGAAAGATCTTTCACGCTCAACTCAAGATCCCGGCGAGCCCAGGCACGCTCACGCTCTACTACCCGAAGTGGATTCCGGGCGAACACGGGCCCACGGGGCCAGTCGAGGATCTGGCGGGACTCAAGTTCACCGCTAATGGCCAGACTTTGAAATGGCGGCGCGACCTGCTGGACGGCTGGACGATCCACGTGGAAGTTCCAGCCGGGGCTTCGAGTGTCGACGCGTCGCTGGATTTCATCTCGCCTGCGGGTCCCGGAGGCATCTACACCGGCGGCGCCTCGGCCACTGACAAGATGATAGTGGTGAGTTGGAACACCATGCTGATCTATCCCGCGGGTCCGACGTCTGATGATCTCACTTACGAAGCCAGCCTGCGGCTGCCCGCGGGGTGGAAGTTCGGCACGCCGCTACCAGTAGCCTCACAGTCGGGTGCCGAGATCAAGTTCAAGCCGGCATCGCTGACCACGCTGGTGGACTCTCCGGTAATCGCAGGCGAATACCTGCGCGTGGTGCCGCTAGCAGAGAATCCACACCAGGAGATGGACATTGCGGCCGACAGCGCAGCTGCCTTGGACGCGCCACAGGAGATGCTTGACCATTACAAGAGCCTGACCGAGCAGGCCAAGCGGCTTTTCGGCGCACAGCATTTCCGTGAGTACCACTTCCTCTATAGCCTAAGCGATCACGTAGCGCATTTCGGACTGGAACATCACGAATCGAATGACAGCCGGGTGGATGAGCGCACCATGATTGACCCGGTGAAACGGCTGCTGGAGGCCGGACTGCTGACGCACGAGTATGTGCATTCGTGGAACGGCAAATATCGACGTCCGGCGGACTTGACCACGCCTGATTACGAGAAGCCCATGCAGACCGACCTGCTCTGGGTGTACGAGGGATTGACGTCCTACCTGGGGGATCTCCTGAGTGCGCGCAGCGGAGTGAGGACCCCGGAGCAGTTTCGCGATACGCTCGCAGTGATTGCGGCGGAGCTCGACCATCGTCCAGGACGCATCTGGCGCAATCTGCAGGATACGGCGGACGGCGTGCCCGCAATGCAGGGAGCGCCGCACCAGTGGGAATCATGGCGCCGGCCGCTGGATTACTACGATGAAGATGTCCTGAACTGGCTGTGGGTGGATGTGATCATTCGGCAGCAGACACAGAACAAGAAATCGATGGACGACTTCTGTCATCTTTTTCACGGCGGACAGAGTGGGACGGCTGCGGTGAAGACTTACACCTTCGACGATGTGGTAAACGCGCTGAATCAAGTCGCACCTCATGACTGGCGTGGCTTTTGGACAGAACGGCTTACGAATCACGGGCCGGGCGCTCCATTGGATGGGATCGCGGGCAGTGGCTGGAAACTGGTCTACGATGACACTCGATCGGAGCAGATGAAAGCGTGGGAACAGGACCACACGGAACTAGACGCAAGTTACTCAATTGGCCTGTTGCTCCGCGGTGACGGCGGCATCGTTGACACCATTGAGGGCATGCCTGCGGCGAAGGCCGGCATCGGTCCCGGCATGAAAGTCGTGGCGGTGAATGGGCGCCGCTTCTCAGACGATGTTTTGCGCGACGCTCTGAAGGCGGGAACGAATGGCTCGGCGCCGCTCGAATTGATCGTCGAGAACACCGACTACTACAAGACGTTCAAGCTCGATTATCACAGCGGGGAGAAGTATCCGCATCTGGTGCGCGATGAATCCAAGTCTGACGTGCTGGGGGAAATTATTAAGCCGCGGTGATTCTCTTTAGCATTTGGCCACAGAACGCAAAGGGCGCGAAGGGAGAATCCTTTGGGCTTATTGCAGCGATCCGCTTGGCTTCTGCAAGCGACCGGAACAATGCGTAGGAAATTCGAAACCCGTTGGGGGAGGGGCGCGCGGCTGGAAGTCGTCCCCTTTTCCAGCAACAGTTTTTGACCCTCACTTCTCCTTCACCCCGACGAAGAGATCGGTCTCTTGGGTCATCGTGCTTGGATCCATGGTAGCGGCGAGGTGGAACAATTCCTGCCGGCCACGGCGAGCAACGTGCCCTTCAAAAAGCGGAAATAGCGGTGCCTGGCTGGCGTGGGCGCGGAACGCCTGGATCTTGATGTCCAGGTACTCGCCGATTTCGATGATGGTGGTTGCTGGCGAAAGAGAAATCGCCGGGCGATCGGGGAGGGTGAAATTGGCCGTCCCATAATAGAGTTTCTGGACGCGATGCGGTGTGAGGCCGTCCTTGAGTTGGTCGGGATAGCGGTTGTTACGTCCGGCCCAGTGATAAGCGAGCGTGGCAAAGACGGATGCCATGGAGTGGTCCATGTGGCCGGTGACGCCACCCTCGGAAGCGAAGGTCAGCAGAATGTGGGGGCGGTATTCGCGGATGCATAATGTGAGCTCATAGACCACCTTGTACAGGTCTAGACGATGGAGTTGCCCGTCGGGATAGTCGAGAACAATCCCCCGCCCGACTTGCAGGATCTCGCAGGAGGCAGCGAACTCTTTGCGACGCAGGGCGGCTAACTCCTGATCAGTTTTGGCGCCGCCGCGGTGACTGGCAGCCTGTCCGGGAGTGAGGCAGATAACGGAGGTTTCCACTCCGCGGTCGCAGTAAAGACGCAGAGAGCCGCCGAAGCCGCCGGCTTCATCATCGGGGTGTGCGGTGATGCACATCATGCGCAGCATGAGGCGATTGTATCGTGCAGTGGAGCCGAGCTGCGCTGGGCCGGACAGCTGATCACCCTGTGAAGCGAAAATCGGGCGTGACAGAGACCCCGACTCAGCTCGCGGGTCGTCGTACGTATTTCTTGCCACCCCTGGATCGATCCGAGTTCATTGGTCAAAGCTAAAAGGCTTTTTCGTCAAGTTGTTCTTTGGCTACTTCCGCAGCCTCCTCCAGCATGAAGCCGAGGACTTCCTGCGGGACAGCTGCGTTCCAGACCGGCGCAAAGGACTGCCGGTGCAAAGGAGAGGGGCCATACTGGCGCAAGGCGGCAATGTGATACGGAGTGCTGTATCCCTTGTTGGAAGCAAGTCGGTACATGGGGAACACCGGGTCCCACTCTCTGACCAGACGATCACGTTCGACTTTAGCGATGATCGATGCGGCGGCAATCGAGGCCGAAAGCGCGTCACCGTGAATGATCGAGCGTTGCGGATGCTCACAGTCGAGCCGCAGAGCGTCTATGAGCAGGTAGTCTGGGGCCGGTGAGAGCCGCGAAACGGCTTCGCGCATGGCGAGACGGGAAGCGTGATAGATGTTGATCTGGTCTATGCGCGCCGCATCCACGGCCGCAACCGCGATGGCGATGGCGTGCGCGCGGATGCGCTCGGCCAATTGCTCGCGGCGCTCGGGTAAAAGCAGCTTAGAATCGCGCAGTCCGCGAATGCGATAAGTCGCGTCGAGAATCACGGCGGCCGCAACCACCGGACCGAAAAGAGAGCCGCGTCCGACTTCATCTACACCAGCCACGAGATGGGCGCCGCATTCCCGAGCCTTTTTCTCAAAGCGAAGCGTGCAGCGAAGTTTCTTGAGCAGGCGCAGCTTGGCTGCCGAAGGTGAAAGTGGTCTGTCGGGCGCGAGTTTGGTTTCGGCAGGCACTGATGGAAGATAAAAGAATCTTCGCCGAGAGTGAGAGTTCGCGCAAGAGCGAATTCATTCTATGAGGGAATAGCATTCGCCGCCACGCTGAGCCATTCGAGCGATTTGCGGTCTCCAACAGCTTGTCAATAGCACATCGGGGTGGTTTATGGGCCCAAGAGGTACTCCA
>Ga0209283_10001294_pt1 | contig 13510 bp, 10 predicted proteins | sample CZO8metaG_2_FD_188354 | JGI IMG/M metagenome (GOLD analysis project Ga0209283, IMG submission 188354) | Vadose zone soil microbial communities from the Eel River Critical Zone Observatory, Northern California, USA - CZOApr15con2H1.8 metaG... | ecosystem: Environmental > Terrestrial > Soil >...
CAAAAAGGCTAGGGAGGCGACATGAGTCTCGATACGTTATTGCGGCGGGCGCTGATCTTCATCGCCATCGTGACCGTGCTTAGCGGGGCGCTGCAGGTGCTCCTGCCCGATCTGGTGCTTCGGATATTGTCGGCGGAGACCACGGCGACCTCGGGGCATTTCTTCGCCACGGTCGGTATGTTTATGGTCGTGGTCGGCGGCCTGCTGTGGCAGGCGCTGCGCCAGCCGCAGCCGCCGCGGCTGGTGTTGCCGTGGACGGCGCTGCAGAAGCTCGCGGCGTCGGCGCTGGTCGTGCTCGGCGTGTCGCGCGGCCTGTTCGCCTGGTTGGCGCTCGGCGTCGCCGGGTTCGACCTGTTGTCGGGGCTGTTGGCGCTGTGGTATTGGCGCCGGCTTGCCGCCACGCAGCGATAGCCGGTCATGGCCAAGCTGGCTCGCACACTGTTCTGGATTTACACCGCGGCACTGATCTGTATCGGTGCCGCCGGTGTGTTCAGCGCAGAATGGGAATTGACGCGGCTGTACGACCTCAAACTTACCGGGCTTGGCGACATGCTGCGCGCGACCGTCCTCAACCAGTATCGTTTCCTCAAGGGCGTCGAATTTGCCTTCGGCATGTACTGCGCCGTGTGTCGCGACGATATTTTCCGAGTGCTCAGATTCAATCGCGTGTTTCTGATCGGCGTATTCGGCGGCGCCGGCGCGCGTGTATTCTCCATCTTTGTGGACGGCGTTCCGCACTGGGCATTCCTCTTGTTTATCGCCATCGAGTTGGCCGCCGGTTTCTGCGTGCTGTGGGTCACCCGCGCCAAATTGGTGGCGTCGTGACCATGGCACATGTTCCCAGCCTGGCGGCGGTCGAGACGAGCACAACGCCGCGCCGCTCGCTCATCCTCGCCGGCGGCGGCATGCGCGTCGCCTATCAGGCCGGGGTGCTGAAGGCATTGCAGGAAAACGGGCTGCGCTTTTTCCACGCCGACGGCGCTTCCGGTGGCACGATCAACCTGTCGATGCTGTTTTCCGGTCTGACACCGGACGAGATGTGCCTGCGCTGGCGCACGCTGGATGTGAAGCAGTTTGCCTCGCTCATGCCGCTCCAGGACTATCTGGTGCCGACCAATATGGCGGCGTTTGGCGATGCCGACGGCGTAGTACGCAAGGTGTTTCCGCACCTCGGCATAGACCCGGCGCGTATTCGCGCGGCACAGGGCATCGTCGGGACGTTCAACGTTTGTAATTACACGCGTAAAACCAACGAAGCGGTTGTTCATACGGATATCGATCTCGATCTGCTCGTGGCCGGCATTTCACTACCCATTTTCATGCCTCCGGTGCGCAAGAACGGCGCGCTCTATCTCGACGCGGTGTGGATCAAGGATGCGAACCTGACGGAGGCAGTCAAGCGCGGTGCGGAAGAGTTGTGGTTGGTGTGGTGCATCGGCAACACCGGCATCTATCGCAACGGTTTTTTCAATCAATACGTGCACATGATCGAGATCTGCGCCGCCGGATCGTTGAACGAGGAATTGGAATGGATCGCGGAGCTGAATGCGCGCATTGCCAGAGGCGATTCGCCTTACGGCCAGCGCCAGCCGATCCGCCTGCACGTGATAAAACCGGAGTATCCGCTGCCGCTCGACCCCGATTTCTATTTGGGCCGCATCGACGCGGCCACGCTCATTGACATGGGTTACCGCGATGCCATGCGCTACCTTGGTTCGGCAGCGCCAGAGGGTGTTGCGCTTACGCCGGAGGCCACCAAGATGAAAGAACCTGTTGCGGGCGTCAGTTTTCGTGAAACGATGGCGGGCGGCTTTGCGTTGGGCGAGACCGAACCACGACGCGGCTGCGAGAAGGGAAAGGGGGCGGGCACACGTCTGGTGATGCACGCCACGATAGATATCCGCGACATCCGCGGTTTCGTTTCCGATCCGCAGCACGCCGGCGCGATCACCGGTCGCATCGACTTTCCGCCGATGGGGATGTCCATGCCGGCGTCCCACGGCGTGTTCAAGCTGTTCGCGCCGAGCGGAGAGAACGGGCTCAAGTGGATGGTGTACGAACTTGGTTTCCGGCATCAGGGCAAACCGTATTATCTCGCCGGCAAGAAGGAAGTGCGTGTCGGCTCCGTGTTCAAAATGTGGCCGGCAACGACCACGCTCTATACGTGCTTGCACGAGGGAAACGACACGAGCGGGCGCGTGGTCGGCGCCGGCGTGCTGTCGCTGGGCATCGGTGCATTGCTGAAGCTGGTTTCCACGATGCATTCCACCAATGCCTCATCGCTGTCGGAGCGAGTCGGCGCGATGGCGCGGTTCGGTTCGTTCTTCACGCGCGAGCTGTGGCGCAGCTACATTCTCATGCGCTGACACCGCGGCGCGTGATTCCGCACCAGGACGACGCGGGCGTGCCGCAGGAATCGGCGAGCGCGGCGAGGTCCGGCTCAGAGCCGCGCGCGCTTTCTTTTCCGCGGCCTCCCCGCCATCTGTTCGAGCACGGCGCACACCGCGCCGGTGTCTTCCTTGCCCAGGCCCATCGCCATCGCGGCGTTGTAGATCGGCGCGCTTGCGGCAAATAGCGGCGTCGGGCAGTCGATCTTGCTGGCGAAGTCGCCGATGATGGTCATGTCCTTCTGCCACACCTCGTTCTTCATCGTGGCTTCCGAATAGTCGCCCTTTACCATCATCGGTCCGCGGACTTGCAGCATCCGGGAGCTTCCGGCGCCGTCGGACACGACTTTCAGCACCAGGGCCGGATCGAGGCCCGCTTTCATCCCGAGGACCATCGCCTCCGCCGCGGCGACGTTGTGGATCGCGACCAGGAGGTTCGCGACGAATTTCATCCTGGAACCGGCGCCGAATGCGCCGACGTAGTAGTTCGCGCGCGTAAAGCCCTGCAGCACCGGCACGGTTTTCCGGTACGCCGCGCGATCGCCGCTCGCGTAGATGATGAGGTCCTTGACGCGCGCCTGGGCGCCGGTGCCGCTCAAAGGGCAGTCGAGAAGGACGACGCCGCGCCGCGCGAGCACACTGCGCGCGGCTTCCTTCACCGGGATCGGCAGCGTGCTCGTCTCGATCACGATTGCGCCCCGGCCGGCGGACTGTGAAAGCTCGACGACGGTCTGGGAAAGGGCATCGGCGGAGGGAAGCGAGGTCACGATGATCTCCGCGCGCCGCGCAACGTCGCGGGGACTCCGCGCTGCGACGCCGCCGGAACGCGCGTGTTCGGCGCACCGGCGCGGCACGATGTCGAACCCGGCCACGCGAAATCCCGCGCGCGCAAGATTCGCCGACATCGCCGAGCCCATGATTCCGAGACCGATCATTCCCACCGTTTGCCGCTTCATTGCATTCCTCTTTTTCTGTTGGTCCGCTGACAAATACGCTACCATTCTCGCTCAAAAAAGGAGGCGGAGTGGCGGGCTCAGCTTCGGGTTTGCTGGTCGGCGTGGACATCGGCGGCACGTTCACCGACTGCGTGGTGCTCGGGCGCGGCGGGAGGATCACGGCGACGAAGGCGCCCTCGACCCCGGGTGATTTCGCCGAAGGCATGATCGCGGCGATGCGCGTGGCGGCCGAGCGCCTCGGACTTTCGTTCGAGCAGTTCTGCAGCGAGATCGCGGTGCTCACCCACGGCACCACGGTCGGCACGAACGCGCTCATCCAGAGAAAGGGCGCGCGCGTCGGCCTGATCACGACGCAGGGCCACGAGGACGCCATCCACATCATGCGCGGCTCGCGCGGCGTTTCCTCGCGCGACATCGCCAAGGTGGTCCACTTTCCCTCGAGCCAGAAGCCCGTGCCCATCGTGCCGAAGAGCTTGATCGAAGGCGTGTCGGAGCGCGTCGATTGCTTCGGCGAGGTGGTCGTGCCGCTCAACGAATCCCAGGCGGAAGCCGCGGTCCGGCGGCTGGTGGAGCAAGGCGCCGAGGCGATCGGCGTCTGTTTTCTCTGGTCGTTCAAGTATCCGCGGCATGAGCAGCGCGTGAAGGAGATGATCCGGAAAATCGCGCCGAATCTGTTCGTCTCCTGCTCGACCGATATCGCGCCCAAGTGGGGCGAATACGAGCGCGTCACTGCGACCGCGCTGAACGCCTACATCGGGCCGGTGATGGCGAAGTACCTGGGCAATCTGGACGGGCAATTGAAGAAGTCCGGCTACCGGCAGCCGCTGCAGATCACGCAGTGCGGCGGCGGCTCGATCTCGGTGGACCGGGCGATCGAGTCGCCGCTCCTCACGCTCGACTCGGGCCCGGTGTCGGGCGTGACCGGCTCGGTCTATCTCGGCAAGGCCATGGATGTTCCGAACATCATCACCACCGACATGGGCGGAACGTCTTTCGACGTCGGAATCATTTACGGCGGACAGCCCGCCTACTCCTTCGTTTCCAATGTTGCGCAGTACGAGTATTTCCTGCCCAAGGTCGACATACAGGCGATCGGCTCGGGCGGCGGATCGCTGGCGCGCGTCGATCCGGCCGCGAAGACGCTCGCGGTGGGGCCGGAGTCCGCGGGCGCCGACCCCGGGCCGGTCTGCTACGGCAAGGGCGGCACGATCGCGACCGTCACCGACGCCGACGTCGTGCTCGGATACATAAACCCGGATAATTTTCTCGGCGGGCGCATCAAGCTCGACAGGAAGAAGGCGGTGGACGCGGTGCAGCGCATCGCCTCGGCGCTCGGCCTTTCGCTCATGCAGGCCGCGAGCGGGATCGCCAAGATCGCCGAGTTCAAGATGGCCGACATCATCCGCAAGACGACCGTGGAGAAGGGCTTCGATCCGCGCGACTTCGTGCTGTTCGCCTTCGGCGGCGCGGGTCCGGCGCATGCGGGCGTCTTCGCCCGCGAGCTCGGCGTGCAAAAAATCATCGTTCCGCAGAAGGAAATCGCCTCCACCTGGTGCGCCTTCGGCGCGGCTTCGGCCGACATCCTGCACGTCTACGAGCAGGTCGACATCCAGGCGAGCCCTTTCGACTCGGCGCGCGTGAATGCGGCGCTCGATTCTCTCGAGAAGAAGGCGAACGCGCAGATGGACCGCGACGGCATCGCCGAGCCGCGGCGGCACTACCAGTTCTCGCTCGACATGCGCCACAAGGGCCAGATCAACGAAGTCGAGGTGATGCTGCCGGAGAAGCGCGTCAGGAACTCGCTCTGGGGACCGCTGCACCAGCGCTTCTATACGCGCTATGAGCAGTTGTACGGGAGCGGTTCGTCGTATGGGGAGGCGCGGCTGGAAATCGTGACGCTGCGCCTGCGCGCCACCGCCGCGACGCCGCGGCCGAGGCTCTCCGCGACGAAAAAGCTCAACGCGAAGATCGATCCGAAAGCCGGCCGGGGCAGGCGCGACATTTACTGGTCCGAGCTGGAGAAGGCGGCGGTGACCCCGATCTACGACGGGGCGCTGCTCGAACCGGGCAACCGCATCAAGGGTCCGGCGGTAATCGAGACGACCGACACCACGGTCGTCGTGCATCCGGGCCGGTCGCTGAAGGTCGACGCGTTCGGGAATTTCGAAATCAACTTCGGGAAGTGAAGCCATGCCCAAGGTGAGCGAGATGAAGGAAGCCGTCTTCGACGGCAGGAACATGGGCTACGTGCCGCCGAAGAAGTTGCGCATCTCGCCGAAGCTCAGGCTTCATCGAAAAAGCGCGAAAAACATCGATCCGATCACCTACGAGGTGATCCGCCACAGCCTGTGGCACGTGAACGAGGAGCACGGCGCCACGATACAGCGTCTGTCCGGCTCGCCTGTCGCGATGTACGCGCTCGATCTCAACCCTTCCATCCTCACCGAGGACGGCGAGTTCGTGTACTTCGGACCTTACATGCAGTACATGTCGGGCGTTACCGACACGCAGGTGAAGTGGGTGCTCGAGTACCGCAGCGACAATCCCGGCATCACGGACGGCGACATGTTCCTCGCCAACGACCCCTGGGTGGGCGCCGCGCACCAGCAGGACGTGATGCTGATCTGCCCGGTGTTCTGGAAGGACGAGCTGTTCTGCTGGGTGACGAACTGCCTGCACCAGTACGACCTCGGCGGCATTACGCCGTCCTCTTTCTGCGGCTCGGCGGAGAACGCCTTCGAAGAAGGCATCTGCATTCCGCCGGTGAAGATCGTCGAGGGGAACGAGATCCGCCGCGACATCGAGGAGCTGTATCTGCGCTCCTCACGCAAGCCCGAGGCGGTGGCGCTCGATTTCCGGGCCCAGCTCGCCGGCAACCTCACTGCGCGCGACCGGGTGCTCGCGCTCATCAGGCGCTACGGGCCCGAGGTCGTGAAGGGCGTCATGCGCAAGATCCTCGACAACGGCGAGCGCGCCTTCCTCGCCAAGCTCAGGCGGCTGCCGGACGGCGTCTGGCGCGAGCGAAGCTACGTGGAATGCTGCCGACCGGGCGACCGGCGCACGCACCAGGTGATGCTGGCGTTGAGGAAGAAGGGAAACAAGCTCATTTTCGAGAACGACGGCACGGCGCCGCAGGACGGCGCGATGAACGCGACCTACTCCGGATGGCGCGGCGCGATCATGGTGGCGCTGAACCAGCTTCTCTGCTGGGACCAGTATTTCTCGATCGGCGGAGCGCTGCGTCACGTCGAGTTCGATCCGAGCCCGGGGACTTTCAACTGCGCCAATTTCCCGGCCTCGGTCTCGACCGCGCCGATCCAGGCCATGGAGATCTCGCTCTATCCCGCGTACAACGTGCTCTCGAAGATGATCCACGCCGACCCCGAGATGCGCAAAGACATCATGTGCATCGGCGGCACGAGCCAGTGGCCCGCCACCATCTTCCGCGGCACCGACCAGTGGGGCGAGCCCTACGGTTACATTCTCGTCGACCCGATCGGCGGAGCGATCGGCGCGTTTGCTACGGGCGACGGCATATCGACCGGCGGACAGTCGAGGACGCCCATCTGCAAGCTGCCCAACGTCGAGCACACCGAGCAGACCTTTCCGCTGCTGTTCCTCTATAGAAAGGAAGTGATCGATTCGGGCGGCGCGGGCAAATACCGGGGCGGGCTGTCGGCGGAGTCCTGCTTCATTCCTCACCGCACCGACGTGATCACTCAGGACACGCTGTCCTCGGGAAACGCCATCCCGACCTCGCCCGGCATGATGGCCGGGTACCCGGGATCGGTGAACGTGTACAAGTTCAAGCGCGCGACCGACATCGCCGAGCGGCTGAAAAGCCGGCAGATTCCAACCGACATCGCGGAAGTCAAAGGCGAGGAAGTGACGCTCGCGCTGCGCCAGGAGAATTTCCTGCAGAAGCCCGAAGACGTCTATGCCGTCATCTGGTCGGCGGCGGGAGGGTTCGGCGATCCGCTCGAGCGCGATCCCGAGCGGGTGAGAGAAGACGTGGTCGAGCACCGCTCGGTGTCGATCGAGGCGGCGCGCGACATCTACGGCGTGGTGGTCGGGACCGATGGACGGCTCGATTACGCCGCCACCCAGAAACTGCGCGCGGCGCGGCGCGAGGCAAACCGCAGGAAGGACACTGAGGTAAGGCGTCTCACCGGAACAATCCTCTCGCGGGTTACGGACAACCTTGATCTACGCCGCGAAGAGGACGGCCTGTATCTTTGCTGCGTGAAGTGCGCGGCGGACCTGGGCTCGATGCGCGACAACTACAAGGACCATTGCGTGCGGCGCGAATCGGACGTGAGCGCCGCGAATCCCAACATCGGCGACTACCGCCGCTACATCGACGACCGGCCGGTGTTCCGGCAGTTCTTCTGCCCCGGGTGCGGCGCGCTCGTCGAGAACGAGGTCGCCCGCGCCGACGACCCGGTTCTGCGCGACATCGAGCTCGATATCCGCTAAAAGCCCGCGGTTCTTCGTTGACACGACGAAGCGCGGTTGATAGATTGCGCCGCACTACCGCGCCGGACCGAAGTTCCATATAAAGGAACGCGCGGCAGCCGCCGCCGGCGCGAGGGAGGGCGTCCAGTCGGCGGCGCGCCACGAGGAGGAAATCGATGCAGGCGGCGGGGTATCCCGCGATGACGGCTGCAGCCCCGTTCACGCTGCGGCGCTCGTTCGACTGGAAGTGGGTCGTGATCGGGCTGTGCGTGGCCCTCACGGTCTACATCGCGGTGATTCCGCTCGCGTTTCTGCTCTGGCAGAGCTTCTTCACGCCGCAGACCGCGGCGAAAGCGGCCGAGTTCACGCTGGGCAACTACACCGCGGCCTACGGCTCGAGCGAGACGCTGCGGCTCTTCTGGAACTCGCTCAAGTTCGCCTTCGGCGCGTCGCTGTTCGCCTTCGCCGTGGGGACCGCGCTCGCATGGATGAACGAGCGCACCAACACGCCGTTCAAGGCGCTTTTCTTCGCGTTGTCGATCATCCCGCTCGTCATCCCGGGCATCCTTTTCACCGTCGCATGGATACTGCTCGGCAGCCCCAAGATCGGCATCATCAACCTTGCGCTGCAAAACTGGGTCGGGCTCGAGAAGCCCTTGTTCAACGTTTATTCCCTGCCGGGGATGATCTGGGTCGACGGCCTTCACTATTCGCCGATGGCGTTCCTGCTCATGACCGCCGCTTTCCGCGCGATGGACCCTGCGCTCGAGGAGTCCGCGACCATGAGCGGGGCGAACATCTTTCAGGTCGCCTGGCGGGTGACCTTGAAGCTCACCTGGCCGGCGATTCTCGCGACGCTGCTGATGCTCTTCGTGCGCGCGATCGAGTCCTTCGAAGTGCCGGCGCTCCTGGGGCTCCCGGTCGGGATCCACGTGTTCACCTCCGCGATTTACCAGGCCGTGCACCGCTATCCCAGCCAGATCGGGCTCGCCTCCGCGTACGGGATGACCTTGCTCGTGATCACGACCGTCGGCGTGTACTTCGTTTCACGCTTGTCGAGCCGCGGCAGCAAGTACGCGACCATGACCGGCAAGGGTTTCAGGCCGCGGCAGATCGATCTTGGGCCCTGGCGTTGGGTCGCCGCCGCGATCTTCATCGTGTATTTCCTGCTGATCGTCGTGCTGCCCTTCGCGGTGCTGCTGTGGTCGTCTTTCCAGAAGTTTTACTCCGTGCCCTCCTGGCAGGCGCTGCAGAACCTCACGCTCGATCCGTATCGTTTCATCTTCACCTATCCGAACCTGACGCGCTCGGTATGGAACACCCTGATCCTCTCCTTCGGCAGCGCGACGCTGATCATGCTCGTGACCTCCGTCATCTGCTGGATCGTGGTCAAGACCAAGCTCCCGGGACGCTGGCTTTTGGACAACGTCGCTTCGCTCCCGATGGTTTTTCCGGGCCTCGTGCTCGGTCTTTCGATCATGATCTTCTACCTGAATTTCGACATCGGTGTCTACGGGACGATATGGATCATGTTCATCGCCTACATCACCCGTTTCATGCCCTACGGGCTGCGCTACAACACCACCTCGATGCTGCAGATCCACAAGGAGCTGGAGGAATCGGCGGCGATGAGCGGAGCTTCCTGGGCGACGACCTTCAGGCGCATCATTCTGCCCTTGCTCAAACCGGGCCTCGTCGCAGGCTGGATCTACGTGATGATCGTCTCGATCCGCGAGCTCTCCAGTTCGATACTGCTCTACAGCCCGGGCACCGAGGTGCTGTCGATCACCATCTGGGAGCTGTGGGAGAACGGCCAGTACGTGGAGCTTTCGGCCCTCGGCGTGCTTTTCATCCTGGCGCTCTTCGTTCTGGTGATGGTCGCGCAGTGGCTGGGCAAGAAATTCGGCATCAAGGAGTGAGACGGAGAACCGCGTGCTGAAAGTCGAAGGATTGTTCACGGAGTATCCCAACGAGCGCGGCGAGATCGTGCGCGCCGCGCAGGACGTGAGCTTCGAGGTGCCGGAGGGAAAGCTGTTCACGCTGCTGGGGCCCAGCGGTTGCGGCAAGACCACGACGCTGCGCTCGATCGCGGGGCTCGAGCGGCCGCGCGCGGGCGAGATCGGCGTCGGCGACCGCGTGGTGTACTCCTCCACGAAAGGCGTTTTTGTCGCGCCCAACCGGCGCGGCTTCGGGATGGTGTTTCAGTCCTACGCCATCTGGCCGCACATGAACGTGTTTCAGAACGCGGCTTTTCCGCTGGAGGTCGGCGACCGAAGGCTCTCGAGGAAGGAGATCCGCGACAAAGTCCTGCGCGTGCTGACGGCGGTGCAGTTGAACGAGCTTGCCGACCGCGAGGCGACCAAGCTCTCCGGCGGACAGCAGCAGCGCCTCGCGCTCGCGCGGGCGCTCGTCATGGAGCCGCAGCTGCTGCTCCTGGACGAGCCGCTCTCCAACCTCGATGCGAAGCTGCGCGAGCTCATGCGCTTCGAGCTGAAACGCCTGCAGCGGGAGCTCCGGATCACCACGGTCTACGTGACCCACGACCAGAGCGAGGCGCTCGCGCTCTCGCACTCGATCGCGGTGATGAACGAGGGCCATATCCAGCAGATCGGCACGCCGCGGGAAATCTACGAGCGGCCGCGCAGCCAGTTCGTCGCCGACTTCGTGGGAACGACGAATTTTCTCGACGGCACGGTTCTGGGGCGCGGCGCCGCGTCCGGGCATTTCCGCGTGCGCACCGAGTTCGGCGAGGTCGAAGTCCTGTCGGACGACGATTTGCGCGGCAACGACCGCGTCGTGCTTTCGGTGCGGCCCGAGGACGTCGAGCTCGCCGAGGCGCGGCCCGAAGGCAGCAACGTCTGGGAGGCCCGCGTCGACCAGAAGGTATTTCTCGGCGAGTTCATCGATTTCCAGGTGAAGCTCGGCAGCCGCATCCTGCTCTCGCGATGCCATCCGTCGCTGCGAACGCCCGTCGGAGACGCCCTCTACGTGAAACTCCATCCCGAAAAATGCGTGGCCTTCAAGGCCGCCTGACCCCCATGTCCAAAACGCGAGCCCGCAACGCAGAGAATTCAGCGAGACCGGCCAAGGAGCGCTGGGCGTCCGACGTCATCGTCGACCTGCTGCACGCCTACGAGCTGCCGCACGCGGCGCTCAACCCCGGGGCGAGCTACCGCGGGCTGCATGACTCGATCGTGAACTACGGCCAGAACCGCCCGACGATGATGCTCTGCCAGCACGAGGAGACGGCGGTGCAGATCGCGCACGGCTACGCCAAGGCGAGCGGCCGGCCGATGGTCGCGATCCTGCACAATCTCGTCGGCCTGCTGCACGCCAACATGGCGATCTACTACGCCTACATCGATCGCGCGCCGATCTTCATCATCGGCGCGACAGGACCCATGGATGAGACCAAGCGCCGGCCGCGCATCGACTGGATCCACACCGCTCAGGGCCAGGGCGAGGCGGTGCGCGCCTATACCAAATGGGATTACCAGCCGCACACGATCGACGGCGCACCCGAGGCGTTCGCGCGCGCCTACGCGGTGATGATGACCGAGCCTCAAGGGCCGATCTACATGTGCTACGACGCGTGGCTGCAGGAGCAGAAGCTCGACCACGAAGTGCCGCTGCCGCCGCCTCACGCGGCGAAGGTGCCGAGCAAGCTCGCGCCCGATCCGAAGGCGCTCGAGCGCGCCGCGGACCTCGTTGCTGGAGCGAAGAATCCCGTGATCGTCGCGGAGTTCGTCGGCCGCGAGCCCGAGGGCTTCCATGCGCTGGTCGACCTCGCCGAGACGGGGGGCCTGCCTGTATACGATGTCGACAGCCGCCTCAACTTCCCGACGCGGCACCCGCTCAACATGAGCATGGAAAAGGACGTGTTCCGCGACGCCGATCTCGTGCTGTGCCTCGACACCCGCGACTGGGAGCGCCACACCACCGAGCTCGTGAGCACCACGCGCGAGCTCACCTCGATCGTGCCGCCCGGAGCGAAGTGGATCGACATCGGGTTCGGCGACCTGGAGCTGTCGAGCTGGGCGCTCGACTACCAGCGCCTGCACCACGCGGACCTGCGCATTCTTGCCGACACCTCGGTCGCGATTCCGATGCTCGCCGGGCTCCTCAGGAGCCGAGCGAAGAGCGATAAGGCATTTGCGGCGCAGGTAAAGGCGCGTGCGGCGGAGATCGCCAAGCGAAGCACCGCGAAGCGCGAGCGCTGGGCGAAAGAAGCCCGCGAGCATTGGGACGCGAGCCCGATCGCGCTGCCGCGGCTCGCCTCCGAGGTCTGGGAAGCGATCAAGGGCGAGGATTGGGTGCTCACCGCCGGTACGCTCGACGAATGGGCGCGCATGCTCTGGGATTTCGACAAGCCTTACCGGCATCCCGGAAAGTCGCTCGGCACGGCGACGCAGTTCGGCATTTCTCTTGGCGTCGCGCTCGCGCACCGGGAAAAGAAGCGCCTGGTCGTGGACCTGCAGCCCGACGGCGACCTCATGTTCGACGCCGGCGCGATGTGGGTCGCGGCGAAGCACCGCATCCCGCTTCTGGTCGTCATGTACAACAACCGCGCCTACTACAACGACTGGGAGCACCAGATCCGCATGGCGAAGCTGCGCGGCACGCCGGTCGAGCGCGCGCACATCGGCATGGACATGGACGAGCCTGCGCCCGACTTCGCGACGATGGCGCGCTCGATGGGCTGGTACGCCGAAGGACCGATCGATGACCCCCGGAAGGTCGCTGCTGCGCTCGAGCGCGCGATCGCCAAGGTGAAGGCCGGGACGCCCGCGCTCCTCGACACGATCACCCAGAAGCGCTAAGCCGCGCTCATTCCATTTAGGAGCGGAGCATGAACAAGACCGCCATTCCGCACGCGCTGAAAGCCATCGGCGTCGTCGGCGCGGGGCGCATGGGCACGCCCATCATCGGGCACCTGGCTCGCAAGGGATTTGCGACGCGCGCCTGCGACTTGAACGCTGCGAGGGCGAGCGCGGTGAAAGAGCTGGGCGCGCAATGGGCAGCGAGCCCGGAATCCCTTGCTGCTGAGTGCGACGCGATTCTCGTCTGCGTGGGCTTCGACCGCGAAGTGCAGGAGCTTCTCGCCGAAGGCGGGCCGCTGCGTCGCGCGAAGCCGGGCGCGATCGTGGCGATCCTGAGCACCATTCACCCGAAAACCGTGCAGAATCTCGCCAGGGAGTGCGCGAGCGCCAATTTGCACGTCGTCGACTCCACCGTGTGCCGCGGCGGCGAAGCCGCGGACAAGGGCACGTTGCTTTCATTCGTCGGTGGCAGCGCGGAGGTCGTCGGGCGCCTGACCCCGGTGCTGCGTGCCTACTCTTCGGACGTGGTGCACACGGGCGGGGTCGGCACCGCGCAAGTCGCCAAGGCCGTCAACAATCTCATCCTGTGGGCGTGTCTGGTCGCAGATCACGAGGGACTCGCGCTCGCGCGCCACTACGGCGCGGACATCGAGGCGCTGCGGAAGGCGCTGCTCATATCGAGTTGCGCCAACGGCCCGCTAGAGAAATGGGGCAGCCAGACCATGGCTTGGGCCGAGGACGATATGGCGATCGTCGCGGAGATGGCGGCCGAGGCGGGCATCGCGCTGCCGCAGGCGGGCGTGAACCGCGAGATTTGCCGGGCCCTGAAACCGCGGCGCTACAAGCTCGACCTCTATGGGCGCTGACCCCAGTCCTGGCGCGTCGGCGATTA
>Ga0209283_10001297_pt1 | contig 13504 bp, 14 predicted proteins | sample CZO8metaG_2_FD_188354 | JGI IMG/M metagenome (GOLD analysis project Ga0209283, IMG submission 188354) | Vadose zone soil microbial communities from the Eel River Critical Zone Observatory, Northern California, USA - CZOApr15con2H1.8 metaG... | ecosystem: Environmental > Terrestrial > Soil >...
GAAATCCTTCCGGCAATCTTTCCGGTCCGCGGGACTCAGTGGAGAGCGGCGGCCAGGGAAGCCGCGAGGGCCGCTTCTTGTTCGGGAAAGACGGTGCGCAGGTCAATCACCAGCCGCTCTTCTTCGACTCGCGTGATTACCGGGATGCCTTTCGGCGCTTTCCGCAGGCGCTCTTCGAGTTGCGCCGCTGAATAGCGTGTGCTGGCAATTTTGATCAAGTGTGTCGGCAATTCGCGGTCGGGCGTCGAGCCCCCGCCGATAAGCGAGGCGCCCTCAGCGACATCCAGCTCGACTTCGCCTGCAGGCACGCGCGCGCGAAGCTCTCCGGCAAGCCTTTGCGCGCGCCGTGCGATTTCTCCAGCGCTCAGCCGGATCATTCGCAGCGTGGGCACTTCTTCGAGCGCCCCGCGGAGGCATGCGCCCAGCGTCACTTCCATCGCGGCAATCGTGAGCTTATCCACACGCAGCGCGCGGAACAGCGGATGCCGCCGGATGCGCTCGAGCAAATCCCTTTTGCCGGCGATGATTCCGGCCTGCGGGCCGCCGAGCATTTTGTCGCCGCTGAAAGTCACCACCGAAGCTCCGGCCTCCAAGCTCGCACGGACAACCGGCTCGTTCACTCCATATGCGGATAAATCCACCAAGCAGCCGGAACCGAGGTCCTCCATCACGGGCAGACCCGTGCGGCATCCCAGCGCGACCAACTCTTCGAGCGAAGGCCGCTCGGTGAACCCGACGATGCGGAAATTCGAGGGATGGACGCGCAGCAGGAGGCGCGTCTTCTCGTTGATAGCGCGCTCGTAGTCGGCGAGCTTGGTGCGGTTGGTGGTCCCCACTTCGCGCAGCACCGCTCCGCTTTCCGCCATGATTTCCGGGCTGCGGAAGCCGTCGCCGATTTCAATCAGCTCTCCGCGCGAGACGATGACCTCGCCGCCTTTGGCCAGCGCGGCCAGCACCAACAGGACCGCGGCAGCGCAATTGTTCACCACGATGGCGGTCTCAGCGCCCGTCAGCCGCTCGATGAGCCGCGCCGTGTGAACGTCGCGCTTGCCGCGCGCGCCTGCCGCGAGGTCGTATTCGAGATTGCTGTATTGCGTAGCTGTCTGGCGCAGATGTTCGATGGCCTCCGCTGGAAGCGGCGCTCGGCCCAGGTTGGTGTGGAGAATTACGCCGGTGGCGTTAATCACGGGCTGGAGAGAAAGTGCCAGGACACGCTCGACCTCCGCCGCGATCCAGCCCTCCAGCTCGGCGGAATTGAGCGCGACTGCCGTGATTTCGTGTTCACCGGTAATCCGCGCGCGGACGTTCGCGAGCACAGCCCGCGCTATTTCCACGACCAGCGCGCGATCCACGCGCCCCGCCAGCGTCTTCAATCGCGGCAGTGCGAGCAGCTCGTCCACCGAAGGGATTTGGCGGAGCAGGGCGGCTCGCGCTTCCGTTTCCGTGCCGGGCTTTGCGGCGGGTTTCATGGGAATCGCTATTTCAACACACTCGCCAGCAGGGGGCAACCGACGGCCACAGCCGCTGGAGCGCACCTGTCCCTCGGGTCAGGGGCCCGTAAATCCTGCAAGTTGTTTGTTCCGCACTCTCGCCAAGACCCGCAATTGACGCGCCGCCGGGTACGCCCTAGCATGGACCGGGGGAGCTTCTTCGGCCGCATGGCGACCATTGACGAAGATTTAGGTCAACTCGAAAAGGAAATCCGCCAGCTGAAGATTGAGTACGAGCAATACTTCGGCGGGGGACGAAAGCGCCCTCCCACCGAAATCGAATGGCGGATTGACCTGCTGGTGAAACGCTATGCGGAGCGCGGGGCGGAGCTGAAGTACGCACAGCGTTTTCGCTTTAACAACCTCGCCCAAACGTCCGCCAAGTACAAGGAAATGTTCCGCAAGAAGCTGCAACAGCGGGAAGAGAGCACCGTCCAGCGGCACTTCGGCGCCGCCGCAAAAGCGATCGAAGCCGATCGCGCAAAGAACGAAGCGGTCCAGGCCTTCCGCATCGCCTGCGCCGAGCCGGACCGGGAAACCGAAAAAGTCGAGCAGCTCTATCAGGCGCTGGTGGCCGCAAAACAGAACGCCGGAGAGAAAGTGGATAAGCTCTCCCGCGAAAACTTCCGCGAATTTGTCCGCAAGAAGACACATGACTTGAGAAAACAGAAAGGCTGCAAGGAAGTGGAGTACCTGGTCGAAGTCGCCGGCGGCCAGGTGAAATTAAAGGCCCGTGTGAAGGAATAACCCACCGCTCTTCGTGCTGTGTTTTCCCCGCCGGCAGTTCTTGCTTTCCGAAGGCACGCGCTCGCGCATACAATACTCCGTTTTTCCTCTGCGGAGGCATTTGTGGCCATGGAGCGGGCCCTCATCAGCGTGTTTGATAAAACGGGGATCGTGGAGTTCGCGAAAAGGATCTCCGCGCTGCACATCGAAATCCTGTCCACCGGCGGAACGGCGAAGCTTCTCCGGGACGCGAAAATCCCCGTCCGCGATGTCGCGGAGTTCACAGGATGGCCGGAGATGCTCGGCGGGCGCGTGAAAACGCTGCATCCGAAGGTGCACGGCGGGCTGCTGTTCCGCCGCCACGATCCCGGCGATCGCAAACAAGCGGCCGAGCACGGTCTTGCGCCGATCGACCTGGTGGTCGTCAATCTTTATCCGTTTGAGGCGACCGCCGCGAAGAGCGATCTGACCTCCGAAGAACTCATCGAAAACATTGATATCGGCGGCCCGGCGATGTTGCGTTCGGCGGCGAAGAATTTCGAAAGCGTGACGGTGGTAACCGAACCGGCCGACTATCACCGCGTTGCCGCGGAGCTCGAAGCAAACCGCGAAGTCAGCCTGGAGACGCGCCTGGAGCTGGCCCGCAAGGTGTTTGCGGCCACCTCGCGCTACGACGGGCTGATTGCCTCGGAACTCGAGCGCCTTTCTGCTTCCCCGGGCGGCGTGTCGCTCGGCAAGCGCGCCGTGCTTCCTTCGCGCTTGAATGTTTCGCTGGTGCGCCTGCAATCGCTGCGGTACGGCGAAAACCCGCATCAATCCGCCGCGCTCTATATTCCCGCAGGGCGCAACCCCGAAGGCCTCGCCGGCGCGCGGCAGATTCAGGGCAAGGAGCTTTCCTACAACAATTTTGTCGACCTGGAGGCGGCGCGCAGCCTGGCGGGGGAATTTTCCGTTCCGGCGGCGGTCATCATCAAGCACACCAACCCCTGCGGCGCGGCCGAGCAGGACACGCTGCTGAACGCGTACCGCAAGGCGCTGGCGTGCGACCCCGTTTCCGCCTTTGGCGGAGTTCTCGCGTTCAATCGCCCGGTGGACGGAGCAACGGCCGAAGAGGTGACGAAGCTTTTCGCCGAATGCATACTCGCGCCGGGCTTCGAGGAACAGGCTTACGCCGCGTTTGCGGCGAAAAAAAATCTGCGCGTGCTGGAACTCCCGGAGGGCGGACTGGCGGCATCCCGCGATCTGCAATTCAAGCGCATTTTCGGAGGCGTGCTCGTCCAGCAGCCCGACCTCGGCGAACTCAACGACCTCGAACTGCGCACGGTAACCAAGCGCGTCCCCACGCTGGACGAAATGCAGGCGATGCGCTTCGCCTGGAAAGTGGCGAAGCACGTGAAATCCAATGCCATCGTTTTTGCGCGCGACGGCCAGACGCTCGGCGTCGGAGCCGGCCAGATGAGCCGCGTGGATGCGGTGAAGGTCGCGGTGATGAAGGCGCAGCTCCCGCTCGCCGGGAGCGTGGCTGCTTCCGATGCCTTCTTCCCGTTTCCCGACGGCGTGGAAGAGGCTGCGCGCGCCGGAGCAACCGCGGTGATTCAGCCCGGCGGGTCGGTGCGCGATGCCGAAGTCGTCGCCACAGCCGACCGGCTGAACCTTGCCATGGTCTTCACCGGCATCCGGCACTTCCTCCACTGAATCGTTTCGAGGCAGCAGCCAAACTAAATTGTGTCATCGCTGCTGCTTACCGCGCCGGGAAGAGGCTTGCGGGCGACGAGTCTGGAGAAACCCGCGCAGTTTCCGTCCCAGATCGTCGCGGGTGTTGCGGAATGCATCGAGCTTTTCGTCGTGCGTGCCGCTTACGGCCGCCGGGTCGGGCAGGCTCCAATGAATCCGTTCGGGCGCTCCGGGGAAGACGGGACAGCGCTCTGCGGCGCGATCGCAAACCGTGATGACCGTATCAAATCGCCGCCCCTCGAATTCCGCCACGGATTTCGAGCGGTGCGCGGAAATGTCCAGCCCGATTTCGCGCATCGCTTCGATGGCTAGCGGATTTACGGCGGATGGCTGCGTGCCGGCGCTGCGGACTTCCAGGCGATTCTGACTCAAGTGGCGCAGCAACCCTTCGGCCATCTGGCTCCGCGCCGAATTTCCCGTGCACAGAATCAGAACCTGTTTTTCGGACATGAACCCGCCTGGAATCGGCTCGCCATCAGGCGCAGCAGGATGGCCCGCAACAGGCTTGCTTGGCGGCAGGTTTCACGGCGCGGACAAACGCGCTCATGAATTTGCCGTCCACCTGCGGGGCGATGGCTTGCGCATCCACTCCCGCCTTCTCCAGAAATTCCCGCGCGTCGCTCACTTTGTACACGCGAGTCGGTTCCACGGCGATGTTCTCGAAGCCGGCCTTCGTGAGTTTTGAGCGGTATTCGTTTTCCTCGAGGGCTCCGGCGATGCAGCCGATCCACAATTCCACGTTTCTGCGAATCGCCGGGGGGACCTCTCCGCGAACGACAACATCGGAAACCGCAAATCGCCCGCCCGGCTTGAGCACGCGGTACGCCTCGGAAAGCACGCGGTCTTTGTCTCCCGAAAGATTGATCACGCAGTTCGAAATGACGACATCCACGCTGTTATCGGGCAGCGGCACGCTTTCGATGGCGCCCTTCAAAAATTCAGCGTTCTCGATTCCTGCTTTGCGCTGATTCTCGCGCGCCAGCGCCAGCATTTCGTCGGTCATGTCCAGGCCATACGCCTTGCCCGCCGGACCCACGCGCCGCGCGGACAGAAGAACGTCTATCCCCCCGCCCGAGCCGAGGTCCAGAACGATTTCGCCCGGATGGAGCTGCGCGAGCGCCGCCGGATTTCCGCAGCCCAGCGACGCTGCGACCGCCTCCGAAGGCAACGCGGCTTTTTCCGCGTCGTTGTAAAGATTTGCGGTAATCGGGTCGCATCCGATTGTTTCTGCCGCGTTTCCGCAGCACGGGCTCGCGCCTTGCGCGACCCGTTGCGCCGCCTGGCCGTATTTCTGCCTCACAACTTCCTGCAAATTTTGCTCGCTCATTTTGTCACCTTTTGTCATCCGTCCGTGTGTCGCTTCGCCGCATTGCCGCATCATTTCGACGCTCGGGCAAGCTCCTCCGGCGAAATCGCCCGGCTGCGCGTGCAGCACTCTTCGTACAAAAAACCCATCAATTCCTTGAGCGCGCCTGTGTTTGCGGCGTACCACAAGAACTGGCGTTCCCGCCGGACGCTCACCAATCCTTCGTGTTTCAGTTTTTCCAGATGGTGCGAAAGCGTCGAAGAGGGAATCCCCAGCTCCTCCTGAATTTCGTTTACCACCAACCCCTGCGGATGCGCTGCCAGGAGTATTCGCAGGATGCGCAGCCGCGGCTCCGCGCCAATCGCCGAAAACATATCGGCAAAGCGGGAGAACCGTTCCGGGGAAGGGTCGCGCAGCATGTTTCTATAATACTAGTAATATGGAGATTGTCAAGCTTTCTCTTCGCCCCCTTTTTCCGGAACGCGTTTCTCCGGCGACGCATCCTACTGTCGTGGCTCTTTTCGCCCAGGAAATCCGGGCGGGTGTTTCTTTTGACCCCCGGCTCCCCTCTATAGGATAATTTTCCACTTCGGGGGTTTGATGAAGATTCGCAAGATGCTCCTGGCAATTCCGGCTTTCCTGTTCTTGTCGGCGGCAGTTCTCGCCCAAGAACAATCGCCGGCCCCCTCCCCGGCGCCCCAGCAAAAGAGCGCAGCTTCCCCCACGCCCGCTTCCGCCAGCGAGACCAGGACTCGCGCGGAGATTTATTACGACTTGGCCCTCGGGCACTACTACGAAAAGATGTACGAGCAGATGTACGATTCCACCGGCCGCAGCGAGTATGCCAACCAGGCTATCGAATTCTTTAAGAAGGCCTACGCCCTTGACCCCGCCTCTGCCGTAATCGGTGAGCGCCTAGCCGAGATGTATTGGAAGACGCAGCGCATCCGCGACGCGGTCCTCGAGGCGCAGCAAGTTCTGAAACGCGCCCCGGACGACGTCGCGGCTCACCGCTTGCTCGGCCGGATCTACGTGCGCGCCCTGGGCGACGGGAATGCCTCCGCGGCGCAAACCGAAACGGTTGCGCGCGCCGTCGAGCAATACAAAGAGATCCTTCGCTTGGATCCCCGCGATACGGAATCGACGCTCTGGCTTTCGCGGCTGTATCGCTTGCAGAACCAGCATGAAAAGGCCGAGCAGGTCCTGCGCGGACTGCTCCAGCGCGATCCCGAAAACGAATCGGCCGTCGAGCAACTGACACAACTCCTCGTGGATGAAGGCAAGCCTGACGAAGCCATCGCTCTTCTGGAAGGCATCATCCAGCGCGCGCCCACGCCAAGCTTGCTGGACCTGCTGGGGGACGCCTACACGCAGGCGAAAGATCCCGCAAAGGCTGAAGCGGCTTTCAAAAAGGCCGTGGAACTCGATCCGACGGAAGCAGGCCACCGGCGGGGTCTCGGCCAGGCGCTGCTCGCGCAGGAAAAGTACAAGGAAGCCCTCGAACAGTATCAGAAGCTGTCTGAAATGGAGCCAGACGACGCGGAGACCTATCTGCGTCTCTCGCAGGTCTACCGCGGGCTGCACCAGCTCGATTTAGCGGAGCAGGCTCTGCTCCGCGCCCGCCAGCACGCGCCGGGCAGCCTGGAAGTGATTTACAACGAGGCCATGCTGTATGAATCGCAAGGGCGGTTCGACGACTCCATCCGCGTGCTTTCCGATGCTGCTGCCACCGTCAAGGGCCAGACGCCATTGACTCCTTCCAGCCGCCGTACCCTCGCCGTCTTGTACCAGCAATTAGGCCGTCTTTACCGCGAAGTGGGACGCTATCCGGCGGCGATCAATACGTTTCAAGAGATGCTCCGGCTTGGTGACGAGGAAGAGCGCCACGCGCGCGTCCTGATTATTGACGCCTACCGGGCAGCGAAAGACCTTCCCCACGCCCTGGATGAGGCCCGCAAGTCGCTCCAGCTTTATCCCAAAGATGTGCCTTTGCGTACCACCTATGCCATGCTCCTCGGCGAAAAAGGCGACACCGACGAAGGCGTGCGCATCTTGAAAGGATTGCTCACCGGCACCGAAGGGGACCGCGAGATTCAGATCGACATTTCTCAGGTATACGAGCGAGGGCGGCGCTACACCGAAGCCGAAGCCGCGGCGCGCGCCGCGGAAAAGCTCCCCGGCCGCCCCTCAGACAACGAGATGGTTTGGTTCATGCTCGGCGCAATCTACGAACGCCAGAAGATGTTTGACCGCGCCGAAGTCGAGTTTCGCCGCGTCCTCGAAGTGAATCCGCACAATGCCGCCGTGCTCAACTATTACGGCTACATGCTTGGCGATCTCGGCATCCGCCTCGAGGAAGCGAGCGCGCTGGTGCGCCGCGCCCTGGTTGAAGAACCCTATAACGGCGCGTATCTCGACAGCCTCGGCTGGATCTATTACAAGCAGAACCGCCTCCCGGAAGCCGAGACCTCTCTCCTGAAAGCCGTCGAACGCGAGAGTCACGACCCGACGATTCACGGCCACCTGGGCGACGTCTATTTCAAGACCGGCCGTCAGGACCTGGCCGCCGCCGAATGGGAGAAGTCCCTGATGGAATGGCACCGCGCGCTTCCTACGGAAACCGAAGCCGATAAAGTCGCCGAACTCGAAAAAAAGATTGCCGGCTTGAAGCACCGCGTCGCGCAGGATAAGAGTGACGCTGTGGCCAAGCCGCAATAACGGCCTGCATGCGCGTGGTCCGCATCCCGGCGTTTGCCAAAGTGAATTTTTCTCTCGAAATTCTTGGCAAGCGCCCCGACGGCTACCACGAACTCCGCACCGTCTATCAGACCATCTCCCTCCACGACGATTTGACCTTTCGGCCGTATCCCGGTCGGCGAATCCATCTCGAGATTCGCGGGGACCGTGCATTGCAGCGCGAAGCGCCCGAGCGCAACCTCGCCTATCGCGCCGTGGACGCTCTTCGCCGCGAATGCAAAGCTCGCTCGGGAGTGCAGATTCTGCTCGAGAAGCGTATCCCCGCCGGCGCGGGACTCGGCGGCGGCTCGAGCGACGCCGCTGCAGCGCTCATTGGCTGCGCGCGCTTCCTCGGGCGCAAAGTCCCCGCCGCAGTGCTGATCGAAATCGCCGCATCGCTGGGCTCGGACGTGCCCTTTTTCCTGTTGGGCGGACGCGCGCTCGGCGTCGGACGCGGTGAGGAGGTCTACCCCTTGCCGGACATCCCGCGCCGCTCGATTCTGGTGGTTTCTCCAAGCGGCATCTCCGTTCCCACGGCGGATGCTTACCGCTGGCTCGGCCTTCGATTGACAAAGCGCCCCAATCCCTCTACACTCTGGAAGTTCTGCGCTCTGTGCTGGAGCTCGCAGGGAAGCGCTCTCTCGAACGATTTCGAGCGGGCCGTTTTCCGGCGGATTCCCCGCTTGGCGGCAATCAAGCGGGAAATGCTCCGGCGAGGAGCTGCGGAAGCCGCGCTGGCGGGTAGTGGTTCGGCGGTGTTTGGTGTCTTCCGTAACCCAGCGCAGGCGCGCCGAGCTGCCCAGGGGTTCCTGAAAGACCAGACGTTTGTCTGTGAAACTCTCTCCAGGGAGAGGTACCGTCGCGCACTGAATTTGCGCGCCGTGGTCTGACCACCGGGCAATTCGCACCGCGTCTCGACCCACGCACCGCGGCCGGGTAATCTCAAATTCCAAGTTCGCAAAGGTTTCTTGTGACCGACGAGAAATTCAAAATCTTTACCGGCCACGCCAACCAGCCGCTGGCGGCGAGCATTTGCAAGTATCTGGGCGTGCAGCTCGGCCAATGCAACCTCGGCAAGTTCAGCGATGGTGAAATCTATTTTCAGATTCTCGAAAACGTTCGTGGCGCGGACGTCTTCGTCGTCCAGCCCTGCAGCGATCCGGTGGATTTCCACCTGATGGAGCTGCTGATGATGATTGACGCCTTCAAGCGGGCCTCGGCATGGCGCATCACCGCGGTCGTCCCGTATTACTGCTACGCGCGCCAGGACCGCAAAGACAAGCCGCGCGTCCCCATCTCCGCGAAGCTGGTGGCCGACCTGCTCGAGACCGCCGGCGCCAACCGCGCCCTGACGCTCGACCTGCATGCGCCGCAGATTCAAGGTTATTTCACCGTGCCTGTGGACCACCTATTCGCCTCGCCGGTCCTCGTGGATTACTTCCGGCAGCGGAATCTTTCGCATGTGACCGTGGTCTCGCCGGACGCCGGCGGCGTGGAACGCGCGCGATTTTTTGCAAAAAAGATTGATGCCCCGCTGGCGATCGTGGACAAGCGCCGCGTGGACGTGGATGTCAGCGAAGTGATGCACCTGATCGGCGACGTTCGCGGACGCCCCGCGCTCATTATTGACGACATGATTGATACGGCCGGCACGCTGGTGAAAACCGCCGAAGCGCTCCTCAAGGAGGGCGCCACGCAGGTCTTTGCCGCCTGCACGCACGCGGTGCTGTCCGGCCCGGCGGTTGAGCGCATCTGCAAATCGGAGATCACCGAAGTTGTGGTCACCGACTCGGTGCCGCTCAACGAAGCCGCGAAGAAAGTTTCCAAGATCAAGGTCCTCAGCGTCGCCGCATTGCTCGCGCGCGGCATCCGCTCGATCCACGAAGAGACCTCGATTAGCGAACTGTTTATCTAGCCCCCGGCGGGCTGCTGCAAGGAAGGACGTATGGAACAGATCATTCTCGAAGCTTCGCCCCGCGAAGACCGCGGCAAGAACGCTGCGCGGCGTCTGCGCACCACCGGGCAGATTCCGGGCGTCTTGTACGGCGGGAAAGGCGCGCCGGTCGCCGTCGCCGTCAATGCCAAGCAGCTTGCGGGCATCTTCCGGTCGGAATCCGGACACAACACGATTTTCAAAGTGAAGTTCGGCGCCCAGCAGCACACCGCCATTCTGAAAGACTGGCAGGTGGATCCCGTCAAGGGTTCGCTGCTCCACGTGGACCTGCTGAAAATCGCCATGGACGTGCGCATGAAGGTAAAGGTGCCCGTGCACACCTTCGGCGAGCCGCAAGGCGTCAAGCTGCAGGGCGGCATCTTCGAAATGGTGACGCGCGAAGTGGAAATCGAATGCTTGCCGGGGGAAATCCCCGGGGAATTCCGCGTGGACGTCAGCGAGCTGATGATCGGCAAACAACTGCGCGTGGGCGACCTGCCCGTCGATCCCGCGAAAATGACGCTGGTGACCGACCCGCAGCGCGTCATCGCCCACGTGGTTGCCCTGCGCGCCGAGGAAGAAAAGCCTGCCGAGGCCGTGGCTGCGGAAGCGGCGGCGCCGGCCGAACCCGAAGTCATCAAGAAGGGCAAGAAGGAAGAAGAAGGCGAAGAAGTCGCCGAGGCCGGGGAAGAAAAGCCCAAGGAGAAAGAGAAAGAGAAGGACAAGGACAAGGAGAAGAAGAAGTAGCGGTGGTCCGGTGCGGCGCGGAATGCTTGTGTGGCGCCTTTTGTTCAAACGCGGGAAGGCTCGGACGGTTCGCTCGACGGCGGTGCGGCGCATGAGGCTGATCGTAGGGCTCGGCAATCCCGGCCCGGAACACGTCTGGACGCCGCACAACCTGGGCTTTCTGGCGGTGGACCAGATTGCGGAGAAGGCTGGGATTCGCGTGGAGCGGCCTGAAGCAAGAGCGTATGTCGGCCGGGGGACGCTGGCCGGGCAGGAAGTTCTCCTGGCCAAGCCGCAGACGATGATGAATCTCAGCGGCCTCTCGGTGCGCGATTTGGTGCAGCGCTACGACCTCGACCCGGCCGGGCTGATCGTCATTTTCGATGAAGTGGATTTGCCGTGGGGCATGCTTCGGATTCGCGAGCGCGGCGTCAACAGCACGCATAACGGCCTGAACTCCATCATCGGCGCGCTCGGCACGGATGAGTTCGCCAGGGTTCGCTTGGGAGTTCAGCCGGACCATCCGGTCGCCGACCGCGCGGCTTATGTGCTTCACCCCATGCGCAAGGCCGAACTGGAAGTCGCTGCGGAGATGGTGGCGCAGGCCGGCGAAGCGGTCGAGTTGATTCTCGCCGAGGGAGTCGCCAAGGCCATGAATCGCTTCAACAAGCGTGTTCCGCCCCCGGCCGAACAGGTGTAGTGCCGGGCTGTAGCCCGGCACGGAATTGAGAAATGGTGCGCCGCCCCCTTGCCCGGAGGGTGAGCGAAGGGTCGGGCGGCAGAGTTTGACGGAGAATCGAGGGAACCTATGGAAGAACGCCTGTACGATTTGATTTTCATCTGCCGGCCGACCACGCCGGAAGAGGAAATCACGAAAATCATCGCCACGCTCGAGCACGCTTGCGCCGAAAAGGGCGGCAAGGTTGAAAAGCTCGAGAAATGGGGCACGCGCAAGATGGCCTACCGCGTCGCCAAGCATCGCGAAGGCTACTACGTCTATTTGCAAATCAAGAGCACGCAGGGCGAACTGATTCGCGAACTCGAGCGGCGCCTCGCGGTTTCGGACGTGGTCATCAAGTACCTGACCGTGCGCCTCGACGAAGAACTGAAACGCCAGCAGAAGTTTCAGCGCAAGCGCGAGCGCAAGGCGGCCCGGCGTCCTCGCAAGGCGGCCGGTGGCGCCACGCCTCCGGCCGAACAGGCTGCGGCGCAGGGTTAGCCGCGCGGCTCTCGTATGCGGAATGGGCTCAAGAATTCTTTTGAAGAAAGGGAATACCGATGGCTGAAGAACAAAGATCGCAGGGCGGACCTCCTTCCGGAGCGCCTCGCCGCGAAGGCGGGCACGGAGGGCCGGGAGGTCCGGGCGGCCCGCGCAAGGGCAAGCGGCAATTCTTCCGCAAAAAGAAAGTCTGCCGGTTCTGTGTGGACCGTGTGGACTTTATTGACTTCAAGAAGGTGGAAATGCTCCAGCCCTTCGTGCAGGACCGCGGCAAGATTCTTCCGCGGCGCATGACCGGCACGTGCTCGCGCCACCAGCGCTGGCTCGGCGAAGCCATCAAGCGCGCGCGCAACATTGCTCTGCTGCCGTTTGCCACCGGCATGTGATCGCCCGGCCGCGGTTTGGCCGGAACAGGAATTCCGGGAGACGCTCGATGCAGATTATTTTGCAGGAAGATGTGGAAAAACTCGGCACGCGCGGCCAGATCGTGGAAGTCGCGGCGGGCTACGCGCGCAACTATCTGTTGCCGCGCAAGCTGGGCATCGAAGCCACAACCTCGTCGCTGAAGCGCCTCGAAAAAATCCGCGCCACGCTCGCCAAGCGCACCGCCACCGAGCGCGAAGCCGCGCAGAAACAGGCCGAGGCTCTCGCCGCCGTGGCCCTGCGCTTTACGCGCAAGGCCGGCGAAAGCGACCAACTCTTCGGCTCAGTCACTTCGGCCGACATTGCCGAAGGACTCGCCAAGCAGGGCTTTCAATTGGATAAGCGCCAGATTCAGCTCGCCGAGCCCATCAAGGTCGTCGGGGAATACCAGGTGACGGCGAAGGTCTATCAGGAAATCACCGGCTCGTTCAAGGTCGTGGTCGAAAAAGAAGCGTAGCATCTGCGCGATGCGGCGCCCCGGCGTTCTTAGGCGCGCTGGGGATTTTTCTCGATTCCACACAAGTTATTCACAAGTTTTCCTAGCCCATAAGGTTATCCACCATTCTTCGAATATCCACATCCCTCCTGTAATTGACCCGGCTGGCATGCTCGCCGACAATGCCGCATCCCTAATCCCAAGTGGGCATTCTCAAGGGCGCGAAAAAACCTGTTGAACCCCGGGGCCACTTAGGCGAAACTAAGGCGAATATAGACAAATGGCTACGCAACCGGTTCTCGAACGCCCGCTGCCGCAAAATCTTGATGCCGAACGCAGCGTCCTCGGCGCCATCCTGGTGGACAACCACGCCATTAACGCGGCCATCGAAAAGCTGCGTCCAGAAGATTTCTTCCACGACCATCACCGGCGCATCTTCCAACAGATGATGGCGCTGCACGAGAGCCAGCAGGCCATTGACCTGGTGACCCTCACCGAAGAACTGCACCGCCACGGCGAGCTCGAAGCCTCCGGCGGGGCTTCCTATCTCGCGCAGCTTCTCGACGGCGTGCCGCACATCTCCAACATCGAACACTACGCGCGCATCGTCAAAGAAAAAGCCATCCTGCGGAACCTCATTCACGCCACGCACAAAATCCAGCAGCGCGCGCTCGATGCCGAAGAAGACGCCGACACCATTCTTGACGGGGCCGAATCCTCTATTTTTGAGCTCGCCGAAGACCGCGCGCGCACCGGACTGATTGGCATCAAAGAC
>Ga0209283_10001298_pt1 | contig 13499 bp, 16 predicted proteins | sample CZO8metaG_2_FD_188354 | JGI IMG/M metagenome (GOLD analysis project Ga0209283, IMG submission 188354) | Vadose zone soil microbial communities from the Eel River Critical Zone Observatory, Northern California, USA - CZOApr15con2H1.8 metaG... | ecosystem: Environmental > Terrestrial > Soil >...
CACGAGAAGGACAAGGTCGAGAACTATCTGCACCGCCAAGTCTGTGGTGGGCAGATGACGCTGGCTGCGGCGCAGAAGCAAATTGCTTCCGACTGGCTATCGGTCTGGGACCAGATCAAGCCGTGACTATTCCCCTGGGCTGAGTCGAAAGGCGAAGCATGAGTCGCAACCCAACGATCGTTGAGGGCTATCGGTAACCCCTGAACCTCCGCTGTACGATGGCTACCTACAATTGGGCTGGCGATAGGCGCCTCTTATCGACACCTCTCTCCCTCCCATGCCTGGTTCGCGGTGACCGATAGGCCAGACGCTGCCTGGGTCACCCAGCAAGCGAGGAATATAAGCTGGGAACTGAACTAGCTTGGTGTGCACGCGAGATTCCTGATCCACGATCATGATGACAAGTACGGCGGTGGCTCCGACCTCGTGTTCGAGGGCGACGGTATGGCTGTGATCAGAACTCCGATCGCCGCGCCAAGGGCAAACTCACACATGGAGCGCCAAATTGGCTCGACCAGGCGCGAGTGTCTCGATTGGCTTCTGATCCTAAATCGTCGGCACCTTGAGCGCGCCCTAACTGTCTGGTTTGAACACTACAACCAGGCTCGGCCCCATCGTGGCCTCGATCTGCGGACGCCGATTGCGCGTTCCGACCCGGTTGTGACGTCGGGACCTGTGACCTGCGAAGAGAGACGCGGCGGGCTTCTGCGCGAAAATTCGCGCGCGCCTTTGCCGGCCGCGGCCTGAATCCGACTCGCCCAATGGCTGCCAACCGCTCTCGACTGGTGTCAGAACCGACCCTTCAACCAGGCTTCAGCTGTCCCGACGTCCGGACTGACCAGATGATCGCCATGACGAATTTGTGTGCCCGACAGGCACCCGACTAGTTATTGCACCCAATACAGTCGCCTCACGATCACAACATCCGGGCCGGCCGGTGAGGACGTCCTCCAATCGCCACTCTGAAACCCGCAAGGTCCTCAGGATGGCGGCAACAAAGACCGTTATCGATTTGTTGTACTCGCATACTGAAAAGACTCAACCCGACGTAGAGCGCCACCCCGATCGAAACGGTCGAATGTCAAGCGGGCCACTGTCAAGCGGGCCACTTGACAGACATCCCCTTCGGCGGTACATTTTGACTCCGCAGCCCCAATCGCGGGACGGCTAGCTGGTTAGAGATCGCGTTCAGTCGGACCTTTACACACCGAGAGATTTGACAACTCGGCGGGGAGTGCTTCGACCAGACTTGCATGACCAAGGCCCGCGGGGTTTGGTACCTCTGAGGATTTCAACATCACGATGGATAAAAAGACAGTCCTTGGCGGCGTAGCGGCGGTCATTCTGGCAGCTACCGGACTCCTGACCTTCCTCTATCAAAGCCATCTATTTCCCTTCTCCGCCGCACCATCTCCGACTCCAACAACCAGTACCTCGACTTCGTTCCACGTCATCGAAGCAATTGTGCGCGCTGACCCTTTCAACTTTTCCGGAGTCTGTCCTGTGACCATCACCTTCTCTGGAAGGATCTCGGCGGTTGGCGCTGGAACGGTCTCCTACCGATTCATCCGCAGCGATGGGGCCTCAGCTCCGATCGAGACGCTGACATTCAACGGTTCAGGTTCACAGGACGTCACCGAAACCTGGCGCCTAGGAGGGCCGGCATTCACCTTTTCCGGCTGGGAGGCGATTCGAGTCATTGATCCGACCGCATTGGACTCAGCGCATGCAACCTTCAGAATCGTCTGCACTTGAGGAGCAGTCACCTAAGGTGATGCAAGGCCGAGCAGGGCCAGTCCAGCCTGAGGGTTTCGCGTGGAGGTGGAGCTAACCCAGGGCCATCAATCGCGTGGTGATTCTCTTCTTTGAGAACCAAACGGTCGACAACCTTGCCAGCCTGAGGGGCACACTTATTCCTCGGTGGGTTGGCTACTCGGAGTTGCTGTAGTTAACCGCTAGCATCGCCACCGGATGTGGTTTGCGTTTGTCTACTCTCTCCTGCGCCTTCTCCTCGACGTCGCCGACGTGCGCTTGCGGGTTCGCGACCCTGAGGCGGAGTTGCTGCTTCTTCGCCACCAACTGCGAGTTGTTCGCCGTCAAGTGAAGCGGCCGCAGCTCGACGTGGCCGACCGGGCGATCATGGCCGCGCTGAGCCACCGAGTAAGCCGGGCACCATGGATCGGGATGCTGGTCCAGCCCGAGGCGGTCCTCGGCTGGCACCGCCAGGTGGTGCGCAGGAAGTGGGCGGCCTTCGGCCGCCGGCGAGGTCCGGGGCGACCAGGTCTCGATCCCGAACTACAGACCCTGATCCTGGAGATGGCCAAGGACAACCCGAAATGGGGCTGCGTCCGCATTCGCGGCGAAATGCTCAAGCTCGGTGACGTGGTTTCCGCAACCGCGATTCGCAAGTTGCTGCGCCGGAACCGGATCGGTCCCGCGCCATTGCGTTCGCGGCTGAGCTGGAAGACGTTCTTGAGAGCCCAGGCTTCGGCGATCGTGCTCACCGACTTCCTGAGCGTCGATACCGTGTTCCTGAAGCGGCTCTACGTCCTCTTATGTATGGAGCTGGCCACCAGGAGGGTGATCTGGCTCGCGGTCACTGAGCGGCCGGACGCGGTCTGGGTGAGTCAGCAGGCGAGGAACCTCTGCTGGGAGCTCAGCGAGGTGGGAGTCGACGCTCGCTTCCTGGTCCGCGATCACGACGCCAAGTACGGTGGTGGCTCGGATCTTGTCTTTCGGGCGGAGGGAATCGAGGTGATCAGGACGCCGATTGCGGCGCCCAAGGCCAACGCCCACATCGAGCGGCAGATCGGATCGACCCGGCGCGAGTGTCTGGACTGGATCCTGATCCTGAACCGCCGCCATCTCGAGCGGGTCCTTGCCGAGTGGTTCGAGGACTACAACTCGGCCCGTCCCCACCGGGCTCTTGGGTTGCGGACCCCGATCGCGCGCTCCGATCCGGTCCCGACAGCAGGACCGTTAACCTGCACCGAACGACTCGGCAGCTTGTTGCGGGAGTACGCGCGCGAGGCGCTGCCGGCCGCGGCCTGAAGCCCCAGCCGATCTGCCCATACCATGGGTGGCGTGGTCCTGCGGTGCACGGTCAAGATGCTGTCGCTCCTGGGTGCGCGTCAACGAGACCTCGTGACAATCGCGCCCAGCGACCAGGATTGGTACGCCAACCTGCTCTGGCTGGACGGTCGCAAATGCCTGCTATTGGCTCATGCTGGCACCCTGTTCTCGGTCTTCGTTCCGGACATCCGCAAGGCCGACTTGGTACCGATCGGCAGGTCGGTCGTGGGTTCCATTCAGGCGGAGCTCGAGGCCGAGAGCCTTCCGTTTGACCGATTCGGCGTTCTCGACCCGCGCCACGTGGTTCTGGCGAAGACAGAAAGTCGCACCGTTTTGGGCTACATGAACGAGATGGCGCGGTTCTGCGAGTACGCGATCGACGACGCCGGCGGCTTAGCCCGATGCAACGCCCGAGAGTTGAACCGTGAGCTCAGGAGGGAATTGCACCTCTCTCGGCAGCCGCCCGGCTACTTGGTGCCAATCGAATTGGCCGGTGGATCCCGCGGCCGACCACATCGGAGGCTCCTCGATAGAGGTCGTACGAGTTTGTGTGCCCCTCAGGCTAGGTGAGGATGGCCTCGAAGTCCTGCCTCGCGCCCACCGCGTCATCAGCAACTTGAAGACCTGGCTCCAGGGCACGTATCGCGGCGTCCGAGGGCCAGCTGCAGGCCTATCTCGACGAGTTTGTGTTCCGATTCAACCGTCGGCGCACGCCCATGGCTGCCTTCCAGACCCTGCTCGGGATCGGAGCCAAGCTGCCGCCCACGACCTACCTAGAAATCAAGGCTGGCGCGTTCGCCCTGGCGGAGCAAACCGGATAAGCATTCGGCGGCATTATCGCCTAAACACACCAGCCTCCCAGACTCTGGTTCCGGTGAAAATCGTATGCGGATGCGCCCTGCTGCCAGACAACGAAGGTCGACCCCGACAAGCGATAGCACGTGAACTGCGACGGATCGGCAAAGGCGTAGACGGCGCCGAGTTGCACGAAGGTGACCATGCCCTGGGCCGTCGGTGTGATCACCTGGAGGACTGGTTCCGCCTGGTAGATCATTGGGTCGGTCGAGTACGCGCCGATCACGATGGTGACGCTCTGGTTCGGGCTGAGCGTCAGCTGAGGGCAGGGTTGCCCGTTCTGGTCGATCTGCTCAGGCGCGCTCATGACGTCGTCACCTGACGTGTGATTCTCGAGTCCGATCTCGACGCCGTACACGGAGCACGGCCGAGGTACGCCACCGACCTGCGGTCCGCAGAACTGTGTGTCGTGGGCGACCGAGCAGAACTCCACCAAGCGGTAGCTGGCCTGGTTCGGCTGCGGATTACCCGTCAGACGGAGCCCGGCCCGCGGGATCTGGAGGGCCGTGCTTCCCGTGTTGGTGACCTCAATTGAGAACACGCAGGCCGAAGACAGTCTCAGCGAGGCCACGTCGCCCGGGCGCGAACCGGGCACGGGCGCGGTGGCCACGCCAGGCTGGATCGCATAGAAGGCAGGGTCTAGCGCGCCGTAGTTCGGCCCCGTCTTGGTGATCGTCGGCAACATCCGGCTGAGCTCATCGGCCGAATAGGTCAGCTTCGATTGAGTAAGCACGACGTCGTCCCAATGGTCCACCCAGTTCGGGCAATGCGGCTCGCCAGTGCGCCCATACACGGTACCGAAGGCCACCACCAGGCTGACGTCGAGCGGGCTTGGCGTCACCGTCGGCGTTGGCGACGGCGTCGGCTGGGCGCTCAGGCTCAGAGTAGGTGTCGGGGTCGGAGTTGGCGCAGGCGTTGCCGAAGCCTGACCAAATCTGCAGCTCGCGACCAGGAGGATCGACGTTGCGAGCAGCCCTGCGAGCCGCGTCGCGCGGCGGCAGCTCATGATGCCACCTAGGGACACCACGCGCCTGCTCTAGCGTTCGCAGCGAAGTCGTACGCTGCCGCCCCTTGCTCCCACAGCACAAACGTCGACCCCGAGAGCTTGTAGCACGCGAACTGCGAGGGGTCCGCGAATGCGTAGATCGCGGCTAGCTCTGAGAAGGCTGCCGTCCCGCTCGACGGTGGGGCGATCACCTCAATGACGGGAACTGCGTGGTAGATGACGGGCATCATCGAGTAAGCGCCGATGACCAATGTCACGGTCTGTTGAGTTGTCAGCATCACCGGCGGGCACGGCTGATCAGTTCTGTAGTCGACCGCTGCCGGCACGTTCAGGAAGTCGGACCCGGGCGGTCGATCGTCGAGCGGGACCTCGACGCCATAGGCAGCGCAGGGCGGCGGTCCTGCGCCAATCTCTGGACCACACCAGCGCGGGCTCTGGAGGACCGAACAAAACTCCACTACGTGGTAGATTGCGGGGTTCGGAACTGGGGAGTCGGTGAGGCGGAGTCCAACTCGAGGGATCTGTACAACACTAGTCCCAGTGTTGGTCACGTCGAGCTCGAAGGCGCAGGCGGAGGATCCCACAACACCTTGAATATTTGACGGAGGGAAAGCCGGAGCGCCGGTAGCCACCCCGGGCTGGACGTCGAGCAACCTAGCATCGACCTGGTCTGTAGTTCAGGAGGCCGCCGTTGGCGGCCGGCGCGATCTGGCTGATCTCATCAGTTGTGTACGTAAGCCGGGCCTGGGCAAGCACGACGTTGTCGATGTGGTCCGGCCAGTTCGGACAATGCGGCGCGCCATTGCGGCCGAAGTAATTCGACCCAAAGACGACGTTCTGGCTGACGTTCACCTGCGGCGTGGGCGAAGGCCCGAGCGCCGGCGATCGCGCCTTCTGCGCGCCCAGCGTGGGTTTCGGCGACGCCCGCGCTGAGAGCTGTGCCTGACCTAAGGTGCAACTCGCGACAAGCCAGATAGTGGAGGAGATCAGTCGTGCAAGTCGCGCGGCGCGGCACCTGGTCACGCCGGCTGCATCTTGCCGCCGCGCATCTGGTATTCGCTCCACTGCAGCTGGCTGGCGAACACGACCTCGATCGTCTGGGGATCCACGAAGGTCCTGAGGTTGGCCTGGTTCAGGTATCGGTAGCTGATCTGCAGTCGGTAGGTGACATCAGCGGGTAGGCCTGACCAGACCTTGACCGTGAGCACGTCGCTCTCACCCGGTTTGAGCGTCACGTGGCCGAACGGCACAGGACCCACGTAGAGCGCCGGGATCTTTTGACTCGCCGTCTCGCCGGCGTATTCAGCCAGGAACGGATTCTCTTCGTAATCGGCAACTGCGCCTTGACGCCATGCGTTGACCTGGCCTGGCGCGCTCGCCTGCGCCACGACCAGCGCGACCGCCTCGATGGACAGTTCGCCCAGATCCGACCGTAAGTTTTGAATCCTCGCCGCCAGCCGGTAAGGCTGGTTGGAAGGCGCAGTCGGCCCCGTCACAGGTTGTACCAGCACGGCCGCAACTGTCCTGGCACCAACCGTGACTGGGAGGTGCCCGAGCGAATATGCAGTCGGATCGCCCGGAATGAGGATAGTGTCGCTCTGAATCGCGAAGACGTCGGCACCGATGTAGCCGTCCTGTGGACCCGGATAGCCGGCGAGACCCGGTTCGCAGATCCGGCTCGGACACCACGCCGGCCGGACCGCGAGAAGCGCCATGACCCCGATAAGCGCGCAGCTGCTCGCTGTTGCGACAGAGAGCGAAGTGAGGCCGACTATCGGCCGCTCGAGCCAGGAGGTGATCGCCGAGCGCGAAGCTCGGACCGCGGCGGGGTCCCGCCACACTGCGATCAAGGCTGCGATCGTTGCCAACGCAGCGATCCCGAGCACCGAGTAGGTCACCGCCGGGTATGTCGTAACGAAGGAGGCCACGCTCCGGGCCGAGGGGACAAACGATGTGGCGGTGTCCTTGACAGCCGAATAGACGGCCCCGTAGACGCCAGTGAGAAGAACGCCGATGGAGCTCACCCAGAACTTGGCCAGCTTCTGCGGGAGATTTGAGGCGGGCTTCTCGACTGAACGCTGATGAGGTTGTGAGTTGGCGTGGGACCTCGGTCGACGATGCTCCGCAGTGGGCATGCTGCGGCCACGCTACTCCTGTTAAGCAGACTTGACAAGACTCCGAAAATATGGCTTGACAAGCCCTCGGTCCGCTCCGCGCACCGCGACCGTTGCACGCGCTAAACGGCGGATTATCGGCATCATTGCTGCAGCCCGAATGCGTTTTAGAAAACCGCAGACGGGGCGACGTGACTAACCAAGCTGGGCCCGATCGTTTAGCCGGATCGCTTCAGGTGCGGTCACGCCAAAGGGGGGTGATGTTCGCTTCACGGCCATGACGAGAACTTGCCGACGTTGGCGTCGGTGCCCTAGGCCGGCCGTCGGGCAGTACCTGAAGACTAGTTACCAGGCCGAGAGGCATTTGGCGTCCTGCTGTAAGTATTGGCGGAGGGCCGGGCCGACCGTCAGACAAGGCCACTCGCACGATCCGGCGCTCCGTGATCCCATCCCCGTTCTCGTCGCCGAAGTTGAAGGTTACCATCACGCCAAGGATGTCTCTTTCTTCCGCAATTATGTTAGCCAACTCGTGGTACTCGCTATCCGGTTCGATCTCATAGGCAATTTCGTAAACAGCTAGTAGATTCAGATCCTTAATCAGGACTTCGGTATCGACGTGCGCCGCAGGCTTCGTGGGCATGGGGGAGCTTGCCACCCGCAGATAGGTCGGTCGGAAGTTTCCATACTGAGCATGCACAGCCGGCCGACCCAGCCCTGATCACAACCTTGCTCACATTTTTCAAACTCACGTTTATCAGCACGATCCGAAGGTTGTGGCGGTAATCGATTACCTCAGGCAGGATTGTCAGCTGAAGATCGGTTACCGACGCTCGGAATAGAACGAACGTAAAGAGGGCCCAGACGCCACCGATGAAGAGGCCGAGGGACGTCGCGATCTTGTTGACCAAGTCAACGCGATCCTTAGGGCCCCCGAATGCGGAATCTGGGAGACCAAAGGCAAAGTAGGCTGCCACCGGAGATTGCCGCGAGGCAGACAAGAATGGCGGCGATGTACGTTCCATCGCTGCGGACGAGTCTGAGTGCAGGAGGGAATCGCCCCACGCGTGACCCTGATCCATGCACGTTCGTACACTATCTCGGAATGTTCGACAATGGCCAAGGGAATCGGCTAGCCGCCAAGAAGCTCAACCGGCGCGCCGCTTAAGTCGAGCCGTGGTCGCCGACCGGAGCGAGTCCCGGTACCGATAATGAGCACCGTATCAGTACCAACTTGCGAGTTTGGTCGGCGAAGGCTTTACGCGATCGAGTACGGTCGGTGGTTATACGGCTCGGGCGTTGCGCGTGGGTACGGCCTGCCGCCGTAAGGCGAGCTTGGCCGCTTGCTTCCAGTGCCCGCCGGCACGGCCCGGTCACTGCATGCCTCTCGCCATTTACCACCGCTTATCGCCAGCGTTGCTGTTGCATCGGGCGATATAACGACCTCGCCCTCCACCTCGCCGAGCATTGTTGGCCCGGCAGATCCGTACTGGCGGAGCGCCGATTCCCAGGTTCCTCGTCGGTTACCTGCAGTCAAGGCTTGGCTTGATCAGCCTTGAACCCAAGCCATCCTGCTGCAAGGCCAAGCAAAATTGCTGCAAGGACCGCAATAACGTCTCGAGGCGCCTCAGATAAGCTGGGCCAAACAGCGTCAAAAGCCGTCGTCTTCTGAAGCATGGTCCAGGCTACAAATGCAAGCGCAGGGATCGGCAGTCTAGCCCAGTCCAATGCGGTCCACCCGCTACCACCAAGGGCCAAGCGACCTCCGACATAAATGATTATGGAGAGGGCTATTAGTCCCCAAAACGCGCTCTGGAGTGCACCCACTTGCGTGATCGTCGTTATGGGCGGATTCGAACTAGATGTAGTAGCAGTCGTGAACCCAAGGAAGACCGCATGTGCCGCAAGTACCTCTGCCGGGACTAGTGCCGCCACTGCGTCTATGTGTGTCCCGAGGCCGGGAGGGCTGGTCGCGATGCTCGTACCAGGCTCAGCATGGTAACGCTTTCCAGTCAAGGCCGCGTAGGCAAGCGTACTCATAACTTGTCACTCCTCAATGCGGTGGCTCAAGTCGCAGCTGGCTCACGCTCATTTAGCGTCGCTGACGTCATTCATCCTCGCCTAAGGTTCCCCAACGATCTGGGCGCCGGTCGAGCGAGATCCGGCAGCCCCGGCGGCCGTGTGATCGCTCGCGTCATGAGTGGGAAGGGTTTCGCAGTCGGTTGTATATAAGGACCGTCGTGCGTTCACGACAGCCCGCCTTCGTTCACGCTCGCTAGCTGAGGACCGACCAGCAGGCCTAGCTCGAGTAAGACCGCACTCGTCTCGGAGATCGATATACCGGCCTTACTGGCTGCGGCTTCAAGTAGGATTCGCCCAAAGCGAGCATCCGCCGGTACGATCTCCAGCCTCTCCGTCCTCCCGTCGATGAGCAAGAAGAACTCGCCTTCAATGGGTTCGGAAGGCTTTGACCGGCGGCTAAGAGCATCGAGCGTAGCCAGCGGATCGTGACGAAAGGCCACCACCCTTACCTGGGGATGGAGGAAGAGGCCATGCCCATTCTCCTCGGGCAGTTCAACAGCACCATCTGAGACGCCCTGAAACGCGGCGAAACTCAGCGCGTTTAGTGCTTGCTCGAAGTCCAACACCTCCCTCAAGTACGGGTCTTGGATCAGGCCGGAGTCCATACGATCGCGCAGAAATCGAGCGAATCTGTCGATCTCAGGTTTGAACTGAAGGTCGCTGTCCCTAAATGTGACCCAGAACAGCTCACCGAGTGGTACCAGCTCCTCGCCTAGCAGGTTGCAAGTGAGAGGTAGAAGCGTGTACAGCGGGGTCATCCGGTTGATCCGGTAAAGCGTGCAACTGACCGACATGCCGCGTTGCCAGACCACCCGGATCAGACGTCGCTGCTCCCGATCCGTCAGCTCGTACCGCTCCAGCACAAACTTTGGGCTCACGCGCATCCCAAGACACAGGTCGGGCGACGCGATGAGGTCGCATAGCGCTTGTTGAAATCCTCGAACCGTCACAAGACGCTACACACGTCGGGCGTTCCAGGAGGAGCGGGCACGCTCCAACTGTTGCCGTATCCCCTCCGTCTTTAGAAGTGGGTAGTAAGAATCGTGGAATTCGAAGGTGATCGCAGCTAAGTTAGCCGTCTTCGGTACTGTGTAAGCAAGTAACTCCCAAACTGGCTCAGAAACTGGACCGGCATGGGAGTCCGTCCACATGCCCGCGAGTTCGCTACCTCCGGCAATGTGTATTTCGACAACACGGCCAAGGTCGAGCTGGTTCACGAACTCAAGAGGGTCGAAGTTGTGATTGCGGGAGTTTGTGTAGAGATTATGGAGATCTAGCAGGAGACCACAGCCGGATCCGATACTGAGACGGTTGAGGAACTCGGGTTCTGACATTTCCTGTTCTGGGATGTCGACGAAGTACACGCTGTTCTCGATCAAGAAGGGAATGGGTGCCTTCTGCCGCACGCGCTTGATCCGGTTAATGAAGAGGTCGAGTAGTTCCTCGTCGTAGGGAACCGGAACGGCCAGGCCTGCATTGTGGTCGTGCCCATCTGGGCCTGAAATGCGGAGAAATGAAAGATGATCGCTGTGCCATGGGTAGCGATAACGCTGTACCCAGCCAGCAAGCCGGTCCAAGTGCTCTTCGTCGAAAACGTCCGCGCTGCCCAGCGACAAGCCGATGTTGTGCCCCACTATCGGCCAGCGGGACGCTATCCACTCCAGAGCTCTGACCCACGATTCTAGGTCGATATACCGAGGGGACTGCCCATGGCCGCGATCGGTCCAGAACATGTCTGGGATGATTTCAATGTAGTCAAGACCGTCGAGGTCTGACTCCAAGAACTCGACGAGCGATGGATTGTATAGGAGGCCAATCCCGAGTTTAGGGATGTTGAGCAGTTCATCGACCTGTTGCGCAGAAGTGGCTGCGTAACCACCAGTCAAGGCAAATATCTCCTCAGATGCGAAGGGAAAGCCCGGAACCTCCTGCGCGTACCAGCGGCGACCCCCAGTAGCAAACGCTAAGTCGTCTAAGAACTAGTGACCTTCGAGCACTCTCATCGTGTCGAGGTCTATCCGAAGAACATTCTCCAGGCGCTCTCTTATGAGAAATGACTCGCCGGAAATGCACGCACCACACCCTCTGGGCAACCTGCCGACCAGATTGGTAAACAAATCCTCACGAAGCTTGGCGAGCTGCGAAATCTTAGTGCCATGTGGAAGCACCAGCTCAAGCCGGCCATATTCCTGCGAGTACTGCAACTCAGCGACGTGTGGCGCCTTTTCCATACTGTCCCCTTTTTAGCGGCCTCATGAAAGACCGCCACTAAGCCCGCAGCCGTGCGCCATGCAGCGCCTTATGCCCCTTATACTCCCACCCCACCCCTCCGTCAAGTGGGTGCTTCACGTCAGTCAAGTGAGTACTCGGCAATGCGCTATCTGACTACCTCGTATAAGGCGCCTGAGCCGCGTAGGTCTCGATACCAAGGGTTTAATCCGATTGACTCCCAGGTAGGCCGGCCCTCGAACCACCAGAGTCCAGGGAAATCCATCGGATAAGGTTGTCAAACCGCACTCGGCAGACTTCGGCAATGGCGGCTGAGTACGTAGGCGCGCGCGGCACCACCGTAGAGCGTCGACGAACTACCCTTGACGCCGGGGATTACCGTGTATCCGTTCGAACGATTTACCGAGCGCGCTAAGAAGGTTCTGACGCTCGCCCAAGAAGAAGCGGAGCGATCTCACCACAGTTATATCGGCACCGAGCACTTGCTCCTGGGCCTGTTTCGCGAACGTGAAGGCCTGGCCGCCAAGGTCCTCAACAACCTTGGCGTCGAGATCGGGATGGTTCGCCAGACGATCGAGTCGGTGCTCGGTCGGAACGACCGGATCATCATCCAGCAGATCATCCCGACATCCCGCGTCAAGAAGGTCATCGAGATTTCCTTCGACGAAGCGCGGCGGATGGGGCACAACTACGTCGGCACCGAGCACCTGTTGCTCGGCCTCCTCATCGAAGGAGAGGGCATCGCGGCTCACGTCCTCGAGGATCTTGGCGCTACGGTGGAAAGGGTGCGCCCGGAGATTGAGCGACTGTTGGTGTCCACCGGAGCGGAGGAGCAGGGACTGGAGCCGCCGAACTACAAGGTCGGCAATCGCGTTCTGGTCCACGATCCCGAGCCGCCCTATCGACTTTGGGAAGGACGGGTGGCAGCGGCCGAAGGAGAGTTATACGAAATATCCGTCCCCGGACGCGCTGGGAGCGAGCTTGTGAAGGTGGAGATGAAGCTGATCCACCCGGTCCCAATGAGATGGACGCACGATTGTCCGTTTTGCAGAGTCGCATGAGTGGGCGCGCCCTTCCACTGAATGAATGGCGCGCGTCACATGCTTAAACCAATATCGCCTGGACTAGCTGCCGATAGGGAAGCCATTATCAATATCAATCGATCGTAGGATGATCGGTTTCAAAGAGGAATGCGCGTCAGTACGTGGGACAGACCGGGCTTTAGCTCCTACGCCACATTGGATGGGAGACAGGTCCAGTGACCAAGTGCTTGTTCTGTCCCAACGCCGCCGACAGCAAGGAACACGTGTTCCCGCGATGGATCACCTCCGCACTCCCCGGCGCCGGTGACCTGATCCATGAGCTCGAGCGAGGCGCCGAGAAGTCCACCTGGTCAGCGGGCTACCTCGGCGTCCAGCACCGCATCGTTTGCAAGCAGTGCAACCACGGCTGGATGCATGATCTTGAGGAGGCCGCTCGACCGATGCTGAGCCCGATGATTTCTGATCCTGACTGTCCTCAGAGGTTGATGCGGAGCGACCAACGGATCCTTGCCAAATGGGCGATCAAGACGGCCGTAGTACTCCATTCGATAGCGAACGAACCACCCCACGCTCCGATTGGTTGGTGTGAGCAACTCAAGGCCGACTCCATCCCAACTGAGGCCTCCGCCTGGATAGTTCAGCGATTAGCGCCAGCCGTTAGCCGCGCTGCGGCAGTTTTGCTGCCTCAGCCGGATCATGAATTCTGGGCGTGCTCCTTTGCTTTCGGGCATTGCGCGTTTCAAGCGTGGTTGTGGAATGCGCCGGCACCCGATGACCTCTACATTGATCAGAGGCTGTGGCCACCCCAAGCCGTTTTGGCTTGGCCGCCGCGCCTCGCTCTTGGAGGAGCAGATTTCAGCCAATTCGCCGAACGAAAGGCCAAGCTCAAGGTAATTGAACCGACCTGATCGCGCGAGTCGACCTTCGTTATCTGGCCTTACACCTATTCAGCCATTACGTAATGACCTGGGCTTTCGATAGGGGGTAGTTATCGACAACACCTTCAGGCGCGCTCCCCTCCGACACGAGTGAAGGACGCGCGCGATAGGGTAGGGCAGGCATGATCATCACCGTTCGAGTGCACCCCCGCGCGTCGCGCCC
>Ga0209283_10001302_pt1 | contig 13492 bp, 12 predicted proteins | sample CZO8metaG_2_FD_188354 | JGI IMG/M metagenome (GOLD analysis project Ga0209283, IMG submission 188354) | Vadose zone soil microbial communities from the Eel River Critical Zone Observatory, Northern California, USA - CZOApr15con2H1.8 metaG... | ecosystem: Environmental > Terrestrial > Soil >...
GCTCTTTGCCGCCCCCGTGCTGTGGTACTATGCGGCATGTCGCGTGTTGCAGTAACCCTCCCTCTCCCGCTGCCCGCGCGAACCGAAACTCGTTAGCATGAGACGCATCGCTATTCTGGGCTCGACCGGCTCAATCGGCCGCAGCACGCTCAACGTAGCCGAGTCCTATCCCGAAAGGTTCGAAATCGTTTCGCTGGCTGCAGGCAGGAATTTGGACGCCGCCTCGGCGCAAGCGCTTCGCTGGAAGCCGCGTGTGGTCTCAGTTGCCGCGGAGCGAGACGCGGAGATTCTGCGGTCGCAATTGAAATCCGCAGGGCTCGGAGACATCGAAATCGTACACGGCTCGGCTGGATCGGTCCGTGTGGCCACACATCCGGAAGTAGATTTCGTGGTCAGCGCGATCGTGGGCGTGGCGGGGCTGGAGGCCACCTATGAAGCCGTACGCGCCGGGAAGACCGTAGGTTTGGCCAACAAGGAATGCCTGGTGGTCGCGGGCGAACTGATTACCGCCGAAGCTAGGAGGCAAGGCAAGCCGCTTCTTCCAATCGACAGCGAGCACAATGCGATCCACCAATGCCTGCGTGGGGGAAGAATGGAGGAGGTCCGCCACATCTGGCTGACGGCATCTGGCGGTCCATTCCTGAAGACGCCGAAATCCGAGTTCGCCTCCATCACCGTGCAGCAGGCGCTGAACCATCCCACCTGGAAAATGGGGAAACGGATCACCATCGATTCGGCCACATTAATGAACAAGGGATTCGAGGTGATCGAAGCCTGCCGCCTATTCCAGTTGTCGCCCAGGCAGGTGGATGTCATTGTGCATCCGCAGTCCACCATTCACTCCATGGTTGAGTTCGTGGATGGCAGCATACTTGCTCAGTTCTCGGTGACCGATATGCGGTTGCCCATTCTCTATGCCTTGACGTATCCCGATCGAATTGAATCAGATCTCCGCTTCCCGGTCATGGACTTACGACATCTCGACTTCTGTCCCCCAGATATGGGTAAATTCCCTTGTCTGCGACTCGCCTATGAAGCGGCCGAGGCGGGCGGCGCTGAGACGATTGCTCTCAATGCCGCGGATGAAGTCGCGGTTGCCACCTTTTTAGACGGGTGCATTCGGTTTGATGAAATTCCCAGGATTATTGAAAGGGTGCTCGCTGCAACAAAAACCTGCCAATTGGAATCTATTAAGCAGGTGCTTCAGGCGGATGCGGAAGCACGCCGCGTAGCGGGCGAGCACGTCGAGCAGTTAAGCGGCAACACCTCCCCCAATGCCGCGGGTCACTTCCGAAATTTGGCAAAGGGAGTAATCTGAAATTTTATGTCGCACTTTCTTATCACCGTTGTGTCGATGGGCGTCGTACTCGGATTCATGATTCTGATTCACGAGTTCGGCCATTATGCTGCGGCCAAACTTTTTAAGGTCCGCGTGGAAGTTTTCTCAATTGGTTTTGGCACTCGCCTGCTGGGTTTCCACAAGGGTGAAACCGATTACCGCGTCAGTGCGATCCCGCTGGGCGGCTACGTGAAGATGTCGGGCGAGAATCCCATGGACGAGCGCACCGGGGATCCCGGCGAGTTCCTCTCCCACCCGCGCTGGCAGCGCTTCGTTATTGCTATAGCCGGGCCCGCCATGAACATCCTCTTGGCGGTTGGGCTGCTCACTACCATCTACATGATCCGTTACGAGTACCCGGTTTTTCTGGACCAGCCGGCAGTCATTGGCTGGGTGCTGCCCGACACGCCAGCAGCCAAGTCCGGCATTCAACCGGGCGATCGCGTGGCGCGGATTGACGGCATTGAAGATCCTACCTGGGAGCAGGTGGTTCCCAAAGTTGCGCTTAGCCCCAATCAGCCGCTCGATCTGGTCATCGAGCGTGGCCACCAAAAACTTGAAAAGACCGTGGTTCCCGAACCAATTGGCCTCGAACAATATGGAACCCTGGGTTGGGTCGAGGAGCAGCCAAATATTGTTACCGAGTTGGAGGGTCACGGAATGCCAGCGGAAAAGGCTGGCATCAAGGTCGGAGATATCATCCTCTCGGTAAATGGGCAGCCGGTGCCTCACATTGCGGCGATGATTGACATGCTGCAGAAGACCAAGGACCAGCCAGTCGAGATCACGGTGCTGCGCAATGGCCAAAGAATGAGTTTCACCGTGCACCCCATACTGGCTGACACTGAAGGTGTAAAGGGACCACGCTATCGAGTCGGCATTCACTCGGAACCGATGGCGGTGGGGCGGCTGCCATTTGCAGAAGCGCTCAGCAAATCGGTCGAGGTGAATAAGAGAAGCTCATTCCTGATTCTCGAACTGATCCAGAAGATGGTGCGCCGGAAAATTTCTATGCGCCAGGTGGAAGGCCCGATTGGAATTGGCGGCGCTGTGGGACGCGCGGCTCGTGAAAAAGGCTGGACACCTCTGCTCAACATCACAGCCGCCATCAGTCTCAATCTCGGCATCTTCAATCTGTTGCCGATACCGATCCTCGACGGTGGCGTGATCTTCCTGCTGCTGATCGAAGGTTTGATGCGCCGCGACATCAGCTTGCCAATCAAAGAACGGATTTACCAGGCGGCATTCGTGTTCCTCGTTTTATTCGCCGTGATGGTGATCTACAACGACCTGGTAAAGACCTTGCCGGGTCTAACGCAACGGCTGCCATAGGGATTGGTTTAGGTGAAGACTCTGCTCGTCGCATCTGTACTTGGGACCGAAGAATTTAACTTTTCCGGCGACCGGTTTCAGTCGTGATCCGTCCCTCAGGAGGATGAAGGATCTTCCCAACTCCTCTCGCTATTCCACTCCCTTCTGAGCTGACGGCTAATGGCTGAGAGCCCGTCTTTCCGCATGCTAAACTAGATATTCCGCATGGCTAACATTCAGCGCCGGAAAACGATTACGGCCTCGATTGGCGGGGTGCGGGTGGGCAATGATGCACCAGTCGTGGTGCAATCGATGACCAATACCGATACCGCCGACGTCGTCTCCACCATAGAGCAAGTGGCCGCACTCGCTCGCGCTGGATCGGAACTGGTGCGTGTCACAGTCAACAATGAACAGGCTGCTGCCGCGGTGCCGCATATCGTCGACGAGCTCGATCGGCAGGGCATGAACGTCCCCATCATCGGTGACTTCCATTACAACGGCCACCTGTTGCTGACGAAATATCCTGAATGCGCTCGCGCCCTAGCCAAATACCGCATCAATCCTGGAAACGTAAGCGTGGGCCGCAAGGACGATTCGAATTTCCGCACCATGATCGAGGTCGCAGTCGAGAATCAGAAACCAGTTCGGATCGGTGTGAACTGGGGTTCGCTCGATCAGGTCCTGCTCACCCGCATGATGGACGAAAATTCCCGGCTGCCGGAACCGAAAGACGCGCGCGAAGTCACAATGCAAGCTATGGTGGTCAGCGCGCTGAATTCAGCAGCACTGGCCGAAAAATATGGCCTGCGTGCCGATCAGATCATCTTAAGTGCGAAGGTCAGTGGGGTGCAGGATTTGATTGACGTATATCGTGCGCTGGCGGCGCGTTGCAATTATCCCTTGCATCTCGGTCTCACGGAAGCGGGCATGGGAGCGAAGGGCGTCGTAGCTTCCAGCGCCGCGCTCGGCGTGCTGCTGCAGGAAGGCATTGGTGACACGATTCGTGTCTCGCTCACGCCTTCGCCGGGCGGCGATCGCAGCGAAGAAGTTCGTGTGGCGCAGCAAATTCTGCAATCCATGGGAATCCGCAGCTTCACGCCGCAAGTGGCTGCCTGCCCTGGCTGCGGACGCACCACCAGCACCTTCTTCCAGGAAATGGCGGAACAGATTCAGACTTACCTGCGCGAGCAGATGCCGACCTGGAAAGACCGCTACACCGGCGTGGAAGAGATGAAAGTCGCGGTGATGGGATGCGTGGTAAACGGCCCCGGCGAATCGAAACATGCCAGCCTGGGCATCTCATTGCCCGGAACATTCGAAGAACCCAAGGCGCCGGTCTATGTGGATGGACGCCTGTTCACCACCCTGCGGGGCGACAAAATTGTCGCGGAATTTATCGAGATTCTCGACAAATACGTCGAGTCCCACTACGCCGCCAAGATGGAAGTCACGGCAAAATCGATGTAGTTTGCGAACGATGTAGGCCCGAGCAGTCCCGATGTAGGCGCGAGCGTCTCGCTCGTGCCTTCAAGCGCGTGCCCCTAAACTTTTTGCCACCCATATCCACGGATACTTCGACGCGGAATTCACCAAGCCTGCGCGAACTGGATTTTGGATAATGTAATCCACTTTCTCTTGAATCTTCTCTTCACGCCGCAGCGCACGATCGAACGATTCGCGTTGCCACACTTGGCCCTCACGATCCGGTAACCGGTTGATCTTGTGTGCTGAGCTACTCTTGATGCCTTGCGTGATCTCGGCAATGCAATAAAAGCCGTCTCCGTCATAAAGAGGGGCCAGCACTAGGTGAACGTGATCGGGCATCACTATCGCGCCGTGCAGCGCGCAGCGCTTGGCGTTTCCCCAGACACACGTTTTCAGAACAATCATGCGAGCTTCCGCGGGCAGGACCCATCGGTGGTGCGTACAGAACGTTACGAAAATGCCTTTATTGTCGCTCTGATAGTGTGCGGAAGATGACGGCGGTATTCGTAGATTCGCTTCATGTTGGACACGAATACCACAAAGGTGTCGCACGGGCGAGGACGCCCGCGCCTACATCGTGGCTGGCTGTTTCAAAATGGGACTGGGGAAGAAAATGATCATGCGAAAAATCGATGTAGTCGCAAGCGTCTCACCCCAACCCATCCACTCTCGATGTAGGCGCGAGCGTCTCGCTCGTGCGACCAACTATGCCAGGAGAGGTAAGTTCGGATTCGTGCTGTCGTCGTACAACGGATCTGCCATCTTCTTTAGCTCCGGATAGTGATCGAGGAGCGGAGGCGGGGCGGTCACGCGCTTTCCGGTCAGCAGGTGCTTGAGTTCGAGCGCGTTCACACCCGCTTTGGCCTGAAAATGATTATTCGCGATCACATACGTGACCTCTGCCTGCTGAGCGATGCGCTCAATCTTCTCTTTCCATCCCGAAATTTCGGACTCGGTGTAGAGATAGTTATAGCGGTCGTTACGATTATCGCAATCGAACCACTGGTCGTAGTTGCGGCCGTGCAGACGCACGTAGCCGAGCGCCGAGGTCACGTGTTCAGTAGGCTGGAGCGAGCACCCAATCAGCGGCTGATCGATATTGCAGAAGGCAATGTTCTGGCGTGCGAAGTAAGCCAGCGTTTCCGGATTATCCCAGCTTGAGTGACGTACTTCGACCGCGCGGGGAAATTCGATGAATTGCCTTAGCAATACGTCCAGGTACTCGCGGTTGAGGCTGGTGTTTTTATATGAAACTGGAAATTGAATCAGCAGAGCGCCCAACTTCCCTTCGGTAGCCAGCGCATCCAGGCCTTCGCGGGCTTGGGCTTCGTCCTCGTCGCTGGGTTTGATGGTTGCAGCTGAAGTCGGCTCCATTACCGCCAGCGGAGAATGCGTAAACGAACGATGCAGCTTGGCGGTGAAGACAAAATTCGGATTGACCGCCGCCACTTTTCGGCTCCACAGCCGCGCCAGCTCCGGCTTGATGTGTCCATAGAATGACGTATTGATCTCCACTACATCGAAGAACCGAGGCAGGTATTCCAGCGGATGTAGTTTTCGGCTTCGCAGTTCGGGTGGATAGAAGATGCCGTCCCAGTCCTTGTAAGACCAGCCGGCAGTCCCGATGCGGATCTGGCGTTTTGATTCCATGAGAACGACAGGGGAAAAAAGACTGGTTGAAGGTTAGCACAGCGAGGGCAGGTGCGGGCGTCTCACCTAACGATACCTTGAGTGCCTGAATGCTGACAGCTGAATGCTAATTGCTTGGTTTTCCGCGAAGAAATCAGTGGAACAGCAGCACCACCCAATACACTCCGTTGGGGTAAGTGGCAGTGCGTCCGTAGCAGACGCCTACTGAGAAGTCCCGAGTACGCCGGTCTGTGATCAGCTTGCTCGCTCCCTGGGGCAGGATCTCTGGACGGGCGTTTGTGTATGCCAGGACGCTATAGCGCTGTGCAAGCTCGTGAACGGCTCGGGTATTCAGGCGATCTTCCTGCGCCATGGAACAAGCGGCGTTGTGAAGCGCCAGACCCTCTAGCCTGTGCAACGCCGGAAGACTAGCTTGCGAGCGCATCTCGATCACTGCCCTGCCTACGATGTTCTCCGTCTGCTCCAAAGAATAGGTTGGGAGTCGGTGCGCGAAGTCTTGCACGATGTAGAGGTAGGCCCCGCTCCGTACTACGGCAAATCCCGCCACATTGTAGGCAGGATTGAGCAGATTTGCCCGGTGCGTGGGCGAAAGTAGCAGGTGTTGTTCGGCCTGCTGCGCGTTCGAATCCAGCGCAACATTTTCTCCGGCGCGATCCAGCCGCAGGTCGCTGGTATCCGCTAGACGGTGCGCAAGGGAGGGCTCACCGTTCAATTGATGGGAGAGCTGCTGTTGCCGTGCCATTGCCGCCGCGTGGGCCCGTGCCGCTTGCGTGAGGCCGGGGTCCATTTCGAGCGGTGGAGCTCCAACTCGCACGCGATCCTGGTTGGCGAGAACAAGGAGCTCTTGCTCTGCTTGGACGTCGTAATTGGGGGAAGGGCCGGAGTCTGAGGCGACTTGGGCCACGGGTCCTGATGCTTTGGATGCGACGGTCTTCGATGTGACTTTCTGGGGAAGGGCGCCGGCTCCGGAGAAGATGATCGCGAGCGCAGGTATCAGGGCCCAGGGCATAGCTTTTTGCACCTAATCTTTTAGGTGCAAAACAAAGCGAAAGTTCTGCTTTGCTTCCCTGAAGCCTAGACTCTAGAATCCAGCTAAGCACCTTACTATGGGGATACTACTGCTGGGCGTACTTCTCGTCCTGAACCTTGTACTTCTGGTACTCGTCACGGCTGTCTTTCGGCGGGCCTCCGGTTCTCCCCAAGATGATGCAATCATGGAACTTGCGCACCAGGCGCAGGGGCTTCATGAATCACTCTCCCAAAGGTTCACCTCGGCTACTGCCGATATGGCCATGCGGCTGGAGCAGACTAAAGGGGACCTGCGCCAACAGGTAACCGATCGTTTGGACCAGGGGTTTTCCCTTTTCCGCGGCCTGGTAGAAGAGCAGCTCACCTGTGGACGGCGGGAGCAAGCCGAAGGGCTGGCGGGGGCTCGGAGCGAGCTGACGCAGTCACTGGCGCTCACTACCTCGCAACTGAAGACCGAGTTTGAGAGCCTCAACCAGAAAACAGCCCAGAGCCTCGATTCCATTCGCGACCGGGTGGACGAAAAGCTGCTCGCCATCACCGATCAAGTGCAGCAGAAACTCGATCAGAACATCAAAGAAGGCTTTGCTCAGTTCGAAAAAGTTCAGCAGCACCTGAGAGCTGCCGAAGAACAATTGCGCGAAGTCGGCGCGCTCGGCCATTCCATTAACGATCTAAATAATTTGCTCAAGCTGCCTCACCTGCGCGGGCAGTTTGGCGAAGCCAGCCTGGAGCGTCTGCTATCTGATTTCCTGCCGGCACATATGTTCGAAATGCAATCGTCGCCGGGTGATGGCGGAGGACGCGCTGATGCAATGATCCAGTTCCCTGATCGGCGTCTACCGATCGATGCCAAGTTTCCCCGCGAGCAGGTGCTGGCGCTTTTTGAAAGCAATGACGAGGCGGAGATCGAGGAAGCGCGGCACGAATTGGTGCGGGTGATGAAAGTGGAAGCCAAGCGCATCAAGGCTTACATCCAACCTGAGAACGGAACCACGGACATTGCCCTGATGTATCTTCCCAGCGAAACTCTGTATATGGAAGCGATCCGGCATCGCGAACTTGCTGATTGGCTGAACCAGCAGCACGTCTTCCCGGTTTCTCCCAACACGCTGCTGATGACGCTGCAGACCATCGCGCTGGTGCACAAGTGGTACGAGGTGGCAAGCCGTTTCGAGAAGAGCCGGCTGGAACTCGCAAAGGCGCAGAAGTCGTTCGATTATTTCCAGAACCAGTTCGAGAACGTCGGCAAGAACCTCAACAAAGCGCAAGAGGCTTTCGAAACGGCGCAGCGGCACCTGAAGACCTACCGCGGACGCGTGACAGTTCTCAGCGGGCAGGAGCAACTCGAGCTGGAGTCCCCGAAGAATGGCGAGGAGCCGCTACCGGTCTCGGACAAAGCCAGCGCGTAGGGGCCGTCTGTCCTGCTGCTACCCCGCGCATTACGGCAAAACTCAAGAGGAAATCCATCCCTTCAGCCTTCCAACCTCCACGGCACTATCGCCTTGAATCTCCCTCTGTTACTCCCGACAATTTTCCCCGCAGCAGATCTTCCACATCGCCCATCTTCTCCCCCAGCAGATTTATTTTGCGCGCCAGGCCTTGCACATCGGACGCGGCACGCCGATTGACGTCATAGTCGAGTTCGCTGCGCAGGCGATCTTTCGTATCCTGCCGGTTCTGGCTCATCATGATCACGGGCGCCTGAATCGCCGCAAGCATCGAGAGAAACAGGTTGAGCAGAATAAACGGATACGGATCCCACGCCGACCGCCCTAACTTCGAATTGATCGATGTGTACACGATGAGCACAACGCCAAACGCAATGATGAAAACCCATGAGCCACCAAAGCGCGCCACCATGTCGGCGATGCGCTCACCCAAGGTCGCCTCCGCCTCGATCATTTCGTTGGGGTGACGATTGGCACGAACACGCACCAGTTGCTGCGATGCATGGAACTGCCGGCCCAATACAGCCAGCATATCCATTCCCGAGTGCGGCTTGCGCTCCAACAGAATGGTGATGTCGTGCCGGTCCACCTCAATGCAAACCGTTTCTTCGACGGCTATGGCGTCGGTTTGATGGGGCGTCTGCTCGAGCATGGAAGCGAAGCCGAAGAACTCGCCAAAGGCCGGCTCATCGACCACCACCTCCTGGTGATCCTCGTCCACGGTGGTCACTCGCACCCTGCCGGAGACCATGATGTAAGCTCGTCCGCCCGGGTCGCCGATTTTGTAGATGCGTTGCCGCGGGGCAAACGTTTTCAGCTCGACTTGCCCGGCCAAAACCGCAGTCTCGTCGTCGTCCAACAGCGCAAACAGCGGAACACGTTTCAAAATTTCAGGGCTGCACGCCATCGCTCACCTCGCCCGCAAGATAGTGGATCGAGCACGATCCATGCAGAGGATGGCATAAACGAACAGAAGACAACAAGAGTGATCGAAGGGCGCTACCCGAAGCACGCATCCCTTGTCATCCTGAGCGAAGTGGACTGGTTCGCTGGCGAATCAGTCCGCGGAGTCGAAGTTGAGGCGTTTAGCGGGCGTCTGAGCCCCGCTGCCGAAATCCCGAGCGAAGCCGAGGGAGCTTGGACCCCTATTCGCTCAACCGCAGCACTGGCGCGTCGAGGAACTTCCCGGACTAGCTCCGAGCGGTGCGGTGCTCCGCTTTCATCGCCCGCTCCACTTCTTTGGCCATGACGGCGGTAGGGAGACACTAAAGGTGGTTGTTTGTCCCATTGCTGTTTTCTTCGTACTTTGTGTGAAATATGAAACCCTCCTTGCGATAAGCTCAACGATGGCGGCACCCCCCAAGGTTATGCCCCACAGAGATCATGTAAACGGATGATCTGCCCTTGCAAAAAGCGCAAGGATGATTGCATAAGAGCGAAGGCCCCAATCGTACCCAGTATTCTCGGTTTGAGGACGAGAACCACTGGGGAAGGAAGGAGCCTTTGATGATCATCGCCTTGGTCTTATGCCAGCAAAATGGTGGGCCAGTCCCCCTGGGGAAAGGCGGACCTAAGCTGCCGCGGCACTGGCATCGGCCCAACAAAGCCAGCAGCAAAGTGGAAACCTCAGACTCCGGAGGATGCATAAACACCCAAAGGATGAGCGGCCTGCTGCTGAAGACCATGATCAGGCCTCCAACTGCGACCAGCACGGACACAATCCGCAATCCGATTGACAACCCGCGATAAGGTGGTCGTGACATGGGATAGATCCTCCGGCTGATTCGCTATGTTCGAGCCTGTGTGGCTCAAGCATGTGTGGCCCAAGCATGTGTGGCGCGGACACTCCTGTCCGCGGCTCTTGAAGTTGACGGGATGCCCCACGCTTTTCGCGTCCTTTGCGACAAGGTGGGTGCCGGTCTGCTCACCGCAGCAGATTTCCGCTGACACTCGTATCGGAACTGGGAAGGGCACGACTTCACAGCTGCGGAAAAACTGGCGCATGCGTGCAGCACCCTGGAAGAGCGGCCCTTCAGGGCCGCGAAAGCCGTCCGGGGTTACATCCCGCATCTTGTGGTGCTTGACTCTTTCGGGAAACCTCTCTACAACAATTCAGGCGAAGTCGAGGAATCGGTGATTTCAGGGTTGCTCGACAATGCTCTACATTAGAAATCTCACAAGCTGGGCTACTCGTCTTGCGTCGCTTGAAAATCCATCGTCTTCGCGACCTTTTCTTTGCTTCGGCGCTCGGTTAGAATCCATCTCGCCTTCCGCGCCGGGCTGGTGCGCTCACCCGCACGTCGGCTGCTCCCAGGAGGATCCGATGTCCCCATTGCAAAAGCTGCTCATCTTCATTTGTCTTGGCGTTCTGCTGGTCACGCTCACCGACTGCGGCTCGCGCCATGACCCGGACGAGAAATACTTCCTCGTCTCCACCAACCTTCAGATTCCTTATTGGCAGACGGCCGCGACTGGATTCTCGCAATCCGCCTCCCAGCTCAAGGTGCGTATCGAAGTCGTCGGGCCCGACACCTTCGATCCCAAGGCGGAACAGCAGGCGTTCGAGAAGGCGCTGCAACAGAAGCCTACTGGTATTCTGCTGTCCGCAGCCGATCCCAATCTACTGAAAGATTACATCGGAAAGGCAATCGCTGCCGGCGTCCCGGTAATCACGATTGATTCCGATGCTCCCGCCACCAAACGTCTGTTCTTCATCGGCACCAACAATTACCAGGCTGGGATCATCGGCGGCCAGCGACTCGCTACCGAGCTGCACGGCAAGGGCAATGTCGTGGCCTTCAGCATGCCAGAGCAAACCAATCTTGCCGAGCGGCTGCGCGGTTACCGCGACGCGCTGGAGAATCATTCCCAGATCAAGATTGTGCGGGTGGTCGACATCAAAGGTGACCCTCGTATCGCCTTTGACACGGCCACGCAGATCCTCGGCAAGGAAAAGAACAAGGTGGATGCCTTTGTATGTCTGGAGGCCCTGGCTGGCAAGGAAGTCGCCACGGTGCTAAGCAACAACAATGTCAAAGACAAGATCGTTATGGCAATGGATACCGATCCGGATACGCTTGACTGGATACAGAAGGGCGTAATCGCCGCCACCATTGGCCAGAAGCCCTACACCATGAGCTTTGTTGGTCTCAGAATGCTGGATGACCTCTACCACCACAAGCTCAAATCGCTCGATGCAGATTGGGCCAAAAACAGCTTTTCTCCCGTGCCAGCTTTTATCGACACTGGGTCCGCGCTCATCGACAAAAACAACGTACAAGCTTTCATGGAAGCAAAGAAGTCCGTTACTGGCACTCAGAAATAACCAGCATCTGCAGAAGAGGAGCAGGAGGCACGAATGCGGAGAGTCCTGATCTTTTTTGTGCTGACCCAGTTTGTCCTTCTCCTCCCGATTGCCGCAGCTCTCGACCGCCAACCCGATGCCGATTACCGTACGCGTCGCCAGGCCGTGGCCAAGAAAACCGAGGGCGGCGTAGTTCTGCTTTTCGCCGCGATGGAAGCGGAAGGCCCAAACGATCTCTACGGTTTTCGCCAGGACGACAATTTCTTCTATCTTTCAGGTTGGGCTGAGCCCGGCGCGGCGCTGCTCGTAGCACCTGCGGCCCAAGCAAGTGGGGGCTCGACGGCACGTCCATATACAGAGATCCTGTTTCTGCCCGCTCACAACCCCTCGCAGGAAAGGTGGACCGGACCCAAGCTCGGTCCGGAGAATCCGGACGCTCCCAACATCACGGGCTTTGAACGTGTCGAATTGCTCGACAAGTTGCGCGATGAGTTGCTGCGATTGCTACCTCAGCCACGAGCCACGGTATACGGCGATTTGCCCACCTTCGATAAGGCCTCAGCCTCGGCCGAGCCTCTGAACTGGCTCAGGCGAGCCAATGCTTTTCCGACCTCTGTCTCGTTTCAAGATGTAAAGCCTCTTCTTGCCTCGCTGCGCACATTCAAAGATGCCGGCGAAATTGAGCGAATCCGCAAGGCTACGGACGCTTCCATCGCCGCGCATATGGCGGCCCTGCACGCGGTAAAACCGGGGATTACCGAGCGTGAAATCTCGGCATTAATGCAATATGAATGGGGCAAGCGTGGCTGCGAACGCCCCGCATATGCGCCGATTGTTGGGGCAGGTTTCAACTCTACCGTGCTGCACTATTCAAACGACTCGGGCACGCTCAACGCCGGCGATGTCCTCGTGATTGACGCGGCTGGAGAGTATGCCATGTACGCCTCCGACATCACGCGCACGTTGCCCGCCACCGGCAAGTTCTCCGCCCGGCAGCGTGAAATCTACGACGTTGTCTTAGGCGCGCAACGTGCTGCCATAGCCGCGTTTCAACCCGGCAAATCCACCCTGAAGCGTGATGATCCCAACTCGCTCTACAAAGTAGCCTACGAATATATTAACTCGCATGGAAAAGACCTCCACGGCGATCCCCTGGGTAAGTATTTCATTCATGGCCTCAGCCACTACGTCGGTCTCAATGTGCACGACGACGGCGACTACAACCTGCCGGTGGGTCCGGGCATGGTCTTTACCATCGAACCCGGAATCTATATCCCTGAGGAAAAATTGGGCGCGCGTATCGAAGACATTTTCTACGTGGACAAAGATGGCAAGCTCATCAATCTGACCACGATCCTGCCGCACACGGCTGAGGAAGTGGAACGCGCGATGACGGGCAAATAGATTGCACATCAATTGCGCTCCCCTCGCTCACTTGCCGGGCCTCACCCTGGGTTGTAGCATGGAATGTCTTAAGCATTCTTAAGGAGGACTTATGGCCACCGAAACCATGACTGGTCCGACTATCCTCGGCAGCACCACTAAAACCAAGGTCTTTAAGAACTTCATAGACGGCGAATGGGTCGAGTCCTCGACCGGAGAAACTTTCGAAAACTGCAATCCTGCGGACACTCGCGACGTGGTCGGCATCTTCCAGAAGTCCGGTAAGGAAGATGTGGATGCCGCTGTGGATGCCGCCAAGCGCGCATTTGCCAGGTGGCGCCTGGTGCCTGCTCCCCGCCGCGCTGAGATCGTCTACAAAGCCGCCGAAATGCTCATCGAACGCAAGGAAGAGTACGCCCGCGATATGACTCGCGAGATGGGAAAGATCCTGAAGGAAACTCGCGGCGACGTACAGGAAGCCATCGATACCGCCTACTACATGGCTGGTGAAGGACGCCGCCTTTTCGGTCCAACCACGCC
>Ga0209283_10001303_pt1 | contig 13490 bp, 10 predicted proteins | sample CZO8metaG_2_FD_188354 | JGI IMG/M metagenome (GOLD analysis project Ga0209283, IMG submission 188354) | Vadose zone soil microbial communities from the Eel River Critical Zone Observatory, Northern California, USA - CZOApr15con2H1.8 metaG... | ecosystem: Environmental > Terrestrial > Soil >...
GATGTCCCGGTGCGTGGTTAATTGCTGATTCCAGCATTTACGATCCCATTCTACCGGCGCAACAATCCGCGCCCGTTCGTTTTCAGCGAAAACCGTTAATTTTAGATTTAGGGCAGGAATCAATGGGAGAATTTTTTGTCATCCTGTCGCCATGAGCGGCGAGTTTACGCTAACGGCCATGGGCTCATTACCGCGGCCGTCGACCAAAAGGGGGGAAAAACCATGGGTTTGTTCCAGCGCAGTGCCCAGTGCCGGAGGGGGCGAGCGCAAGCTCTGCTGATGGTGTTATTGGCGGGCACTGTATTGCTTTCGGGGTGTGGAAAAGAACAGCAAAAGGCGGCCGCGCGCGACTTCTATCTGTATCGGGGGCCGGATCGCGATCAAAAGCTGATCGCGAATGCGAAAAAAGAAGCGGCCTTGACCGTCTATATGTCAACGGTTTTGAGAGACTCCGGGCCGCTGATTGCGGCATTCGAAAAGAAATACGGCATTAAGGTCAAGTTTTGGCGCGCCGCGCAAGACAAGATCGTTGAGCGCGTGCTTGCGGAGGCGCGCGCCGGGCGACATGAGGTCGATGCGGTGGAAACGGACGGCGCGCATATGGAAATGTTGTATCGGGAAAAAATATTCGAGGAGTTTTATAGTCCGGCCTTTAAGGACCTTCCTCCGCAGGTTTTTCCCAAGCACAAACACTATGTGGCCGATCGTTTTAATTTCTATGTCATGGCCTACAACACCGGGCTGGTCAAGCCGGACGAGGTGCCGAAGTCCTATGAGGATTTGTTGAACCCCAAGTGGCGCGGCAAGCTCGCCATCGAACGCGTGTCGGTCGAATGGTTCGCCGCGGTCGCGAAGAATATGGGAGAGAAAAACGGATTGGCCTATTTTAGGAAATTGGCGGAGATGAAGCCATTGATCTATACCGGCCACCACCTCATCGCGGAGAACGTCGCCTCCGGCGAGGTGCCGATCGCGTTGAACATTTTTAATCACGCTGCGGAGGAATTAAAGAAGAAAGGCGCCGACATTGAATGGAAAGCGCTGTCTCCCACGTTCGGCGAGTCGGGCGCGATCGGTATTTCGCGGCATGCCGCGCATCCCCACGCCGCGCTGCTGTTCGCCGATTTTATTCTATCCCGCGAAGGTCAAAAAATTCTTAAAGAGCGTGGCCGTGTCCCGGCAAGCCTGGCGGTGGATACGCCTTTGAACAAATTCCCATATCAAGTGATGGATCCCGCGATCACTCTGGATGAGTGGGACAAGTGGGATAAGCTTTGGTCCGAGCTGTTTTTAGGTGGAGAGATTTTCAAAAGAGCGGAACGAAGGCCGCTATTCTATTTTGCCAGCCTGGTGGAGTGAGGCTTGTACACTGAAAACGAGCGTTTCAGCGGTTACTCCGAGCCATATTCGCATGCTGGGGCGCTTGGAATAGATAGTGCTTTGGAAGGAATGGTCGGACATAGGTTCCGTGCGCGGTTGACCCCTACGCATTCTTTGATTTGCGCGTCCGTCATTTTGGCTTTTATTTTGGTGTGTTAACATGTTAGCTTGTTACTATCTAACTATAATTACTATCGGTATTTAAGCCGCAGGGCGGAAAAATAACTTTCATCAAAAAGGTAAACACATGGCCAAAGATGCGATCGTATCAGAGGAATTAGCGAAAAAATTCGCGACGGAGAAGGATTCTCCGTACACGCGCTGGGTGCGCAAACAGGGGCTGGACATCATCAGCGCGCGCTACATCCCAAACCTCCACACCGTGGAGCTTAAGCCCTGGCCACGCCGCGGCGGGCGCGGGGTTTATATCAACCATGACGCCTCGCGCACGTCGAGCGATTGCTATATCTGCGAAATCCCCGCCGGCAAAAAATTGGAGCCGCAGCGGCAACTGTTCGAAGAAATGATCTACGTATTGGACGGGCGCGGCTCGACCGCCGTGTGGAACGACGCCGGCAAGCGCGTCACCTTCGAGTGGCAGCGGGGCGCGAATTTCGCGATCCCGATCAATGCCTGGCATCAACACTTCAATGGTTCCGGCAAAGAACCGGTGCGTTATGTCGCGGTCACGAACGGCCCGGTGGTGATCAACCTTTATGAAGACGAGCAGTTTATTTTCAATACGTCGTACGATTTCAAGAACCGGTTTGCCGGCGAGCCGGATTATTTCAGCAACAAAGGCGAGCAAAAAGGCCTGTTGCTGGAAACCAATTTCGTCGCCGACGCCATCAACCTGCCGTTGTTCAGCGCCAAGGAGCGCGGCGCCGGCGGCGCTCAAGTCCGCTTTAACATGGCCAAGGGCTCGATGAGCAGCCATATCTCGCAATTTCCGGTCGCCACGTATAAAAAGGCGCATGCGCACGGTCCGGGGGCGCATGTCATTATCCTAAGTGGGCAGGGTTACAGCCTGATGTGGCCGGAAGGCGAGGCGCCACAGCGCTTTGATTGGCAGGAGGGCTCGATGATCGTGCCGCCGAATCTTTGGTACCATCAACATTTCAATGCGGGCACACAGCCTGCGCGCTATCTCGCGTTTAAGCACGAATCGGTAACCATCCGCACCACCCAAGGCGTGCCCAAACACTGGATCAGCAAACGGGCGGGCGGCGACCAAATCGACTACGCGGATGAAGGCCCGATGGTGCGTAAAATGTTCGCGGACGAGCTTAAAAAGCATGACTTGAAGCCCAATATGGACGCGGCCTATCAGACAGAACTGGCTGAATTACCTCCCAAAGCCAGCAAAAGTGCTTGACCATCCGCAATGTTTCTCGAACTGCATCGGGCTGATGTAGCCGCGGGCGCGGTGTTTGCACGCTCGGTTGTGGAACAGCTCGATGTAGTCGAAGAGCGCCGCGCGAGCCACATCGCGCGCGGTCGAAGTCGCAGCGGTGCACCGGTTCGTTCTTGAGGTTACTGAGGAAGCTCTCGGCGGAGAGGACGTCAATGGCAGCAACGGTCATCGCATTCACGCTCAACGGCGACGCGGTACAAGTAAGCTTGAAGTCTGCGGATCGCCTGCTGGTCGACGTTCTGCGCGAGGATCTGCAGCTCACCGGGACAAAACGCGGCTGCGGCAACGGCTATTGCGGGACCTGCGCGGTGTTGGTGAATGGCGCTGCTGTTTCTGCGTGTTTACAACTTGCGGTATTAGTGGATGGCGCGGAGGTTCGTACTATTGAAGGCCTCGGCAATAACAATTGGCTGCACCCGGTGCAAGCGGCGTTCGTGCGCAAAGCCGCGTTTCAGTGCGGCATATGTACCCCGGCCCATGTATTGGCTGCCTGCGCGCTACTTGAGCAAAACCCCAACCCCACCCGCGCCGAGATCGTCGCGACCGTAGACGGATATTTTTGCCGCTGCACGGGCTACTACAAGATTATCGAAGCCATTCGTGAGGCCTCTAAGCTCACGACCCGACCGGCTTGATCGAATCATGAAAACTGAGTTCGAGACTACGCTAGACGCAAACCAGCCGGTATCGAGCCAGCCTCTGATAGTCGGCAAGGATGTGGCGCGCACCGATGCAATCCCGAAAGTAACCGGCGCGGCGCAGTACGTCGCCGATCTGCACTTCCCGGGCATGCTGCATGCGGCCGTGCTGCGCAGCCCTCACCCGCATGCCCGGATCGTCTCCATTGATACCAGCGCCGCTGCAGCCATGCCGGGCGTCAAGGCGGTCGTGACCGGCGCTGACACGGCAAAGTGCAAGTGGGGTGCGTTTCGGCCGGATCTGTATCCGCTGGCGATCGATAAAGTGCGCTACCTGGGAGACGAGGTCGCGGCGGTCGCGGCGGTGGACCTCGCCACGGCGCGCGCGGCGGTCGATCGCATCGGCGTCCAATACGAGGTCCTGCCCGCCGTGCTGTCGCTCGACCAGGCCCTCGCGCCGGGCGCGCCGCTGGTGCACGAGGATGCGCCCGGCAACGTCGCGCATCATTTCGCCTTCGAGCGCGGCAACGTCGATGCGGGATTCAAGGCGAGCGATGTTATCGTCGAAGGTACCTGGGAAAGCGCCCGCCAGTGGCATACCGCGCTCGAAACCATCGGTTGCGTCGCGCGCTGGAACAGCGACCGCGTGACCATGTGGTGCAACACCCAGACAGCGTTTCTTGCGCGTAACCGGTATGCCACCGCGCTGGGCGTGCCGGAAAGTCAGGTGCGCGTGATCCAGACCGAGGTCGGAGGCGGCTTCGGCGGCAAGTCCGGCGACGATAACGCGTCCGTGGTCTGCGCCATTCTCGCGCGCAAGGCCGGGCGACCGGTGAAGCTTATCCACACCCGCGAGGAGGAGTTTCTCGCGAGCCACCCGCGCATGCCGATCCGCTACTGGGTGCGGCTCGGCTTCTCGCGCGACGGCCGCGTCAGGGCGAAAGAAATCAAGATGTGGGCCGATAACGGCGCCTACACCGGCAAGTCGCAGGCCATCCTCGGCGCGGCGACGGTACGCCACGATGCACTCTACAAGTACCCGGCCGTGCGGGCGGACTCTAGCTTGATCTATACCAACCTGGTCGCGACCGGCGCCCTCCGCGGGTTCGGCAACCCGTCCGCGGACTGGGCGGTGGAACAGGCATGGGACCTCGCCGCGCAAAAGCTCGGCATCGACATCGTCGACCTGCTACGCATGAATGCGGTGGATCCGGGAGACGTCTCGCCGCACAACCACAAGATCACGAGCTGCGAGCTCAAGCAGTGCATCGACAAGGCTACGGAGATGATCGGCTGGCGCGAGAAGCGCAAGAACCGCCGGTCGAACCGCGGGCTCGGCATCGGCTGCAGCGTCCACGTCAACGGCCGCCGCAGCTTCGGCGACTACGACGGCAGCTCTGCCATCGTCCGGATCAACGAGGACGGCCGCGCCACCGTCATCACCGGCGAAGGCGAGACCGGCACCGGCACGCTGACGGTATTGCGCCAGATCGCGGCAGAGGAACTCGGCCTTTCCTACGAGAATGTGGATATCACCCGCCCCGACACCGACGTGCAGCCGCATGCGCTGGGAGCACTGGCGAGCCGCCTGACCTATGTGGCGGGAAATGCGGTAAAACGTGCAGCTGCTGCCGCGCACCAGCAGCTGCTAGCGGCCGCGGCGGCGCAACTGGGGCTCCCGGCCGACGAACTACTAATCGTAAATGGCCGGATTGGGCCTCGAGGCGGCGCTGAATCCTCGTTTCATCCGGTCGCAGCCGTGGTGCGCCGGCATCTTTATCAGCCGGGTGGCCAGCCGATCGTTGGTATCGGCACATTCGATAATCCGTCGGAATTTCCTGACGAAAGTCGTTACGGTAATGAGTCTGGAGCCTATAACTTCGCGGCAGAGGCGGTAGAGGTCGAGGTCGATCCCGCTACCGGAAAAGTAACCGTGCTCGAACTGGCTGCGGCAGTGGATTGCGGCACCGTCATCAATCCCGCGCTTGCCGAAGGACAAGTCCAGGGGGCCGTGGCGCAAGGTCTCGGTTACGCGCTTACAGAGTATTTTGACTGGCGGGGAGGATGCCCCACCGAACCTAGCCTGAAGGATTACAAGATCCCGACCGCCGGCATGATGCCGATTATGCACGTGGCGTTCGCCGACTCGTACGAACCAACGGGTCCCTTCGGTGCCAAGGGAGTGGGGGAAATCGGTATCGATTCGGTGCCGGCAATTATTGCGAACGCTATTGCCGATGCAACCGGCGTTCGCATTACCGCATTGCCGATAACTGCCGAGAAGATCTATCGCGCGTTACATCCGGAATATTTCGCAGGCGAGGATTTGTCAGCGCCCATGCAGGTGAGTGCCGCCTCCGCCGGATCAGCGGATAGATTGCGGGCTGGCCGGCCGTCCGGAGCCCGGCCTGCCGCCGCAAAATTCATCGACGCCGACAGCGTGGCCACGGTGGTATCCGAATTAGCGGAGGGAGGTGCGTCGATTGTGGCGGGTGGTGTCGCCCATGCACTGCACCGCGAGAACACTGGACACCCGATTGCGCAGCGCCTGATCGGGATTAAGCGAATTACCGAACTCCAAGGGCTTTCTATTCACAGCGACGGTGTCCTTCACCTCGGGGCGGCAGTTTCATTGCAAACAGCAGGAGAGGACGAACGTCTTTGTCAAGCTTGGCCGGCTTTAGGTGAGGCGCTGTTATCGGTAGGGGTGGCCAGGTTGCGCCAGATGATAACGGTTGGCGGCAATGTCGCACCCCTGGATGCGTCTTATGATGTGCCGGTCGCGTTAATTGCTCTCGGGGCAAGAGTCGTCATCGCTAATTCCAAGGGAAGAAGAACGATAAGCGTGGGCGATCTTTTTCAGCATGGCGATCTTGGGGTTGATGAGTTGATAGTAAGTGTTGAGTTGGAGGCCCTCTCTGCGACCGCCGGATCGGCGTTTTTCAAATTCCTGCCGCGAGGTGTTTGGGAATCCGCCTGCATAAGCGCGGCTGCGCTGGTGGAGCTGGATTCGACGGGTGGGTGCCGCAGTGCGCGCCTGGTTATCGGATCGGCAAGTCCTAAGCCTATGGTGGTGGCGCTGTCCGAGCTTGTCGGGCAGCGCCCAAGTAACGAGCTGTTTCGTGAGGCATCCAAGCAGGTGCGAAAACGGGTAGATCCAGTTTCGGATGTGCGCGGATCGGCCGCCTATAAGCGTGAGATGGCAGTCGAATTCTCAGGCCGGGCGCTAACTACCGCCTGGCAACGGGCGGTAGCGAGACAGCGACGTTGATAAGCGGCGTTTGAGCGCGAGAGTTAGCGCTTCTGGCCGAAAGGAGCGCGCCAACAATGGAGGAATTTAATGGTCCGTGATTCCCGTGACGGTGTCGTCAAGACTTCCGATGGGTGTAAGATTGCTTACACCTTGCACCACTCTCGTATTTCTGGTGTGCCTCGAATAGCCTTGATTCATTCTCTGGCGCTTGATCGAAGCGTGTGGGATGGTGTTGTCGCAGAGCTGGTGGGCCGGGCCTCGGTCCTCACTTATGATTGCCGCGGCCACGGACGCTCCGGGCGATCCGTCGCGGCCTACTCGGCGGAGTTGTTTGCGCAAGATCTGGCACAGCTCTTTGGGCACCTGGGTTGGTCGAGTGCCGCCATCGCCGGCTGCTCCATGGGTGGATGTATCGCCCAAGCCTTCGCCGGCGTCTACCCAGACCGAACGCAGAGCCTCGCCCTGATTGACACGACCGCGTGGTATGGCCAGGACGCGCCGAAGCAATGGCGAGAGCGCGCCGCCGCCGCACGGGAAAAGGGGCTCGGCGTGCTGGTGGATTTTCAGATCACCCGTTGGTTCAGCGACCAGTTCCGCACCGCGCATCCAGAAGCGGGCAATGCCTTGATCAAAGTATTCCTGGCTAACGACGTCAACTGTTATGCGGCGACGTGTGAAATGCTGGGCGATGCCGATCTGCGACGCTACCTGTCAACGTTTCGCATGCCCGTCTGTGTGATCGTTGGCGAACAGGATTACGCCACTCCGGTCAGCATGGCGCGCCAGTTACACGAAGCGATTCCTCAATCGACCCTTACGGTGATCGCGGGCGGTCGGCATTTGACCCCAGTCGAACGGCCGCAAGAGATCGCACGTTTACTCGCGACGGTGGTCGGAAACAGGGGTGGCCGACGCTCCGGAACCTCAAGCGGGCGAGACTCATAATGGCAGAGCGTTCACACAGTACTTCACACGGGCATCGCAAGTGCCGGTGTTTGGACATGCACGCCCATTATGTTGGAAAACGGGTGGTTGATCGCGTCGAGGCCGAGGGCGCGACGCACGCTATAGGGATTGATCGGGCGGCGGATGGAACCGCGCGCTTTGCGGTAGGCGGCCGCCTAACGGGCATGCCGATCCTACCGACTCTAACCGACGACGCTGCACGACTTGTTTGGATGGACACGGCGGGCATCGATATCCAGCTCGTGTCCGGATGGATGGATCTCGCCGCCTATCACCTACCTCCAGAAGCCGGACAGTGGTTTGCGCGGGTCCAAAACGAGGCGCTCGCGGAGCTGGTAAACAAGCGTTCCGATCGCTTTGTGGCCGCGGCGATGGTGCCACTGCAGGCACCTGAGCGTGCCGCCGAAGAGCTAAGATATGCAGTCCGCGAACTAGGTCATCGTGCGGTACAGATTGGTGCCCGGGTGGAGGAGGAGGGGCTTGATGCCGCCGGTTTCGACCCCTTCTGGCGGGTGGCTGAGGAACTGAATGTCCCCGTTATCGTGCATCCCGCTGACATCAATGTGCCGCCAAGATTGCGCAGGCTGTTCCTGCACATTCTAGTGGGCAATCCCAGCGAGACGACCTTTGCTGCTGCTGCACTTTTGCTGGGCGGAGTGTTCGATCGGTTCCCTGGGCTGCGCGTCCTATTGGTCCATGGCGGCGGGTGCGTGCCATACCAATTCGGTCGCATTGGACGTGGTCAAGTAGCCGCTCCAGCGTTTGCGCGTGGTGCCGCTAAGCGGAATATCGCAAGTTACGCACCGAATCTCTATTTCGATAGCGTGCTACACGACGATGCCGCGCTGCGGTACTTGATTCAAACAGCAGGGGCGGACCACGTTGTGCTTGGTAGTGATCACCCATTCCCGCTTCAGGACCCGGATCCGGTTAACTCATTAATGAAGCTGGAGGGGTTGCAAAGCAGCGACCTGCAGGCGATCTGCTGGGATACGGGCGCCGGGCTGCTGGGTCTCACGGCTGCGCCGTAGTACGCGGGCCGTGCCGTTTATCCCTTAATTTTAGATTTAAGGTAAGAATGAATGGGAGAATTTTTCGCCATCCTGTCGGCGATCTCTTTCGGCAGCGCAAATGTACTGATTAATAGAGGCATTGTTAATAAAGGCCCGGCTTCCTCCTCGCAAGATAACGGCGCCTTTGTTTCGATTCTGTTGACCATTGTTATTGCCGGCCTGATGGTGATAGCCATGGGTTTGCACCGCGGCTGGCCGGCATTAAATCCGGCGGGAATTTTTTGGTTCGGTTTGGCCGGGATTTTAACCGCCTTTATCGGGCGGGTATTTCTTTACTCATCGATTCAGCACTTGGGACCGGTCCGAGCCGCCACCATCAAAAGGTTAAATCCATTTTTTGCCGTGCTGATTGGTATACTGTTGTTGGGCGAGCCGTTAACCGCGATGCTGATCGCCGGGATGGTGCTTATTTTCTCCGGCTTTATTATTTTGATACTCCAGGGGTATCGTTTGTCATTAACCGGAAAAGGCGCGCGCGCGTCGGACGCGCCGATTGTCGTTACGCAGAAGACCTGGGTGAAACCGCTTAAAGAATCACTGCACTCCATTGCTAATTTAGGTTATGTATATGGACCCATATCCGCGCTGGCCTACGCGTTCGGATATTTAGGACGAAAACTCGGGTTAATGGAGATCCCGGATCCGTTTTTTGGCGCGACGCTAGGGGCTATGGTCGGCGCTTCCATCTTTCTCATCATGGCGCTTTTTGACAAGCGCTACCGTGAGGCGGTTCGTTCCACTTTTTCGCAATTCCACTGGTGGTTTTTTCTCGCCGGCGTTGCGGGTTCTGTAGGCCAAATCTTCTACTTTACCGCGTTGAACTACAGCGCTATTTCGCGCGTAGCCTTGATTTCGTCAATGGAAGTCTTTGTCACCATTTTTTTGTCTATATGGATTTTTAAAGCGCGGGAAAATCTGACGCCCCAGGTTATTGTTGCGGCCTTTATCAGCATAGCAGGGACCGCCTTAATTGTCTGGTAACTATGAGATAGCTGAAAAAAATTTTCAGCAAGTCGCTATCCCCCTCCCTTTTTGACTGCTTCTCCTTTTAAGAATAGATCTGACCAGAGTTTTTCCCATTTATCCCACTCATCCCAAATAGCCGGGTTAATGACTTGATACTTAAATTTATTTAACGGGCTGTCCACCGCCAGGCTGGCCGGAACGCGATTAAGGTCTTTGAGAATTTGCTGGCCTTGTTGAGACAGGATGAAGTCGGCAAACAGCAGCGCCGCATGCGGATGCCGCGCATTCTTAGCCAAGCCCAAGGAGCTGGGACTACTGAAGGCAGGCTGCAGCACCTTCCACTCGATGGGAGCGCCTTTTTGTTTGAGCGTTTCTACGTTGTTGTTGAAGGCATTGGGAACCAGAGGGATTTCTCCCATCGCGACCAATTCCGCTACTAAAATATGATTGGTATGCATCTGCGGTTTCATGGCGGCAAGCTGTTTGAAATACGTCAGGCCTTGTTCCTCCCCCATGGATTTAACGATGGCGGCAAACCAGTCCACGTCGGCGGCTTCAATACCAATCTTTCCTGTCCATCTAGGGTGCAACAAATCCGCGTAGGAGTTAGGCACGTCTTCGGGTTTCACCAGATTGGTATTGTACGCCATGACGAAGAAGAGAAAACGGTCAGCGACATAGTATTTGTGTTTCGGGAACGCCTGAGGCACCAGGTCTTTAAAGGCGGGGCTATAAAACTGCTCCAAAATTTTCTCCCGATATAAGATTTCCATTATACTCAAATCCAGCACATCTACTTCATAGTGTCCCGATTTGGCCTCAGCCAGAACGCGTTGAATGATTTTTTCGGTGCCGGAACGCCAAACCTCCACCTTGATGCCGTACTGCTTCTCAAATGCCGCCGTTAACACCCTCGCGTCTTGTGCTGTCAGGGTCGTATAAAGCGTTACCGCCCCCTCTTTCTTGGCCTTCGCAAGCAATTGCTGGTCGCGGTCGGCGCCTTGATAAAGATAGATCTCTCTGTTGGGTGATGCTTTCGATGTAACAATCCTGTTCTCCGCGCTTGTTATTTGCCATGCGGCAAGAGGCGTGAGTAAAAGGATGGCAAGCATCAATAACAGCTTTTTAGATTTTGGCTTAGTCATCGATTTTTTCTCAGCGTTTCTGTTGTAATCCAATGCAGAAAGTATGGTTACTGAACTTTAACAAGTGTACGATGCAACAAAAAATTGTTGTAAGCAACAGTTAATCCTACACCGCTTAACATCTTTAATTGTAATTTAAGGAGCGTCCATGAAATTTATGACGTTTGCGCAAAATGGAATAATGAAAATCGGCCTACTGATGCCGGAAGGAATTTTGGACCTTGCGGTCGCCAAAGCAGGCGAGGGCATCGCGGGTGATTTTCCTAAGACACTACTGGAGTTAATCGAGGCGGGTGATGAATCCTTGCTGATGGTGCAGAAGCTGGCGAAAATAAAAAAACGGCAATATACAGTGCCTGAATCCGAAGCCAAGTTGCTGGCCCCTATTCCTCGGCCGAGAAAAAATGTTTTTTGCATAGGCAAGAACTATGTTGACCATGTTAATGAAATGTCCGGAGATTTGCCGAAGCATCCGGTGGTTTTTTCAAAACCGCCCACTACCGTCATCGGTCCAGAAATGGAAATCGACAGCCATCCCGGAGTGACCGAGCAGCTTGATTATGAGGGCGAATTGGCGGTCGTTATTGGCAAGAAAGCAAAGTCGGTGAAAAAGGAAAGGGCGTTCGATTATGTGTTTGGTTATACCATTGTGAATGACGTGACCGCGCGTGACAAACAGCGCACACACGGCCAGTGGCTGCTCGGTAAAAGCTTCGATACCTTCTGCCCGATGGGCCCGGTTTTGGTGCATAAGAGCGAGCTTAAGAATCCGCAAAATTTGCAAATCAGAACGCGGGTCAACGGAGAAGTCAGACAATCCTCTAATACCTCGCTCATGATCTTCGACATACCCACCTTGATTGCGACGATCACCGCCGGGACCACGCTGGAGCCGGGGGATATTATCGCCACCGGCACGCCATCGGGCGTCGGCAAGGGATTCACGCCGCCACGGTTCCTTAAGCCGGGAGATGTGGTGGAAGTGGAAATCGAAGGCATCGGCGTATTGCGCAATCGCGTGCGCTGATGTTCATGGGTATTTCTAATAAAATTCTGCGCGTCATCCTGCTATAGGATTGGCGTGCATTAACGTGAGCCGCGCCTCTGGCGCGGAGCCTTTGTATTCACGCGGTTACATCGATGCGTTAATGGACAACCGCTTCCCTGGGTTAGGGTTGCGCGTGCAGGCGATTGATGCGGGACATGTCACTTTATCGACCCGAATCTGCCTTGGCCCCTGGCAAAAACGTGATATTGCTTCATTACTGGAAGAAACCCGGCATAAAAACGTCATCTGGGCTGAGCCGGTAGATTGTTCTCCGCCCAAGAGTGAGCAGGATAAATCCGCTGCGCCTGATAGCAAGGCAAAGGAGATTACGGAAACGGAGGCAATACCTGATATGTATGCGTTACCGGAGCAGGTATTGTTTGCCCCATTGATTGCCGATCCGCGTCAGCCGCGTTTCTCGTTAAGTTATCAACGGTACAAGATATCGGCGCAGAAATTTGCCGCGGCCAGTGTGGCGTTCGGAGAATATTTCGGTTTAGCGGCGGATTTTTTGGGTCTGCCGGGAAATTCCCAGATCGGCTTACAGGGGGCAGTGTTCGCGCTTTTCAATCTTAATACGCCGTCGTCGGATTTAATCAACGCGGATTATTGGATTGGCATTCCAGTGACTTATCGCAAAGGCCCCTGGTCATTTCTAGCGCGGATTTATCACCAAAGCTCGCATTTGGGAGACGAGTTCATCCTCGATAATCCGGCGGTCACGCGGGTTAACCTGAGTTATGAAGATGCCGTCATGCTGGTTTCATATGAATGGGAGAAACTGCGAATTTACGGCGGCGGCGATTATATCATTCACAGTGAACCCGATCTTGCGTGCACGCATTTACAGGCCGGAATAGAGTTTATTCAGCCGCATGCGGTACGAGGGCTGGATTTTATCACCGCCCTCGATGTGCAGTCATCGCAGGAATTAGATTGGGAGAACAGTTATTCCTATCAAGCCGGATTCCAATTCAAGAATCGCGGCAACCGGCGCGTACGCCTGATGTTCGAATACTTCGATGGTCATTCGCCGAACGGGCAATTTTTTCGCGAACGTTTACGCTACAACGGCATAGGCTTGTATTTTAGGTTCTGAGCTTCGTCGTGAGCCACGCGGGATATGACGTAGTTTTAGCCAAGACTTATGCGAGAGTTCTCCTTGATCCAATTTTTTTCTCAAAATATACGGCCTGTGCTAGTCTAACTAGGGAGATTATTCTTGATTCTTAAGGATGCTACACGTCAAAAATAACGTGTCATCCCGTCAATTGGATGGATATTTAATAGTTAGGCAAATCCTAGAAACGGACACGGAAGGAATGAAACATCTGTTGCTGAGGTGGCGACAAAGCCGGATGAACGCGGCGCCGTAGGGCCACAAGTCATGGAAGGGGATGAAAACAAGGTGTAGAATTTTGTTGAGTATCAATTACCGGAGGACTTGTCATGGGCGCGAATCTCAAGCAAGAGTTGCATTCGCTCGCGGATTAGCTGCCGGACAGCGCAACGTGGGACGATGTGATCGAAGAAGCGCGAAGTGGGATGTGAAGGTTTGAAGCTTAGATGGGTGCATCCCGCTCTTACAGATGAATTACCCTGGCGCG
>Ga0209283_10001305_pt1 | contig 13476 bp, 10 predicted proteins | sample CZO8metaG_2_FD_188354 | JGI IMG/M metagenome (GOLD analysis project Ga0209283, IMG submission 188354) | Vadose zone soil microbial communities from the Eel River Critical Zone Observatory, Northern California, USA - CZOApr15con2H1.8 metaG... | ecosystem: Environmental > Terrestrial > Soil >...
ACAAAACCTAGCTCTCCCGTGACCACGTAGAGAAACAGGTAGCGTCCCGACCCATAAAGTTCTTCCAACGCCGGACCGAATTGCATCAGGTTCATCATATTGAAGCCGATGTGAATCAAACCGCCGTGCAGGAACATCGCCGTAACCAGCCTCCACCATTGATGATCCTGGAGAAAGAACGGCAACGGAAGGCTCGCCCCCAATTGATAGGATGCTGCTCCGCTCATGCCCCAGAGCGTGCGCAGGCCGCCGGCTTCGCCCGCTTGCATAGTCAACACCCAGCTCACGCCGAACATCAGAAAATTTGCGACCAGCAGCCCCGTGGTCACGGGAGTTTCTTGCTCGCCGAAGAGTCCGGAAAGTTTCTTGCTCAGTGCCGCGAGAGAAAACCGCAGGCTCGCGCCGCACTCGTGGCAGCGCGTCGCGCTGATTCCGACCAGCGCCCCGCACGCCGGGCAGAGTTTCGGCCGCGGCTGGCCGTCGCCTCCGCCGAAAAATCCGCGCATCGCATTCTTCCATTTTTCCACGCGCCATTGCCACCGATCGGGAAACGCCAATTCTCCTCCTTGCGACCCGCACACCGCGTTCCTATAATACCCAAGTCGCCGCAGTTCTTCCCGGCACGGCGATTTTTCCGGGGACCAGACAGGCATGGACAAATTCGAAGAGTTTGGCAGGCGCATCGACGAAGAGTTCGCGCGGATAAAGAGCATCAAAAACTTTAAAGACTTTGGAAAACGCGTTGACGAAGAACTCGCGCGCGTGAAGAGTTTTGTGAAGGAGGAAGCCGCGCCGGAAACGGAAAAACGTGCGGCGCAGTTTTTGCGCGAAGTTTCTGAAAAGCTCACCGAGGCGGCGGCGTGGATCGAAGCACGCAATGCCACGCGCAATGCGCGGAACGATCAGCGTGCTCCGGCCGCGCAGAATCCGCCATCTTCATGACGCAGGCGGCCCTTTGAAGAGTTCACCGGAAACAGGTTCCGTCATTTTGGGTTCGCGCAAACGCGCTTCCCGGTGCCACCTTCGTTGTATCTCGCACTTTTCACGCACGCCACTCTTTGTACTCTTTCTGCAATGCATTATCTGTGTTTATTTTTCCGGTTGCGCCTCGCGGAAACCGATCGCCGATCGCCGCCAGTCGCCTCCGGCGCAGCCTACAGAAACACCGCCGGCAACGGGAGAGGCCGCGAAGCGCTCGACCGATGTGCCGGAAACTCCGGCGCCGCAGCCGCCGACTGCGTCCGCTTCGAAACGCAACAGGCCCGCTCCAACTCCTGCTCCGGCAGGCTACACGGAGGAAGGCAACGCTTCCTGGTATGGCGAGCCGTTTCACGGACGGCGCGCTTCGAACGGCGAGATTTACGACATGTATAAACTCACCGCAGCGCACCGCACGCTGCCGTTCGAAACGATGGTGCGCGTCACCAACATGAGCAACGGCAAGTCCACGGTCGTGCGAATCACCGATCGCGGCCCCTTTGTCGACAATCGCATCATCGATCTCTCGCTCGCCGCCGCGCGAGAAGTGGATTCGGTTGGGCCCGGCGTCGTGCCGGTGCGCGTGGAAGTGCTTTCGCCCGGAGTGGATCCCACCGCGGGATTTTTCACCGTGCAGATAGGCGCTTTCCGCGACCGCGGCAACGCCGAACGTCTCCGGGACCGCCTCAGCGCCTACTACTCGCCTATCTTCATTCAGCAATATGATTCTCCCGCCGGAATGTTTTATCGCGTGCGCGTCGGCAGGATTTCCGGCGAAGACGCGGCGCACCAGTTCGGCGAGCAACTCCGCGACCGCGAAGGTTTTACTCCGTTTGTTACGCGTCTCGACGAAGGCGCACCCGCAGGAGGAAACCGATGAGTGCCGATTGCCTATTCTGCAAAATCGCCGCGAAGAAGATTCCATCAAAGATCGTCTACGAAGATCCCGATCTCTTCGCCTTCGAGGACATCAGCCCGCAGGCGCCAACGCACATCCTGATATGCCCGCGGAAGCATTTCGAATCACTGACGGATGCCGGGCCCGAAGATCAAGCCATTCTTGGGAAGCTGCAGCTAGTAGCCGCGCAGTTCGCGCGCGAACGCAAGCTCCTCGAAGGCTACCGCACGGTCTTGAACAATGGTTCCGGCGCGGGGCAGTCCGTCTTTCATCTTCACTTGCATTTGCTCGGCGGACGCCATTTCCGCTGGCCTCCGGGCTAGACCTCTTTCGTTGAGCTGCGCTAGTGCGAGTTGGCAACGAGTGCCTGCTTCAGGCGCTTGCGATACTCGTGAGCGGCGCGCTCGGCGTCTTCTTCCTTCACGCTGTCGGTCGCCAGGTGCCCGAGTTCGTGCGCCATCCAGTAGCCCAGCCACTCCTCATTTTGATAGCGGTCGCTGTCGATGAAGGTCGTCCGGCTGGGCAGATGGGTGAACATGGCGCTGGTGTAGCCGGTGGGCACATGGAGGTGAAAAATTCGAGCGGTGTCGAGGTACTTCCAGTGCGGCACAAAGAGGATGCGAAGAGGCAGCACAGTGGGTTGCATGACATGAATCTGGTTACGGAGCGATGATTCCTGGCTTGGCGTGGCTCCGATGACCGCGTAGCCGTCTGCGAAAGGTTTAGGTGCGGTAGCTTCTTCGCTGACCAGACTTGAGTTTCCATTTGTCTGTCCCCAGCCGAACTGCGTAAATCCCAACAAGAGTAGAACTGTCCAAATTCTGAGCTTCATTTGCCACCTCCAGTCGTGTGCTGGAGGTGAACTTGGGACTGGTCAGGAAGAAGCTCAATGGACGGCGGCCTGATTGAGGCTTGATTGCTTCTAAGCGATTAAAGACTTTTGTTTCAGTAATTTAGTGCGTTGACTTATCTAAACTTTGTCATCCAGTTGGGGGGTGTTAGACTCGCGCTAACATATGGGGTAGATGCAGATGGCCATTGAAGCTCGATCTCCCGCGATTCTCCGCTTCGGAGTATTTGAGGTGGATCTGCGCGCGGGGGAGTTACGGAGGCAGGGCGCGCGCATCAAGCTGCAGGAGCAGCCGTTTCACGTCCTCACCGTCTTCTTGCATCGGCCCGGCGAAGTGGTAACTCGCGAAGAGCTGCGGTCCCAGAACTGGCCAGCCGATACTTTCGTTGACTTCGACAACAGCCTCAACACGGCGATCAATAAGCTGCGCGAGGCGCTGGGAGATTCCGCCGACAACCCTCGATTTATCGAGACACTGCCGCGACGCGGGTATCGGTTCATGGCACCGGTCAGCGGGGTAGATGGAACAACGAGAGGGGCCGCCACAGGTGTGACCGCGGCCGCGCCGACACGCAGTCGGAAGCTCGTCGTGACGGTGGCAGTTGTTATGCTCGCAGCGGGAATTGCCGGTGGACTGCTCTGGCGGGCGCGGCAAGCGCGGCATCTCACGGAGAAGGACACCATCGTCCTCGGAGATTTCACCAATTCGACTGGCGATGCAGTATTCGAGGGGACGCTACGAGAAGGGCTTTCTGTAGAGTTGGAGCAGTCACCCTTCCTGAGCCTTCTGTCAGAAGAAGGAATCCATCACACGTTGGGGATGATGGGACAACCGGCGAATGCCCGACTCACGCCCGAGATTGCTCGGGAAGTCTGTCAAAGGACAAGCAGTGCAGCGGCACTGGACGGTTCAATTGCCCTGATTGGTTCCCAATACAATCTGATTCTCAAGGCGGTCAACTGCGCGAGCGGGGACTCGCTGGCGAGCACAGAAGCACAGGCGAACGACAAGAGCCATGTTCTAATGCACTTGGGAAGGTCGCTTCGGAAATGCGAAGGAAGCTCGGGGAATCCTTGAGCACCGTGCAAAAATACAACACACCTCTCCAACAAGCGACCACACCATCTCTTGAGGCATTGCAGGCCTACAATTTAGGTTGGAAAGCCGCTTACGTGGATGGCGATTTCGCGGCCTCGTTGCCTTTTTTGCAGCGAGCCACCCAACTCGACCCGAATTTCGCCCTGGCTTACAGGGCGATCAGCGAATCTTATGCAGCCATCGGCGAATCCGTTTTGTCAGCAGAAAACAGCCGACAGGCCTTCGAGTTGCGTGCAGGAGTAAGTGAGCTGGAAAAGCTGGTCATTGAAGCAAATTACTACAATTTAGTGACCGGTGACTTCATGAAGGCACGGCGCAGCTGTGAACTTGGTGCACAGACGTACCCACGTGACCCCTTCTTTCATTTCGAACTTGGCGTGTTCTTAAACGCTCTCGGACAATATCAAGCAGGCCTCAAAGAAGACCTGGAAGCCCTGCGGCTCGCTCCTTACAACGGTTTCTTTTACCGAGAGATTGTCTTCACATATCTTTTGTTGAACCGAGTCGAGGAGGCCGAGGGCGCAGCGAAAGAGGCGCACACAAAGGGTCTTGACTCTAATCTTTCGCCGATACTTTATGGGATTGCCTTCTATCGGGATGACACTGCCGAAATGGCCCGACAGGTGGCTCGTGCTGCAGGCAAGCCGGGAGAGGAAGACCTGTTGTTGGCAATGGAGGCCGACACGGCCGCTTATTTCGGACATCTCGAGAAAGCCCGTGAGTTCTCTCGCCGGGCTGCAGAGTCTGCGGAGCAAGCAGGAGAGAACGAGACTGAGGCAACTTACCATGCTGTATCTGCCATGCGCGAAGCCTTGTTCGGCAATGCAGATAGAGCACGACAGCAGGCCACGCTCGCAAGGCGACGTTCGACCGGGCAAGACATGGACTACGGTGTGGCGCTTGCCCTTGCCTGTGCAGGGAACGCGAACCGAGCCCAAGCGTTGGCTGATGATTTGGGCAAGAGGTTCCCCGAGGACACAGTTGTGCAGGTCAATTACCTGCCCACTCTTCGCGCAAAGCTTGCGGTCAGCCGTTCAAACCCTCAACAGGCGCTTGATACTCTTGGGGTCGCTGCGCCGTATGAACTTGGTTTGCCGGCGTTTAGCAATTACAATTGGCCCAATTTGTACCCCGTATATGTGCGAGGAGAAGCCTATCTTGCTGCACATCAGGGCAACGAAGCGGCAGCAGAGTTTCAGAAAATCCTCGACCATCGCGGGATTGTTCTTAATGAACCCATCGGAGCACTTGCCCATCTCCAACTGGGCCGCGCCTACGCACTCCTGGGTGAGGCCGCCAAGAGTCGCGCCGCCTACAAGAATTTTCTAGAATTGTGGAAAGACGCTGATCCTGACATTCCTATCTTTAAGCAAGCCAAGGCGGAGTACGCGAAGCTGCAATGATGGCTTGTACGCTCTCCAGCAGTCTTCCATTTTAGTTGTGCCTTACACAGGATAGAATGGCGCGTTCTTGGAGGATGACGAGATGCGCTCACCGCGCTTCAGCCGCTGGATGTTTTCCCTGATTTCTTGCTTCACCGTACTTGTTGCTGTGTCGCCAGCGGCACGGGCGCAAAGCACCGTAGCGGGGAAGGCGCTCACCGTGGAGCGGATTTATTCGCAGCCGAGCTTGAGCGGGCGGCTGACGCGCGGGCTGACCTGGACGCCGGACAGCAAGCAGCTCAGCTTTTTCGAGACCAAGGGCATGGGCAAGGACGCGAAGACGGAACTTTGGGTGATGGACGTCGCGTCGGGGGAGCGTCGGCTTCTCGTGGCGGCCGACAAACTCGAATCGATTCTTCCGGCGGAAGGTTCGAAACCTTCACAGGCGACAGGTCTTGGCCGCCGCGCACCTTCGCAATATCAATGGGCGCCCGATGGCGCGGGCATTTTGTTTCAAGGCCCCACGGCACTTGCATGGCTGGATGTGAAGTCGCAAACGGGGCGCACGCTGGTCTCCGGCAGAGCCGTGATCGCCGACCCGAAGATCTCTCCTGATGGGCGTTTTGTCAGCTTCGTTCGCGATCACAATCTCTGGTTTGTGAGCGTCGCCGATGGGAGAGAGCGAGCCGTCACGCAGGGCGGGACAGAAGCGATTCGCAAAGGCGAGCTCGACTGGGTCTACCCGGAAGAGCTGGACATCAGGACGGCTTATTGGTGGGCACCGGATTCGTCGGCGACCGCTTATCTCGAAATGGACGAACGCAAAGTTTCGCAGTACCCGATGGTTGATTTTTCCTCGCCGAGCGGCGAAGCGGAGATGGAACGTTATCCTACGGCCGGCGGCGCGAATCCCATCGTGCGCGTTTTTGTGGCCTCGCTCAACGGCGGAGAACCTCGCGCGATGGACACTGGAGCGGAAACCGACATCTACATTCCTCGCGTAAACTGGCTCTGGGATTCCAAGCACCTTGCGATTCAGCGCCTCAATCGCGCGCAAACCACGCTGGATCTCTTGATTTCCGATACCACCACTGGTAAGACCCGGGCCGCCCTCAGCGAAAATGACCCCAATTGGATCAACGTCAGCGACGATCTCAATTTTCTAAAGGATGGCAAGCGCTTCTTGTGGTCCAGCGAGCGCAGCGGGTATCGCCACTTGTACTTGTATGACCTCGAGGGCGGGCAACTCGCGCAGCTCACCAAGGGTGAGTGGGAAGTCTCCGCGGTCGACGCAGTCGATGAGGCAAAGCGACTCGTCTATTTCACGGCCACAGAAAAATCTCCGCTCGAGCGCCATCTCTACCGCGTCGCTCTCGACGGAACCGCCTTCACCCGGCTCACCAAAGACGCGGGCACGCACGCCGCGGTTTTTGCACCCAATGACGCCGCTTTCTACGACACCTATTCGAACGCAGCAACACCGCCGCGCCAGGACCTCTACCGCGCCGATGGATCGCGCATCGCCATGATTAATGAAAACAAAATCGCCGAGCTTGCGGATTACCATTTCTCACCCATGGAATTTGTCACCGTGAAATCGCACGATGGCGTACAGCTCAACGCCAGCATCATCAAGCCGCCGGACTTTAATCCGCAGAAGAGATATCCAGTGCTGGTTTACACGTATGGGGGGCCGCGCGCTCAGGCCGTGCGCAACGCCTGGGGCGCAGCCGATTTCCTCTGGCACGAGCTCATGGCGCAAAAGGGCTACATCATTTTTTCTGTTGATAATCGCGGTTCGGCGGGGCGCGGCCATGCTTTCGAAACGCCGCTGCATCTTCGCCTCGGCGCACAAGAACTCTCCGACCAGCGCGACGGCGTGCAATATCTGAAGTCGCTTCCCTACGTCGATTCGAATCGCATCGGCATCTGGGGGTGGAGTTACGGCGGCCACATGACGCTGCACGCGATGTTCGAAGCAGGCGACGATTTCAAAGTGGGTTTCGCAGGCGGCCCGGTCACGGATTGGCACTACTACGACTCCATCTATACCGAGCGCTACCTGGGCCTGCCGCAGAAAAACGAGAAAGGGTATCAGAATTCTTCACCGGTGAAATATGCCGCGCAGCTCAAAGGCAAACTGCTCATCGCTCATGGAACCGGCGACGACAACGTGCACTTCGCGAACACCCTCTCGGTGATCAGCGATCTTCTAGAAGCGGGGAAGTACGTTGAGGTCTTGGCTTTCCCGGGCCGCGGCCACGGCGTCAGTGATCCGACCGCGCGCCGCGTCCTCATGCTGCGGGTCACTCAGTTTTTCCTGGATAACCTCTGATCTGCGCTTCAGACGCACTGGGGCGTGAGTTTCTCGTTGCGGCTCCCAGTACAAACAAAAGCGGGGCGAAGCCATTTGGCTTTGCCCCGTGCTTACAGATTATTCATCTGTGCAGCTTTTCTACGGCTCGACTTATCTAGTGCAGGCCGAAATACTCGACGTGGACGTAACGTCCGAGCCGGGCATTGAAGAGCAGGTACCAGCCGGGGTGATGATCGTCGTCGTACACATACACGCGGTCGCGCTCCCATTCCCAATCGCGGCAGCGATCCAGGTCATAATTCGCCACGACCCAGTTCGAATCGTCGTAAAGCACCACGCGGCGCGTCCGGTAGTCGATCCTGCGCGCGATAAATACTTCTCTCACGTGTCCATAGCGTCCGTACGGATAGGCCCGCCCCGGCCGGATGCGATCGTGATCGTCATCCCAATCTCTGTAGTCGTCGCGTTCGCCGTGTTTGTACCAGCCCTTGTGCTTTCCGTTGTCATGCCGGTCGCCGTCACGATCTTCGTGCTTGTCCCAGCCTTTATGCTTCCCGTTGTCGTGGCGGTCGTCCTGGTCTTGACGCGGCGCAGCGATCGACAGCGTACCTGCTAAGGCCATGAGAAATATACCTGCTAAAATTTTGCGCATTTGTCATCTCTCCCAAAATGGCGTTGGTGCCGATCTTTCTTTTCCCAATTGCTCCCTATCGATCGGTTCAGCCTTCCACAGGCGGGTGGGTGCCTAATCCTATTGTGGTCCTTAGAGAGTCCCCCTTCAATAGGCAAGAATTACGTGTTCCACAGAAGGCACGCCTCGCCGCCGCATCGCGCTTCCTGCAGCACAGTCCAACCCGCTTGCGGCCGGTGCAATTTACACGCATGGCTTTTTCCTTGTGCGCGCCCATTCGGCCTTATAATCCCGCTGACCCGGAGGTCACCGTGCTCAAGCGACTTTTCTTTCTCGCTCTGCTCGCTTTCGTGGTTTGCATCCCAGTGCCGTCCTTCGCGCAACAGGTTTCTCAAGAAAAAGCGGCTCAGGAGAAAGAACAAATTCTGTGGCAAAAGCTGGAAGCGACCATCAGCGGGGTGGACCGCAATCTTGACGGCGTCCTTGGCGTCGCCATTCTTGATCTCACGACCGGGCAAAAATATTTGCTTCACGCCGATGAGGAGCTTCCCACGGCCAGCTCCATCAAGATCGCGATTCTTGCGGAGCTCTATCTTCAAGCGCAGCAGGGCAAAATCAAACTCGGCGACCTCTACACCCTGCAATCGGCTGATCTTGTTGGAGGAAGCGGCATCGCTGGCGCGCTCACTCCCGGCGTCACGCGGCTCACTCTCCGCGATGTCGCCGCGCTGATGATTTCCGTGAGCGACAACTCCGCGACCAATGTCATCATCGACCGCATCGGCATGGAAAACGTGAATGCGCTGCTCGATTCGCTGGGCCTTACGCATACCCGTCTCCGGCGGAAGATGATGGATGTGAAGGCCGCCGCGGAAGGCCGCGAGAACATCGCCACGCCGCGCGAGATGATGACGCTGCTGGAAGATTTGTACCGCGGAAAAGTTTTGAACAAGCAGATGACCGACGATTTTTTTACACTTCTCAGCATGCACAAAGAAAGCTACATCCCGCGGGAATTGCCCGAAGACCTGCGCATTGCCAATAAGCCCGGGGAGCTTGAAGGCGTGCGCAACGACTCGGGCATCGTTTTCACGGGCAACCGTCCGTTCGTCATCAGCGTGATGACCACTTATCTGCGCCGGGAAAAAGACGGCGGGGATGCCATCATTCGAATCGCGACGGCCGCGTACCAAATGTTTGACCGCCTCAGCCGCGCCTCGCAATATGGCCGCGTTGTTTCGCTGCACGATACGGGCAACCCCTGAACGGGCTTCCCGCTGAAAAAATCTCACCGGAACGCGAATCAGGCCGGAGCGGCGGAACCCAAGCCCCGGCATCCCGCCGGTTGGATACTTCCTTACTTCTTCTCAGCGTTTATCTTTTACGGCGCCACGACGTCTTTCAGCTTTGGCTTGACCTGCACCGCGGAAAGGCTGGAGGCATCCCAGCCGCCGCCCAGGGCCTTGATAAGGAGCACGCTCGTCACCAGCCGCTGCCCGTGAATGACTGCGAGTTGCTGTTCACTGTTCAGCAGATTCTGCTGCGCGTTTACGACATCCAGATAATTTACGAGGCCACCGGCGTAGCGGCTGCTGGCGATGTCCAGCGTGCGCCGCGCCGCATCGACGGCCTGCTGCTGCGACTGATTCGCCTGGTCCAGCACGGTCAAACCGGTTACGTCATCCTGCACTTCGCGGAAGGCATTCAAAACGCTATCGCGATAGGCGGCCACGCTGGCGTCATAGCCAGCCTTGGCGAACTGCACTTGCGCGCGCCGCGACCCGCCCGTGAAGATGCTTTCCGCGACGTTGGCGCCGACGGCCCAGAACGTGCTCTGCACGTTCGCCAGCTTGGCGATATCGGCGGCCTGCCACCCGCCATTTCCAAAAAGATTCAGCGACGGATAGTACGCAGCACGGGCAATTCCAATTTGCGCGTTCGCCACGGCCATCTGCCGCTCGGCTTCCGCGACATCCGGCCGCCGTTCCAGCAGATCCGAGGGCAGTCCCGCATTCAGTGCCGGCGGCACGTCTTTCCATTCCCCTGGAGAAAGATGAAAGTTCGGCGCAGGTTTTCCGGTCAGGACGGCGATAGCATCTTCGAACTGTTTTCTTTGTTGTTGCAGCAGGATGGCCTGAGTCCGAGTGGTATTCAGAAGCGTCTCTTCTTCCGCAACGTCCAGGCCAGAGGCCACGCCGCCTTTATGACGGGAATCCACCAGTTGCAGGCCTTTTTGCAGATTCTCCACGGTGCGATTCAGGATTCCGAGCTCCGTATCGAGCTGCCGCAGCGTGAAATAATCGCCGGCGAGCTCCGCGGTGATCACCAGCCGCACATTCTCGAGGTCCGCCGCGCTCGCCTGGTAGGACGCCTGCGCTGCTTCAATGCTGCGGCGCCGCCGGCCAAACAGATCCACTTCGTAGGCGACCGTGAACGGCAGAGAAATGTTTGTTTGAGAAACGGGTGACCTTACAGGGAAGTTGCTGCTGGCGGGCCGGTTTCCGGAAAGCCGCTGACGTTGCGCACTGGGAGAGGTCGAAAGAGTAGGGAATTCAGTCGCGATCTGGACCGCGGCGGAGGCGCGCGCCTGCTCCAGCCGCGCGGCCGCGACTTTGATGGTTTGATTCGCGTCGAGCGATTGTGTTTCCAACGCGTTCAATTCGGCATCGCCGAAAACGCCCCACCATTCGCCCTTGGCAAAACCATCTTTTGGGGCGCTCTCTCGCCACGGCTCTGCAACGTCCCACTTCGCCGGCACGGGCGCCGCGGCGCGCTGATATTTCGGCCCCACGGTGCAACCGCCGATGAGGACACTAACACCAAGCCCGAGCAAGGCGCGGAATGGACTGCTGCGTTTCATTATTGTTTCTTGGCCCCTGGCGCGGGGTTTGGCTGCGCAGCAGGCTGGCTCGGCGCGTGGTTCATGGCCATTTCCTTGACGTGGACTTCCTGTCCCTCGTCGAGCGAATCCGCGGGATTCAGCACGATCCAGTCGCTGGCGTCGAGACCTTGCAGGACTTCCAGGGTGGTGCCGTAGTCGCGGCCGATGGTGAGCGATTTGAGATGCGTTTTATGATTCGCATCCACCACCACCGCGCGAAGTCCTTCCGAACGGAATAAAAGCGCGTTCACGGGCACGGCAAGCCGGGCTCCGGTCACCTTCACTTGCAAGTGCGCTTGGGCGTAACCGCCGGGGAGCAGCGCGCCATTGTGGTTAGGCACGTCCACTTCAGTCAGCAGGGTACGCGTGCCGGGATCGATCGACTCGGCCGTGCGCACCACTTTGCCTTGGAATTTCTGGCCGGGATATTGGGTGAGCTCCAGGTACGTGCCGAGTCCCGCACGGATGGAGGATGCATAGGCTTCCGGCACGCTGACATAAACGCGAATGGGGTCCGTCTGCGCGAGGAAGAAGAGCTGCTCCGATGCACCGCCGTTTCCCGCGTTGATCAACGTGCCCGTATCCACGCTGCGCCGGGTGATGACGCCACTGAACGGCGCATAAATGTGCTTGAAGGATTCCAACTCCTCGAGCCGCCGCACGTTGGCTTCCGCGGATTTTACATTGGCGAGTTTGGCTTCCAGATCCCCGACGGCGTTATCGACCTCCTGCTTGGAGACACCGTCGGTTTTGATGAGTTCCTGAAAGCGCGTGGCAGTGATCTTGGAGAGGTTCGCGTTGGCCTGCGCGGTAGTGAGTTCAGCGCGGGCCTGAGACAATTGCTGATCCACTTCCGGAGTGTCGATGTCCGCGAGCAATTCGCCTTGCCGGACGCGGCTGCCGATGTCGTGATACCACTTTTTCAAATAGCCGTTAGTGCGCGCATAGATGGGCGACTCGACATACGCTTGCATGGCGCCGGGGAGGACGAGATCCTCCTCCGCCGATTCTACCGAGGCATGAATCACAGCGACGGTGGGAATTGCCAGCGTTTCCGTTTCTTTGGCGAGCGCCTGATACTGGGCGCGCCGCTGGAACAGCGTTACCGCCCCGAGGACTAGCAGCACAATCACGGCCAGGAAAAGAATCGTGAATACCCGGCTGCCCTTTCCGCGCGGTTGCTCTCGGTCTACAGGGTCCATCTGAACTCCGCCCTCCATCATCCCCCCATCTCGGCTTTCACTTCCAGATAGAAAAATTTCAAACCGTTTCCGGCGACAGCGGCCTCTGCTGCGCCGATCTCCGCGCGCGGCGTCCATGGATCATGGAGAAAACGCACGGCACAAAGAAGAGCGTGGCGAAGGTGGCAAAGACCAGCCCGCCGATCACCGCGCGGCCAAGAGGCGCGTTTTGCTCGCCGCCTTCGCCGAGGCCCACGGCCATCGGCACCATTCCAATGATCATCGCCAGCGCGGTCATCAGCACGGGCCGGATGCGCACAAAACCGGCTTCGAGAGCCGCATCCCGGGCGCTCTTGCCCTCCTCCAACTGCTCGCGCGCGAAGGAAACCATCAGGATGCTGTTCGCCGTGGCCACGCCCATGCACATGATCGCGCCGGTCAGCGACGGCACGTTGAGCGTAGTATGCGTCAGCAGCAGCGTCCAGCAGATGCCGGCGAGCGCGCCGGGCAGCGCGGTAATAATAATGAAAGGATCGAGCCAGGACTGAAAATTGACGACGATCAGGAGATAGACAAGCACGATTGCGCCGAGCAAGCCGAAGCCAAGGCCGGTAAAGGAACTCTTCATGGTCTGGACCTGGCCGCGAATCACGATGTGGCTGCCCTTCGGCAAATCCTTCTCGATGGCCTGGACGCGCTTTTCCACTTCGTCGGCGACGCCGCCGAGGTCGCGGCCATCCACCGCCGCGTAAATGTTGATCATCGGTTGCGTGGTGTAGTGCGAAATTTCCGCGGGCCGGGCGGTCGTAGAGGTCTTGACCAGGTTTCCCAGAATCTGAGGCCGCGAACCCGGCGTGCTGCCGCTGATGGGCGTATTTTGCAGCGCCTGGTAAGAGTCCACTCGATACTGCGGTTCCTGCACCGCGACGTTGTACTCCACGCCATTCTTCGGATCCAGCCAGAACGCCGGAGCGGTCTGGAAGCTGGAGCTGAGTGAAACAAGGACGTTTTGCGCGACGTCGCGCGACTGCATGCCAACGGATTGCGCACGGGCCCGGTCGATTTCCATAAAGAGCGTGGGGTTGTCAAAGGCCTGCTGAACGTGGACATCCACTGCACCGGGAATGTGGCGGAACTCGTTGGCGAGCTTTTCCCCGGCTAGATAATTTCCGCGCTGGTTCATCCCGGTGACTTCCACGTCGATGGGCGCGGGAGTGCCGAAATTCAAGATTTGCGTCACGATGTCCGCGGGCTGAAAG
>Ga0209283_10001309_pt1 | contig 13464 bp, 10 predicted proteins | sample CZO8metaG_2_FD_188354 | JGI IMG/M metagenome (GOLD analysis project Ga0209283, IMG submission 188354) | Vadose zone soil microbial communities from the Eel River Critical Zone Observatory, Northern California, USA - CZOApr15con2H1.8 metaG... | ecosystem: Environmental > Terrestrial > Soil >...
AGGGAGAATAAGGCGTTGTGGTTAAATCATTCGGCATTGGTGCCGGTTCCGCCGCCACGGCGGATGGCCCTGGCCGGGAACCGGGGGTTGGAAATGGCGGTGAACCTGCTTCCTCTAGACGTAAACGATAAACATCGAAACCTTCCGGCCCGTAACCGGTGTAATACAACACCCCGCCTCCGCCCTCCGCCGGTTGAAACGCACCGCCCTTCACGTTCGTAAGCGTGCTCATTTTGCCGGTGGCTAACTCAAAACGCCGGATGTTATATACCCCGCCGTGATCAGAACTAAATAGAATACTGCTTCCGTCAGTGCTGAATTGCGGATGCATTTTTATCGCCGCATCGTTGGTCAACGTCTTCCAGTTGCGCTGAGCGAGAAAGAACTGCTCCAGATTCCAGCCGCCGGTGCGGCGCCAGACACTGGCGACTAGCGAAGTGCCGTCCGGCGACCAATTCAACCCGGCGATAACCTCTCCCGCGGGCGCAGTCCAAAGGGTTTCCGATATTTTCCCTTGCGCATCCAGCAACTGCAGACTATTAACCCCCAAGGCATTGTGCACCGCGGCAATGCGTGTGCCGTACGGGCTCCAGGTGGCGTAACGGTAACGCGCGCCCTTGGTCAAGCGCTTGATAGCGCCGCTTTCAGGATTAACCCGATAGAGATCGTAGTAATAGTTAGTATTGTGAAAAAATTCTATTTGGGTAAGCAAAATACCGGCGGTCGGATGGACTGCGAAGCGCGCATCCTGATGCACGTCGATAAGCTTCTTAGGCGCCGACTTGCCCGTACGCCAAACCATGAGCGCCGGATGGCTGCGGCCATCATTGCGTATATAAAATAATGTGCCGTCCGCTAACGCGCGCGCGCTGCCGCCAAAGTAGCCACCGTGCGTGATGCGCTCACCCTCGCGCACGCCTTGCTGCCGGATCGCCGCCAACTGAGGATCGTATTTCCGTTTAAGATAGGCCTCGAATTCATCCCACATTTGAGATAAGTTTTTTCCGAATACTTTTTCACTATTTGTATTGATAGCGAAAGGCAATAAATCCTCGCTGTAATTGTCGATCATACGCAGGATTTTTTCCTGGCCTTTGGTCTCAGCGATAAAATTGTAAAATTGCACGCCGTAGAGATAGGGCGCAGTTCCACCTGGCCAGCTAGCGATGGGTTGATTAATTTGCCGTAACGGCTTAACCCCGTTATCGACCTCCATGCGCATAAACATATCGAAGAAGCTGCTTTGCCCGCGCCCGATGCCGCGTTCCGCGTCGGTTTCAGTATAAGTGGCGAGGCCCTCGATCAGCCAGGTCGGTTGAAAGGCGTTGGGGAAGGCGAATGGAAGCGGCAGCCGGCCAAAAATTTTGCGTATTGCCGCCGGCCCGCCGGTCGCCTTATCGAGATGCAGAATGTGGGTATATTCATGGGTAATAAGTGTCTCTAAAAAACCGGCGTGATCCTCCAGCGTCAGATCATCCGGCGCGGCGACGAATAGGGTCATGCGATTGGTTGGGACGGGGGAGGCGAAACCGTTGGGAAAGTCGGTTTTATCGCTGAGAATAATGTCGGTCGGTTCGCTCGGCGTCCAATTAAACAGCTTGCTCAGGCGTGCATGGACTTTTTCCGCAATCGCCACGGATTCGCGCGCCAACGCTTCTTCACCGTCATGGTAATGTACCGCGAAGTGCCGGCTATGCAACGTGTCCCAGGTCAGAGACGGATCATAACTAAGGGCGGCGAAGGTGTTGGAAACCGGAAACAGCAGCAAACAAATGAGCAAATTGGAAAATAATAACCGCCGCTGATAGCGTACAATAGCCGATAAGAATCCTGGTAATCGGAAAAAATGCGTTTTACTGTGATTAGGAATTATTATTCTCAATGAACTCGCCAAAGCGGCTGCTCCCATTATATTGCCGGCGTATTCTACAAAAACAATCCGATTCTGTCCCTGTTATTTAGTAAGAATTACTGAGATGTCGAAACTGATTTTATTTAACAAACCCTATGGCGTTTTGACTCGTTTTACCGATAGCCAAAATCGCCCTACGCTTACCGAATATATCTCCATCCCCAACATCTACCCCGCCGGCCGGCTCGATAAAGACAGCGAAGGTTTGTTGCTGCTGACCGATGACGGCGGTTTACAACATCGTGTCAGTGATCCCCATTATAAGTTAGCGAAAATTTATTGGGCGCAGGTGGAAGGAATCCCGGATGAATCCGCGTTGTCGCGCTTGCGCCGCGGCATGTTTATTCAAGGGCGCAAAACCCGCCCGGCGCAAGCGCGCATCATGGCGGAGCCGCGGGTTTGGGAACGGAATCCGCCGATCCGCTTTCGTAAATACATCCCAACTTGTTGGCTGGAGCTGGAAATCACCGAAGGGCGTAACCGCCAAGTGCGGCGCATGACCGCCGCCGCCGGCCATCCCACTCTGCGCCTGATCCGTTACGCCATCGGTTCCTGGACGTTGGAAGGGCTGGCCCCGGGCCGATGGCGTGAAGTCGCGGCTTGAATTTGGTATGGTGCGCGCATGATTTGTAAACCGCATGTGACGGTCGCCGCGATTGTCGCGCGCGACGGCAAATTTTTATTGGTCGAGGAACAGGCCGACGGCGACGTCGTGTTCAATCAACCTGCCGGCCATTTGGAAGAAGGCGAAAGCTTAATCCAGGCGGTGATGCGGGAAACCCTGGAAGAAACCGGATGGCATTTCTCGCCGCAGGCGCTGCTCGGCGCTTACCTATGGCAAAACCCGCGCACGCAAATCACCTATCTGCGTTTCGCTTTTACCGGCGCCGTGCAATCCCAAGAACCGCAGCGGCCCTTGGACAACGGCATCTTGCGCACGGTATGGATGACCTTGGAGGAAACCCGGCAGGCGCGGCCGCGCCATCGCAGCCCGCAAGTGCAGCGCTGCATCGATGATTTTATAACCGGGCAACGCTATCCTTTAAGCTTCATTAATGAATTAAGAACGGATATGGTGAAATGACGGGTCAGGGCAAAAATCGGGTTATCGTCGGCATGTCCGGCGGCGTGGATTCCGCGGTCGCCGCCCTGCTCCTGCTGCAGCAAGGGCATGAGGTGATCGGCTTGTTCATGCAGAATTGGGAAGAAAAGGACGCGGACGGTTACTGCGCCGCGGAAGAGGATTACAAGGAGGCATATAAGGTCTGCCGGCAACTGGACATCCCCTTGCATGGCATTAATTTTTCCAAAGAATACCGCGAGCGCGTGTTTAATCATTTCCTGGCCGAATACCAGGCCGGACGTACGCCGAACCCCGATATCCTGTGCAACAAAGAAATCAAATTTAAAGCCTTCCTCGAGTACGCCCTGAAACTCGGCGCGGATTTCATCGCCACCGGCCACTATGCGCGCGTACAGGGACAGGACGGCCGAGCCGTTTTGCTTAAGGGCAACGATAACGACAAAGACCAAAGTTATTTTCTCTATACTCTTGGTCAAACAGAATTGAGCAAGACCTTGTTTCCCCTCGGCGCGTTAACCAAGCCTGCGGTGCGGGGACTCGCGCGCGAGGCAGGTCTGCCGAATCATGCGAGAAAAGACAGCACCGGCATTTGCTTTATCGGCGAGCGGGACTTCAAAGATTTCCTCAGCCGCTACCTGCCGAATCAGCCGGGCGAAATCCGCACCCGCGCGGGAGAGCTGAAAGGCCGGCATGATGGATTAATGTATTACACCTTGGGTCAACGGCATGGCTTAGGTATCGGCGGGCCGGGCGCGGCGTGGTATGTGGTGGCAAAAGACAAGAATAAAAATATTCTGTTTGTCGAACAGGGCGAACACCACCCCGCGCTTTACACTCAAGCACTGAGCGCCCAGACATTGCACTGGGTTGCCGGCAGCGCTCCTTCGCTACCGCTTTCTTGCCAAGCCAAAACCCGTTATCGCCAACTGGATCAAGCTTGCACCATCCATAATATGACTAATGGCGTCCTCGAGGCCGAGTTTGATGCGCCACAGCGCGCGGTTACGCCCGGACAGTCGGTGGTGTTCTATCAAAATGAGATTTGCCTCGGCGGCGGCATCATTAACGCCGCGCATGCAGCAGCTTTTTCACCCGCCGCCGCAAAACGGGCATAACCTCCGCCTCGACATTGCTAACCGACGTCCTGAATCTTTCTACCCTAGCGTGAACAACAATCACCGAATAAGGGGGCGAGTCAAAACCTTATCCTTACCGATGTACCGGTCCCGAGATTATCAATAGGTTCTAGTGACACCTCGGCGTGGTGTGAACTCGCAATTTCATGAACTATAGCAAGCCCCAAGCCGCTGCCGTCAGATTTGCTGCCCAACACTCGATAAAAACGCTCAAATACCCTTTCCCTTTCCTGAGCGGGAATGCCCGGACCGGTATCGTCTACACTAACCATCGTATGGTTGCCATCGACCGTTACCCGCGCGGTAACCAAGCCTCCTTCCGCGGTATAGCGTATCGCGTTATCAAGCAAGTTACCGACCATCTGTCGAAGAAGAAAAATATCGCCCTTAATGACGGCGGGTGTCGGAGAACCTTCAAACCCGAGGTCGATATTTTTTTTTAACGCTTCCGGTACCCATTCCCCCGCTGTTTCCTTTACCAAACTATTTAGATCAACCGGTTTTAAGCTTGGCGGCTTGCCAAATTCAGGTTCGGCCCGGGCTAATGTCAGCAATTGATTAGCCAAACGAGTTGCTTGCTCAGCACTTCTCGCAATTTGTTTCAGGGCGTGACGAACCTGATCAAATTCGGTTTCACGCAGAGCGATTTCTGTCTGAGTTTTAAGACCGGCAAGTGGTGTACGTAGTTGATGCGCGGCATCGGCAATAAACCGTTGTTGCGCGGCAAGTACTTTTGCCAAACGCGCCATTAGATCGTTGATAGCGTGAATAAGGGGGTATACTTCCTTTGGCGCGCTTGCCTCAGCAACTGGACTTAGATCGCGGTGCGACCGGTTTCTGATCGCACGTTGTAAGCGCTGTAGTGAGGATAGGCCGCGACCGACGCCGAACCAGACAGTTACCCCGGCGAGTATAATTAAAAGCAGCTGTGGCAATATTGTACTGCTGAGGATATCTTGGGCGAGGATCTTGCGCTTGATCAACGTCTCGGCAACTTGAACTAGAACTAAGTTTTTTGCGTGGGTGCCGTTGAGTACGAGGTAGACAGAAGCGACGCGTATTTTTTCCCCATGCAAAACTCCGTCTGAATAACTCGCCTGTCCGGCGATTCTTTGCTCCATCGGCGGAGACGGCAGGCCGCTGTTGCCGATGATGAATTCCCCGGAGGGACCTCGAACTTCGTAATAGATTTTATCGTGTTCGTCTGATTGCAAGATCTCTTTTGCAGCAGGCGGGAGGTTAACGGCGATTTTTCCATTGACCACGCGTACTTGTTGGGCAAGCGCTCGCGCATTATCAAGCAGTGAGCGATCGTAGGCGACATTGGCAAAATTCAGGGCTATGAAGTAACTTATGATTCCGCTGACCAGCCAAAGAAGCAGCAATGGGATAAGCAGCCAAAATAAAAGCTGGCCTCTAAGGGTGCGGTTGCTATTTTTCACTGGGTTTTTCCAATAGATAGCCGAGGCCTCGAATGGTTCGAATCTGCGCCCCGGCTTCCTCCAGTTTTTTCCTTAAACGATGCACGTACACCTCAATGGCGTTATAGCTGACCTCGTCGCCCCAGCCATAAAGGTGCTCGGTAAGCTGCTCTTTACTGACCACACGCCCCGCGCGCATCAATAGAATCTCCAAAACTCCCAGCTCGCGCGCCGACAGCTCCAGCGGCTGTCCGTTGAGCGATGCGGAGCGATCGGTGGTATTAAAACAAAGCGCCCCTAAAACCAGATCCACGCTGCCGTCGTATTCGCTACGCCTGATGAGCGCGCGAACGCGCGCTTCCAATTCGGGCAAATCGAAGGGTTTTGTTAAATAATCGTCGGCACCGAGATCAAGCCCATTCACACGGTCTTCGAGCGCGTCGCGCGCCGTCAAAATGAGCACTGGGGTGCGCGTCTTACGCAAACGCAAGCGCCGCAGGACCTCCAAGCCATCGATAACGGGTAACCCCAAGTCGAGAATGACGAGAGAGTAATTCTGTATGGCGAGGGCGTGATCGGCCTCCGAGCCATTTCTGACACAATCCACGGCGTATGCCGAGCGGCGCAAAGAGCGCGTTAGCCCATCTAGCAAAACCGGATCATCTTCGACAATCAAGATTTTCATTAATTAAAACGCCGTTTTTATATAAACCAAACGGAGTAAGTTTCATGTAAGGAACCCAATGTAACCCTTGACAATGTTAGCATGGTGAGTTTTGATAAGAACGCCCGGAGAGAAAAAATTACAATCGATACCAATACTTAGGTCACATTCTCTCTTACTTATACTTAAATAATATCTTATACTTAAATAATATAGCGATACAGCCTTTGACGGTTAGCCAAATAGACCGGCTAGTTAAAGCGTTTGCGATTGCGTTTTCCATTGTCTCGCTTTTTGCGAACGCTTCCTACGCGCAGTCCGACCTATCTGACGACTCGCATGTCGATTTTTCTCAGCTGAATTTGTCCGACACCGAAGCGCTGCTGCATGCTCATAATCGCGAGTTGCAAGCCGCAAAGCGTGCGCTTGAAGCCGCTCAGGCAGGTACGCCGGGTGCAGGAGCCCGCCCCAATCCGACGCTCTCCCTGAATATGACCAATATTATCCCAAGCCAGGGGGTCGGCAGCGGCGCCCTGGCGGATGCCACCGAATTCGCTTTTGCGAAAGGCGCTATCGGGGTCATGGATTTGTTAGCAGGGTGATGAAAAACTCGTTTTTCATCACCCTGCGGTGCGGTATAGGGATGTGCCGCCATTTTTCAAACACGTTAAGTGTTTGAAAAATGAAGCAAAGCAAAAACCGCGCTTTTTGCTTTGCGTGTTGAAAAAGGCCACGGATGGACTTTTTCAACAACCTGTTAGATGCGCGCAGGACATTCCGCGCGACGCAAATCGATGCGCTGGCTGCGTGGAGAGCCAGCATTACTATCAATGGAGTACAGGCACAATGAATATCCGTACTATGCAATTGGTAGCCATCGCATCCCTTGTGGCATTGCTCGCCGGCTGCGACGGCCGCGCCAAGCCGGCAGAGTCGCCGCAAGCCAAGAAGATCGACAGCAACACCGTGATATTTCCCAAAGATAGCTCGCAGGCATCAGCATTAAGCGCCGAGCCGGTCGTTTCCGGCCAATCGGCGGTATTGCGGTTAAACGGCAGACTGGTATGGAATGAGGATAAGACGGTCCGCGTTTATACGCCCTTTTCCGGCCGCGTGACCAAGATATTGGTACAAGCCGGCGACTTGGTACGCGCCGGGCAATCGCTCGCGATACTGGCTTCGCCCGACTTTGGCCAGGCCCAAGCGGATGCGCGCCGAGCCCTGAGCGACTTCGCGATGGCGGAAAAAAACCTCCGCCGCATGAAAGAACTCTTCGACCACGGCGTGGTCGCGGAAAAAGATTTCGTGGTGGCTGAAGCTGATTATGCCAGAGCGGAATCGGAAAAACAGCGAACCACGGCGCGACTCAATCTATACGGTAACAATGGCGGCTCGGTCGACCAATTATTTCAATTGACCAGCCCATTGGCGGGAGTGGTCGTCGAAAAGAATATCAATCCCGGTCAGGAGTTGCGCCCCGATCAGGTGCCCGCCAACGGGAGCGGCTTGTTCGTGATCACCGACCCTTCACGACTATGGTTTCAGCTCGATGTCAGCGAGCGCGATTTAGCGCATATCCGCCGTGGCCTGAACGTCGCGATTCGCTCGCCCGCCTGGCCAGACGAAGTTTTCACCGGCAAGATCATTTCGATTAGCGATTTTCTCGACCCGCAAAGCCGTGCGCTGAAAGTCCGGGGCACCCTTGATAATACCAGCCGCAAACTCAAGGGAGAAATGTTCGTGTTCGGCGAAATTTCAGTGCCGGCCACCGCGACCATTCAGGTCCCGAGGAATGCAGTCTATTTACTCGGCGACAAACACTATGTGTTTATCGACGAGGGCGACGGCAAATTCGTCAGACGCGAAGTCGAGATCGGACCCGAACAGGGCGGGTTCATCCCTATTGCCGATGGTCTGGCGGTCGGGCAAAAGGTGGTCAGCAGCGGTAACCTGCTGCTCCAGCAACTACTCGATTCCGGTAAAGAGCCGTAAATCTTGCACGGCTGCGACAACCATCTAAAAAAATAACTCCATGATCAGGCGCATCGTTTCATTTTCGCTATTCCAGCCTTTGTTTGTCATCCTGGGTACGATCCTGTTTCTCATCGCCGGCCTGATCGCTTTCAAGTCCCTGCCGGTCGAAGCGTTTCCCGACGTTTCCGATACGCAGGTCATCGTCATTACGCTGTTCCCCGGGCATGCGGCCGAAGAAGTTGAAAAACAGATCACCATACCGTTAGAGGTGGCGTTGAGCGGCCTGCCGAATGCCGTGCGGATGTTCTCGCACACCCAGTTCGGGCTGTGTTTCATGATCTTAACTTTTGATGACAAAGCCAACGCTTATTTCGCCAGACAGCAGGTGACCGAGCGTTTGCACCAGGTCGATTTGCCGAATGGCGTACAGCCGGAACTGGCTCCGCTCGCTACCGCTATCGGCGAGATTTATCGCTACCGTCTTCAAGGCGCTCACCTGGATTCGCGCGATTTGCGTACCATTCAGGATTGGACGGTGGTACGCCGGCTAAGGCTGATTCCAGGCGTCGCTGACGTGGTGAGCCTGGGTGGGTTGATCAAGCGCTATGAAGTGATGCCGGATCTCGCCAAAATGAAGGATTACAAGATCAGCCTGCAACAACTCTCGGATGCGCTCGGTCGTGGTAACGCCAACGCCGGCGGTGGCTATGTCGAGCAAGGACGCCAGCAGTATCTGATTCGCGGCATCGGTCTGCTGAAGTCGGCCGACGATATCGGCAATGTGGTCGTTGCCGCGCGTAACGGCTCCCCGGTGCTGGTCAAGAATATCGCCGATATTAGTATAGGCGCGGTGCCGCGCCAGGGTGTTGTCGGACAAGACGACCAGGATGATGCAGTGACCGGTATCGTTATTATGCGCAAGGGGGAAAACCCCTCGCTGGTGCTGGCGGGAGTTAAGCAACGTATCGACGAACTGAATCGCTCGGTATTACCGAAGGGCGTGCAAATCGTATCATTTTACGATCGCTCCTGGCTGATCGGCAAAACCCTCACAACCGTCTTCCGCAATCTTGTCGCGGGCGCGATGCTGGTGTCATTAGTACTGTTCCTGTTCCTCGGCAATCTGCGTGCCGCCATGATCGTCGCCTGCCTGATACCGCTGTCCCTGCTGGGCACGTTCCTCGGGCTGACCTTTATCGGTATTCCGGCTAATTTGCTGTCGCTCGGCGCCATGGATTTCGGCATTATTGTCGATGGCGCGGTCATTGTGGTTGAGAACGTTTTCCGTAAGTTATCCGAACATCATGGGCCGCCGCTCGATCACAAGCGCCGGCTTAATAAAATCCTCGAGGCAACCGTTGAAGTTGGAAGACCGACGCTGTTTTCGCTGATCATCATCATTGCCGCGCATATTCCGATTTTCACGCTGCAACGGCACGAGGGACGGATTTTCGCGCCGATGGCCTATTCCGTGACGTCGGCGCTGATTTGCGCATTGATTCTGTCGTTTACGTTAGTACCGTTGTTGTGCGCTTTATTGCTCAATAAGAGCCTGCCGGAAAAAGAAAATTGGTTAGTCGGCCATTGCAAGCGTTTTTATCAACCCCTGCTCGAGCGCTGCCTGCGGCGCAAACGTCTTGTTGCCGGATCGGCCGTCGCCGCGCTGGTGCTGAGCTTGATGTTGGTGCCTCGGCTTGGGACCGAATTTTTGCCGGAGCTAAATGAAGGCGCCACTTGGATTAACTTAACCTTACCCACTAGTATTTCCGTCGAAGAAGCCAAGGCCTTGACACGGAAAGTTCGCGACATTGTGAAAAAGACTCCCGAGGTCAATACGGTGATCTCGAAGACCGGCCGGCCGGAAGACGGTACCGATCCCAAGCTTCTCAATATGTCGGAGTACTTGGTCGACTTCAAACCGGAATCGGAATGGAAACGTAAAATCACCAAGCAAGAATTAGTCAAAGAAATGGACCGTGCCATTTCCGCCGTACCCGGCCTTGAACCGAGCTTCTCGCAGCCGATCCGCGACAATATCCTGGAGAGCATTTCGCAAATCGATGGCCAAATCGTTATTAAGCTCTTTGGCGAGGATTTGGCCATCTTACGCGAACAGTCGGAGAAGATTCTTAAGGCAATCGCCAATGTACCCGGTGTGGTCCGCTCATTCATCGATCGTGTTGGCGAGCTGCCGCAGATACTCGTGGAAGTCGATCGTGCCCGCGCAGCGCGCTATGGCTTGAATGTGTCGGATATCCAGGACGTCATCGAGAGCGGCTTGGGCGGTAAGACCGCAACCGAGCTGTGGGAAGGTGAAAAGCATTTCAGCGTGGCGGTGCGTTTGCCGGAGCCGGATCGTGGTTTGACCCGCATGCAACAAATCCTATTAAGCACGCCGGACGGCGCCTATATTTCCTTGTCGCAAGTGGCGGATTTTAAAACAGTCAGCGGCAACATGAATATCGCCCGCGAGGACGGCTCGCGCGTGTTTGCCATCGGTGTGTTCATCCGCGACCGCGATATGGGGAGTGTGGTCGCCGATATGCAAGATAGAGTGGCGAAAGAGGTTCAGCTGCCGGCGGGCTATACGTTGAGCTGGTCTGGCGAATTCGAAAGTCAACAACGCGCCATGGCGCGCCTGGCCATTATCGTGCCGCTCAGTATATTGCTGATTTTCGTATTGTTGATTGATGCCTTCAAATCAATCAAAAGCGCGGTACTCATCCTGTTCAATATTCCGTTGGCGCTGATCGGCGGCGTTCTGGCATTGTTTATTACCGGCATCCCATTGAGTGTATCCGCCGCCATTGGCTTCATTGCGTTGTTCGGTCAAGCAGTGCTGAACGGCGTAGTGATGGTTACTTATTTCAACCAGTTACGCAGTGCCGGCGAATCGACACTCGATGCGGTCATCAAGGGTTCAATGTTAAGGTTACGCACGGTTATGATGACAGGCTTGCTGGCCATGCTTGGACTTCTGCCGATGGCGCTTTCGCATGATATCGGTTCGGAGACCCAACGGCCGCTCGCGGTTGTCGTCATCGGAGGACTCATCTCCGCCACTATCCTTACATTGATCGTATTGCCGGTATTGTACCTGTGGTCTGCCCCCATCGGTGATGCCAAAGTTTAAGAGAGAGATAACGCCCCCCAGTATTGGACATTAATGAGCATCCTCCGCTCCCATGATCAGAATCTTCATAAGATGTAAGCCTCGGCAATCTCGCTTCTTGTAAGTTTCATGTAAGATGGCCGGTATATCCTGCAACCAATAATATAAAATTCGGCTGGATTTTTGGTTAAATATCCTGGAACGTAAAAATACTTGTTGCCCAGATTCTAAATAACGGATCAGGAAGCACCTTACCTCACGATGCGTCGGATAATATTAGTAGCAGTTTTTCTGCTCATTTCATTTGGCGGCCAAATTAATGCCGCGCAGGATGATGTAAAACAAGCGGATGGCATCAGCCTGGAAAGATTGACTCTGCGTGAGGCACAGACATTATTTTTAACCAATAGCCGCGAATTGCAAGCTGCCCGGCGCCGCATAGAAAGCGCGCAAGCGGCGACGCTCAGCGCGGGGCAAAAGCCTAATCCTAATTTATCCGTCAATACCAGCAGTATCAGCCGGGATCCCGGCACCGGTCCTGGAAATATTTGGGAGAAGCGGGCGGATACCGTTTTCCGGCTCGATCAACTGCTGGAACGCGGGAATAAAAGAAACCTGCGTATAGCGGCGGCGGGGCAAACAGTTGACGCTACGCGCGCGGATTTCACCGGCACCTTGCTCCAGCAGCGCTTAGGACTTTTTTCCGCCTATTACGATTTATTGTCGGCACAGGAAAAGCAGCGCACTAATACGGAAATTAAACAACTTTTTGCCAGGGCGCTAGAGGCCGCCGAATTGCGCCTTAAGGCCGGCGATGTCTCGCCAGTGGATGTGGCGCGCATTCGTATCGATGCATTACGCGCGGAAAATGACGCGCGCCAGGCGCAGGCCGACCATGATAAAGCACAGTTCGCACTGGCGCATTTTATCGGGCAGGAAAACGCGGCGGCGAAGATCAATGCCATGGATGTCTGGCCGATCCTGGAGAAACAGATGGAAGCCGCCGATCTGAATGAAGTATTGACGCAACGCGCCGATGTGAAGGCGGCGTTGACGCGCGTGCAGGTAGCACAGAGCAATCTTTCGCTCGCGCGCGCATTGCGTAAGCGTGATGTCACGATAGGCGCGCAGTATGAGCATTTTCCGCCGGACAATAGTAACTCGGTTGGCGTCGGAATCAGCGTGCCATTATTCGTTCGTTATTATTACGAAGGCGAAATTAGAAGCGCGGAGATCGATCTGCAGGCAGCCCAGGACAACTTGGAGCGAGTCAAGGCGGAGGCGCTGTCTGAAATCTCAAAAGCCGGTATCGATAGACAAGCCTCCGCCGAGCGCCTACAACGGTTCAACGAGGATTTATTAGTGCAGGTGCGCAAGGCCGCTGAATCGGCTGAGTTTGCTTATCGCCATGGCGGTATCAGTGTGATGGATCTACTGGATACCTGGCGTACCCTGCGTGCAACCGAGATTGAGGCGATCACGGCGCATGCCGATTATGCCAAGGCTCAAGCGGCGTGGCAGACCGCGATTTCTACCGCGATAAAAGACGAGTGAAAACCCACATTAAGATCTGGCTGGCGGTGTTGGTTGGCATCGGGCTTATCTATCTTCTCTATCAGAGACTCGCGGTAGATCAGATTGCCGGTAAATTGGACGCATCTCCTTCCGCGCAGAAAGACGCCGCGTCGATTCTGCGCTTTGCGCCGGATGCGCCGCAATTAGCTTACTTGCATATTCAACCGGTGACGGAAATTTTCCAACCCGCCTCGGAAACCCTGAACGGCCGCATCGCCTACGATGAAAATTATACTTCGCGGGTCAGCTCGCCGATCGCCGGCAGAACCATGCGGGTCGCGGCGCAGGTGGGCGATAAGGTGCGCGCCGGACAAGCTTTGTTGTGGCTGGATTCGCCTGACTTCGCCAGCGCCGTCGCCGATTTGCGCAAGGCGGAAGCGATGCTGCGCCAGAAGCAATTAGCGTTTGACCGGGCCAAGACCTTATACGACGGGCAAGTGCTGGCGCGGAAAGATTTTGAAGCTGCGGAAGCCGATTTGAAGCAATCCGAAGCGGAGATGCAGCGCGCGAAATTACGGCTGCAAAATCTGGGCTCCATCGAGGTAGCCGACGCGGATGCCCAGCGGTTCACCTTGCGCGCGCCGAT
>Ga0209283_10001312_pt1 | contig 13455 bp, 15 predicted proteins | sample CZO8metaG_2_FD_188354 | JGI IMG/M metagenome (GOLD analysis project Ga0209283, IMG submission 188354) | Vadose zone soil microbial communities from the Eel River Critical Zone Observatory, Northern California, USA - CZOApr15con2H1.8 metaG... | ecosystem: Environmental > Terrestrial > Soil >...
AGGTTTCCCTAGGTAGATCACGGTTGATCCGAGCTGACTCAGGAGTGTCCGATACTTCTCGAACACGATCTCGTCCCCGCCCACGAGAAGGGACGGACGCCCCTCAGTAACCATGTTTGGGTTACCAATGACCGGAGCGTCGAGCCTACTGATTCCTGCTTTCTCAGCCTGTTCTGCTTGTCTGATAGAAGCGTCCGGGTCGATTGTACTCATCTCAATCCACAGCGCTCCCTTCTTCATGCCGTGCAGGGCCCCATCGTTTCCCATGACAACGCTGTCGATCACATCCTGGTCCGTCAGTGAAGTAATGATGACATCGACAGATTTGGCCAACTCGTAAGGAGATGGATGCGCTATCGCTCCCTTCGCAACCAAATCGCGAAGCTTCTCTTTGCTACGATTATAGACGTGAACTTCGTTTCCCCTCGAGAGAAGATTTAGCGCAAACGCGCTTCCCATCTTTCCAAGACCCAAAATTCCGACCCGAGCCATTTCCGACAACCCTCGGCATCTCACGACCACTTCTACGAAGATAAGACTAGTAGCTAGCTCAAGGGTCCGCGGATCTTAGCGGTGGTCTCCAAAGTCGGAGAGGGGCCCCAGATCACTGTGCGGTGCCGCATGGGTCTCGATAGTTATTTCTTCGAAAGCCCGATTTACTGACAGTATCAGTAACAATAAGCCTTTTTCGTTCGCTTTTCATCCTAAACGAGCCAATGAGCCAGATCGAATCAACCGCATCCGCCATTAAGAGAACTGTTCCAGTCTGGTCTCTCTTCCTGGTAGGGGTCCTTGTTCTCGGATCGGTGGTCGGAGCATTCATGGCTGACCCTCAGCTCGTCAACGCGCTCAGCCCGAAACCTACACCCCACCCAGGAGACTTTTCCCTCTCCTCTTCGCAGACAAGCGTGAATATTGAGCAGGGGTCGACAGGGACAACTACGCTAACAGTGACGAGCATCAACAGCTACAACAATGTCACGTGGCTTAGCGTCGCACTGCCCTCGAACGCTACGAGTGCCTTGACAACATCGTTGAACCCAAGTATTGTCACTCCGCCAGCCAAGGGAGGAGCCAACTCGACTCTAACGGTCGCGGCCTCTTCAAACGCTCCGATCGGCAGTTATCCAATCGCGGTCACGGGGACTAGTGGTCCTAAGACACACAGTATCCAGTTGACTATCACGGTATTGGCGGGCCTGGGGTTCACCCTCACCGCAAATCCATCCTTCATGAACATAGCTCGTGGAGGAGCAAACACGACCACGATAACAGTGACTAGCTTGAACGGTTTTGCTGGAAAGGTTACGATGACCGTGGCGGCACCGTTTGCGTTCATGGGAGCGGCAGGAGGGCTGAGTTTGCTCATGCTTTCTAGTGGGGGGTCCAATAGTACATTGCTCGGAATCTCGGCCGCTAACACTACGATAGTCAGCCGATACTACTTCAACGTCACCGGAAACAGCGGAAGTATATCGCGCTCCACGACCGTGACAGCTAATGTTACTACGGTCATTGTTAGCACTGCACGTGAGTCTATGGCCTTGGACAGTTACTCGTTCAACTCTGGGACCAACGTCACCTTGTATCTCCGCAACTTTGGAAGTGTCTCCATCCAGCTCGTCACCTATTACGTGAAGGACAGCTCCGGCGACCAGTATGCGTATACTGCATGGGCTGGGCCTACAATAGCGCCTGCGAACGTTGTCCCGACGAACTTTTTGATAGCGTCAAGCTGCAGTAGCTGCACCTTATCGGGGTCAGCATTCACATTCACTTCCGGCTACTCCTACACTATCATAGTTGTGACCGCCAGGAATAATCAGTTCTCGTTCACAGTCACTCGATAGGATGAAAAAATCATCACCTATTTCTGACAAGCAATCATTTTGATCCCGGACCCGCTTGTTCGACTCTTACGACTTGATGTCTTAGTAATCCTCGAACAAATAGAGATTGAGTATCAACTTTTAGGGCAGACTTTCCCATAACTGACCCATGGCCCTAGGCGATCCGCTGCAAATAGTCCTCACTTCGATTCTCATTCTTCTGATACCCGTGATAGTAATCTACTGGACTGTCAGACTTGCTGTCAGGCATGAGTTGAGGAAGAGGGATCGGGTAGCGACTGGCTCTTAGGAAACCTCCAGCCTGCAGACCTAGGTCACAGAATCTCACTTTCCGCGAAGTGGTCAGATTAGACTTGCTTGATGATATGAGAAAAAGACCTAGGGGTACGTCTCGGACCGTTCCGCGCCTATGTTAGTCTGCAAAGACTAGCCTAGGGTCGGACGGCTCCTCTCTGAGATCTGGTACAGATTTGGCGAAGCTGTAGATGAGGATGCATTCCTTCTCGTCAATCCTGAAATTGACGCTACATATTTTTGATGCCATCACTCGGAGGAGCTCTGCCACATCTCTCGGAACCCGGAGGTAAGTTGAGTCCCGAATCGTCACCGGCTTGACCGATAGTCCCATAGATTTTCTCCAACAATCATTACCCCATTACCGGACTATCGGCATTGTGGGACTCTCCGATAACGAAATTGAGACCGCTTGAACAACGACAATGTGAGCATGCGTGTGTGTCTGTCCTCTCATCTCAGAAACCAATCATTGCCACCGAAAAGATCTACAGATAGACGACGCGACTATTGAGATCGAGGTCGCGGAACGAAAACTCTGCTAGCTCCAGTACAGATGTTCTTGTGAACTCTTTCATAGAAGACCCTATCGAAGGTCTCTCCGCACTTTTCACAAGTCACCTTTCTAGACTGATGACCAGACTTGAACGGCGACTTCTTCATAGGAGCGTTACCCATTAGCAGTCGCATAGCTTCTGCACTAGGACTCCTCTAAATCTTACCCTGACGCATCCTAATCGGTAACGCTAAGAAAAATTCAATATTTGATCCGAGAAAACCGACGAGTCTCCCCCTCTTAGGAGCGACCGCTCTCAACCTGGGGCGTGTGTGTGTCTATTTTCCGGGATATTCTAGGTGACCAATTACAAAGAAATGAAGGTAACAATTGGTCTATGGATTTGTTGCCTCCTAGATTGTGCAGTGGTACAGAATGTCTGTAGCTCACGGCCGCCCTCAGCAGGAGGCTCAGACGGACCTCGCCCCTGTTCAGCCTGATACAAGCTTAGAATCCGTGATGTTTGATCTCATTCTCAAATTTCTGCAGACCCCCGGTCAGGTCCTACTCGTTCAGGGACCCCCCGGTTCGGGCAAGACGACCTTTGCGCTTGAGATTCTCAACAGCCTAGGGGAGACTCACAAGATATACGCGTCAAGTAGAGTAGCCCCGGCTAGACTCCGTCAACATTTTCCCTGGATAGACGAAGTCATCGACACAATGTCCGGCAGAACCGCAAGGGCGAGCTGGATAGACGAACTCCACGACCTTCGCCGAGTCGAACCGGACACGATTTTCAACCAAGTTCTCAGGCTGAAGCACTCCAAACAGAGAGCAGTCTTGGTTGTGGACAGTTGGGAGGGTGCTATACGAAACACCAACGATGAGGGCAGGAAAATGCTTGAGTCAGCTATCCTTTCAGAACTCGATGAGAGCAAAGTTAGTGTCGTGATAGTGGTCGAAGATTCCAGGAAGGCCAGGGATCTCGGCTACCTTGTGGATGGGATCATTACTCTGGATCAGTCAGAGCTCGATGGTAGGAGGGTGCGGACAATCGCGATGAACAAACTACGCGGCTTCAGCGTTCCCACAAAGCGGGGAATATTCTCGCTTGACAAAGCAAGGTTCACCATACTCCCTAATGGACTCCGACAGCCTGGGACCACCACACATCCAAAGCCGTTGGAGCCTGTTCATCATCCAAGCGGAGGCTTCTCTCTCGGCAGCAAGGACATGGACCAGATGCTAGGCGGCTCCATCCCGAGAGGATCCTTCCTGCTCATCGACGTTGACAGCAGCGTCTCACCAGTCGAGATTCGGACCATTCTCAACATGGTGCGGGCGAACTTCATCAACCAGAAGGGCCCCTGCGTCATCGTCCCAACCGCTGCCTATAGTTCCGATACTGTCGCGGAGTCTCTCAGCAAGTATGTCGGATGGGAGGCCATAGACGAGAGGGTGAGAATACTGGAGTACAACCAGTCGCTAGCTCCGAAGAAATGGAGGCTTGTAATGAAGAGCAATCTCTCGGACGATGTTCAGACGTTCGCGCATGCCTGGGATGAGCTGGCAAAGATCTCGCCTCACAGAATGCTTGACATAAACGTCGACAAGGCAGTACAGGTCTACGGTCGCGACGAGCTTTCAGTCCCTGGGCTTACCGAACTGGGTGCAAACATGCGAGACACCGAAGGCTTGAGCATCGCAATTTCTTCCACCGATTCCAAACTCCGGGACCAGTGGCTGTCGGTCGTCGACTACCATCTCAAGATCAAGAACGCTGACGGCTCACTCGTCATATACGGGGTAAAACCGTTCACACCCCTCTATGGGGTCGACCTAAACTTCGAGAAAGGGTACCCTGTGCTCAATCTGATGCAGATAGTCTGATTCTCAGACTTGTGAACGGAATCCTGCTTCTTGTTAGGTCGGGACTTGTGTCGAGGCTACGAACTCAGGATCTATAACGGCCCTTTTTCAGAAAGGAAGAACTGATGGTAGGATATTCTGTCGAATAGAACGGCTACCCTGTTGTCGGGCCTCGTTTGTTCCCGATACGCTGCTAAGACCTGGCTAAGACGCGTTTAACAGCGTCTCTATCACGAAGAAGATACGAAGTAGCCTGTCTGGTTCGAAGACTGATTCTGCTGATTCCTTCGGTTACGAGACGGATCAGCTTCGTCGGGTGTGTCTCGACGTCGTGCCACTGCCATCCCTGATAGCTTCGTGCTTCTCGGCCTGCTTCTTCGTGCGTCAGGGCAAGTCTCAGAGTCTTTCGATACTCGGGAAACCTCTCGAGGAAGTATGCGAGCCTGTTCTCGGTTGCTTCAAGGGCTTGTACTGTTGCGCCTGTCAAGGACCTGCCTTGCCTGCCTGTAGATCATAGTATCAGATTTGACCGAAAACATTGTGATGCGACCCACTAGGCGGCGTTGGTAACACTTCCAGACGGCTGAGTACGTTTTTCGATTGCATACTCTTAGTCTACTCCCTTAGGTTACGGCTTGTTTTTGCTTCCGACCTGAACGCTTCCATATCACCGACAAGGCATTTGGGACCGAAGCGAGGGGGCTAGGAATAGTCAACATCATCTCAGTTCAATCGTTCAAAGGCGGCACTGGAAAGAGCACTATCACAGCCAACCTCGCTGTTACCCTTGCCCAGCTGGGGAAGAGAGTTGGAGTAGTTGACCTGGACCTGGAGGGTCCGGGGCTTCACGTTATCTTCGGAGTCTCTGATGTTGATATTAAAGCGACGATAAACGATGTGCTGCAGCACAAGGTCCCTGTTAGCCAATCTGTTGTGGATCTGACAAGCAAAATCCAGTTGAAGGCTGGTTGCCTGATCTTCTGCCCAGCCGGGCATAAGCTTGACGAGATTCTGTCCATTCTGGACAGCGGCTTCAACCTCTACACTTTCAAGAAGGTTCTCGAAGACCTTGCAAGAGACTACAATCTTGACTATCTTCTCATCGACAGCCATCCAGGCATCGAGAAGGACACTCTTCTCTCGATGGCCCTCTGCGACTATCTGGTCCTGATCTCAAGAGTAGACCAGCAGGACCTCTTCGGCAGCGGAGTCATGACAGAAGTCGCCAGCCAGCTGAGAAAACCAGTGGTCCTCATCTTAAACATGGTACCCAGCTCAGTCAGCGAGAAAGAGGCGGGAAAGATCGCGGACAGGCTCGCCGAACTCTTCCACCTACATGTCCTGACAGCTCTTCCATTCAACTCGGATGTCCTAGAGAACCTCAGCAAAGGAGTCTTCGTTCTAGAGAAGCCCAGGGATCCGCTTACAAAGAGGTTTACCGAGATAGCGACGAAGATGCTTGAAGCAATCGAGACGGGTTCCCCGGATGACCCTTCCACAAACCAATCGACATCTCAACCCATCGCGTAGGAACCTCCAGTTTCTCCGCTCTCGTGTTGCGTGAGTAAATTATTTTTGAGATTTCTTAATTGGTAACGGATCTGGTAACGGCGGATGGTAACAATTGTGACGGTGGATACGGTCTCGCACCCTAATTCCTGGATCAGCTAGGGGGTGATTCTGTTTCGGTCTCGGGGGAACATCGTAGCCTCGCGAATGTTCTCTCGTCCGGTGATTTTCATTGTCAGCCTTTCTAGTCCTATTGACCATCCTGCGTGGTAGGGCGCCCCGTAGCGGAACGCATCCACGTACGATTTGAAATTGTCCGGGTTGAGTCCCTTGGCCTTTAGCCGGCTTATCAACAAGCTCGGCACGTGAATGCGCTGAGTGCCGGAGGACACCTCAAGCCCGTTATAGATCAGGTCGAAGGCTCTACACGTCTTCCCATCCGGATTCGGCATTGCATAGAAGGCCTTCAACTCCATAGGCCAATCGATCATGAAGAAAGCCTTCTTCCCGACAAGTCCAGCGAGCTTTCGCTCCTGAGTCTTCGAAAAATCCATCCCATAGTCTATCTCTTCACCACTCTTCCGAAGCATGTTCACCGCCTCTGAATACTGAGTCCGAGTCAACGGCAGACTCAGCGGTTCTAGCTCTTGACCCAACCGTTTCAACTCCTCACCACACTCTTCGCGCACAGTCTTGACACAGTGAGCCATGAATTCCTCTAGAACCTTCATCACATCTTCGTCAGTCGCGAATGACTCTTCAATGTCCATCTGTCGTACCTCGTTCAGATGGGTCGGCTGCTCGAACTTCTCAGCCCTGAATATGGGAAGAACAGTGAAGACCTTCTCGAACGATATCGCACACATCTGCTTGTACAATTGCGGCGACTGGGCAAGATACGCCTCCTTCTCGAAGTACTTCAACGAGAACAGCTCGGCACCCCCCTCACTCGCCGAGGCGATGATCACTGGCGGCTGAATCTCCACATAGCGCCGCTCAAGGAAGAACTCCCGGAAAGACTGGAGGATCCTCGACTGGATCTTGAAGATGGCATTCGACTCCTCACTCCGAAAATCCAAGACCCGCCAGTTCAGCCTCGTCTCCAACAACGTATTCTGAACCCCACGCGGGTCCAGGGGCAGAGGAGTCTCAGCCCGGCTCACAACCTCCAGCTCACTAGGGATAACCTCAATCCCCCGCTTCGCAATCTTACTCGAAACAACCGTCCCCCGAACAAACAGCACGTCCTCTTGGTGTAGACCAGCGATCTCTTTCAAGACCTCAGCTGGAGCCTTCGTCTTGGGAGCCGTCACCTGAACGATACCGCTCATGTCTCGGAGGAGTAGGAAGGAGATTCCTCCTAGGACCCGGACGTCGTGGACCCAGCCTGCAAGAACAACTTCCTTGTTCAGGCTCTTTCCAAGCTGAGAGGTGAGATGGGTCCTCTTCAGATGCGAAGAGAGACCTGGCTCAGCCGTGGTTGACATCGAAATTCGTGAGCATTCTGTTCGAAGTCCCGCTACATATCCTTAAGTGAAGTATGCTGGATTCTACTCGCAATGGAACCGTTGAGTGGGCGCCAGATCGAAGCGTTGAGAAAAGCATCAGGAATAAGCACGTTCAAGATTTTTCTGGACATGAACGATTTCATGCTGGATCTCGCCACCAAGAGTGGGCGAAGGGAAGAGAGGAAAAGCTGGCCCGGATCTTTTACGGCGAGACGCGAAAGCAATCGCGACCCGCTTCAGAGACTAGTCCGGTTTGAAGCCTTGACCGGATCTTGAAGAACAGAGACTCTGTTTATTCTTGACTAGGTTGCTCTAGACGACTACCGTCTCAAATCATCGACCGCCCACAAATAATTCTTGCCTCTTTCGATGGATCCACACGGTTTGCCACGCGCTACCTGATTTGTCCCCTGCAAAACGCCTTAGAATCGCCTTAGAACCGGAAACCTGACCATTATCATGCTAATCCTCTCCAATCCAGAGTGACGAACCAGCCGTCCAGCCTAACACCTTCCCGTAAAACCTCAAGGGATCCAGAATTCTAGAATATTTTTCAAAATCGACCGACCCTCGCGACACAGATCCGGCGGTGATCCTATTTTCCCGTCATTGCGAAAGGATATACTGGTACAGCCGTAGCCATCCGATGGGCGCTTTCTATCTCTTCCAGGGAGAAGCTCTCAAATAGCCACCTACGAAGAAGAGCGGAAATTAGGAGTTAATCGTTCATCGCGTCCCGTTTGTTTCTCCCACGGGACCACGCTGTTTCAGTCTCCATTGGAGCGCCGAGGAGGGGCGCGGTGATAGAAATACCCAGCAAGTTGGAGGATGAAGAATGAAAAAGAGAATTTGGGCTGTAGCGGTACTACTAGCCTTCCTGATACCTGTCGTAGCGGTATCCGCGGCGAACGCGACCCATGCGGATCACGATGACCATCTGAATAAAGGGATGGGCACGATCAGCTTCGCGCAGGGCGCAACTGTCTCGGGTCCAACGGTTCTGAGCGACCACACAACGATTGTCAAAGTGCATGAGACTCTCAGCTTCACCGGCAACCTTACAGGCACAGCACTTGCCATCGAGAGGGACGTGATGCATACAGTAACGGACGAAGGCAAGACGATCAGCTTCACGACATTCCACGGCTCCGGCAATTACACCGGTACACTCGACAACAACCAAGTAATGCTCCATATCAGATACGAGGGAGTCAAGAACAGCACCTTCGCAAGAGGCAACTTCGTCATTCATGGCGATACGAGCCAGATGAACGATGTCCATGGTGAAGGCCACTTCCGCGGTACTCTGACTGGCGGCGTCGAGGGCGGCGGCAATTCGACCGTTGGCTACACGATGCACTGGACCGTCTCGACACATGCTGACCACCCTGAAGCCCGCGACAAGGACGAAGCCAAAGACACAGACTAGGCCCTGAATTAATCAGGGACCTATCTTCCCCTTTTTTTCCTAGGTTCACACTTTGGAGACGACTAGCTGGGTCGCACAGAATTGACACCGATCATCATGGCGGTAATGGACGGAGCGAGTGATCGGCCCGACAGTCAAGAGAAGACCCCACTGGAAGCCGCCACAACCCCAAACCTAGACACACTTGTCCAAAGAGGAGCTCTAGGCTCTATGTACACAGTCGGAAAAGGAATTGCTCCGGAGAGCGATGCCGGCGTCTTCTCCCTCCTCGGATACGATCCCTTACAGATCCATCTCTCCAGAGGAGTGGTTGAATCGATCGGAGCTGGCGTCGACTTTCACAATGGAGACCTGGCACTCCGCGCTGGCTTCGCAACGGTAGACGGTGACAAGCTGGTTGACAGGAGAGCCGGACGGAACCTATCGACAGAAGAAGCTCGACAACTAGCAAAAGCAGTAAACAGCGAGGTAAGACTGAAGGATCGAACTCGCTTCCAATTCGAAGCGACTATAGGACACCGAGCGGTCGTGGTCTTCAGAGCCAACGGGCACAAGTTCTCCTCGGAAATTACCAACTTCGACCCTGCCTACGTGCGAACGGGAAAGATCAGCATCGCACAACCCGGCGCAAAAGAATACGAGATTCCAAAATCCGACCCGCTCGACAATTCACCTGAAGCCGTAGAGTCCGGAGCCCTAGTCAACGAGTTCGGCTTCAAAGCCAGACAAGTACTAGACCCCCATCCGGTCAACCAGCAGAGAAGAGCACAGGGCAAGAAACCCGCCAATTTCATTCTCATGCGAGACGCCGGCACAACCAAACCCACCGTAGAAGCCTTCCAGAGCAAATGGGGCCTCAAGGCCGCGATGATAGCTGACCTCCCAGCAGAGCTGGGCATCGGCCGACTACTGGGAATGGAAGTGAGACAGATTCCACCAGGCAGATCACTCGAGGACTATCGAAGAAGAGCAGAACTCGTCTTGAGGTTGGCTGGAGAATACGACTTCGTTTATGTCCATCTGAAGGGCCCTGACGAGCCGGGCCACGATGGATTGTATGATTTGAAGAAGCAGAGCATCGAAGAGATCGACGCAGGATTCTTCGCACACCTCCGAATGGCTGCAAAGCTTCAGAGAACAGTCCTCTGTGTCACCTGCGACCACTCAACGCCATCGCGAGATAAGGGACACAGCGATGACCCCGTCCCAGTACTTGTGGCTGGAGGATCCATGGAACCAGACGGTTCCAACCGATTCACAGAAACAAACGCTAGATCGGGTCATTTCGAAAAACTTGAACGCGGAAGCATGCTGCTTCCACGCTTGAAACAGATAGCCTCCTGACCAAACACAACCAGATTCCCTCGAACGCAGTCAGACGCCAAAGGATAGATTGATAGGCCATCCTGGACAACCATGATCTGAGTTTGAAGAACCCGATTTCTCAGAAGAACCTCGACGGCTACGGCGCGCCCCCGATTCCTTGGGAGGAGGCGCACAAGCGTTTGCAACAAGGATTTTCTCAAGCTCCGAAGACTGGAGGCCCGGACCGACATACCGCTTGGCTCGCCACCGTACGTCCCGACGGCAAGCCGCACGTCATGCCGATCGGAATTCTGTTCCTGGATGACGCCTTTTACTTCAATACGGGACCGAAGACGCGTAAAGCTAGGAACATAGCGCGTAACCCTAATTGCGTCATAACGATTGCAACGCACGAATTCGATTTTGTGGTTGAGGGTCCCGCCAGGAGAATAGTAGATCACGCCGGTCTCCAGCGAATTGCTGACGCGTTCAAGAAGCAGGGATGGGAACCGACGGTCGTCGAAGGAGGCCTCACGGCCGAGTACAGCGCACCAAGCGCAGGGCCACCCCCCTGGAACGTGTACGAAGTGAAGCCGGAGGCAATATTCGCCCTAGGCACTTCCGAGCCTTTCGGAGCGACCCGCTGGCACTTCCAAACCGGCGCTAGTCGAAAGGGATCTCCAATCCGACTTAAGTAACCCGCTTGCAATTGATGACGAGTCATGAAGATCAAACTAACTAGTGTGTTTGTCAACGACCAGAACAAGGCGCTTGACTTCTACACGAAGACCCTGGGCTTTGTCAAGAAAGCAGATGTAAGCGCGGGCAAATACAGATGGTTGACAATCGTCTCACCCGAAGAGCCGAACGGGTCCCAGCTGGTCCTCGAACCAAACGATAATCCTGCCGCCAAATCCTACCAAGAATCAATCTTCAAACAGGGCATCCCGGCAACCATGTTCTTTGTCGATGATGTTCAGAAAGAGTTCCAGAGGCTGAAGAAGCTCGGCGTAAAGCTCACCATGGAGCCAACAAAAACGCCCGGCTCAACTATAGCAAGGTTTGACGATACAGTTGGCAATCTGGTACAGATAACGCAGCTTGGCTAACAAAGCCTAGAGGCTTCCAGCAAGATTTGCGGGTCCGCTTCGAATAGTTTCTCCAGGCTGTACGGTCTATGTTCTCGAACGTGAAGAATCCGTGATGGGGTAGTGTTGGAACTGGATTACGTCCGGCTCGCTCCAGGATTCGCTAGAGAAGTACTAGAGATTTACGAGAATTGGGAGGGAAGGGAGTCTGCGCCGGTGAAGCTCAAGGAGCTGATGATGGTGATCGCGATTGAGGTCAGCAAGCTTTACGATCCAGGAGGTTGGGATCGGAAATACGGAATGCCGAAGCCTCCGTCTCTCAAAGACACAAAGCTGAGCTGAAGATGATCAATGGGGGCTCGAAGGTCGATCCTCTATTTCTTCTTCTGCAGGATTTCCTTCCTTCGAAACGCGACGATCCTATTCAGCAGATCGTAGGGGATCGGTTTATCGATCGGGAATTTGAGAATGCCCTTAGGACCCTCGTATGAAGATACTTCTTTCTTGAATTCCCTTGGTGCTGGTGGGTAGAGCCCGATGTGTTTTCTGAATGAGGCAAAATGCGCCAGGTAACTGCCATTCAATTTGAAGGTGGGCATCTGGTAGCTGATGGTTTCTTCGGCCTCGGGTGCCGCTCGCTTAATTGTCCGTCTCACCTTCTCCAGAATACTTTGGACATCTTTCGGAAACGTCTTGATGTAGTCATCTACGGTCTCAAACTGCTTCTTGGCTGGCATTGAAATTCCGTTCCAAGGAAACCACGCGGCCGGATCTTATCCTATCCGAATGCCTAGGAGCTGTCCGACCACTGTTCCAATGATGAAGAGTGCAAGGCTCGCGGCCATTATTATTCCCGCTATCTCTCCGAACTGGCGTTTGAAATGCCGCCCCGAGATTACCGTATCGTAGAAGGTCATCGCTGCCACTAGCACGACCCCTATCACGAGCGAGGTCCCGAGCGCACCCACCATGTTAGCTGTTAGGAAGTAGGGAAGAGCGAGTAAGACTGCGGTAATCATGTACGAAACACCGGTGTAGATAGCGGACCACTTGGCCGACCCTTCGAACCCCTGCCTTGCCTGGGCGTAAGCAGCAGATGCCATGGCGATAGACGCAGCTAAACCCGCAATTATTCCAGCAAGTCCCGCAAGCTCTGTCCGCCCATAGATCCCAAGAGACCCAGCGTGGATGCCAGATATCTCCACTACCGCGTCCGCCAGACCGAGAACTATGAATGACATGTACTTCACGCGGTTCTCCTTGATCTCACCAATCAGAAGATCCTCCTGACCCTCCTCGCTCTCCATCATCGCCTGAAAACGAGCCTTGTCCGCTGGAGGAATATTCTCAAAGATCCTCTTGTAACGCTCGTGCAGCTTACCCTCATGCCTCTCCAACAGTTTCAGAGTGAAAGTCAGACCGAGGATAAGTCGTAACACGACAATCACGTACATCCGCAGCCTCTTCGCAGAGACCTTCACATCGGGAGCGTAGGTCTTCCAGAACTCGTAGTGAGACTGTTCCCCATTCCCAATATTTTCAAGAGCCTTCTTGAAAGCCGGGTTCCTCTCGCGGCGAGCCAATGCAAGGTAGACGGAACGGTCCGCATACTCGTCCTGGGCAGATTCCGCCGCTAGCTTGACCAGCTCTGGGCTAAGGGTTTCTTGCAAGGAGGGCTACGACTCTTCGAATAAAGTGGTGTCTATTTTAGTAATCTTGCCTTTTCAACTATTGGTCGAGATCCACGAAGATCTCGCCATTCTCGACCTTCACGTTGTATTTGGGGAGCGGTTTCTCGGCAGGAGGATTCACTGCCTCCCCAGTGAGCAAGTTGAACCGGGACAGGTGGAGCGGACAAGTGACCTCTTCTCCAACGAGGAATCCAGTTGAAAGGTCAGCTTCTTCGTGCGTACATGTCCCGTCCCAGGCGTGAAGTTGTCCGTCCAAGTTTACGACCAGGATCCGTTTTCCTTCATGCTCGATACCCTTCATCGTGCCTGGCGGAAGCTCAGAGAGAAGGCCGACGCGTATGAGCGTTCCCAGAACGTGTTTCCCTACCGGTACTTGTAGTGCCTCTCGAAGAGATCCGCTTCCACAGCCTCCTTCT
>Ga0209283_10001318_pt1 | contig 13430 bp, 12 predicted proteins | sample CZO8metaG_2_FD_188354 | JGI IMG/M metagenome (GOLD analysis project Ga0209283, IMG submission 188354) | Vadose zone soil microbial communities from the Eel River Critical Zone Observatory, Northern California, USA - CZOApr15con2H1.8 metaG... | ecosystem: Environmental > Terrestrial > Soil >...
CGAATGCTCCAGCCACGTAGGCCAGCGAAGTCGCGGGAACCACAAAGCTCACTGGAAACCATGAGAGCATCGTCAGGAAGGAAAAAAACGACGCGGTCATCAGCAGGATGCCGAACCACAGCCAGCTCACGTGCAGCGCGCGCCAAACGAACGCAGCGATGGCGCGCGGGTGAAAATCGTGCACCTCGCCGAGCAGCTTCATGGCGTGCGTGAGGCTGATTTCGCCGCCCGTGCCGGTCAGCACGACGAAAATGAGGATGGGGATCGCACGCATATCAGCGGGGCTTCACTTGCGCAGTGGTTCTCGGCGGGGTGCGGTTGATCAGCAGGACTCCAATGAAGATCAGGACGATGCCGAACCAACGCGCCGTGGAAACGCGCTCGCCTAGGAACAGGTAGCCCAGCAACGGAACCAGGGCATAGGCGATCGCGGAAAACGGCATCACAAAGCTGTAATCGGCCCAGGAAAGCACGAGCATGTGGCACACCATGAACAGCAGCATGAGAGCGATGCCCAGCCAAACGGTGCCGCTGGACAAAACGCGCGTCGCGCCGGACGCGATTGCCGCGAGGTGGGACAGGTCGAGCGCGCCAATGTCTTTCATTCCCTTGCTCAGGATCGTATTGCCGACGGAGCCGAGCACGACGAGCGAGAACAACAGAATGTAGGTCTTCATCCGGAAGTTCTTGGCGGAGTGGATTGAGGCCACAGGAATTTGGTGCGCCTGGATCGTGCCGGCGTTCGTACGCTCGAAAAATTCGTTGGCGCTACCCTTCGATATCGCTCAGGGCAGGCGCCCGCGCTACCCTTCTAGTTCCCAGCAGTCGAAGGGGAAGCCGCGGTCGTCCGAGCCATTTCGCGCGACGTAGTCTTGCGCTCGTGCAGGAACTTGAAGAACTCGACACCCTCGCGCAGCCGTCGCTTCATGACCTCGGGGTCGCGCAGCATCCCGCCAAACAGCGAGAACATCTTCCGCGGACGGAAATAGAATTTCCGGTAGAACTCTTCGACCGAATTGAAAATGATGCTCGAACTCAACGCCGGATAGTTCATCGCGGCGGTCTGGATCCCGTGTGAATCCACCAATTCGCCGGTCTGGATTTCCAGCCAGCCTTGTTCTTGCGCCTGGCGGTACAACTCGGTGCCCGGATAGGGCGCCGCCAGCGACACCTGGATGGTCTCCGGCTCAATGTCGCAGGCAAACCGGATGGTCTCGCGAATCGTTTCCGGGGACTCGCCCGGCAGACCGAGGATAAACGTGCCATGAATGGTGATGCCGAGGTCTTTCGCGTTGCGCGAAAATTCGCGCGCAATGTCCAGCCGGATGCCCTTCTTAATGTTGTTCAAGATTTGCTGGTTGCCGGATTCATAGCCGACCAGCAACAGGCGCAGCCCATTGTCTTTCAGGATTTCGAGGGTGCGGCGCGGAACGTTCGCCTTCGCGTTGCACGACCAGGTTAGCCCCAGCTTCCCCAGGCGCCGCGCAATTTCCTCGGCGCGGGGCAGATCGTCTGTGAAGGTGTCATCATCAAAGAAAAATTCGCGCACCTGCGGGAAATATTTCTTCGCCAAGGCCATCTCGGCTTCGACGCTGTCGGCGCTGCGCACCCGATACCGGTGCCCGCCGAGGGTTTGCGGCCACAAGCAGAATGTGCACTTTGAGCGGCAGCCGCGCCCCGTGTAGAGCGAGACATAGGGATGCTGGAGATACCCAATAAAATAGTTTTCGATGGTCAGGTCGCGCTTGTACACGTCCACCACAAACGGCAACCCGTCCATATCCTCGAGCGTGGGGCGGGGCGGCGTGAACGCGACGCGTCCATTTTCCCGGTAGGCGATTCCGGCAACGTCCTTCAGCGGCTTCCCTGCGGCAATCTCCGCGCAGGCATGGTCGAACTCTCCTACCGCCATCCAATCCACTGCCGGCGCGCCGTTCATGGATTGCAGCGGCAGCACGGCCACGTGCGCCCCCACCATCCCGACCATGATCTCCGGGTTGACTTCTTTTAAGTGTGCGGCAAACTTCGCGTCATTCGGGAACGAGGGAGTGCTCGTGTGCAGCACCGCAAGTTCGTAATCCTTCGCGAGTGGAGCCACCCACTCCACGGTCAAGCCGTCCGGAGGGGCGTCAATCAACCGGCTTCCCGGAACCATCGCCGCCGGTTGCGCCAGCCAGGTGGGATACCAGAACGACCGGATCTCGCGCCGCGCCTGGTACCGCGCGCCTGCCCCGCCGTCAAACCCCTCATAACTTGGCGGGTTCAAAAATAATGTCTTCATGACTTCGGGCATTCTGCCCCCCAGCAGCCCAAATCCTACACCCGATTCCTTCGGATGGTTATCTTACTCGAAACGCCCCCCAGCAGAACAGCAAAACTGTTTGCCGTTGCCTCCGTTGCTCGCGAAACACACCGCGCGCCCTGCGGCTGTGCCCTCCGGCTCCTGCAACACTTGCGACACTTGCCCGGTCGTCTGGAGCAACTCGAGCTGCGCCTGTTGGCGGCCGAAGTTGGCATCGAGGAACGCGAGCCACTTGTCGTTTTCCTCGAGGTGCGCCGCCTCCAAGTCCCTCAAGCTGGTGCGGCCCTGGTCAAACTGCGCCTGCACTACACGCAGATTTTCTTGCGCAAGCTGCAGCTCCAACCGCGCCACATCCACGGCCAAGTCGGTCTCCCGCACTCGGCGCGTCTTCTGCCGGACCTCGAGCGAAACTTCACTGCGCTTCTTCTCCAGGGATAGCTCCGCCGCCCGCAGGTTGGCTTGCGCGAAGGCCACCGCTGCCCCCGTTCGGGCGGCAAAAATCGGGATTTTGACTTCGATGCCGAAGATGACGTTGTTTCTCGTAAAGTTGCTAAAATAAGTTGAGTAGTTGTTGATATTGCTCAAGATGTTGTACTGGCCCATCAGGCCAAAGGTGGGCCAGTAGCCGCCTCGTTCTCCCCGCAACTTCAGCTCTCGAGCTTTGCGTTCCGTTTCCGCCTGTTTCAGCTCGATATTGTTCTCCAGCGCTTGGGGGACTTGGTCCTTCGTCTCTGGCGTGGCGGCCCCGGGAAGGTCCTCTGGGGAAACCTCGATCTGCAGGTCCTGCGGGAGGCCCAACATGTCGAGCATCTCGTTGACCAATGCATCCTCCCGGTCTTCCAATTGCGCGATCCGCTGTTCGATGCGGGCTGTGGCCAGCTCAGCACGGGTCACTTCAATGGGCAGCTCACGCCCCGCTGCGGAACGCTCCCGCGTCGCGTCCAGGATGCGCCCCGCACTGAGGCGTTCACTCCGCATCAGATCAAGGGAGTGGCGCACTTTAGCAAGCTCGAGATAATCCAGGGCCGCCCGTATCATGATGGCATCGCGGGTGGCATCCACCTTGAGACTCTGCTCCTCGGCTCTTTGTTCCGCAGCGCGTTGCTCGCCACGGAGAGGCGGGTTGTAGATCTGCTGGTCGTAGGAAAGGCTGAAGATCGTGGGCGCCCCCCCACCTTGAATCAGCGGGAATCCGCTGGTGTAAGCAGCGCCCGTGCCGGTGTAGAAATTGGGACGAAAAACGGACCGGTCCACGCCCGCCTCTCGCTGCACCAGCCCATACTGCAAGCGCGCTAGAGCCAGGTCGCGGCTGTTCTTCACCGCGAGACTGACAGCTTCCTTGAGAGTCAACTTTCGCGAAACGCCCGCCTGTTGCGCGTCGGCCGGAGAAGCCAGACCGAACAGGACCCACACGAGGAGCGCCGCGCATCCCGCCCTCCACCGTCCCGCACACCCCAGGGGAGTCTTGCTCTTCTTCATCGCCCCCTCGCGCCTTAGGCGTTCCCGAGACCTTTGATGGAAGTGGCTCATGGATTCGGCCCTCGCTTCGATGATCTTGAACCCAACGCTATTCTTACGCATCAAACACTTGGATGCGCCGCAGCCTTTGCGCCAAAAAGAAATACTGCGATACTGTTCCGCGACTTCGCGAGGTGCTCCTCCCTTGGACTCCCCGCGGTTTGTGCCGTGAACCGAATGCTTTAGTTCTGGTTTCGCGGCACAAGATGGGAAGGGACATCTGGAATCGATGCCATTGTTGACCTCGTTTCTGCTGCAAGTCCACGCTCATGGCGGGGACGAAATTTTTGTGCCCAGCGCAAAATCCCTGTCGGATCATCACCTGGCGGGTTACATGGTTATCTTGCTGGGGATTCTCGCGTTTTTGGAATTCAGCGAGGCGGCCCGGCTCACCGCGGTTCGATACCTCTGGCCGCTCCCGCTGTTGGGCATGGCCTGCTTCCTGTTTTTCTTCAGTGACACGGCAGAGCCATGGGGGCTCTGGTTTTTTCATGGGGACTGGACCCACCCAGAGCTTGAGCATAAGTTCCTAGAGGGCGCGGCAATTCTCATCGCCCTGATTGAACTCTCGGTCCGCACGGGCTGGCTCAAGAGCCGCGGCTGGAGCTACATTATTCCATCGCTGATGGTCTTCGCCGGAATTCTCCTGGTGTTCCATCACGGCAACCATGAACCCCTTGTTCACGCGCAGCACAACTGGATGGGCTCCGAAGCCATGGCGCTCGGCGTAACCAAGTTCACGGCCAATCTGCAATCTAATCCCAGTTGGGTGGCCCGGTATGCCGTTCCGCTGATGTTCGTTGTGCTCGGACTCCAACTGGTCTTCTACATCGAGTAACCCGCGCCGTCATTCATATCTCAGCGATTCGGTGGGCTGAAGTTGGGCGGCCCGGTCTGCCGGCAGATAACCGAAGAAGACACCCACCGAGCACGAAACCAGAAAGGCCAGAAGGACTGACTCCCAGGGCACCGGCACGCGCAAGTTCCCCGGCAGCAGCGGTTGCACAATGACGGGAATCGCGGCGGCAATCAGGATCCCCAGGACCGACCCAACCCCGCTGATCAGAAGCGCCTCCAGCAGAAACTGATTGAGGATTTCGCTCCGCCGCGCGCCGATCGCTTTCCGAATCCCGATCTCGCGCGTTCGCTCCTGCACCGTCACGAGCATGATATTCATGATGCCGATGCCGCTGACCAGCAGCGCGATGAACCCGATGACCAAGAGAACGATGGTTAGCGCCAGCCCGATTTGCCGGGCCGCTTCCAGAATCGAGCTGAGGTTCATGACTTGATAGTGCGCTCGGGTGGGGTGCCGGCTGCGGAGCAGCGCCCCCAGTTGGATGGTCACAGGCAACACGCGTTCGGGGGATCCCGCTTGCGCGTATAACATCTCCAGCGAGGTATCCCCCGTGTAGTATTTCATCAGGGGAAACGGCACCAAAACCGTGTAGTCCTGAATTTCCGAAAGGCCGTACGTTTCCACGCGCTCCCGGAAGACACCGATGACCGTGTAACTCAGTTCGCCGACTCGTAGGTTCCGCCCGACCGGGTCGGCATAAGGAAAGACCAGCTCGGCTAGCTTCGTTGTAATCAGGCAGACCCGGCTGCGCGATTCCATATCGTTGGAGTCCACGAACCTACCGCGCGAGATGAGTAAATTGCGAATCTGTTGGAACCCCTCCGTGACGCCGACCAGGCTGACGATGCGCTCCAGAGAACCCGCCAAGACACTTGTCTGGATGCCGCGCGTCCCCGCGACGGTAACCAAACCTGGAATGGCTGTCCTCGCAGCTATCATGTCCTCCAGAGACAGTTCATCCTCGAGCATGATGGGGCGGTTCGGATCGATATCCAGGCGGGCATAGACCAAGTTCGATCCCACCCCTTCAATCTGGGCAATGACGTACCGGCGTCCGGTCAACGCAACGGTCACCACGAGAACGATGCAGGCGCTCCCAATGACGACCCCTAGAGTCGTCAGAAAGGCCCGGAGCTTGTTGGCCCAGAGCCCGTCCAGCGCAACCATCCATGTTTCTTTCCGCAGCATTTGCGTGCCTGCTAACGACTATAACAAACCACAAAGAAAAAGACCTGCGCGCGTTCGGCTGGAGCGAATCCTAGCGCCAATCGGAAGATTGGTTGGCGCCGCGGTCTGCATATTGGCGGTGGGCGGAACGGCCTGGGAATTTGTAGAAAATCCGCCCTTATTTCTTCTCCACTCGCTTCAATGCGTCCTGAACGGCCCGATCATGCGGATCGGAGGCAAGCGACGCGCGATATTCTTCCGCCGCCTCGGAAAACTTGGCCTGGGACTCATAAAGCTTCCCGAGCCACTCGTGCGCCGTAGCGTGTGCCGGGAGTTCGGAGTTGTCGGGAACCTTCCCCAGATACACGCGAAGTAACGACTCGGCCCCTGAGGGATTCTTTCCTTTCAGAACGAAAAGAATACCCCGGTAAAACTTGAGCCGCGGGTCGTCCGAGTCGACGCGCTCGGCGGCTTCGACTGCCTCTTCCATTTTGGCCGCCGCCACCCGGTCCCGGTAATACTCCGCCACTTCAAAGTAAACCCCGATGCGGTCGGTCTGGGATTCGAGAAGTTTGCCGAAGACGCCATCCGCCTCGGCGAAGCGCTTTTTAGCGTTGAGGAACTCGCCGCGGGCCAACTGCCCCTGCAAAGCATCGATTTTCTCCAGCGCCTCGATATGCTTCAGCGCGCGGTCATCGCCGCCGCTGGCAATGCCCGGGGCGTAAATCTCAAACCGGATCAGGTCGCGCTGCGCCTCGAAATTGGAGGGATCGAGCTGGACCGCGGTCTCAAATTCTTTGTGAGTTTTGCGCGCCATGCCGAGCGCGCTAAAAAAAATGGCGCCCTCGGCCTTGCGGCCATAAGCTTTGCCGAGCCAATCATGGTAGCGGGCCTCTTTCGGAACCAATTGAACGCTTCGCTCGAAATTTGCTGCGGCGCGGTTGTATTCGCCGAGTTGGTAGTAACTCTGGCCGAGCAGAAAATGGAGGGGTGCGTCGTCTGGAGATTTCGCCGTTGCAGCCGTAAGGACGTCTACCGCGCGGTTGTAATGCCCGGCGTTGTATTCGCGTTGCGCTTCGGCAAGCGGGTCCAGCGCCGTGGGCATGGCAGCGAACGCCCCATGCGCCGCGATCATCAGAATCACTGCACATCCAGAGCGCCAATTCATTCCTGACGCACCGGCCGGACTCGCAGATTTTCTTTGAGCGGCGTTTCGCCCGGCAGGGCGACCACGTCGCCCAGTTGCAAGCCCGAGACGACTTCAATCATGGTGGCATTGACGATGCCGACCTTGATCTCGACCCGGTGCAAATGGTCATCCTCTTCCCGAAACACGAATCTCCGACTGCCATCCGTGAACACAGCGCCCCGGGGCACCACCAGCACATAGGGCCTTTCGCTGACGCGAATCTGAACGTCTACCGTCGTATTGGGAAGCAGGTCGAGGCGGTCGTTGTTCACCGAGCAGAGCAATTCGCCGACGTTGCGCGTGCCGTGCGGGACCACCTGCTTGGGGAGAATCTCCGTTCGCCCGCTCCAGGCGCGGTCCGGATGCGCATCCCAGAAGATGTCGACTGTCTGGTTGACGGCCAGTTGGCCCAGTTCGGGTTGGTCAATGAACGCCCGGACGCGGACATGGCGCAAGTCGGCCATCTCCGCTACAAGGTCGCCTTCCTTGACGTAATCTCCCGTTCGGATGGGCAACGAGTACAGCGTTCCGTCAATCGGCGCAGTGGGGTGAGCGGAGTGAATTTTTTCCTGCAGATCCCGAATCTCATTCCTGTCGTGCTCGACCAGCAAGGCGACACGCTCGGTGTCGAATTTCGCTTGTCGTTCGATGGTTTGCTTCACTTTTTCGAGCGACAGCACATCGGCCTCGGCTTGGGCCAAAGCCAGCCGGTTCTTTTCCAGTTCCTCCATGGTGGCCGCTTTCTGGGCGGTGAGCTTGGTCAAGGCCTCATTGTCGCGGCGCAATTGGTCGCGGGCGGCTTGGGCTTTTTGAAGCTCAGCAACCGCTCTCGCCGCTTGATCGGCGCGGCCTCCGGCTTGTGCAGCGCGCAGCGCCTCCTCTTGCGCGGCAAGATCCGCGCGAGCCCGCGCGAGGTCCGCCGTGACCGCAGTGTCCTCCAGGACGAACAAAGGTTGACCGCGCTTCACCTGCTGCCCTTCCACCACGAGCACCTTCACCACCAGCGTGGGAAATCCTGCGCGGAACGAAACTGGAGCAATCGGCTCCACTTTCCCATTGGTGGAAACCATGGAGCTCAAGGGCTCCCGCGTGACATCCGTTACGGTTACCCGCGCCGTCGTTCCCCGGCCGCTGATGAACACGAGCACCGCTGTGAGCGCGAGGGCGATGCCCACGATGAGCCACAGCGTTCGTCCGAGTCCCGTCTCCATCCCCTCCTCGCTCTGCCGATTCCTTCCGCCGCGCTTAAACCCCGCATTCTAGCAAAGTCTGCCATGGCCAACGAACATCCTACCGGGATTGGATTTTCCACCTGCGCACCCTTTAAGATGCGTCCCATTCCGCGCGGGATGCCGTTGCTCTGCCCGGGGCACAACCCGGGTTTTGACTCAAACGTTCCTGTGCTAGAATTTCGCTATGAACCCAGAACCGAACCGCGAACAGGGCCATTCTTCGAAGCATGAGGCTCCGACCCAAGGCCAACCGGTCCTGCACCGCGTGTGCATCCAGTGTAATAACATGTTTCGGGTGACACCAGAAAATTTTGACGCGAAGCAGTGCCCCAACTGCCATAAAGGTTAGTCCCCCTCCAGCCAATTCAAGGTAAGGAAAGGAAGCAAGGAGGCAGGGGGCAAGGAGAAACCCTCCCCCTCACCACCGCCGCATCCTTGCGTCATTACATCCTTGCCTCCCGCCCTGCCGCTTTGCCTCGTCCCTTCCTGCCTCCTGCCTCCTTCCCACCTGCAATCCCCCGCCCGGTTCAGCTACAATCTGCCCCGTATCCTCGCAACCTGAGGACCGGGCATGAAGATTTACAACGACTTCTTGACGATCGAGTGCAAGCAGAAGCGCGAATTCCGGAATTTGACGCCGAGCGTCCGCGCCGCCGTCAGTAAGAGCGGGATCCGCGACGGCATGATTCTCGTGAGCGCCCTGCACTCGAACGCCGCGGTCTTCCTGAACGACGAGGAAGAGGGCCTGCTGCGTGATGTCGAAGCGTGGCTGGACCAGCTCGCTCCACAACGCAGCGACTATCAGCACGCCAAGGGCATTCAGGTCGAAAGCAACGCAGCCGTCCATTTCCAGAGCCTTTTGTTGGGCGCGCATGCCCTCGTTGGCATCACCGAGGGGCGGCTCGAACTCGGACCCTGGCAGCACGTCATGTACGCCGACCTGGACGGCAACCGGCCGAAGCGTATCCTGATCAAAGTGATGGGTGAATAGACCGGGCCGAAATGATCGAAGCGCAAAACCTGGTCAAGCGATTCCGCGGCAAGAATCGCGGTGAGGTCTGCGCCGTGGACCGGGTGAGCTTCCAGTGCCGGCCGGGTGAAATTTACGGCTTGCTGGGCGCAAACGGCGCCGGCAAGACCACGACACTCCGCATCCTCGCCACAATTCTTGGGCCCACCGAGGGCACTGCAATCGTGGCCGGCCACGATGTGACGAAGCACCCGGAAAAGGTTCGCTCCTCGGTGGGGTTTCTCTCCACTGCCACGGCGCTCTACGGACGCCTTTCCGCCGAAGAGATGGTGCAGTATTTCGGCCGCCTCCACGGGCTCGACGAGCCCACCCTGCGCCGCCGCATCGACGGTCTCTTCGACCGGCTCGAGATGCACAGCTTTCGCGACCGGCGGTGCGACAAGCTCTCGACGGGAATGAAACAGAAAGTCTCCATCGCGCGCACGCTCGTGCATGATCCTTCGGTGATGATCTTTGATGAACCGACCTTGGGCCTCGACGTCATGGCCGCGCGGACCATCGTAGGGTTCATCCGGGAATGCCGCGCGCAGGGAAAGGCCGTCATCTTCTCCACGCACGTCATGAGCGAGGCCGAAAAACTCTGCGACCATATCGGGATCATCCACGGCGGCCGGTTGCTGGCCGAAGGGACGCTTTCCGATTTGCGCGAGCGCTACGGCAAACAAGACCTGGAGGAGATCTTCGTCAAGGTCGTGGAGCAGTGACTCTCCGAAACATTGGGATTGTCTACCGCAAGGAGCTTGTGGACTCCCTGCGCGACCGGCGCACCCTGATCTCGATGATCGTCGTCCCGCTTCTGTTGATGCCCCTTCTCACCATCGGCTTGGGCGGGGTCTCCGCAATATTGATCGGCCAGGCGATGGAAGAGGTTCCGAAAGTCATGGTCCTGGGCGGGGAGGATTCGCCAAAGGTCCTGGCGGAGCTCGAAGCGCTGCCGGACGTCAGCATCGTGCCCGCCAAGCCCGATTATGCCGAGGAGATTTCCAGCAAGCAGATTCGCGCGGCAGTGGAAATCCCCGAAGGCTTCGATGCCAAGCTCGCGAGTGGCGAGCCGATGTTGCTGAAGATTTACATGTACGAGGGCGATTTGAAATCGGGCTTTGGCGCGGATCGGCTACAGAAATTCTTTCGCGACGTGCGCGACCGGGCCATCCGCGAGCGCCTGGAATCGCGTCACCTTCCCGATAGCCTCATCCGTCCTTTTGACATCAAGCAGCAAAATGTGGCCCCGGCGGAGAAAGTCGGCGGGGCGATTCTGGGCGGCCTGGTTCCCTATTTCGTCATTCTGTTGTGCTTGACCGGTGCGATGTATCCGGCCATGGACTTGACCGCGGGAGAAAAAGAGCGCGGCACCATGGAGACCCTTCTTTGCAGCCCCGTTTCGCGCACGCACCTGGTGCTCGGGAAATTTCTGATGGTGCTCACCGCTTCCATCGCGACTGCCGTGCTCTCGATTAGTTCGATGGCTTTCTCGTTCGGCGTGGGCAAGAGGATGCTCTTGGGTATGGCCCGGGGGGCGGCGGATGCGGCGCTGCAGATCTCGATTACCGCAAAGAGCGTCTTCTTCGTTTTCGTGATGGTGCTCCCGATAGCCGTGCTGTTTTCGGCGGCGCTGCTGGCCATCGCGCTGTTCGCCAAGAGCTTCAAAGAAGCACAAAGCTACATCTCTCCCTTGATGATTATCGTGGTGCTGCCCGCCGTGGCGGCGCTGCTGCCCGGCGTGGAGCTGAACGCTGCGTTGGCGCTCGTGCCGGTCCTAAATACGAGTCTCATCAGCAAAGAAATCGTCGCTGGCACCTACCACTGGAAGTATGTGGCGCTCATCTTCGCTTCATCCTGCGTTTATGCTGCCGCCGCACTGGCCATAGCTGTAAGGCTCTTCCAACGCGAAGACATGCTGTTTAGGACGTAAGTCTCGAGGCAAGGAGGCACGAGGCAAGGAGGCAAGGATGAAGCATCGCGAAGCAAAGGGTTTCTCCTTGCCTCCTGCCTCCTTGCCTCCTCTCTCTTTTTCTCCATGCTACAATTTGTCTGCTATGGCCAATTCCCCCCTAATCTCGCTCCGCGACCTTTCCAAGCACTTCCGCACATTCCGCCGCCGGGAAGGAATTTGGGGCGGCGTCGTTAATTTGTTTCATCGTGAGTATCAGACCTTGAAGGCGGTGGACCGGATCACCTTCGACATCGAGCCGGGAGAGATGGTCGGCTATATCGGACCGAACGGCGCGGGAAAATCCACGACGATCAAGATGTTGACCGGCATCCTCGTACCGAGCTCCGGTGAGATTCGCTCCAACGGCTTCGTGCCGTGGAAGCAGCGGACAGAGTATGTGAGGACCATTGGAGTCGTGTTTGGGCAAAGGACCCAGCTCTGGTGGGATATCGCCGTGGTGGAATCGTTCAAGCTCCTGCGTCGGATTTACGATGTGCCACCGCGGGACTTCGCCGAACGGATGGACACGTTCAACCAGATCCTGGGCATCGGCGACTACCTGCATACGCCGGTGCGAAAACTTTCACTCGGCGAGCGCATGAGGTGCGACCTGGCTGCCGCGCTGCTGCACAATCCGCCGATCCTTTTTCTGGACGAGCCGACCATTGGCCTGGACGTCGTCGCGAAGGACCACATCCGCCAATTCTTGCGCGCCATCAACGAGAAATACCGCACCACCGTCCTGCTGACCACCCATGATCTGGACGACATCGAGGAACTGTGCCGCCGCATCATGATTATTGACCACGGGAGGCTGCTCTACGACGGGCCGCTCGGCCTGCTCAAGCAAAAGCTGCTGCGCATCAAGCAGATCAAATTCGTACTGCGCGACAAGGAGCAAGTGGCGAAGCTCGCGGCCCTGAGCCGCGACGGCCTGGAAATCGAACCCGTGGACGAAATGACCTTCCGCATCCGGTTCGACCGCAGCCACATTGTTACCGCCGACCTGATCCGTCAGATTCTCTCCTCGGTTGAGGTGCGCGACCTGCTTATCGAAGACGAGCCCATCGAGGAAATCATCAAGCGCATTTATGCCGGCTTGGCGTTCGACCAGGTCACCGCCTGAGATGGCCGCGCGTGCGCACACCTTCGGCTCCTACCGCGAGTTCGCGCGGATTGGCTTTGTCAACATCCTCGCCTTCCGGCTGCGCTACTACGCGGGAATTCTCACTTATCTCATCAACGTCACGGTCTATTACTTCATCTGGACCGCGGTCTTCGCGAAATCTCCTGCCGGGGCGTCCATCGCGGGCTACAACTTGCCCCAAATCCTGACGTATGTCTCCGTAGGCTGGATCATCCGGTCGTTTTACTGGAATACGATTGACCAGGAAATGGCCTACGAGGTGCTCGAAGGCAAGATCGCGATGGAGCTGATCAAGCCGGTTTCCGTGCAGTGGATGTGGATCGCGCGCGCCGCCGGTGAATCCGCGTTCCGCGTTCTGATGTTGACGGCGCCCTTTGCTGTCGTCATTGCGCTGCTCTTCCCAGTGGGCCGGCCCGCTTCCGCCGCGCACTTCGCCTTGTTCTGCCTTTCCGCGGCGGGAAGTTTTCTTTTGATGGCGGCCAACAACTTTCTGATTGGGACCTGCGCGATCCCGCTGAAGTCCATCCTGTCGCTCATTCGCGCCAAATTCTGGTTGATCGAACTGCTTTCGGGGTTGCTGGTCCCCATCAGCTTTTTCCCCGCTCCACTGCAGAAGATCTCTCATTGGCTGCCGTTCGAGCATATCGCCTACACTCCGTTGCAGATCTATTTGGGCAAGCTGAGTCTCGCGGAGTCAGGCTGGGCTCTGGCCCGGGAATTTTCGTGGGTCGCGCTGCTCCTCTGGTTCGGGCATGCCTGGTGGAACCGCGCCGCCCAAAAGATCACCATCCATGGAGGGTAGATTGGCGTCCGTGCACAAACTCGGCGTCCGCAGCTACCTTATCCTGTTGCGGGAGTATTTCTACCACTACCTAATCATGCGCGTGAGTCACCGGGGAGACTTCCTCATCGGTCTGGCGACCAGCTTTGCGGCCACGATCTCTTCTTTGGGGTTTGTCTTGGTGCTCTTCCACCGGATTCCGCAGTTGGCGGGCTGGCGTTTCGAGGAGGTCCTGTTTCTGTACGGCTTCTCGTTGATTCCCTTTGGCCTAT
>Ga0209283_10001320_pt1 | contig 13424 bp, 7 predicted proteins | sample CZO8metaG_2_FD_188354 | JGI IMG/M metagenome (GOLD analysis project Ga0209283, IMG submission 188354) | Vadose zone soil microbial communities from the Eel River Critical Zone Observatory, Northern California, USA - CZOApr15con2H1.8 metaG... | ecosystem: Environmental > Terrestrial > Soil >...
TAATACGCGGTGTCGGGGAAAGGCGGCTTGGCAATCGCCTGATTTAAATTCCGAATCGCGCTTTCGTAGTGCAGTTCGTCCAAATCAAGACGGCCCAAATAATACGAGATGTTGGGATGATCTCCAGCTTCGCGGCGGACGGCTTCAAACTCCCTGCGCGCTTCCTCGGGCTTCTTCATCTCGAAGAGCGCAACGGCCAGCGGAAAGCGCGCCCTAAGGGTTAGCTTCGGATCAAGCTTGAGGGCGGCCCGGAATTCAGCGGCGGCCACTTCGTATCGATCGTCTCTCAGGGCGTCGTAGGCTCGGCCCAGATGGGCATCCGGCGAGTCTGAGGGCGCTGCTTGCGCGGCCGGCTTGGGTTGCGATTTCGCACTTGTGCCGCCGACGGTGACGAGCATCATTGCGGCCAGAGCCGCCAGAATCCACGGTTGGAGACGTCGCGTTTTTCCACGGTTAGCGCCGAGTTTCATTGTGTCGCCCGATCACTCCGCACGATTTGCCGGTTTCTGCGCTGCCTGGATCATCAGCGTGTTCGCAATCTTCTTGATCGCGGTGACTTCTTCTTCGGTCGCGGTGGCTACGTAGTCATTCACCAGCTTCCCACATCGTTCCCGAACCTGATCGTGAGCAGACGGATCTTCTCCTCGCACAGCCAGCAACTCTCTGAGCCAGTGTTTGCCGTAACCGGCGTGGATGGTTTCGTCGGCCCAATCAAAATCCATATCATGCTCGCTCAGAGCATCGCCGTAGGCGTGAAAAAGCTGAGCACGGCTTAGCTTGTGGCGGATGTTCTTGGTCTCGAAAAAATAGAGCATGCCCAGGCGAAAGATTGGATCTTCTCTGGAAGCGCTGTCATAGATGTAAGTCCCCAGAGGAAGCTGGACCGGATCGAAGCCCCAGGCGATAAGGCGTTCATATCCCATGCGGCAGTGCCGGGACTCATCGTAAGTCCAGCGCGCAGCGTCGTGAATCCACTCCCAGGCCAGGACATCGGCAAACGCACTTAGCATCAAGCCACCCGATTCAATCGCCCATACTTCATTGAGGTGACTGATCGCCGAGCGGAGTTGCAGTTGCATCCCCTCTCCGTAGGGAAAGGTTGGATCGACCACATCTGGCCAGTAGAAGCGGCATGGCCAGAAGCGCGGATCGCGAGCGGGCCGGTCGGGAATGGAATACGCTTTCGAGCCCGGCAAAGGTCCGGCTGCGGTTGCCGCGGGTGGCGCGCCCACTCCGACACCTCCTAGCTGTGAAAGACGATCGGCAACGCCGTTCGCCCATTCGTGGGCGCTGGCGCGTGATTCGGGATTTCGGGAGAGTTCGGACCGCGTCCAGCGTTCGAAAGCCGTGATCTGCTCGAGTTTTTCGGTGAGTGCAAGAGAAAGAAAACGGTGCGTGGGGCCATCCGCGATCGAATCGGACTCTGCCAAGTAGGACTGGTAGGAATCACGCAACGCGGGCAGAAGGACGTTCCCCACGCTCAGCAGGAACGCCGGAACCGAGGGGGAGTCCTTCACGGCGCTGAAGAGCTCAATCAGCGATTGGTCCGGTCCTTCTTCTTCAAGCAGCCGGCTCGGGAATCGAAGTTCGAAAACTCGATTCCTCAAGGCATGCGCCGTTTCCGCACCCTGCCAGACAAAGCGAGCAAGGCTGGTCTTGATTTCGAGAGGAGCGATGGCAGGAATCCAAGCCGCACAGCTGACAAGAACCGTCCGCTCGCAAAAGTAAAAGCGTTTGAGCAACTGCGCGGTATCCAATCGCATCCAGCGTGCACGAGGCTGCGGAATCAGCAGAAATGGCGACGACTGCGACATGGATTTCCTCCTTGCCCGACGCTTTCACTAAACGGAACTGCTGATCGCGACCACGATCACCGCTACGATCAGAATCACCAGGCCGAGATTCAACAATCGGCGAGCGGAGACGGGCGCACCTTGCCACTCGCCTCTCCACAATCCCCATATGTTACCCGTGACGATCGAGATCGAGATGAACAGCGGCCAACCTGCCACCAGGCCCCATCGTCCGAGCCGTGCAGCGCCGGCCCCGTAGAGATAAAAGCTGCCAATCCACATCAGCGCCATCAGCGCGCTCAGGCTCAAGTTGCGCGGCGTCTCGGCGTTCCAGTATTGGCGGAATGTATTTTTGCGGACCATCAAGTACAGGCAATAGGCAAGGTTGGCAACGCTCCCCAGCGTGAAAAGAAGTGCCCAGACTGTATTTCCTGACCACGCCCGGGAAATGTCCAGTGCTTCCGCCACGCCAGTTACGTTCGTGGCAAAAGCCATGCCGACGTTGGGCAAACAGGAAAGAATGCCGGCAAGGACAGCAATCACCAATCCAACCGAGAGAGCATTGGAGGGCACTGCGTTTGATTTGGTTGCAGACGGCGTCCTGCGGGAGCCGGCCAACGAGCACACGGCGATTCCAAGCACCACGACGGCAGTTCCGGCCAGCAGAACCATACCTCTCGGCGTGAACAGAGTCTGCGGGAAAAACACGAGCAGCGGAATCAACGCGCCCAGACTCGCGATGAGGCCCATGATGATGGGATAGCCGAGGGCCATCCCGAGCCTCGCCATGCCAAGGCCGAAGAGAACGGCGCCGATGCCCCACCCCAGTCCGAAGAGCGCGAGAATAGCGAGATCTCGCGGCGGGGACGCAACGTAAACCGCGAAGATGCTGGGAACAAAAAGAAGAGTGATGAGCCAATTAAAGACGACCATGCCGAGCAGCGAGAACGTCGCCCACGTGTGCTCCCACGACCATTTGCGAACGAGGGTCATGGGAAGAATAAAGGTTCCCTGCAGCAAGCCCGCCAACAGCACCAGCAGAAAGCCCAGGAGCAAAGGCATAGGGGTCATTGTAGTGGCGTCGAACTGTCTGCGAACCAAGCTGGTGGTGTCATTCCGCTCTTTTGATAGAAGTCACGGACTTCGTCACGGCTGGGCAACGACGGGATCACACCTTCTCGTGTAACCGCGAGACCGCCGGTGGCCACGGCAAGCTGCACGGCAGCTTCGAGACTCGCGCCTGAAGCGAGGGCGGTCGCGAGGCCCGCGTTGAAGGCGTCGCCCGCGCCCGTGGTATCGACTGCGGACATCGGTGCCGCAGGGACGTGAGTGGAGGACGATGAGGTCACAATCAGCGCTCCCCTCTCACCCAAGGTCATGACGACCTGTTTCACGCCGCTGCGAATCAGTTCGCGCGCGAGTTGTTCGGGTTCGATAATGGCATCCGGACTTCGACCGCTGAGTACTTTGGCCTCGACCTGGTTTGGAGTGAGAACATCAATCAGTTGCAAAACGGACGGGGGAAGAGGGCGCACCGGAGCAGGATTGAGAATCGTGATGGCACCGCCCGCGCGTCCGAGATGCAAAGCCGCCTCGGCCGCCGCTACGGGAATTTCAAGCTGAGTCAACACAACCGAGGTCGATTGGAAGGCGGCGGCGCAGCTGGATATGTCGTCAGCGGTGAGAAGTTCATTCGCACCAGGATCAATCACGATGCAGTTATTGCCGCTCACCGCTTCGACCATGATGAAACCCACTCCAGTAGGCGTGCCAGCGGTTTGTTTTACGTGAGCGATGTCTATACCCTCATCGCGGTAGAGCCTTAGCGCCATTTCCCCAAAGGCATCCTTCCCAATCCTGGCAACGAAGTTCACTTTCGCTCCCAGCCGGGCGCTGCCCACGGCCTGGTTGGAACCCTTGCCGCCGTAGTCCACGCGATAGCCCGTTCCTAGAAGCGTCTCGCCGGTACAGGGGAGACGCTCTACTTTCATGGTCAAGCCGGTCGCGTAGCTGCCGACAACAGTGAGTCGAGGGACGGTCGCTCTAGGAACGGTCAAAGGGAAATCTCCGACACACGAGTCTAGATGACTTGAAGAACGTTAGCCTAACATATCGTTACGACTCGATCTTTGTCGTGCCGCGCATGGGAATGCCGCGCACTCCTGACGGTGCAATCTTGACGGTCGTGTGTGCGGGTGTTAATTTCAGGCCACACGTGGGTATCCGGGAGACATCGTCCTGAGTCGACCAGAGAAGATGCGGAATTCGGCCGCCCCGAGCCCCGTGGACCTTCGTCGGCGCGACTTTCTGATTCAGTGCTGCCAAGGCGCTTCGGCGGCGCTAATTCCCACAGGTCTGCGCGGTCTGGGCTGGCCAACACTCTACGGTTTTGATCCGGCAGCTGCCTCCTTATCGAATGGTGAATTCCACCTGCATCCTCACTATCGGTTCCCCAGGCCGCTCGATGCTTTACTCCTCAAGACGCAGGCTGGCCTCGACAATTTTGTCACTGAAAAATATGCGGGCCAGATCGCAGCCATCCTTGCGCAGTGGAGTTCCGGCCTGCTGCAGTCTCCGCAGGATGTGAGAGGGGTCGAGAGAGTCCTTCATCCGAATTTCTCTGGATCTTCTCCGCGGCCCGCTGAATCCCGCCTTGTGCGTCCAGATCCGGCGATTGAGGTCCGGCACAATACATTCAAGCGGGAGATTGCACTTGGGCGGGACGCATTTCTCCAGGAACTGCGGTCCGCTTTGAGTGGCTTTTCGAAGATTCTCACTGCTGACTTTCAGGTGACGAGTATTGACGCTGGTTCCATGCCGTCGGCGCCGCTATCTCCCGGTCAGCTACAGACTCGCATCCGATATGAATTGGTAGCCACCGGCCACTCCTTCTACCGTGAACAACGCGTGGGTTACTGGCAGCTTACTTGGGAACAGTCTGCGTCGGGCGAGTTCCGCGTGCGCAACTGGCAACCGCTGGATGAAACGCAGAGTCGCTCCACCGCTCCCGGCTATGTCGATATTGCGGCTGCGGCGCTCGGTGCCAATGCGTCCTACTCTTCACAACTTCTGCACGGCACCGACTACTGGCGGACAGTGCTCGACGGCGCTTGCGGTATTGATGTCTACGGGCACAACGGCGTTTCCATTGGCGACATCGATGGCGATGGATTTGAAGACCTCTATGTATGCCAACCGGGCGGCCTTCCGAACCGGCTCTATCGAAATCGAGGGGACGGAACGTTCGAAGACATTACAGAAGCGTCGGGAGTCGGCGTCATCGAAAACACGGCATGCGCGCTCTTTGTCGACGTCAACAATGACGGGCGGCAGGATCTAATCGTCGTGCGGGCTACCGGCCCGATGCTGTTCCTGAACGAAGGCGGCGGCAAGTTTCGCCAGAGGGCAGACGCGTTTCAGTTCGCCAACCCGCCTCAGGGCACGTTTACCGGAGCCGCCGTTGCAGACTATGACCGCGACGGCTGGCTGGATATCTACTTCTGCCTCTACGTCTATTACCAGGGCACGGACCAGTACAAGTATCCGTCTCCATATTACGATGCCGAGAACGGGCCGCCCAATTTCATGATGCACAATAACCGGGATGGCACGTTTCACGACGTAACTGCCGAGACGGGTCTCAACCAGAACAACACGCGCTATAGTTTTTGTTGCGGCTGGAGCGATTTCAACCGTGATGGCTGGCCCGATCTTTACGTGGTGAATGATTTCGGGCGGAAGAATCTTTACCGCAACAATGGCAACGGAACTTTTACTGACATCGCTTCGCAGGCCGGCGTTGAAGATGTTGGAGCGGGGATGAGCGTCTGCTGGTTCAACTATGACAATAGCGGCGCGGAAGACCTCTACGTCGCGGACATGTGGACGGCGGCGGGTGAGCGCATTTCGATGCAGGAAATTTTCAAGAAAGACGCTCCCCAGGAGACGAGAGCGCTCTATCACAAACACGCCATGGGCAATTCGCTATTTCGAAATGTGTTTCGAAATAGCGGCAGTACGTTCGAGGATGCGACGCGCGCTGCCGGCGTCGGAATCGGGCGCTGGGCGTGGTCGAGCGACGCCTGGGATTTTGATCATGATGGCTTCCCTGACCTCTACATCGTCAATGGCATGGTCACTGGCCCCACGCACGAAGACCTCAACAGTTTTTTCTGGCGGCAGGTAGTTGCCAATTCGCCTGACCAGGCTAAGCCGTCTCAGAACTACGAACAAGGATGGAGCGCGATTAACGAGCTGATTCGCGCCGATGGCACGTGGAGCGGGTACGAGCGAAACATTTTCTACGCAAACAATGGCGATGGAACGTTTTCCGATATCTCGGGCGTGATAGGGCTGGACTTTCTGGAAGATGGGCGTGCGTTCGCACTCGCGGATTTCGATCATGATGGCCGTCAGGAAGTGTTTCTGAAGAACCGCAACGGTCCACAGCTACGGCTCTTGAAGAACGTCATGGAGAACCTGCCTCTATCCATCGCGTTCCGCCTGCGCGGTACAAAAAGCAATCGTGACGCCATTGGCGCGGTGGTCACGCTGGAAACTGAACTGGGCCGCCAGACCCGGTCACTGCAGGCCGGCTCGGGCTTCCTTTCGCAGCACAGCAAGGATGTCTGCTTTGGCATGGGACCGGCGAAAGGCCCGGTGCGCGCTTCGATTTGTTGGCCGAGCGGGCTGGTGCAGGAACTCCACGATCTGCCGATCAATCATCGAGTGTGGGTTGAAGAGGGCTCTGAACCATCTAAAATAGAGGCCTTCAGCACGCCAGCGGGGCGAGGCCGATTTGTTGATATTAAGCCCGCCGATGCCAGGCCAGCCGCCGCGAAGCCACAGGAAATCGAAACCCTGCCCACCACGGCTGAGACGTGGTTGCTTTCGCCTGTCGAGGCGCCCGATTTTTCTCTTCCCGATTTCGGTGGGCAGGTACAAAATCTATCTTCGCTGCGCGGAAAGCCGGTGCTGCTTAACTTCTGGGCCGCCGCAGCAGAGCGATCCATGGAAGATTGGATCACTTTCAATCAGCACCACGCGGCTTGGGCGGCTCAGGGTCTTCAACTGCTTTCCTTGAATCTGGACCGCCCAGCCGATGCCGAAAGCGTCGGGGCGCTGGTGCGGGGGCATCGTCTTTCCTTTCCGATTGTTCGCGGCTCCGAGGACGTGGCCGCCATCTACAACATTCTTTATCGTTACCTATTCGACCGGCATCGCGATCTCGAACTTCCAACATCGTTCCTGATCAACGCCAAAGGAGAAATCGTTAAATTTTATCAAGGGCCGGTGGACCCGGAGCACGTTGAACACGACTTCCGGCACATCCCCCAAACCAGCGCGGAACGATTAGCCAGAGCACTTCCCTTTCCCGGCGTGACCGACACGATCGAGTTTGGACGCAACTATCTTTCTTACGGTTCGGTATTTTTTCAGCGCGGCTATATGGACCAGGCCGAAGCTTCATTCCGGATCGCCCTGCGCGACGATCCTTCAAGCGCCGAAGCTCTCTACGGCATTGGCAGCGTGTACCTGGACCAGCAGAAGACGGCCGAAGCGCGGGAGAGTTTTGAACGCGCGCTCAAGCTTCGTGCGACTTATCCCGACACTTTGGCAAATTCCTGGAACAACCTCGGCTTGCTGGCCGCTCGCGAAGGACGCACGGGTGAAGCGATTCCCTACTTTCAAGAGGCCCTTAAGCTGAGTCCCGATCATCTGATTGCGCTCGATAACCTGGGAAGCGCCTATCGCCAGCAGAAGCGCTGGGACGATGCTCGCAAGACTTACGAGCGAGCGCTGGAAATCAGCCTCAACGATGCGGAGGCGAACTACGGTCTGGGCATGGTCTTTGCGCAAAACGACGACACTGCACGAGCGTTCGATTCTCTGCAGAGGGCGTTGAAACTGCGTCCGATTTACCCAGAGGCGCTAAACAACCTGGGAATTCTTTATCTGCGCACACAGCGGCGCGATCAGGCGGTGGCAACTTTTGAGGAGTGCATCCGCGTGGCGCCGGCTTTCGATCAGTCTTACTTGAACCTGGCCCGGGTCTATGTCGTGGAGGGCACGCCGGAGAAAGCTCGGGCCGTCCTACTCGAACTGCTGAAGCAGCATCCGGGGCATGCACAGGCGCAGAAGATGATGGAGCAGTTAGGGCGATAGGAACGTGCCTCTCGGTTGTCATCCCGAGCGGAGCGAGGGATCCGCATCTTGCCGGCGAACTGCGGATCCCTCGCTCCGCTCGGGATGACAATTCCTGCGAGGTTGCGATTTGGGTGGAGGACATTGCCGTCACCGTCACTAAGGTGTTGACGGCTTGCCCGGCCGCGGCGTCGGCGCGGTTAACAATTCCACAAACATCCTGTAGAACTTGTCCGTATCCAAACCGAACTGCACTTCCACCGACTGCACCTCGCGTTTGGGCTTATCCCGATCTGTCCAGGTGAGGGTGTCTCCGTAGCCGGGGCCGCGATCCAGATTCACATCCATGTAGCGGTTTTCTTTCTTCGTAATCAGGCTTGGGTCGAGCCATGCCGCCGACGTGAGTTCGTCCCACAGATAGTTGTAGGAGCCACGCAGGCGCGCGTACTTGCCGATGTATTTCGCCGACGGCGAGTTGCCGGCTTTGATCTTCTCGATCAGTTCGTTGGTCATTCTTGTCTTCAGAGAAATATCCACCGGCGTGCAGACAATCTTTTTCCACTGCGCCCGCAACACAATGCGAGCCGCTTCCGGATCGAACCAGAAGTTGAATTCGTGGCGGGGATTGTTTGCGAACTCAGGATCGGCCGTCTGCGGATTCAGACTGGCGCCCATGAACACCAGCTCTTTAGCCAGGCCGGGAAATTCCGGGTCGATGGAGATCGCGAGCGCCAGGTTTGTCATGGGGCCGCCCTCATAGATAGTAACTTCGTGGGGATACTTACGAACCATGCGCACCAGAAAGTGGGCAGCGTCTTCGTCGGCGGCCTTGCTGGTCGGCTTCCCTTCCGGCATCGCTCCCAGTTCGCGAGGTGCATGGTACACGCGCGGAGTCCAAGCCCCTAGCCACGCCACCGAGCCATAGCGTTGCTCCCACTGCTCCGTCTCTTCTTTTGTTCTGACGAGCGGGTACTCAGCTCCGCGCAAGACAGGAATGTCAGTTCGTCCGATGAGTTCGAGCATGCGCAGGGTATGCGCGACTTCTTCGGTGAGCCACGCATCGCCCGTCACCACGGTGATGCCTAAGACTTCCGTCTGCGGAGACTGGATGAGCAAAAGTATCGCTTGCTGGTCAGTCCCAGCGGGTCCGGCCGCGTCCTGATCGATGATGATCTTGCGTTTGTCTTGGCTTTGGGACGCAAGACACGACATTAGAATTATGGTTGCGACCGCAACAACTCCCTTGACTCGGCCCAGCTTCATTCACGCACCCCAGACTCTTTGGAACTTCTCGCCTCTTAAGAATGTCACTTGAGGATGTTACTTGCTTCCCGACAATCGCCCAATGAGCAGGTCGAAAAACCTGGCGGAATCCACTTCCACCGCGACCTTGGTGTTGGGCACAAATTTATCGCGCAACACGGGAGATGTTTTTGTGCTGGCTAGAGTGGGGGCCGATCCGCGAATCGGCACGTTCGCAGCCGCGGCATCTTTCTCCATTCCGGGACGCCTCCGCAAGTCCCCGGCAACAGGGCTGTAACCGAGAGTTTCGCCGGCGGTGAGTTCGCCCGTTGTCTCGACATCAACGTAATAGTCTTGCAATTTCAGAATCGCAGGATCAAGAAATCCGGCAACGGCAAGCGAGTCGTGCATGTTCGGTCCGACCAAATATCCGCGCTCACGGTTGTGGTTGATCGCGTTGCGTCCGATCTTGGCCGCGGCCTGACTGACGGGGTTCTGCGCGGCTTCGAGCGTGCGTAAGTGCTCGTCGGTAAGAGAGGTTCTGCGCGTCACGTCGAGGCCCACCATAGTCACGGGAATTCCGGATTGAAAGACAATTCGTGCGGCTTCCGGGTCAACGTAAACATTGAACTCTGCCGCTGGTGTAATGTTTCCTCCCGAAAGCGAGCCGCCCATCATGACCAGCGCTCGAACCATGCTGGCGAGCTCTGGATCGGAATTGAGAGCGGTCGCGATGTTGGTCAGCGGGCCAATGGTGATCAGCGTCACGTCGCCGGGATACTTACGAACGATCTGGCGAATAATCTCGGCGGCAGGCGAAGCCACGGGTTTGGTCGTCGGCTCAGGAAAGACGGCGCCTCCCAATCCGTTTTCGCCGTGCGCGTAGGTCGCCGTCACCAGGCGGCGCATCAGCGGGGCACGGGCGCCCGCAGCCACGGGAATATCGGTGCGGCCGGCGATTTCAACCATGCGCAAGGCGTTCGGCAGCGTCAGGTCGAGCGGCACGTTTCCGGCGACCGGAGTGATGGCTTCAATCTTCAGCTCCGGCGAGCGCATGGCCAGCAAGAGGGCCAGAGCGTCGTCGACTCCAGGGTCGGTGTCAATGATGACGCGAAATTGACCACGGCCAGGGCCCGGGTCGAACTTTCCACCGGGCTTGCCCTGTTCTGTGGGCTGTCCCGACAATGCGCCGCCGGCATTGGCCCCGTGGGCAAAACTGCTAGTCGCCAAAACGGCGGCGGACGAAGTTACAAATTGGCGCCGCGTAATTCTAGAGATGCGAAAGATTTCTTGTTTTGAATCCACGTACGCTGCTCCTTGAATCCGGCTTGAAATCCTACCTCGCCTAGCTATTTCGCGGTCCTCGGCGGTTGCGTCATTAACCTGACGTAGAGATCGCACAGTTTTTGTGTGTCGACATCGAACTGAACGGTTGCGATTCGCGCGTACGACGGAAGCGCCGTGCCCGGCTGCCAGAAGAGCGTTTCACCGTAGCTGGGCCCGTGGTCAATATCGATGTCCACGTAGAGCTGTTTCTGTCCCGTGATGATGGAAGGATCGACCATGGCCACCGCGGACAGTTCATCCCACATAAAACTTTCGACGGAGTATTGCGTGAGGTAGCGAGCGACCGGCGTATCCGACTTGGCGATGGCCGCCCTGACGGCTGGGTTCACCAGCGTTTTGACGGAAATGTCGATGGGCGTGATCGTGATCTTTTTCCAGGGCGCGCGCATCGCTATGCGGACGGCTTCTGGATCAAACCACCAGTTGAATTCGCGCCGTCCATCAATGCCGGTGATGCCACCGTTGTTGGCATACATTCCGCTGCCCATCAGCACCAGCTCTCTTGCGAGCGTCGCCACTTGCGGATCCAGCCGCAGGGCGAGAGCGATATTCGTCAGTGGACCCCCGGCCCATACCACCACTTCGCCCGGATATTGGTGCACCATGCGGACGATAAAGTGTGCAGCAGTTTCGTCGAGAGGCTTGGTGTGAGGCTCGCCCTCCACCAGCGGAGGGATTACATCGGGCTCGTGATACCCCTCGCGGAAGGCTGGCGGAGTGCCTTCCGGGCTCTTGGAAAAATCGCTCCAGCAGCCCTTGTAGCGGAATTTCCCGTAGAGAGCTTCCCAGCGCTCGGATTCTTCCTTCGAATTCAGCAGCGGGAACTCCGCGCCTTCCGCGACGGGAACGTCGGTGCGGCCCGCGATTTCAAGCAGCCGCAACGTGCGCTGCGTTTCTTCCTTCACCCACTGATCGCCGCTGACGGTAGTGATGCCCAGCACGTCGAACTTGTCCGACTGGAGGAAAATCAGGATGGACTGCATGTCGGTTGTAGCCGGACCGCGCGCGTCCTGATCGACGATAACCTTGATTTTTTGCGCCAGCAGACGATTCGCGAACGTGAGGAACAAAAGAGCAACCAGCAGCCGGACGATACCTCTTCCCTTCATGGCTCGGACCTCCTTCAGTGACTGATGATTGATGATCGATGTGCCCCAAGATTCACAGAGAACGATTCGGGTTCCCACAAGCCCGGATGGAAGGCGTGCCATTGTAAAGCCTATGCACGAGACTCCGCCAATTTTTTTGATTGGAATGCTTGAGATAGAATGACGAGCAACAGCAACGATCACGGCTGTTTCCGCCTTGTTCTTGGAACGCCGCTTTCTCAAAGGAGTCGATCCACGTGACCGCCAGCCACTTCAGACAAACTGGAATCTGCGTTGCCGTCTTCGTTTTGACGGTTGTCGCAGCCCTGTCTCCGGCTCGAGCACAGTCTCCAGAACCGGCGGGTGGCGCCACGGTGCAGGGCTATGTGCGGGATCCCAGTGGCAGGCCCGTCGCGACCGCAACCGTCTTCTTACGGCGCGCGACCGGAAAGGAGACCCTCTCAACACAGCCCCAAATCACGCACACCGATTCGGAAGGCGAGTATCGCTTTTCAGCGCTCCGGGAGGGAGCTTACACCTTACGCGCAGAAATGAATGACAGTGCGGCAACCGCCGGTCCAGTGAGCGTCTCGCAGAAAGAGACGAGGAAGATCGATCTGGTTCTCATCTCCACGAAAGCCTCTGAACCAAAAGGTGCTCTACCAGGAAACGCAGCACCAGGAAGACCGGATGCCCAAGCACCCGAGTTTTTTGACGAACCTCAATTCACGGTGGCGGGCGTAACCCAAGCCACGAACTCCGGCGGCCACGGTTCCGACACAGTACTCCGAACCACCGAAGCGCTCGCCAAGGCAACGGTTTCACTGAGCAAGGAATCGGCTGCGGGTTCCAATGCAGCTGCATCTGCCGCGACAGAAATTTCATTGCGCGACGCGGCGGCACGCGAACCGGAAGACTTTGAAGCGAATCGGCGGATTGGAACGTTCCTCGTCGATAACGGAAAGGCGGCGGAGGGAGTTCCCTACCTGGAACGGGCTTCCCGGCTTAATCCCAGAGATCCCGAACTTCATCGCCTGCTGGCCGACGTCGAGGAGAAGCTTGGCAATCCATTGGAGGCGGTTCGACAGTATCAGCGTGCGGCGGAACTTGATCCCAACGAACCGAACCTGTTCGATTGGGGAACGGAACTTCTGAATCATCGCGCGCTGGAACCGGCTACCGAGGTTTTCACAAAGGGCAATCGCCTGTTTCCAATGTCGGTGCGGATGCTAGTCGCGCTCGGCGTAGCCTGGTACGCTCGCGGTTCCTACGATGAAGCTGCGCGGTGCGTGGCGAACGCGTCCGATCTCGCTCCCGACAATCCGGCTCCGTATCTGTTTCTTGGGAGAATGCAGAGTGTGGAGACAACACCGTCGGAAGGTTCGGTGGAGAGACTGCGGCGATTCGCGCAGCTACAACCGGACAATGCGCTTGCGAACTACTATTACGCTGTCAGTCTTTGGAAACAATCGGCGGGATCGGTGGACAGTAACAATGAGCGTTCGGCTCGCGTGGAGTCTTTGTTGCAGAAGGCGGTGCGTCTTGATCCGAAGCTCGGCGCCGCGTATTTGCAACTGGGGGTTCTCTATTCGCAGCGCGCGGATTTCTCGCGCGCGATTTCCGCGTATCAAAAGGCGATCGAAGTCAATCCGGAAGAAGTTACTCCGGAACAAGTCAGTCGGGAAATCAATGAGACGCTCGAAGAAGCGCACTATCGATTGGCTCAGGCTTACCTGCGAACCGGAGACAAACCGAGAGCTCAAGAACAACTTCAACTTCATGACCGATTAGCAAAGCAAACAAAGGACGA